>Ga0116165_1001320_pt1 | contig 19501 bp, 18 predicted proteins | sample AD_JPNMR1_MetaG_FD_89885 | JGI IMG/M metagenome (GOLD analysis project Ga0116165, IMG submission 89885) | Active sludge microbial communities of municipal wastewater-treating anaerobic digesters from Japan - AD_JPNMR1_MetaG | ecosystem: Engineered > Bioreactor > Anaerobic > Digestate | place...
ATTGCAAGGACTTAGTGTGGTAGATTTTTTCTTAAAGAAGAGAAAGACGAAGACTTTTTTAAGAGCTATTTTAATAGTTTTGATCGTTTTATTAGCACCGTTGTTGACGCCAATTACTATTCTAGGCTGCATCGACATGATATTTGATTTAAGAAAACTAAAAAGGCCTAGAAAGTCATAGGAGGTATTTTATGAAATACAAACTGTTCTCTTGGAAAGATTTATACATTTACATCATTATATCCTTGGCTTTTATGATAATCATGTTGTTTTATCAGCCAATAATAAGCTTTATCATGGCTTTATTCATTGGGTATATGGTGTATTATAGTTTTAAATTGATCGAAGATACAAACCTCTTGTTTAAAAGAGCTATTGAAGAATTATCGAACACTTTTGATTCAGCAACAAAACATGCGATATTTAATATGCCATTTCCTATGATATTTGTAGATGAGTTAGGGAAAGTCACATGGTATAACACACCTTTTTTAAATCTGTCACAGGAAGAAGATTTGCTCAACAGACCTCTTACAGATTTGGTGCCTCTTTTTAACATAAACTTATTGAAAAATGCAAAGGAAAATGAACCAATAGACATAGAATTTAAAAACAGACATTATAAAGTATTTCCTAATTTTTTGGAAGACAAGAGACAAAATGATAAAGAAAATCTGACAATACTTTATTGGGTAGACAATACTGATTTTATTGAGCTATCTAGAGCGTACAGAAATGAAAGGCCAATTATAATTTTAGCTTTCATAGATAATTATGACGATATAAAGAGTTCAACGCCTGATACTCATAGGCCAATTTTAATGGCTGAAATAGACAGAATGGTAAATGAATATTTTAATCAGAACAATGCACTTGTAAGAAAATACGAAAGCGATAAATACATGATAGTTATAAATCAAGTGGACTTTGAGAAAATAAAGCAAAGCAGGTTTGACTTGTTAGATCAAATAAGAGAGTTAAAAATGGGAAATAGCATTCCTATAACTCTTAGTATTGGAGCTAGTCAAAAACAGGAAGGTTTGCTTGATTCTTATAAAGATGCAAGGGCGTCTATAGATGTTGCTTTAGGTAGAGGCGGAGATCAAGCAGTAGTTAATACAGGAAGTGGATTTGAGTTTTTCGGTGGTAAATCTAAAGCTGTGGAGAAGAGAAATAAAGTAAAGGCAAGAGTAATGGCAGATGCTTTAAAGCAACTCATAACTCAAAGTGATAAAGTCTTTATCATGGGGCATAAAAATCCAGACATGGACGCATTGGGTTCTGCTTTTGGTACTTTAAGAGCTGTAGTTGAAAATAAAAAAGAAGGTTATATAATATTTAATGAAGAAAATCCTTCTATAAAAAACATGATGAGTTTGATGAATAGCGAAAGTCCTGAACTTAAGGAAAATTTAATTTCCACACAAAGAGCTTTAGACATGATAGGGGAAAATGATTTGTTGATAAATGTGGATAATCATAAACCCAGTTTGGCAGAGTCAAAAGAAATAATAGATTCTATATCAAAAATTGTCGTGATTGACCATCATAGGAGGGGAGCAGAGTTTATAGATGATTCGGTGCTAGTGTATATCGAACCTTACGCATCGAGTACATCGGAGCTGATCACTGAGATAATCTCTTACATGGGGTATGAAAATAAAATAACAAAATTTGAAGCAGAGGCTCTTCTAGCAGGAATCACAGTAGACACTAAAAACTTTACTTTCCAAACAGGGGTTAGGACATTTGAGGCTGCTTCTATACTCAAGAGAGCAGGAGCGGATACTTTGGTAGTTAAACAGCTCTTTAGAGATGACTTCAACACATTTATAAACAAAGCAGAAGTCATAAGGACTGCTAAACTAGTTCATAATTCGATCGCCATTGGCAGACTTGAAAAAACCATGGACGATTCAATATTGATAGCTGCGCAAGCAGCAAATGAGCTTTTAAATATTAACAATGTAGAGGCGTCTTTTGTTTTGTGCAAATTAAAAGACAGCATTCATATATCGGGAAGGAGCCTAGGGAATATAAGTGTTCAACTCATATTAGAAAAACTAGGAGGAGGAGGGCACTTGACAAGTGCAGGCACTCAACTTCATGATGTATCAATAGAAGAAGCAGAAAAAATTCTAATAGAAACTATAGACAAATACTTACAAGAGGGTGATAAGAAATGAAGGTAATTTTATTAAAGGATGTAAAAGGATTAGGCAAAGCAGGAGATTTAGTTAATTCAAAAGATGGCTATGCTAGAAATTTTCTCTTTCCTAAAAATTTAGCTATTGAAGCAAATGAAGAAAATTTGAAAAAATGGGAAGAAAGAAAAAAAGAAGAGGCAAAAAAGATAGAACAAGAAATTGAAGCTGCAAATGAATTGAAGACAAGGTTAGAAAACACAACAGTTACATTGAAAGTAAAAACCGGAAGCCAAGGAAGGCTGTTTGGCTCAATTACATCATTAGATGTAGCAAATGCTTTAAAAGAACAATATGGCATAGACATAGACAAAAGAAAAATTGAATTGAAAGAGAACATAAAATCATTAGGTGAGTTTGAAGCAGAAGTTAAGTTATATCAGGATATTATAGCTAAGCTTAAAATAAATGTAGTTGCACTATAGAGGTGGTAAAATTTGGATACAACAATAGGAAGAATTCCTCCCAATAACACTGAAGCTGAGGAATCAGTTATAGGTGCTATGCTCTTAGACAAAGAGGCGGTAAATACAGCACTAGAGATATTAAAAGCAGAAGACTTTTATAAGGAAGTAAATCAAGAGATTTTTAAAGCGATTATTTCACTATACAATAGAAACGAACCAGTAGATTTAGTGACTCTATCTGAAGAACTCAGGAAAAGACAAACTCTAGAAAGTGTTGGTGGGATTTCTTACCTCGCAGATCTATCTATTTCTGTTGTTTCAGCTGCAAATACAAAGTATTATTGCGAAATAGTAAAAGAAAAATCAATACTTAGAAGGCTCATTAAATCAAGTGATGAGATAATGAGTCTTGCATACCAAGACAACAAGGAAGTAAATCTCATATTAGAAAAAGCGGAAAAGGATATATTTGACATTACTCAAGGGGTGCATAACAAAGGGTTTTACCCTATAAACGATGTTCTCCTGAGGAGTTTTTCTCAGATTGAGGAGAGAGCAGCTAAAAAGGGTGAATTAACAGGGCTTACCACAGGATTTGTAGATATTGACTCAAAGCTATCAGGCCTTCAAAAATCTGATTTGATTTTGCTTGCAGCTAGACCATCTATGGGCAAAACCGCTTTGGGAATAAACATTGCTACAAATGCAGCTATAAAAGGCGGGGCAAATGTTGCTATATTTTCGCTAGAGATGTCTAAAGAACAACTTGCCCAAAGAATTATCAGCTCTACTGCCCATGTGGATTTGCAAAAAATAATAAGTGGAAATTTATCAGAAGATGAGTGGATCCAAGTAGTAAACTCTATGGCTCCGCTTTCTAAGATGAATATATTCATTGATGATACTGCAGGCATATCACTCATGGAAATGAAAGCTAAATGCAGGAGGATGAAAGTAGAAAAAGGCATTGACCTAGTCGTAATAGACTATTTGCAATTAGTTGAAACTGATTCTAAATCCGAGAATAGACAGCAAGAGATTTCAGCTATATCTAGAGGATTAAAGGCAATAGCAAAGGAAATGGAATGCCCTGTGCTTGCTTTATCTCAGCTCTCAAGAGCACCTGAGCTAAGAGCAGATCATAGGCCGATACTTTCGGACTTGAGAGAATCTGGAGCGATCGAACAAGATGCTGATGTAGTCTTATTCTTATACAGAGATGACTATTACAATGAGGATTCGGAAAAGAAAAATATCGGGGAAGTAATCATAGCAAAACACAGAAATGGACCTACAGGTAAAGTAGAACTAGCATTTAAGAAAGAATATACGAAGTTTTTAAATCTAGAAAAGTATATGGATGGCCAATAAAAGCATAAAAATTTTGTGACTTATTAAAGGCTTCGAGGGCAACTTCGGAGCTTTTTTGGAGGTTAATATGAAGCTTAAGGGCAAAAGAATAACCATTGAAGATTTAAAGCTAGAAGATGTATATGATATGATCAATTGGGGAAAACATGAAAATGTGCTGTTAGATGATTACAATTTCCCATTTAGGACTGATTCAGACATAAAAAAATGGTACAATATAAAGACAAAGCCTTTCAGAAATCACTATTATAGTGTGAGAAATGAAGATGGAATTTTAATAGGATATTTCGGAATAAAGGATAAAAAATACTTATTTAGAAACGCTTATCTTGGGATAGTATTTGATCCTAATTTTTTAGACATGGGATATGGCACTGAGACATTTATGACTTTCTTGCCATATTATTTTGGAAAGATGAAAATGCTGACGCTCTATTTAGAAGTTGCAGAATTTAATGATAGGGCATATCATCTATATCAAAAGGTAGGATTTCAAAATATAGCATATTATCTAGATATTTTTCCTGATCAGAATTTAGATATAAGAAATCCATATTTCGTGGAAAAGAGAGATGCGTTTGTGATAGAAGATGGTATAATATATCAACGGATATACAGGATGAAATTGACTAGACGCAAGTTTTTTAGTCTATTTAAGGATGGGGAGAAAGATGGATTTTACGCTTGAAACAACTGATATGGACTTAGGCGATACTCCTATAGAAAACATATTTTTAAATGATTACATGCCCATGGCAAATGGAACATATGTAAAAGTTTATCTACTGGGATATAAATACGCTCATGATAGAGATTTAAACATTGAGGTAAATAATAAAACTATTGCGAAGCATTTAGATATACCGTTAGAAGATGTGCTGAGAGCTTGGGATTTTTGGGAGAGCAAGGGAATAATCAAAAAAGAAGGCGAAGGAGTAAATTACAAAGTCACATTTCTAAATCTAAAACAGCTATACATTAAAAACAATTTTAAAAAGAACAAGAAAGAAAAAGAAGAAAATACATTAGAAAAGGAAGTCATTGAAGCTAATCAAATACCATCGATAAATAATATGTTTACAAATATAGATTACTTGATGCATAGAGGTCTTCAACCAACAGAAAAAATGGAAATAATTAGATGGATAAAAGAATACAATATGAATCCAGACGTCATCGAAAAAGCTTTTAATTATTCTTGTGAGATAAAGGGAAAAAGAAGCATAAAGTATGTTGAAGGCATCATTAGAAATTGGTATGACTTAGGGCTTACTAACATCGATTCAGTAATTGATTATTTTAAAAACGAAGATGAAAAATACTACAGATACCAAAAGGTTATGAAAGCATTGGGACTTTCACATAAAGGGGTAAATGTAGGAGATTTAAAACTAGTAAACAAATGGTTTGATGAATACGGCTATTCACTGGAAATTGTGTTAAAAGGATGCGAAAAAGCAAGTAATGTGATGTATCCTACTGTAAAATACATAGACGGAGTGATCAGCGATTGGCATAAAAAAGGATTTAAAACAGTAGAAGATATTGACCAATTTGATAAAAAAGAAGTAAAAGAAAAAGTGAAAGTGAACTCTGCAAATAAAAACAAAGTAACTAAAAATAGATTTCACAATTTTGAACAGAGGAGCAATAATTACACTAAAGAAGAGCTAGAAGAGATATTTAAGAAAAAAAGAGAGAACTATCAAAAAAGTATAAAAGGTGATGTAAATGGCTAATCCCCTGTTTAAAGAGATTGAAGAAGAATTTGAAAGAAAGAGAGATAAAAATAAGAGATCTCTCACAATAAGGCAAAACAAAATCTACAAAATGATACCAAAAGTAAAAGAAATAGATGACAAAATAAAGCTGACATCGTTAAAAATGGCTAAAAAAATTCTACTAAACCCTGATGACAATGAAAGAATAGTCAACGAGGCAAAGAAAGAAATTGATAAGCTGAAGATGGAAAAAGCCTATTTATTAAGTGAGGCAAATATTCCAATAGATTATTTGGAATTAAAATATGACTGCGATAAATGTAAAGATACGGGATATCTTGAAGACGGAAATAAATGCCATTGTTTAATACAATCCCTCATCAACAAAGCATATAAGATGTCTAATTTGGAAACTATATTAGAAAAAGAAAATTTTAAGAACTTTGACATAAATGTATTTAGCAATGAACCTTTTGAAGATGAAAAACTCACTCCTAGGGAAAATATGCTTGATATATTGAGCATTGCAGAGAGTTTTGTAGCAGATTTTGACAAAACAAATGCATTTAATCTCTTGTTTTATGGAACAACAGGACTAGGGAAAACATATCTTTGCAGTTGTATTGCTAAAGCACTCTTAGATAAAAATAAAATAGTGATATATCAAACAGCCTTCACAATATTGGAACTATTGAGCAATAGGAGGTTTCGAGCTGAAACGAGTGAAATGAGCGAGTTTGAGTATAATCTGCTGTTTGAATGTGATCTTCTCATAATAGATGATTTAGGGACAGAAATAACAAATACTTTCACAAATGCTGAGATATTCAATATCGTAAATACCAGAATATTGAAAAACAAAAAGACTATAATATCGACAAACCTAACACCAAACGAACTTTCGTCGGTGTACACAGATAGAGTTTTTTCAAGAATTTCAGATAAATTTTTACCACTTAAATTTTATGGAAAAGATTTAAGGTGGGAATAATTGAAAGGGGAAAGAGATGGGAAATAGAGGTTCTTCAGTACAAAATTATTTTGTTAAAGTTTTAAATGGAATGGCACAAGGACTTTTCGCTTCGCTTTTAATAGGGCTGATAATAAAACAAATAGGAACATATGCGGGTGTTCCACAACTTATCGTATTTGGCAATATTGCTCAAAAGCTTATGGGGCCTGCAATCGGAGTAGGAGTTGCATACAGTATTGGAGCGCCACCACTTGGGGTATTTGCAGCAGCTGTAACAGGTGCCATTGGTGCAAACACAGTAATCTTTGATGGAGCTACTGCAATTATTCAAACTGGAGAACCTGTAGGAGCATTTGTCGCAGCATTAGTTGGTGCAGAAGTTTCAAAATTAGTAGGAGGAAAAACTAAATTTGATATAATACTCATACCACTTTCATCAATAATTGTAGGAGGAATCACTGGCTATTACGTAAGCCCATATATCGCAGCTATGATGAATGGGTTGGGAGAATTTATAAATAGACTTACGGAGCTTCATCCAATTCCAATGGGAATAACTGTTTCGGTTGTAATGGGAATTATACTTACACTTCCAATAAGTTCTGCAGCACTTGCAATGGCACTGAATTTATCAGGATTAGCAGCAGGAGCAGCAACTGTAGGTTGCGCTGCTAATATGATTGGCTTTGCTGTAGCATCTTATAGGGAAAATAAAATGGGCGGGCTTATCGCACAAGGATTAGGTACGTCAATGCTGCAAATCCCCAATATAATAAAAAATCCACGCATCTGGATACCAGCAATTGTAGCATCTGCAGTATTAGGACCTATTTCTACCGCTGTTTTAAAACTTGAAAGCAGTGCAATAGGAGCTGGTATGGGGACTAGCGGTTTAGTTGGGCAAATAGCAATGATTGAAACTATGGGTGCCTCAACTTATGTGATCACCTCCATAATTCTCATGCACTTCATACTCCCCGGCATCATAGCCTATGTAGTATCTGAGTGGATGAGAAAAAGAGGATGGATTAAAAAGGGAGACATGCAACTTTAGAGGAGGAAAAATATGGACAAAAGACCCATTGGGGTAATAGACTCTGGGATAGGCGGTTTAACAGTAATAGATTCGATACAGAAAATACTGCCAAATGAAGACATAATTTACGTTGGGGACAATATAAATGTACCTTATGGAAATAGGCAAGAAGAAGAGATTTATGAACTGACAATGAAGATGTTGAAATTCCTAGAAAAGAAGAATGTAAAATTAGTAGCTATTGCGTGCAACACGATTTCGGCGATATCAAAAGAATTTGAAGGGAAATTTAGTTATCCAATAATAGATATAGTAGAACCCACTATTGAGCATATAATAAAAAGTGGTATTGGTAAAATTGCAATATTTGGAACAGAATTTACGATCAATAAAAAAGTTTATGAAGAAAAACTAAAAGCAAGATCCCAAAATATTGAGATTTTTAGCATAAAAAGTAGAGAGTTAGCTAAACTCATTGATCAAGGTAAATTCGATTCTTCGGAAACACTAGAGTGCTTAAAAGATAGGATTGAGGCGATAAAGGAATCTGGTGATATTTACAATGTTGTCTTAGCATGTACACATTATCCTATAGTCGAGGACTTGTTTTATAAAATCGATTCTAATTTAAATTATATTAATCCTGCGATACATGAAGCTGTTGCAGTTAAGCATTACTTAAAAGACAATGATATGTTAAATACTGAAGGTAAAGGAAACATAAGCATTTATACAACTGGAGATGTTGAGATATACAAGAAAATGCTCAAAAAATTAAATCTAAAAAGAGCAAAGAAGATAAAAAGCATATATTTGTAACATTTCCCTTGACAATGCTAATTCATATGGTATAATTAAATTTAATTTAATATAGTGATGAAGGGATACAATGAGTAAGAAAGCCTTATAGAGAGTCAATGGGTGGTGTAAATTGACAGGCGGAATTATTTATATCCAACCCTGAACTAATTCTATTCGAGTGAGCTTTTAGCTAACTAGGGTGGCAACGCGGGTAACTCTCGTCCCTAAGATTTGGGATTGAGAGTTTATTTTTTTATAAGGGGTGATATTATGCTAGATATTAAAAGAATTAGAATGGATGCAGAAAATGTAAAAAAAGCTTTGGAAAAAAGAGGTGGAGATTACCCGATAGATAAAGTTTTGGAATTAGATGAAAAAAGAAGACAGACTTTAGTTGAACTTGAAAACTTAAAGAGTGAGCAAAACAGAGTTTCCAAAGAAATTCCAAGATTAAGAAAAGAAGGTAAAGACACTTCGGAAATCCTAGAGCGAATGAAGGAAATAGCTGAAAAGACAAAGTCACTAGACCAGATCGTAAAGGAATTAGATGACTCAATCAGGGATTTATTATTAAATATACCAAATACACCACATGAATCAGTGGTAGTAGGGAAATCAGATGCAGACAATATCGAAATGAGAAGAGTAGGTGAAGTAAAAACTTTCGACTTTGAACCAAAGGCACATTGGGACATTGGAACAGATCTTGGAATACTTGACTTTGAAAGAGCCACTAAAATTGCTGGAACTAGGTTTAGTGTGTTCAGAGGTGACGGAGCAAGATTAGAAAGAGCAATCACAAACTTCATGTTAGATTTGCACACCAGTAAACATGGGTATACTGAAATGGCAACTCCATACATGGTAAACAGAGATTGTATGATCGGAACAGGGCAATTGCCTAAATTTGAGGAAGACATGTTCTATGTTCCAAGTAAAGACTTCTTTTTAGTGCCCACTGCAGAAGTACCTTTGACAAACCTCTTAAGAAATGAGATAGTTGATGAAGAGGATTTGCCTATGTATTTAACTGCATATACTCCTTGTTTTAGATTGGAAGCTGGTTCTGCAGGTAGAGATACAAGAGGGCTTATAAGAAATCATCAGTTTGACAAAGTTGAAATGGTTAAATTTGCACTTCCTGAAAATTCATATGATGAGTTAGAAACTCTGACAAGCAATGCTGAAGATGTACTTAAATTGTTAAAGATTCCTTATAGAGTTGTCATGTTGTGTTCAGGAGATTTAGGTTTTTCATCAGCTAAGACATATGACATAGAAGTTTGGATGCCAAGTTACAACAGATATGTCGAAATTTCCAGCTGCAGTAACTTTGAGGATTATCAGGCAAGAAGAGCAAATATTAGGTTTAGAAGAAAAGATGAAAAGAAAGTCGAATATGTACACACATTAAATGGTTCTGGGCTTGCTGTAGGAAGGACTTTCGCAGCAATACTTGAAAATTATCAACAAGCAGATGGTACAGTCGTAGTTCCTGAAGTTTTAAGAAAGTACATGGATGGGAAAGAAGTAATCGACGGCAAATAAAATTAAATAAATTTAATATTTTAAAAAGCTCAAGTAAATAACTTGAGCTTTTGCATTTTTATAAAAAGAAAATTGCAATTAGCTTAATAATACGAAAATAACACTAGCAATTAATCAAAGCATAATGTATAATACTTTCATACAAATGCATAAAAATAAAACAAAAAATTCAAAAAGGAGTGAGACTATGAAGAAAAATTTATCTTTCCTATTAGCTATTCTATTGGCAGCAAGCATAGTTACTGGGTGTAGTTCAGGCGGCGACACAAATTCTGATTCAGGAACAAAACCAGAGAATACATTTATATCAATTGCAACAGGTGGAACTGGTGGAACGTATTACCCATTAGGCGGAGCAATTGCAAAGATATTTAATGAAAACATCGAAGGGGTCACTGCAAATGCTCAATCCACAGGTGCTAGCGTTGAAAATATCAATTTAATATCACAAGGTGAAGCTGAAGTTGGGTTTGTACAAAATGATGTTGCTTATTATGCTTGGACTGGAAGTGAAACTTTTCAGGACAAAGAAAAGGTGACAAATATTAGAGGGATGGCAATGCTTTATCCAGAAGTAATTCAAATAATCGCCACTAAAGACTCAGGCATACAGTCTGTAGAAGATTTAAAGGGAAAGAAAGTCGCAGTTGGTGCACCTGGCTCAGGAACTGAGGTAAATGCTAGACAAATCCTTGCAGAATACGACCTTACATATGATGACCTAGGTAAAGCAGATTATCTGTCTTTTAATGAAGCCAGTGATCAATTAAAGAATAAACAAATAGATGCAGCATTTGTAACAGCAGCTATTCCAACATCAGCAGTAACTGAAGTTACTCAAACAGCTGATATTGTAATAGTATCTTTAGATAAAGAGAAAATTGCATCATTGAAACAAAAATATCCATTTTATACTGAAGTTATCATACCAAAGGACAGTTATAAAAACCAAAATGAAGATGTAGTTGCAGCTGCAGTAATGGCAATGCTAATAGTTCCTGAGGATTTAGACGAGGATTTAGTTTACAATATGACAAAATCAATTTTTGAAAACCGACAAATTATAATAGATACACACGATAAAGGAAACGATATAAAACTTGAAACTGCTCTTGAGGGCATGCCAATTGATTTACATCCAGGAGCTGAAAAATACTATGTTGAACAAGGAATTAAGTGATAAAGATTTAAAAAAAGGCTCTTCAAATAGAGGAGTCTTTCTAATAATAATCTCATTATTCATATTTATGATATTCACATATCCTTTGAATTTATTAGTCGTGAGTGATTATAGAAGTGGAGAAATTCTAAAGACATGGATTTTAAAAGAAGATGAATTCAAAGTTTCATATACTCATTCTGTAGAATTAACAGAAGTTGAGGAATATTATGAGATTAATGAAGGATATATCATATTAAAAGAGACGATTTTTAGGTCATATGGAGCTGGTTTACCTGCGACAACAAAATACGACTTCGAAAAGACAAATGATGGTTTTAGAATTTACAATATCAAAGAAAAATTCAAAGAACTGATTTATAGGACTGGAGCTGTGAGAGCAGACCACAGATTATTTTTAAACAATGAGGAATACAAATTCTTAGATTTTTCAAGTCCGATGCAGGCTGTTAAATTCAGTTCTAGAAAAATAAGCTTCATAAGATATTTGACAAGGAGGTTATAAAATTGGCGAATAAAGATAGTTCTCACATTGAACAAAACCTAGATGTAGATAAATTATTAGAATCATACGATAAAGATACCTCTAAGCTTAGAAAATTAAAGGGTAATATTGACAATATAACAAGAGCTATCGCAATAGCGATGTCTTTATTTCACCTCTATACTGCAGGATTTGGAACGCTCTTATCATATAAACAAAGATCACTTCATATAATGTTTGCGTTTGTTTTGGGATTTTTACTTTATCCATCTAGTAAAAAATCAAATAAAGAAAAACCATCTGTGCTAGATTATATTTTTATAATATTGACTGTTGCAGTCTTTGGGTATATATTTGTCTTCTCTGATACCATTGCAGCTAAAGGCGGGAGTGCGACAAATATTGATTTAGTATTAGGAATGTTGGCGATCTTTATAACATTGGAAATCACGAGAAGAGCAGTAGGGCCTGAACTTCCGATAGTTGCTATTTTATTTCTGATTTATGCATATTTTGGCCCATATATGCCAGGATTGTTAGCTCATAGAGGATTTTCCATCGAAAGAATAATCTCTCATATGTACTTAGGTTTAGAAGGAATTATGGGAATACCTCTTGGTGTTTCAGCTACTTTTGTATTCATGTTCATATTATTTGGGGCAGTCCTTGATAAAACAGGAGTAGGTAAGTTTTTTATAGATTTAGCTTATGGTTTAACTGGAAGTTTTAAAAGTGGACCTGCTATGACTGCAGTAGTTGCAAGTGGCTTTATGGGATCTATCTCAGGCAGCTCAGTAGCAAATACTGTAACTACAGGAGCTTTTACAATTCCGTTGATGAAAAAAACTGGATACAAACCTTACTTTGCAGGTGCTGTAGAAGCAGCCGCATCTACTGGAGGGCAGATAATGCCACCGGTAATGGGTGCTGCAGCATTTATTATGGCGGAGTTTACAGGGATTGCTTATTCAAAGATAATAATAGCAGCGGCGATTCCTGCAATATTATATTATTTTGCAGTAGGAACTATGGTGCATCTAGAAGCTTCAAAACTAGGGCTTAAAGGATTGCCAAGAGAAATGCTGCCAAGCATAAGACAACTTCTCATCAGCAAAGGGTATTTATTGATTCCATTAATTTCAGTTATAGTATTTTTAGTCACAGGCAACACTCCAACATTAGCTGCATTTAAAGCCATTGCTATAAGCATAATCGTAGCCATAATAGTTGCTCTAGTTAAGAAAGATAAGTCCTTTACTTTCAAAGATTTTTTAGATGCTCTTGAATCAGGAGCAAAAGGAGCTATAACAGTAGCTTGTGCTTGTGCATGTGCTGGGATGATAGTTGGCGTTGTAACTTTAACAGGGTTAGGCTTAAGAATAGCAGAAATAATAGTGACTCTAGCAAATGGAAATTTACTTCTCACGCTATTTTTTACAATGCTAGCTTCAATTATTTTAGGCATGGGTTTACCTACGACTGCAAAATATATTGTATTAGCAACCATGGCAGTACCAGCACTAGTCAGCCTTGATGTAAATATAATGGCTGCACACTTGTTTATTTTATATTTTGGGGTAGTAGCAGATATAACTCCACCTGTTGCATTAGCCGCATATGCAGGAGCAGGGATAGCAGGAGCAAATTCAATGAAAACAGGGTTACAGGCTGTGAAATTGGCACTTGCCGCCTTTATAGTACCATATATTTTTGCGATTGATCCTCACCTGATACTCGTAGAAAATGTAGTAGGAGGAGAAGTGCAATTTATATCAGTGCTGGAAGCTCTGCCAGTAGCGTTAAGTGCTATGATAGGCATAGTTTGTTTAGCAGCAGCAGTTGAAGGGCATTTGATCAAAAAAACTAATATAATAGAAAGAATTGCACTATTAGCAGCAGCTTTGTTGCTGTTAAAACCAGGAATTTTAACTGATTCTTTTGGAATAATTGTGCTTGTTGTGATATATTTTTTACAAAAAAACAAATTAAAAAATTCCCCCGCTTTTGAATAAAGACTGTGGCTTGCCACAGTCTTTTTATAAATCAACTTTAATCAATATAGGCTTATGAGATAATTCAATTGATTGATTTTCAATGATAACTTTAGAATTGTCATATAGATTTTCGTATTCCCCATCAGCAATTTCTGGTATATCAAAATACCCTTCAGAATGAGATTCTAATTTTAACTTGCCAGTTTTTCCCTCTACGTTGAATATCCCAAATAACCACTCTCCATTTAACACATAAGTTCCGAGAATGACACCTTTTTTATCGATATTGTGCAATTTATATCTTCCATTAACAAAAATTGGCATTTTCTTCAGTTCTGCAAATTTTTTTATCTTTAAATGAAAATCTGAGTTTAATCCACTCCAATCGACAGGATCTTTATCAAATAGCGATGGGAGTTTTTTATCTTTTGCCTCTTGACCAGCATATATAAGAGCTGTCCCTTTTTCAAAGAACAAAAATGCACTCCATTGTAAGAGCAAATCTTCTGGCAACATTGAAGCAATTCTTGGCCTATCATGATTTTCAAGGTATCTTAATTTAACATAATTTTCAGGATAAATATATTCTTGTATCCTTTTTTTCTCCAGATAATCCTCAAGGGTTGCCTCTCCATTTAAATATTTCAAGAATTCTCCATGTGTATCATAATCATAACATATATCAAATGCTTGATACATTTCGCAATCAGAAGCAGCATATATGCCTTGATTTCTAACATACTCTAGAAATGAACCCTCAATAGTTTCTGCAAGCATTATTATATCAGGATTTATTTCTTTTAACTTTTGCCTTGCCTCAAGCCAAAACTCTATTGGTACCATGCTTGCTACATCGCATCTAAAACCATCGACACCAAGGCTTGCCCAATATTTTAAAGATTCGATTTGTTTGTCCCATAGTTTTCTATTTGCATAATCTAAATCTATGATATCAGACCAGTCAGCTACTTTATTTCCAAGTGAACCATCACTCTTTTTATAATAAAAATCAGGATTTTCAGTTAAATAAATTGAATCATGAGAGGTATGGTTGTAAACCACATCGATCATGACTTTTAAATTTAATTGATGAGCTCTGTTGAGTAGGTTTATAAAATCATCCAATGTGCCATAATCTTCACTTATTTGCATATAGTCATAAATTGAGTATGGGGAGCCAAGGCTGCCCTTTCTATTTAATTTTCCCACAGGATGGATTGGCATAAGCCAGACTATATCTGTACCTAAACTTTTAATTCTTTCTAAATCATCAGTAACTGAATTGAAATCACCTTTTTCAGAGTGATTTCTCACATATACTTCATAGATTGTCATATTTCTAAGTGAAATATCTGTATCCTTTGCCATGGCGAAACTCCTTTCAAATTGATATGATATTAATTTATAATTATAGCATAAATAGTATAAATATTATATGATAAGAGTATTAAATAGTGAGGTGGCGAAATGGATCAAAAAGAGAGAATGATAAATCAACTTCCATACAAATCGAACTTGGATGGACTATTGGAGGACAGACTCAAAAATAAGAGAAAAATATACGACTATAATCACACATACCCCGATGATTTAGAAAAACTGCATGAAATGATTAAAGATATAGTAGTTGCAAAGGGGAGTATTCACATTGAACCTCCATTTTACTGTGATTATGGATATAACATAGAAGTAGGCGATGGATTTTACGCAAACCACAACTTAGTCATACTCGATGTAGGGAAAGTCACAATAGGAAAGAACTGCTTATTTGCAACCAATGTTTCGATACTCACAGCAGGCCACCCAATTCACCCCGATTCAAGAAATTCGGGCTATGAATATGGTATTCCCATAAAAATTGGCGACAATGTTTGGTTAGGCGGCTCGGTTGTTGTTTTGCCAGGAGTGACAATCGGAAACAATGTCGTCATTGGAGCGGGAAGTGTAGTAACAAAAGACATCCCTGATGATGTCATAGCAGTAGGGAATCCATGCAAAGTGATCAGAAAGATAACAGAAGAAGACAAAAAATACTATTATAAAGACAGAATATTCGATGTAGAGGATTATAAATAATTGACAAACCCCTTAAATTAATGTAGAATATTATGGTAGTAAGCACCCGTAGCTCAGTAGGATAGAGCGGTGCCCTCCTAAGGCATGTGCAGGGGTTCGATTCCTCTCGGGTGCACCATCATAGGTGATTTTATGGATGAACTTTTCATGAAAAGGGCTATTGAACTAGCAAAATTAAGCACCTGCGACGTACCTGTAGGTGCTGTTATTGTGCATGAAGAAAGAATAATAGCAGAAGGCTATAACATGAAAGAAATCACAAAAGACCCAACAGATCATGCAGAAATAATAGCTATAAAAAGAGCCTCACAGGTTTTAGGTGGATGGAGATTAATCAACTGCACTATGTATGTAACTTTAGAACCTTGCGCAATGTGTGCAGGAGCTTTAGTGAATGCGAGAATTGATAGACTGGTTATTGGAACAATGGATGAAAAAAGAGGATTTTGTGGCTCAGTTGAAGATTTGACATCTCACCCTAAGTTAAACCACAAAATAATAGTGACTAAAGGCGTATTAGAAAATGAATGCAGACAATTGCTCGTAGATTTCTTTAAGGATTTGCGAAAAAATAAAAAATGATATGGAGAAGTATCGAAGTGGTCATAACGAGCCTGACTCGAAATCAGGTTGCCTTAACGGGCACGTGGGTTCGAATCCCACCTTCTCCGCCAAAAAAATAAATATTGATACAATAGAAACTCCTTGATTTCAAGGAGTTTCTATTGTTTTTTTATTTCAAATAATATTTAATAGAAATTAGTATATTTATTTGATAGAATATAGGGAAAATCAAGGATATGCGATTAAAGTAATTATTGTACATATGTAAGAATCATGTGAAGTAGTAGCTTTGCCATTCTGAGCGTAGCGAAGAATCTTAAAGGAGTGTTGAATTTGTACTATGTATATATGTTAACAAATTGGAACAACAAAGTTTTATATACAGGTGTTACAAATGATTTAGAGCGAAGAATATATGAGCATAAAAATAAGTTAGTAAAAGTTTTACGGAAAAATACAATGTAAATAAATTAGTATATTTTGAATAACTTTCAGATATAAATTCAGCTATAGCAAGGGAAAAAGAAATTAAAGGTTGGACAAGGCAGAAGAAAAATCAATTAGTAGAGGGTATAAATCCATTATGGAAAGATTTTGCGGAGGAGTTTAAAAGATAAGATTCTTCGCTACGCTCAGAATGACATGATTTTGAAATATGCTTAAAATGCTGGGTTTGTCATCCTGAACAAAGTGAAGGATCTTATTACACATTATTAATGAAACATGAAGTTTTCCCCAATGATTTGGTAAAAATTTTAGAAGATACTACAAATAATATGGGAAGCTGGCAAGAAAATTAAGCTAGCTTTGTGTGATAGAAATTGATGGTAAACTTGCAAAAGATTACTTTATCAATGCTATATCCAGATCCAGTAATTTTCTTAGTGCAAAATAATTGTAAAAGAATTATATAAAAGATGTGGGAAATGATCCTCTATTTGATATAATGAAGTAAACTCATCTGTAAAAATGAGAGGATGTTATATATGGATGATTATAAACTGTTAATATCAGAAAAAGTAAAGGCTGAGATTGAAAATAGTATAGCAAAAGTTCTTGAAGGTGATGGAAGCCTTGAGAGCATTATAGATTCAGTTGGAGAGATGATAAATGACATTGGGATAAAAACTGTACAAGAAATAACAAGTCAATTAAATGAAAAAAATTGAATAAGCACCTGAAAAAAATGATATTCAAAAAGAAAAGTAGAAATAACATTAATCAATAGATTTGTAGAACTGGAATTTGGAGAGTAAATTTTAGAGATTCATTTAGAAAAATAATTATTTGTTAATTACTTTCCATATTTTGTTGAAGCAAGAGGTAAAACTCCACCTTAGGATGTGGGAGGAGTTCAAGGTTTCTTTAACTTCCGAGAAATTATTATGATCCTGAACATTCGAGATACAAGGAAATGAAAGAGTGGGCGAGATTTTGGACACCGGAGCTTTATGACAGGAAAAAGGCCAAGGGTAATTTATGTTTGAATGATCTAAGAGAATGTCTTTAATTTGGCTACATATTTTTTTATCGTCATCACCATAACCAGATAATGTAAGATAATCTCAATGGGAATTTTTTAGGAGGGTGCCATGAAAGACATAGTTAGGCTTAGTTTAGAGGATTTAGATTGTTTTTTGGAATCACTAAGGATTTATTTTCCAGAAGATGACATAGATCGAGAAATATGGAAGGAATTGTTTGAAGATAAGAGAACCTTTGCTTATGCTATAAAAGAAAATGAGGTCATTAAATCTTGTATTGCTATTTATAACTGGAAAGGGGAAAATGATTATATTAAGATCATGACCATTGGAACGGATCCTGAATTTAGGAATAAAGGATATGCTCATATATTGATGCAGCATATTATAGATGAATCTTTAAAAGATGATATGCATTTATTTAAAGCTGAAACGAGAGAATCAAATATAAAAATGCAAAAAGTATTTGAAGATTTTGGATATAAAATCATCAGCAAAGTAGAAGGATATTTTGAGAACCCAGTTGAAATAGCATACAAGTATTCTTTAGAGGTATAATAATACTGACAAATTGTCCACTATAGAATATTTATCATAAATACCTTAATCATTATTTTTTACTTAAATAAAACTATAGGAGAGGGATATGGATATAATTAGAACAAAAGACTTAGTTTTTGAAGATTTTATAAGATACCCAGATATTTCTATTGAAAAAGGGAAAGTAGTTTTTCTCGTTGGAAGTTCAGGTAGCGGTAAAAGCACATTGTTAAAGTTATTCAATGCTACTTTATCACCTAGTTCTGGGACTATTTTTTACGAAGGGAAAAATATAGATGAAATAGACACGTTAAAACTCAGGCAAGAAGTACTATTAGTGGGGCAGTCGGTATATTTGTTTGATGGAAGTATAAAAGATAACTTCAACAGATTTTATTCATATAGAGAAATGGATATGCCAAACGAAGAAGAGATTAAATATTTTCTTTCAATATGCCAGCTTGATTTTCCACTTGAAACTCAGACTAGTATTCTTTCTGGTGGAGAAGCTCAAAGGCTTTATACTGCTATATTTTTGTCGTTTTTACCTAAGGTGATTATGCTTGATGAGCCAACTAGTGCATTGGATACGCAAAACGCAAAATCTTTATTGAGAGATATCATAAAACTTGCTAAAACTAGAGATATGACAGTGATTGTAGTAAGCCACGATAAAAACCTTTCTGAAGAATTTGCAGAAAATATAATAGATATCGAAGGGAGCAAGACAATATGACAAATAGCGGTATAGTTAAATTAAGTATTTTTCAGTTTTCGCTGATATATCTATTGTTGATTGTAGTTTTAGCGATCATGAAGAAGGCAAATGTAAATCAAACAAAGCTATTAATCGTCGCAAGTTTAAGAATGACTGTGCAACTGACACTAGCAGGTTTTGTTTTAACTTATATATTTGAAAATCCAAGTCCGTTATTTACGAGTATTTATTTAATCGCTATGACATTGTTTGCTATACACAGGGCATTATCTAAGAATAAATGGCTTAATAAGTCTTTTAAATGGGCAACAGCTTTATCCTTGGCTGGCTCGGGATTACTCATCTTAGCTTTTTTTGTCATAGTAGTTGTAAGAGTTGATTTTTTTAATCCTCAATATAC
>Ga0116165_1001331_pt1 | contig 19411 bp, 18 predicted proteins | sample AD_JPNMR1_MetaG_FD_89885 | JGI IMG/M metagenome (GOLD analysis project Ga0116165, IMG submission 89885) | Active sludge microbial communities of municipal wastewater-treating anaerobic digesters from Japan - AD_JPNMR1_MetaG | ecosystem: Engineered > Bioreactor > Anaerobic > Digestate | place...
ATGCTACAGGGGAAGATGGATTCTCATCTTGGTTACTCTAAATACGACTATGAAAATAAGGACGCTGATAACTCCAGGAATGGATACTCATCTAAAGAGGTCAGAGGCAAAAGTGGTAGCTTCAGGATAGATGTTCCTAGGTATAGAAAGTCAGAATTTGAACCACAAGTAGTTAAGAAGAGACAGAAAGATATATCGAAGATAGAAGATATGGTACTAGCTCTATACCAAAAGGAATTAAGCACCAGGGATATACAAAACTACATAATACATATTGGACAAGTAAGATAAGAGACTGGCACCTGATCCTGGCAGAACTATCAATACAGTTTGAGGACAGGCTAGGAGGGTACCTATAAAATGACACCTGGGAGGTTTACACTAGTTTCTTGACAACCCTTACAGATCGGCAAAGGTATAAGACTTATGAGAATCCTATCCAGTCTTTCTCTGCCTCAAATAGTTCATCCACCATTCTTTTTATATCTTTTGGTTCCAGGATGTTGGAAGTCAGAGGATCCAGCGCTATCGCCTGAAATGCCTTGTGAGGATCCCTCTCCAAAGCAGCCATAACCGCTAGCTCCTGCAGATTTATATTTGTTCTATTCAAAGCGGCACACTGTGCTGGTAAGTCCCCAACAAAACATGGATGAATTCCGGTTTTATCCACCAGACATGGGACCTCCACACAGCAATCTCCGGGAAGATTGGTTATAAGTCCATCGTTATTTACATTCCCATTTATACGGGCAGGAAGACCTCTCTCCATGGAGTATATAATATCTCCAGCATATTCATGCGAACGTTCTATAACTATCGGTTCTTCACCGCTTATCTCTCTCTTTATACTCTCATAATGAGGTTGCCATCTATTTTTACATATCTCCAGATAATCCCATCTCTGGGGTATAAGTTGTCTTATCCTTTCTGGATTTCTTCTAAAGTATGGTACATACTCAGACATATGATGAGTGGATTCTGTAACAAAGTAGTCGAAATATTTCATTATTTCGAACCTGACGGCATCCTTTATATATATTTCGGTGTTCTCCATAGCTTTCCAGAGCCTTGGATATAAGTCCTCGTTACCCAATTTGAATTCTAAAAACCAGGACATATGATTTATCCCTGCTACCCAGTAGGAGACTTCAGATGGATCTACCTCTGCATATGTTGCCAGCTGATAGGCGGTTCCCTGAACACTATGACATAGTCCAATATTTTTGGTCCCAGTTGCTTTATTCATCGCCCAGCAATTTATAGCCATCGGATTACTGTAATTTATAAATAAGGCGTCTGGACATAATTCCTCCATATCCCTGGCTATATCCAGCAGTACAGGGATGGTCCTCAGTCCTCTGAAGACTCCTCCCGGTCCAATGGTATCACCCACTGTCTGGTCTATCCCATATTTCCTTGGTATCTCACAGTCTATCTCAAACATTTCTAATCCACCAACCTGAATCATGTTTATAACATAATTTGCAGAATCTAAAGCCTCCCTCCTATCTAATGTAGCAGTAACTTTTGCTCCACAGTTTATCTTTTCAACTACTTTCTCAGCCAACGCATAGATAAGATCTAATCTTTCTTTGTTTATATCCATAAGAGCTATCTCACTATCTGCAAGTTCTGGATGGGAGAGTATATCCATCAGTAGTCTTTTAGCAAAAACTATACTACCAGCTCCTATAAAAGTGATCTTTGCCATTTTCAGGACCTCCTTATTCTTTCAGTACTCACCTGTAGTCTTCCCTCACAGACAACCCCCTCTTACCCTTTCCTCTAAAGACCACAACTACTTTATATCATTCTCTTTATAATATTCGCCCAGTAAAGGCTTTATCTTCTTCCCTAATCTCGGATGCTCCTTTCTTAAGTTACTAATAAATTCTATAACTCCTGCAGGAACTTCCATCTTCCTCTTTTTCTTTGGTATTCTGGACTTTGGTATAAGACTTGATAGATTCCCCCCAGAATCCTTAAGCTTCTTCATCCATCTAAAGATGGTAGCTCTTGACACCCCAAACGCATCTATTGTTGCTGCCAGATTATGCTCCTTATAAAACTCAGTAACCTCCAGTCTGAACCTGGCAACTTCATTCTTAGAAAAATTCAGCTTCTTAATATAGTCTTTCATAATGTTCTTATTATATAGTGGTGTTCCATAGGAAGGTGGCTTATTCTCTGAGAGACTCCCACTTTTCCTTTCATCTTGTAATATACTCCTTCCTAGTAGTAGTCTCAAATGTTCAATAACTTATACAGTACTAGCTCTCTCAAAGGGTTTGTTGCGTATGAAGTGCCAAAATCAGAATTTTTGGAGGATAATCCGCAAGTCATCACTCAACTGTCTTGCCTCATCAACATCTCGGGCATTGCAACAGAAAAAAAACCGAGTATCCTCTCGGGCATAGCGGAGAAGCCTCTTTATGGATTCTTGAATTGTAGATTCTATCTCTTTAAATCCCTGAGGTATAAGTACTGCTTTCCCTGAGAATTTCCTAATGGATTTCACTTGAATATCAAAATCCCTTACTAAATTTAATGTGACAAGCCTATTAAGTTTAAGGAAACTATCCCATTGGTGAATTGAATTTGCACAGCAGTGCAGTGATATACCGCCAAAACTGGCAGATAGACGGTTTAGATAAGGAAGGGAAAACTTCTCAAATGCCTGTGGTGAAATGCTTCCAACTTCGTCTTCAGATAGGCATATCCCAAACTCCGGTGGCATCCAGTAGTAAGGATAATGAACCAAGCAGCAGTTAAAGTATCGTCTCTTAAACTCCTCTACAAACCGTTCCACGACATTAGTGACCTTCTCCACAAGACGTAAGACAGCATCAGGTGCCTCGTATATAGTCAGGAAGAATTGCTCTTTCTCCCATATCAAAGCAGCTATATCAAGAGGACTCTGAATATCGCAGATCCTTACAGGATATACATTACCGAAACGTTCTACCAGTTTATCCCCTATTTCAAATATCCGACCTAGACTGCTGTCAAAAATATCAGGTTCATGTAACTTATCTGCTTCCTCCGCAGAATAAACGGTTGGTAAAGCAAAAGGCATATTATTACCATCGAAATGGACAGGACTTCCAAAAGCCTCGGCGAACACCTCAGTCCCTGACCAGATATGAAGACATGGAATTCGGTCATCATCAATTAATTCTGTAAGCTTCAATTCAGCCTCAAAAGATTTACTCATGAGATCTACACGTTCTATAACAGTACCGACGGGAAATTTATTATCAATAGGCATAGGAATATCTACCTTATATCCATGCCGCTCAAATTCTCTACCTCCAAACAACCGAGAAAGAAAATCTTTTGTCTTTTCTATATCAGCCATTGTTAATCATCCTCCTACCAACAATTTCAAAATTTCGGAAACTCTAAAACCTCTTGTAGCAACTGAATCTAGTGTGACAATCTTTCTCTTCGCTCCTAGGGCCCAACCCTCTTCATTTTTTCTATAATCTCTATGCTCTTCTTTTTCACCTGTCATCCCTTCTCTCATACTAAGTTTTGTTTAATCTAATAGTAGCAACCTCATTTTCCAACCCCTTAATGACAGATTCTATAAGCTTCTTAGTATTCTCATAGAAAATTGAGTTTACATCAGCAACTGATAAGCCCTCTAACTCTGCCGCTTCTTTAATAGCTCGAATGATTTCGTAAACGAAAAATGTACACTCGATTTCTTCCTTCTCCCCTATCATAGATAGACTCCAGGGATATTTTTTGGCAGTTACAAATAGATTCCTATTATTTACACAAACTACTTTACCCTTTTCCATAGCTATAGGTAGATCTGTCCCAAATAAAATCCTGGATTTATCTACTTTTCTGAAAAGTAACTGATAAGACACTGGATTTTGTACCATCGCTGTATCAAAATAGACATTCTCTAAATCTTTAAGTTCTTCTAATCCGACTTTTGCCGGCCAGCTACAGTAAGCTCTTCCTATATGGGCAATTACAAGTTTTAGATTGGGATATTCTTTAGCAATCCTTTTTATCGATTTTAGATTGTAAGGGTCAGCTAATCTGAGTTTGCGCGGAATATGAAGCAATATTATTAATCCCCTTTTATTGGCAACTTCTAATTGAGCTTCAGTTACCATATCTTCAATAAGTACATCATTCTGCTCTTTCCATGTTACAAAGGTCCAGTAAGGTTTAAAACCTACAAAATGCCCATCTGATACAACACTATCAAGCTCTTCGACCTTGGCTTCTATAGGGGGAATCATTAGTGCATAGTTTCTAGAGTTTTCACTTGATAAAGAGGCATATTTGTTATTCTCTTCTATTTTAATCTCTTCCTCTGGATTACCAAACATTAACATCTCTACCTTCTTCTCAGGGAATAGAGCAGACTCTGCCCCTATGAGGTCATCCAAACTAAATTCTTCACATACTTTAGGTAGAGAAGGGTTTACTACTTCAGGCTCGGCTTTCTCTCTGATATGTTCTTTTAGCCATATGTGACAGTGAGAGTCAAAGATTTTATCTGGAAGAAAATCTTTGAGCTCTTTATTCCAAATCTCAAGATCTTTCTCAGTATAATCAACTTGGACCTGCATAAGAACCTCCTATCTAGAAATCTCAGAAATCTTTTTATAAAGCTTAGATAAGTCATCATAAATAGTTCTATAGCATTTAAATAATTGAAGATACTTATTAGTTAAATCTTTATTAGGAAAGATTGAAATCCTGCTTTTGTATAAATCGGAGATAGCTTTTGACGAAGTAAAGACTTTAGCACCTAAACCTGCCAAGATTGAAGCTCCTAATGCTCCACATTCAGAGACTTCAGGGATATCTATACCAACACCAGTAATATTAGCTATTAACTGAGGCCAAACAGGACTTCTAGTACAACCCCCCACCATTTTTAATTTTCTTGGTTCAACCTTCAAATCTCTGAATGCCTCTAATATCCATAGTACTTCATAGCCAACCCCCTCCATAAGGCTCTTTGCTATATCCTTATGGTCATACTCTAACTTTAACCCTAAAATGGTGCCTAAATGTTCTAAGTCCCGATGGGGAGAACCAGCCCCTGTGAGATACGGGAAAAAGAAGAGAGTATTATTTCTAGAGATTATATCTTCTACCCCCCTATCTATATCCTTATATTCTCTTTTTAGCATATCTCTGAGCCATTTCATACTTGCTCCACCAGCAGGAATGGAAGCAATCAATCCCCAACGATCAGGTATTACATGTTCTTCAACGGCTAGGTAATTCTTTGTATCAAAAATTAAATTATCGGTGATACTAACTAAGACCCATGCAGTTCCTCCGGAGAGGATTACTTCGCCAGGTTCTATAACCCCTGCCCCAAGAGCTACACAGAACTGATCGTGTCCTCCAGCATACACAGGGATACCTTTAGGTAAACCAAGGACTCTGGCTGCATCGTCAGTAAGTTTACCAATCATATCTGAGGGATTAACAATTTCTGAGAGCCTTTCTTTTGATATCCCAGCTATAGATAGGATATCCTCATCCCACTGCCTTTTTGATAAATTGTAAAGCATAGTTATACATGCACTAGAAGAATCTATCAAATATTCTCCAGTAAGTTTATAAGCAATATAATCAGAAGTATTTAGAAATTTAGATACATTCTGAAAAACTTCAGGCTCATTTTCTTTTAACCAAAGCATTTTAGGAAGAGGTAATCCTTCATTAAGTCCCCATCCAGTCTTTAAGTAGAAGAAGTCTAATCCAAATCTCTCTTCTAATTTATTTTTTTGTAGCCTACTCCGTTGGTCTAACCATGAAATAGCCGGATATAGTATTTGACCATACTTATCGACTAATACAAGGGTACCCCCTTGAGAAGAGAGACTTATACTGACTATCTGTTTTATATCGTCATCATCAAGTCCTTCTAAGGCTTTTCTTACTACTTTTATAAGGGTAGACCACCACTCGTCAGGATTCTGTTCTACTCTTCCTCCTTCTGAAGCAACTATATCACATTCACTCTCAGCCAGAGTCTCTACTTCTAGTAAATCATTTGCTATCATACATTTGATATTAGTGGTACCTATGTCTAAGCCTAAAAGAAGTGCATGCGTACTCTCCATTGTATAAAGCACAAGAGACTCCACATTCTATAGGGTGGAGAGAAATGTGCTCCTTCCTCCTTCTCGTTCATTAATGTTAGCCTGACTTGCTGTGCCTATCACCTCATAGTCTACCTTTAGCTACTTTTAATAACAGGTAGCATTTCAATACCAATTCAATTCTCTGTTAAGCTCTATATTTTCAGCTATTGTCTCTGAAATATAAAAGTCAGTACGCAATGTCTGTAAGATTGATGCTGGCACAAGCGGGGTAACCGGACCATGAGTGGCAAGCCTAATTGTAAATCTTTGCCAAGAAACTGGTGTAGAAGCTATCTTAAAATAATTCCAGGAACTTCGTAACTTTGCACTTATTATCTGTTTTGGTCCTATTGTTGCTGCTTTTGGAGGGATAGCTGACCAATCTCCACTCATTCCAAAATCAGGATCAAGAGAGCTTTGTGCAATAGTAAATGGAGAAAGTGTTACTATTCTTGGACCCATCTCTTTCCATTCTTCCAAGTTTTCTGTTTTAAACTCTGGAGAATTTGGCTCTATAAACGCCAAATGACCGCTCCACCCAACCCCTCCGTAACAAACATCAGCTCCACCCAAGTCCTCTATCATCTTGCCATAATCTTTAAAGTTTTTGTTAGTTGGTCCAATTATTTGTTCCTCTGGAGGTCTTAATTCCTGGTCGATCTTATAGTAGAAGTTATGTTTCATTGCATACAGAAATCCATTAGGGTAAGTTTCATGGGCGATATTCCCATCCTCGTCTGCCCACTCATCCATATCAAATGTCCACAGATTTTTGCAGTTAATCCTGAATTTATTTATTAGATATGCTACCTTACTATACTGAGGACAGGGTTGAGGAAGTATCAGGACCACCCTTTTCCCTTTATCTGATGCTTCCTTTATCCTGAGGAAAATGTCCAAGACATACATAAACGTAATATCAGAATCTTTGACTATGCTAATCTTGAAATCTGGATTTGGGTGTTTTGTAATATCCTCTTTTTCTATATTCCTTATCCTTTCACAAACCTCCCTATCTTTAAAGGGAGCCCACTCTGAGATACCGTATTTGAACTGTTCCAACTTTTCATCTCCTCCTTATTATATAAAATAGACATATTACTCTCTTTACTTTATAGCCTATTATAAACAATATCTCCCTCAACAATTGTTGCATATACATTTATCTCTTCATCAATTGCCACGATATCAGCATCTTTCCCCACATCTATGCTTCCTTTTTTACTATGTAATCCTATTATCTTTGCAGGGTTGTAGGAAGCCATCAAGATAGCATCTTTTAGGGGGATGCCTGTATGTTTTATCATGCTTTTGACTGAAAGATCCATGGTCATCGCACTTCCTGTTATTTGCCCGGATTTAGTTTGGATATTAACCCCATCTTTTACATAAAACTCAGTACCATCTGGCATATGAAATACCCTATCTTCTTTAATACCTGGTGTCATAAATGAATCGGTTATAATTATAGTTTTATCAATTCCTTTACATCTAAGGAGAACTTTTAACATGGTGGGGTTAACATGAATACCATTAATATCACAAATTACTTCTGCCATTACCTCATCCCTTATCATAAGATATTCATTTACACCTGATATAACTACTCCTATTATAGTCTGTGCTGGCTGATAAGTTGTATTTAAAATATGGGTCACTAACCTTGCCCCCCTTCTAATCGCCTCGTCCAGAATCTGTTCACTGGCAATAGTGTGACCAATTGATGGTACAACCTCATTTTCACAAAGGTAACCAATTGCTTCCATAGAGTTTTTAAGCTCTGGTGCGATAGTAATTATCTTAAATTTGTCATCCATTATTTTCTTCGCTCTTTTAAGATAATTCAGGTCAACTTCCCGGAGGCAATATCTTGAACTTAATCCGCCAGCTGCATCAGGGTTAATATATGGTCCCTCAAGATTTATCCCAAGCGGCTTGGCTCCAGAAACATTACTATCAATCAGTTCAGAAATCCTTGAGGCTGAATTAAGAATTTCATCCGCGGATACTAGAGCCCCGATTGTAGGTAAAAATCCTACTACACCTGTAGTGGCTCTAAACTTAGAATCTTCCAACAATAGGTCAGGCGAAGAGGAGTAATCCTTTCCTAAAGCACCGTGGGTATGAATATCAATAAAACCAGGTGAAGTAATCTTCTCTTTAAAATCAAGTATTTCATCAGCTTCGCCTTCAAAATACTCGTATTCTTTTTTACATCTTTCAGTATCACCAACAAAATATATTATTTTGTCCTTGATAACCAAGAATCCATCCTCAATTTCTGTAAAAGGGGTAACTATTTTTGTATTCTTTATTAATTTCATAAAAATACATACCCTCCCACCAATAATTTCAAGATTTTCGAAAACTCTAAAATCTAGAGGTTCACCTTCTCCCTTACTCTCCATTTTTCTGTCAGGGGAAATTCTGAAAGTCTACTACTTATAGTATTCCTCCAAAAGTAAAACCGATACTTTCATAGTCTCTTCTCAATTTTAGGAAAGAATTCCTTAGGAATAAGACATCAGCTCCAGCGCTTATGAATAGATATCCTAAATCTAACAACTTCTTTGTCCTTTCCATTGTGACCCCTGGTGTTCCAGCAATCTTCCCATACTTCTTCGCTACATTTACTACATCCTTTAAAATATTCCATACCTCATCACGTTCAAACTCTCCAGGGAAACCTAAGGAATAAGTCAGGTCTCCTACCCCTACAAAGAGAATATCAAATCCAGGAAGTTTTGCTATGTCCTCTAGATACGGAAGTACCTCCGGGTCTTCTATTTGTAAAGCTAAAAATGTTTCTCTATTAGAGAATTCCAGATAAGTATTTAGATCCATTAAACTCCAGTCTGCATCAGCATTAGCACCGTCTAACCCTCTCCTGCCAATTGGAGAAAACCTAGATGATTCTATCCAAAACTTAGCTTCTTCTGCTGATTTTATATGCGGTACCATTATGCCCTTTGCTCCCATCTCTAATGGCTGTATAGCCGAAGTATAACCGGTTTTATCGATGCGAATCATACTATCCATACCAGTAGCTCGAGCTGCTGTAATCATATTAAATATGGTCTCTTTGTTACGCCATAGATGTTCTTGACATATCCAAATACAATCAAAGCCTATAAGCCCAATCAATTCCACAATAGCTGGGTCTTTAAAATTAGATGCAGTGCAGAGTACAGGCTCCCCTTTTCTTAACTTTTCTAATACCTTACTCTTATTCATACAGCTTTTCTCCTTTCTTTCTGAAAAGATTTTACATATAATGCTACTAATAGAGCTTTTTTTGCCTCAATAATATTTGTTGAAACTGAATTTTTTCCCTCTAAAGCATCAAGAAATTCATTAGCTTGAAAGATATATGGGTCATCACGGCTGAATCTATAGACAGCTATCTCCTCCCAATTATTAGAATCATTATTACAGAATGTTATCTGATGAATCTCTCCATTTACTGTGTATTTAAGATTTCCCTTGTTTCCTATAAGTTCAATCTCAGTTATATTAGGTTTTTGAAATTGATTTACAAAAATGTCTACTAGTGCTTTATTCCCAAACCTTAAGATGATAATAGAGCTATCCTCTACCTCTACTCCTTCAAGTTCTAAATGGTCATAAAATCCTATAGCATCTTTTATCTCTCCGAAATAATATTGCGCTAGATTTATCCCATGAGTAGCTGCATCAAGGATACAGCCTCCTCCCATCTCTTCTCTGGCATAGTAAATATCTCGATAATCAGGTCTATACTTCGGATACTCCTGAGACAAATTTATTCTTCCCATTTTTAATGTCCCAATAATTCCTTCTTCTACTAATTTCTTCAACTTCTTATAAGATGGAAGGCTTCTCCTTACATAGCCTATCCCTACTGTCAGTTTCTTTCCACTTACTATCTTTAATAATTCATCTACATTATCTAGATTTACTGAAAGAGGTTTCTCTATAAGACAAGCCCTACCGTTTTTAGCACAGCGAATAGCTATAGGTATGTGTAAATGGGCTGGAGTAGCTATTACTACCCCATCAAATCTGGCTAGGTCTATATCATCAAATGAGGCGAATATCTCAGATATCGGATAGTTGGTCTTTAGGTATTCTAGCCTTTCTCTTTTAACTTCACAAACTGAGACTTTAGCTCTTCCTGTTTTGAGAAAACATCGGATATGTCTTTCTCCTATACCACCACCGCCAATTACAAGGATGTGTTTCATTTTGCTGTATATCCTCCGTCAACTACGATATTTGCTCCGGTAACATAAAGAGAAGCATCTGAAGCTAAAAATACTACCGCCCCTTTAATATCTTCCCCCTTAGCCATCCTTCCAAGAAATGTCCTCTTATTATACCTTTCTACAAAGATAGGATTTTGATCTGCAAACAGTCCACCTGGAGATATTGCATTTACTCTTATATTATATGGTCCGAGCTTAGAAGCTAGATACCTGGTCAGATTAATAAGTCCACTCTTATGGAAGAAATACTCAGGGGAAACATCCATCTCTGTTCCCTCATAAAGGGTAAAGTCAGGACCAACTATACCATGGATAGATGCAATGTTAATTATACTACCACTTCTACGCTCTATCATATTTTGACTGAAGACTCGTGTTATAAAGAATGTTCCTGCAGCATTTACTTCCATTGATAGTTTAAAACCTTCTATAGGGTCATTATAACTTTTCATGGCTTTTAACAGAGCATTATTGACCAGAATATCTACCTTACCCTGCTCATTAATGATCCTATTATAAAGGTCTATTACAGACTTTTCGTCACCTTGATCAAGTTTCCCTCCAAAAACTGTATATCCTCTCTGAGAGAGAAGAGAAGCAAATGTCTTACACTTTTCTTCATCTCTAGAGGCTATATACACTATAGCTCCAGCCTCAGCCAGGGCTTCTGAGATGAATTTTCCGTATAAGCCAGCTCCTCCAGTAACTAACGAAACCTTTCCATCTAAAGAAAACAACTCATATACACTCATCTTTTATCACCTCTTAAGATTTTATAAATGCTTCCAGCTATAGATCTGGTTCCATTTGCATCGTAGAAATAATAGGCTGTGTCAGACCGCGCTAAGATAGGAGAAGCACAAAACCAAGACTGATACGGTGCCGAGTGTAGGTCAAAGATTCTTCCTCTATCAAGGATGCACATAGATATCTCCTTTTTAATACTTGCCGTATTTTTCAACCAGGTCGCGCATAATCTCGATCCTCTCTTCGGCAGCATAGGGTGGAACCTGGTCGCCAGCATTGGCAATGAAGCGCGATCCAAACTTCTTCAATTCGAGCCAGTCCAGGACAGCTCGTTTAAAGTATTCTACATCTACCCCTGGTAGCCACAGATTCGGTGGGATACCCCCAGAGAGGATGAACTCCATTCCAGCCTCCTGCCGGCATTCCAGCGGGGTGAGGTCACCCATTGGTGTCGGTGTTAGGGCATCACCACAATCGGCTCCTGTGTTGCGAATCATAGCTAGGGCACCACGCAATTTGCCGTCAATGTGTACGGCGACATACTTGCCAGCTGTATGGAGACGGTGTATGGCTTCGGTATAGTAAGTACGGGACCATTGGCTGAAGAAATGAGGAGGCTGGATATCGCTGGAAAAATTATCACCCATAAGGATGATATCAGCAGGTGAAGTCGCTAAAAGGTCAATTAACTGGAGATTGTTGTCATTGATCTGATCAATTACTTCATGCATGGTATTGGACCAATCAATGGTTGCATAGACCGTATTGGTGATGCCCATCCAGTTGTGCAGTAAATATCCCATAGCGCTGTAGCCAATGGGTACATAAACCACACCAATGTCGCCAACTGCATTGTACCAGGCACAGTAATGACCCCAAAGCGGCGCATAGGTTCTGGAAGCCAGGGCATAGCCAAGTATCCGCAGGTCATGCTCGGTTTCGACGCCCCAACGTGTAACCGCCCACGAGTATGATGTCTCTGCCCAAATGCGTCTCCGTTCAATGCTACCCAGAGGGGTGTTCAGACGCCATATAATCTCCAGACCATTATCTCGTCTCTCTTTCCATACTTCAGATTGGACGTCCTTACCATATTGAACACTGTAAAACGAAGCCAGATTCGGCAGGTAGAATCCGGCTCCCACCCTCTTATGATAGGCAATCAGTTCATACTCAGGCTTCTCGTAGGAGAGGCTTAAATCCCATGGTTTCCGATTCTTGTGGTAGAACCAGTGTGAGAGGTCAAGCATAAAAGGCACAATGTCCGGGACCTTACATTGATATACTGCCATAATCCGCTCACGCATGGTCATCGTCATAAGTCACTCCCTTTTTATTTAGAATATGGGTCTGCAGCATCACGTAACCCATCGCCCAAAAAATTAAAAGAGAGTACTGTAATAGCTATAAATGCTCCCGGGATCAACAACCATGGACAATTTGCCAATGATTGAATGGATTGAGCATCTTTTAATAGAACACCCCAACTGATGGCAGGTGGTTGTAATCCCAAACCCAAGAAACTCAAAGAAGTTTCTCCTAGAATCATCCCAGGGATAGAAAGTGTTATAGAAGCTATAATGTGGCTGTAAAATGATGGAAGGAGATGACGAAATATTATCCTCAATTCACTCGCTCCAGCCAATCTTGCAGCCATAACAAAATCTTCCTCTTTTAGAGCCATAAACTTTCCTCTTATCACACGAGCCAATCCAGGCCAACCTAACAAGGAAAGGATTATCGTAATACCAAAATAAACCTTAAGAACTGGCCACTGTGGAGGTAAAGCTACACTTAATGCCATCCATAAGGGTAATGTAGGGATGCTTATAAGAAATTCTATAATCCTTTGAATTATAACATCAGTAGTACCACCAAAATACCCAGAAATACCTCCTATAAAGATACCTAAAATAAAGCTAATAGCGACGCCTATAAGCCCAATTGATAAAGAAATACGAGAGCCATGAATAATACGAGAAAAAAGGTCTCTACCCATCTTATCTGTTCCAAAAAGGAAAAGTTTCCCTTCTCCCTCTACCCCAAAGAGATGAATATTAGACGGAAATATATTCCACAATTTGTACGGTTCTCCACGGACCCAGAATTTAATAAAATACTTCTCCGTTCTTTCCTCTTTATAACTTTCAGAAAGGGTTTCAGAGTCAAATATTTTCTCTACTTTATATACGAAAGGACGAAGATGAAATTTGCCACTTTCGTCAATAAAGTGGATACGGGCAGGAGGACAGTATGTATAAAGGACATCTTCTTTACTGGGATTATAAGGAGAGATGAATTCAGCGAATATAGCAAAAATATAAAGTATTAATAGAATAATTAAAGAGGTTACCGCTATTCTATGCCTGAGAAACTTCCACCAAATAAGTTGCCACTGAGAAGCAGTAAATATTTTTTCCTCACTTTCATCACTTATTAATTCTTTAGACTCCTCCAGCAAATTTATCTACCTCCTTTATAAATATCTAATTCTAGGGTCTACCCAAGCTAAAAGTATATCTGATATTAAGGTCCCTATGACAGTGAGAGAACTTAATACCAGAACGATACTGCTGGCTAAGAACATATCTTGGCTTATAAGAGAGTCTGTAAATATAGGTCCAAGGGTAGGAATATTTAATATTAGAGATACAAAGAGCTCTCCACTAACAAGACTAGGTAACATCCAACCTATAGTACTTATAATAGGATTAATTGCTATACGGAATGGATATTTATAAAGTAATCGTCTTTCAGGTAGTCCCTTAGCTCGGGCAGTTATTACATAAGGTTTTTGAAGCTCATCTAAGAGATTATTTCTTACAGACCTTATTATGCCACAAGTTCCTCCTAACCCAAGTATTATAACTGGTAGCCATATGTGACTTAGTAAATCTGCAAACTTAGCTAGACTCCAAGGAGCTGTCTGAAATTCTCTAGAAAATAGTCCCACCATTACATTACCAGTACTAATAAAATAAAGCCAAAGCGCTATAAGTGCAAGGAAAAAGGATGGAATACTTATACCTAAAAATCCAACAAAAGAGAATAAATAGTCCCAAAATGAATATTTATGTGTAGCACTAAATACACCTATAGGGATAGCTATGAGATATGAGAGTATAAAAGAGAATAATGATATAGTGAAACTACCAGGTAATCTTTGAAGAATAATATCTTTTACAGTTGTGTTCCATTGCATGGAACGACCAAGATCTCCGTGCAGCAAATTTGACATCCATCTGATGTATTGAACATACATAGGTTGATCAAGTCCATAACGCACTTTTAATGCTTCTATCTCAGCAGGGTTAATAGCAATACCTGCTGCTGTTAATCGTGCCATATAACTGGAAAGGTAATCTCCTGGAGGAGCTTGAATAATAATAAAGGATAGTATTGATATCCCAATTAAAGTGAAAAACATCAATATTATTCTTTTGATAATAAAGTTAACCATTATTATATTACCTCCTACAGAGCAGTAATGAAAAATCCATGGATGGGGCTTCTAACCCCATCCATAAATAATCTAAAACAGAATCTATTTCTTTATAAAAAACTGGCATGGGGGAATTGAGTATAACTCTGCAGGGATTGGTTCTCCTGGTCGGTTAACATTTCTAATATAATTCTTGAATATATATTGCTTTCCTATCTCAGGTTCATTAACAATTCCAATAGCCCAAATGTTCTCTAAATTCAATCTGAGTGCCTGTAATATTATATTGTTTCTCTTTTTAGTATTAGGTTCCTTTAATGCCTGGTCAAAAAGTTGTTTTAACTTTTTTATGTCTTGAGGAGGTTCTGTCCCCTCTTTCCCATTTGAATAAAGCCATTTTGCCCAGGCTGGAGATACTATCCAGTTTCTAGAAGCAGGCCAAAGTTCTCCTCTACTGAGTACTGGTTGAGTACATCCTCCTAACATTAAGGCGCGCATTGCCAGATCATATTTCTCTTCCCAGATTGATGCATATAACTGCTCTTGTGCTATAGGTTTATTCACCACTCTTATGCCTATATTTGCCCAGTACTTTCTGCAGAGTTCTGCTATCTCTACATCCTCAAGGGGCCAAGACGTAGTTACTAATAATGTAAGGGTTAATTCTTTACCATCAGGTCTTAATCTATATCCATCCTTATCACGTTTTGTAAGTCCCATCTCATCCAGGAGTTGATTTGCCTTTACTGGATCAAATTGAGTGTAATTTTTAGATAATGGAAAGTCACCATAATAAGGTGGTCCTGGAGCGAAAGTCGCTTGTGAAGGAACAGCTTGTCCTTTAAAGAGTAATTTATTTATTTCATCTCTATTTATAGCAAATGATAGAGCAAAACGGAAACGCTTATCATTAAAGAGATTTCGTATTACAGGATCGGTATGTCCATAATTGAAAAAGATACTTCCAATATTATTTGGAGGCCAGATATATGGAATTAATCTGTAATTACCTTTCGACTTATTCTCTACTATAACTGAATAGTTTGGTAATCCCCCTATATCGGCTATAACTGTATAATCTACATCCCCTGCCAAAACCTTAAGGAGATAAGTCTCTGTATTTTGAATAACCCCATCTTCCATTCTATCAATATACGGTAGTTGATTCCCCTCACTATCAACCTTCCAATAGTAAGGATTCCGCTTTGATATAAATACAGGGTCTTTTGAAGCGGTCACAGACATAAATGCATCTAGAGTTGGACATCCTGGATTGAGGTAATTATCAGCTTTACTGAGATAGAGGTCTCTCCAATTATTATATTCTCCCTTCTTCATCAACTCCTTTAATTTATCAGCAGAGGTATACTTTGGATGGAACTGTTTGAGATAATGGGATGGAGAGGCTGGTAAATTACAACACATAGCATCCAGGAATAATCCTGTAGGTTCATCAAAAGAAAACTCAACTACATAGGTGCTGAGTTTTCTAACTTTAGCTAACTTTCCTCCGGAAATTAAATATGCTGGCTTACTAGGAGTTAATTCATCATTCTTAATAACATCTTCGTACCAAAAGACTATATCGTCAGCAGTAAATGGGTATCCATCACTCCATTTCATCCCTTCTCTCAGGAAAAAGGTAAAAACCTTACCTCCACCAGTTACTTTCCACGTTTTGGCTACATTGGGAAGAATCTTATCCAAATATGGGGTAGAGTAAATAAGAAGAGGCTCTCGCATATAACCTCTCCATTTCGTTGGATAATACCCACTAGGTAAGTGTAAAAGATGCAGAGTTCCCCCATACTGACCGATCTCCTCTAGCGGTGTAAGTACTAGAGGTTCCTTGGGAAGTCTTTGCTCTACTGGAGGTAACTCCCCTTGTTTTACAAGCTCTACAAGTTCTGGTGCCTCGTTATACTTCTTTTGAGTAAAAGCATTAGGCATAATCCCTACTACTAGTAGGGAAACTAACACTATACTTATAAAAACCCTTAAAAATCTTCTCATAATTCTCACTCCTTTTTTATTTTATAGCTTAACTCCCTCTTTTCCCTCATCTACTATACTAGGTTCTTCTATTGGTTTTAAAATAAGCTCTTCCTTAGTCATCACCTCCTCTCTTTTCTGCAAGTAATCTTTTGGAAACTCTGTAGTCCCGCCTCTATCTATTACTTTAACGCGTCTCATTCCCATAGCCAAATCTACCTGAAGTTTCCTGCATCTATATTCATCTACCAAGGTACTCCTACCTTACCCTTTAAACCTCAATACACTGTGAACCTGTTTATACTTTATCCTCCAATTTCAGCAATGTATATACCTGCTGCGTTATTCCCAACTTTACCTTCTCTCTTCTCAATTTCATGTTGGGAATAATAAGATAAATAAAGTTTATCATTTTCGACAACTGCACCGCAATAAGAAGTATCTCCGCCACTTGGCAGAATAATCTCATCTTCTACTCTTTTCTCTTCAACATCAAGTTTTAAAATTCCTGTTGCTGATAACGGTTTAAAAATTCTCCCTGCAATATAAAATTCTCCTTTAAATTTAAATAGACAAGGAGCTTGAATAACTTTATTTAAACAGTAATGTTCCCACTTATCAAAAGGATATTTTGAAATACATAAAGAAGGTGTTTGCCAGTTTTCTCTTCTAACAACTGCAAAACAGATATCTCCATCAAATAGCAAATCTGTTTCATTTGCATATTCACCTTTTAAGATCGGTGATACTTCTTTAAAACTTTCTCCATCATCAGAGATAAATAAATAACTTCCCCAATCATCTCCCTTTTCACCACTTTTGTAGGCAGTTGCATAAAGTTTTTCTCTATAATTCCTGATCCTCCAAAAGAAGAGGCTATCTTCTGATGAAATCTTTATAACAGGTGAAAAACTTTCTCCATCATCAGAGTAAGAGATATACGCATCCAGTATCTTTTTATTTATGTCTATATCAGTACGGGCGAAAAATAAAACTCCAAGTTTCTCTTTAAAAATGAAAAATTTCGGGTCTCTATCATCTTTCAAGGGAGGGAATTTTTTTATGAGTCTCCAATTTTCAAGGTCAGTTGATTTTAAAACATATATTTCTCCTTCTCCTTTAAATGAGTAATGTTCAGTTGCATGTCTGAAGCAAACAAAGTAATTATCTCTAAATTTTATGATATCTGTAAAAGCATTATGATACCCATCCCACCATATACACTTAACTTCTTTTATCTCCATTTTCCTCCTCCTACTTTATTTCCTTCATAGCAGTTTCGACTGAGGCATCATCATGGACTATTTTACTTATAGCTCTAAGGATGGGTACAGGGTCTTCTGCTTCCCATATGTTACGTCCCATAGAAACCCCGCCTGCACCACAATCCATTGCTTCTCTTATAAATTTTAACAGTACCTCGGGGTCATCTGATGCTGGACCACTTAAAACTAAATACGGAATTGGGCAGTATCTTATTACCTCTTTAAATGATTCAGGGTCTCCTGTATAGTAACCCTTTACCACATCAGCCCCAACTTCTGCTGCTACCCTAGCAGAGAATTTTATAATCTCCGGGTCCTTTGGCCATTCTCTTTCGGCTTTTGTTTCAAACTGGTGGGTTAATATATCTGGGGGGATCATCTCTATCATAAGAGGCATACCCCATAATTCACAGAGCTCACTTACCTTACCATTCTTCTCTATAAGTTCAGCCTCCCTGGGGACACCTATAACTCCAAAGGTAGCTACCGCATCAGCTCCAAATCTTAAAGCCTGTTCTACTGAAGATATAAGATGGTCATTAGTCAGATCTGGTCCTACTGAAGTTGCTGTTCCATCTATTCTAAGCATAAAAGGTATATTCCCAGCCATCTCTTTATAAACATTTTTTGCTATACCTGGCGTTACCAGAACTGCATCCGCTCCCCCATCTATAGCTACCTTTACCACTCTTTTTGTATCTTCCAGCCCCTTCATTGGCTTTATACATATACCGTGGTCAAGTGTAACCAGCACAAATCTCTTCGATTTGGATGTAAATAACCTAGCCAACCGAATCTCTTTTCCTATCATATATATGCCTCCTATCTAAAATTTTTAGGATAAGATAACCCTTATCCCTTTTTCCTCTAATATGGCAACCTTCTCAGGATGTAACTCTTTATTTGTTACCAGTATATTAATCTTTTCTACAGGAGTTATAGGCACAACCCCTCTTATTCCTATCTTTGTATAATCAGCAGCTATTATTACTTGCTCAGCAGTTTCCGCTACAAGTCTGGTAACCCCCGCATTCTCAGGGTCATGAGATGTAACTCCCACATCAAACGAGAGACCATCAGCTCCAATAATCGCCTTATCAACTCTGTATCTCTTTACGTACTCTTCCGCTACTGAGCCTATAAAGCACTGCTCATTGAACTGATAGATTCCTCCTATGCCTACAATCTTTATATATGGAGACTTTTCTAATTCTTTTATAACCGGAATAGAATTTGTTATAACCATTATTCCCTCAAGATTCTTTAACTCTCTGGCTATATATACGAGAGTGGAACCAGTATCCAGAAATATGGTGTCTCCTTCTTCTATCAATTTAATTACCGCTTTGGTGATTCTCTTTTTTTCTTCTACATTTATAAGCATCTTTTTTTCCAGATTGGGGATATGGGCTTTGTTTGTCAGCTTGATATATCCATAGCTTCTATCTATCATCCCCTGAGATTCCAAAATACGCAGATCGCGTCTTATTGACGCTGGAGATACATCGTTGAAGATCTTTGACAACTCTTTGACAGATACTTTATCTTTATTTTCAATTACTTCTAATATTTTTTCTCTTCTTTCTATTG
>Ga0116165_1001348_pt1 | contig 19258 bp, 17 predicted proteins | sample AD_JPNMR1_MetaG_FD_89885 | JGI IMG/M metagenome (GOLD analysis project Ga0116165, IMG submission 89885) | Active sludge microbial communities of municipal wastewater-treating anaerobic digesters from Japan - AD_JPNMR1_MetaG | ecosystem: Engineered > Bioreactor > Anaerobic > Digestate | place...
TACAGAAAAAGTTTGAAAGTTAAGAAATGAAAAAAAGATTTTTAATTTACACCATTATATTAATTTCAGGGATTTTGAGTATTAAATTTTATGAATCAAGGATAATAAATGTACTGTGGTTGAAGGCAGATATAGCTTTTCATTTTGGTAATTATGACCTTGCTGAAAAATGTCTGTGGAGAATAATTAAACAGAAACCGGAAGAAGTAGATGCATATGTTTTAAAAGCATGGCTTGAATGGAGTCAGGCATTATCAAAAAATGATAATAAAAAATTGAATTCAGCAATAAAAACATTAAAACTTGGACAGTGGTATAATCCATTTGATATCCGTCTTTATATGGAAGAAGGAATAATGTGGAATGCTTTTGGGAATGACGAAGCAGCACTGAACGCATTTAAAAAGATTTATGTAATTGGTACTATCCCGTATGTAAGAATGTATCCGCATAAATTGAGGCAGATGGGTAAAATCTATGAAGCATATAAGGTAATGAAAAAAATATATGAAAAATATAAAGATGATGTTACTTTCCAGTGTCTTGAAAGATTGAAAAAAGAACTATCAGCATAAACTTTTTTATGGATTTATCAGAGCCATTAATTTCCTTCCATAAGTAATATATGTTTTATATGTAATTTCAGGGTCTCCAACTTTTCCTTCATGAACAACACTTGCCAGATGCGGTTCTATTGAAACAAAACCATCATATCCACTTTTCTTCAAGTCATTTAAAATCTCTTTAACTTTAGCTTCTCCTTCTCCCGGGAAAGTAGCCCTTCCTTCTTTATTGTAATCTTTAATATGAACATATTCAATAAATGGTTTAACCTTCATATAAAAATCCCAGGGGTCAACATTTTTATTATGGGCAACAACATTTCCTGTATCAAACATCAATTTAAAATTTTGAGAGTTCATTTCTTCAACCAATCTTACCATATTTTCAGCACTTTCTCCTCCCCATCCGGAACAGTTTTCATGAACAATAATTATTCCATTATCTTCAGCCATTTTTACCAATTCTTTCATTCTTCTTATAACCTCTTTTGCCCATCTTTCTTCATCCCATGGGTTTTCAGTATCATTTGGCCATGACATAACTCTTATATATTTTGTGTTAAATCTTTTCATTCTGGGTATTGCTCTTTTAAGTTCATCATAGTCCTTTTTGAAATCTCCAGAAATTCTAGTTGCCCAGTTTGCTATACAACTTGCAAAACAGGAAACCTTCATTCCCGCTTCATTTACTTTTTTATAAACAATTTCAAATTTTTCATCACTCATCATAGTTAAATTTTCTTTATCAATATTTCTTAATTCCATATATTCCCATCCAAGTTCTTTATGTGCTTTAATCTGAACTTCAATTGATTGTCCTGCTTCATCACTGATTCCCGTAAATTTCATTTTGTCCTCCTTGTTTTTAATAATTTTAATCATTATTTATGCAATGTCAATTTTTTGCTCTTTAAATTTTAAAATTGTAAAATATTTTCTTATGAATAAAAGAGAAAGAGTTGAAAGGACATTAAATTTAAAAGAAGTTGATAGAGTCCCTGTTTATGACCTTGTCAGAAATGATGATGTTTTTGAATATTTTAGTGGTGAAAAATTGCCTCCAGAAGAAATGTGGGAAAAAGAAGAAGAAAAATTGAAAATTATAGCAGGAAAAGTAGTAAATAAATTATGCGATATGACAAGAAGTTTTGGTTTTGGTCCTTTGAAAGAAACTGATTATACAGATGAATTTGGTTTTGTATGGCATTCAAGTCCTTATGAGAAAACTTCATGGATTGTTAAAAGACCTTTCTATGATGAAAAAGATGGAATTGAATTTATAAAAAAACTGATAATTAAATATTCTGAAAATATTAAAGAAATAAAATCAAATCAGAAAGCATACAGAGAAAAATATCATAACGATTTTTTAAAAACCCAATCATATATAGGAGATACAATTAACCTTCTTGCTGAACAGGGAACAGGACTTGATTTATTAAGACATTATCTTGGATTTGAATTTTTTTCCTATATCTATGCTGAAAATCCTGATATTATCAGTGAATTTTTTGAAGTATATACAGATTTACAGGTTTTAATATGTCATACAATTGCAGATAGAAATCTTTCGCCATGTGTTTTAACTTATGGAGATATTGCCTGTAAAAACATGTTATTGCATTCTCCTCAATTTTTAAGAAAAGAGTTTTTCCCAAGATTGAAAAAAATTCAGGATGCATGGCACCAGTATAATATAAAATGTTTATTCCATTCAGATGGAAATATAATGGAAGTTCTGGACGATTTAATAGAAACAGGTATAGATGGTTTAAACCCGATTGAAATAGTCGCAGGAATGGATATAAAAAAAATAAAAGAAAAATATGGAAATAAAATTTTTCTGACAGGTGGAATAGATATGAGTCAGTTACTGTCTTTAAAAACAACTGAAGAAGTGAAGGAAAAATGTATAGAAACAATAAAAATTTGTTATCCTGGATATTTTATTGGTTCAACAACAGAAATTGACAACTCTGTAAAACTTGAAAATATAATAGTAATGTATGAAATAGCAAATCAACCTGTTGAAAAAATATTAAAATAAAAAGGGGGAGAAAATGGAAAAAATTGGATTAGGTTTGATAATAGGAAATAGGGGTTTTTTCCCTGACCATTTATGTAAAGAAGGGAGAGAAAAAATTCTGAATTTTTTGAGTAAAAGATTTGAAGTGATAACATTGACAGAAAAAGATACAAAATTCGGGAGTATTGAAACATATCAGGATGCAAAAAAGTGTGCGGATTTATTTATAAAAAACAGAGATAAAATAGATGGTATAATTGTAAGTTTACCAAATTTTGGAGATGAAAGAGCAGTAGCAGATACAATAAAACTTTCAGGTCTTTCAGTTCCTGTTTTAATACATGCTTTTCCTGATGATATAGATAAAATGGATGTAAAAAACAGGAGAGATAGTTTCTGCGGTAAAATTTCTGTCTGTAATGTTTTATATCAGTATGGAATTAAATTTACATTAACAGAAAACCATACTGAAGGAATTGAAAGTGATGAGTTTAAAAGGGATATAGATAAATTTGAAAGAATATGCAGAATTGTAAAAGGACTTAAAAACTTAAAACTTGGAGCAATAGGGACAAGACCTGATGCATTTAAAACAGTCAGATACAGTGAGAAAATACTTGAGAAAAATGGAATAAGTGTTGATGTTCTTGATTTATCAGAGATTTTTGCAAGAATTTCAAGAATAAAGGATGATGATAAAAGAGTAAAAAATGAAATAGAAAAATTCAGAAATTATATGGAGAGTAAAGATGTTCCGCTTCAATCATTAATAAAATTTTCAAAACTTAAAATTGTAATAAAGGACTGGATTTCCCAGAATGATATAAAAGGTATTGGATTTCAGTGCTGGACTTCAATAGAAGAAAATTTTGGTATAGTTCCGTGTGCTGTATTAAGTTATCTGTCAGACACTTTAATTCCTTCTGCCTGTGAAGTTGATATAACGGGTACATTGAGTATGTATATTCTTCAGATTGCTTCAGGTCTTCCAAGTGCTATAGTTGATTTAAATAATAATTATAAAGAAGAGAAAGACAAAGTTGTTTTATTCCACTGCAGTAATTTTCCTGTTTCTGTTTTAAAGAAATCAAAGATAAGTTATCAGGAAATAATATCAGAAAGTGTGGGAAAGGAAAATGCTTATGGTGCTGTTATAGGAAATATGAAAAAATCACCTTTCACTTTTTTACGGCTTTCAACAGATGATAATTTTGGAATTATAAAAGGATATCTCGGAGAAGGAGAGATAACAGATGATAAAATAGAGACATTCGGAGGGATTGGAGTAGCAAAAATAAATAATTTACAGAAACTTTTATGGTTTATATGTGAAAATGGTTTTGAGCATCATACTATCATAAATTTATCAGAAATTTCAGATGCAGTTGAGGAAGCACTTGTGAAATATAAAAATTGGTCAATCTACCACCACTATTGAAAAAATTAAAAATAGTAGTATAATATGTAATAAAAAGAGGACCCGTAGCTCAACGGCAGAGCAGCGGACTCATAATCCGTTGGTTGGTGGTTCGAATCCGCCCGGGTCCACTTCTTTTGTGAGAACTAAAAACCAAATTCATCTTCAGAGGACACCTTTAAGGTGGGCAGTGGAGATGATTGAGAGACAAAGATTACAACAGACATTATTGACTATTTGTTTTTTCCATATTTATAGGCAGATTCAAGCATAGCAACAATATTTTCTGGTGGAACATTTGCTTGAATGTTATGAACCTGATTGAAAACATAACCACTGCCTTTTTTGAAAATATCCAGCCGTTCTTTTACATGTTGTTGGATTTCTTCTGGTGTTGCCCTGCCTAAAACATGCTGTGTATCACATCCCCCACCCCAGAAAACAATTTTATTACCAAATTTTTCTTTCAACCTTTTCGGCTCCATATTTGCCGCTGATGTTTGAACTGGATTTAGAATATCAACCCCTGCTTCAATTAAATGTGGAATAAGATTATAGATTGAACCACAGCAGTGGAAAAAAGTTTTCCATTTAGTATTTGTGTGTATCCAATCACATAATTTTTTATAGTGTGGTTTAATCATCTCTGCCCATAAATCAGGATTAATAAATTCTCCTTTCTGTGTCCCGCTATCATCAGATCCAATACCCCATGCAAAACAATAATCTCCGACTGCTTCCTTTACCAGTTTCAAACAACTTATAGATGCCTCTACAGATTTATCCATCAATTCATGACAAAGATTTTTTTCTGTTAAAAGCATCATCATCCACTGTGTTGGTTGCCCCTGAGTGACATTATCACTTCTATTCGTAATTAAACTTAACCCTAAAAAACATACTCCATATCCCCAACCAAGAAGAGCATAATCGGTATTTTCATAAAGATACTTACCATAACGGTGCAGAATTTCTAAATGTTCATCGGGAATGGTAGTTGTAGGATTAAAATTTTCTGGTTTAAATTTACCCCTGTCAAAACTAAGGTCGTCAAAATAAAATCCTCCTTTTGGCATACGAAATGGAGTGGGGGAACCATCCGGATTTAATAAAATCCAGTCGCCATTTTCCTTTTCCTCAATTTTTGTTCCAGGCGGAAATAATACCGTCCTGCCATCAAACAACTTTCTGGGAATCCAATCTTCTTCTTTTGCCGTTGCCCACCAGAGTGCATTTTCTAAATCAAGAGGCATAACATCTATGTGAAAAAGTTTTCTTATTTCTTCTTCCACTACAGCAATCATAAACCTTGCATCAAGTACTTTTGTAGGTGACTTTAATCCCAGATATCTTTTAAGGCGGTCATAAGCAATAACATTTATCCCACTTGCTTTCATTCCACCTAAATCTATAGGAACACGGTCAACTTCTTGAAAATTCACACTCCTGTCTACTCTTTCTCTTGATGTCATAAAATCCCCCTTTTATAAATAACTTTTACAATAAGTTAAAAACATAACACTTAATCTGTCAAATTTTTAATTGTTCCAATACTTCGTTAGAGGTAAGAAGTGAGGTCATTTAAGAGAAAATTTTTTCAAAAAAAGGGTTTGTTAAATTCTTCTTTAAAAACAAATTCTTTAAGGTCTTTTCTATTCTTACTTTCATAAAATTCACTGGAAGTATATCCAAGAGGAACTATCATTAAAATATCTATATCCTGAGGTATTTTAAGCAGTTTTTTTATAGGTTCAGGATAAAATGCACCAACCCAGCAACTCCCAACTCCATAATTTCTCGCAGTTAAAATAAGATGGTCAATTGCAATTGTTACATCCACAAGATAACAGTTGTCTTTTAATGGCTCATATGGATTTGGATATTTCTTCCCACAACAAATAACTACACAATCTGCCTCTGCAATAAATGACTGATTATAGGAATATTTTGCTATCTTACTTTTTTTATCTTTATCCTTTACAACAATGAAATACCATGGTTGTTTATTATTTCCTGATGGAGCTACTCTCGTACCTTCAAAAATTTTTTTCAATATATCTTCCGGGATTTCCTTTTTGTTGTAACTTCTTATACTTCTTCTTGTCTTTATAACATCTTCAAATTCCATTTAAAACCTCCTTTTTTAAAATATATTCCACAAAACCAAAAAATGTCAATTTTTATATTATGAAAAAATAACTAAAAGGGGTAGATAGATGAATGAAAAATTAAAGTTCAATTTAATTGTTAAATAACTTTCAAACTTTGAATTTTAATACATATTCTAAAAGGTCTTTTAATGAAGTTGTTGCCACTCCACATACTTTATCTGCTGCTCCATAATAAACAAAAATTTCTCCATCTATCAAAACTGTACCTGTGGGAAAAACAACATTTGGTATATCTCCTACTTTTTCATAATTTTCTTCTGGTTCAAGAATAGGATAGGGTGAACGAGCAATAACTTTTTCTGGATGGTTTAAATCTAAAAGAACTACTCCTGTCCTGTAAACAAAATTTTTATCAACACCGTGATATATAAGAAGCCATCCTTCTTCTGTTTTTATAGGTGGTGGACCTGAACCTATTTTTTTCTCTTCCCATGGATATTCTGGTTTAAGTAGAAGTTTATTTTCACCCCAGTTTTTTAAATCTGTTGAATAAGCAAGCCAGATACTTAGTTTATCAGTTCCAAACTTTTCTCCTATCCATTCAGTGGGTCTGTGTAGTAAAAGATATTTTCCATCTATCTTTTCTGGAAAAAGAACACCATCACGGTCATCAATTTCAGGTGGAGTAATAATTCCCATTCTTTTAAAGTTATATAAATCAAAAGAAGAAAGGAGTCCTGTATGAGAAAAAACATGTATTCTGGGATAAAGAGGGTCAACTTTAAGTTTCTGCATAACTTCAATAAAATTACCTGATTTAGAGGGGGGATTGGGTAAAGCAGCATAGGTGATAAAAAACTCGTTCTCTATTTTAACAATTCGTGGGTCTTCGCAACCGCCTTTATCATAATTTGCGTATGGTTCAAAAACTGGTTTATCAGAAACTCTTTCAAAGTGTAATCCATCCTTACTTATTGCCAATCCAAATCTTGAAGAGTACAATTCGTATTCACCCACTGCTCTATAAAGTAAGTAAATTTTTCCCTGATGTAGAAAAGCCCCTGGATTGTAAACTGCTTCTTTTTCCCATTCAATTTCTGGATTCGGAGTAAGAATAGGATTCCCTGACCATCTTTTTAATTTCATTAGCCCTCCTTTTTTAATTTATAAGGTCAGATTTAAAATATTTAATTTTTCCCGCAAGATTTGTAATTTCATCAGGGTCATTTTCCATATCAAAAAGAAATAGGCAATCTCCATCATTTTCAAAAACCATTTTAAATTTTTCAGTTCTTATCATATACTGATGAAAACCAAATGCATAAATCTCACTCAAAGCAAAATTTTTCTTTTTCCCTTCAAATAAGTTCTCACCGACTACTCTTTTTGATTTTTCAAGCCCAAGACCTGAAAGAAGCGTAGGGAAAATATCAATTATTTCAACAATTTTATTAGCACTTTTTCTCAATTCATCATTTTTACCTGGCCACTTTATTATTAAAGGGATTTTTACACTCTGTTCATAAAATACACTTTTATAAAGAAGTCCATGGTCTCCAAGCATTTCTCCATGGTCAGACCAGAAAATTATTATAAGATTTTCAGGAGTTCGTTTTTCATAATATGTTTTTAAAATTTCTCCAATCCAGTAATCAACAAGAGAAATTTTACCATAATAAAGAGACCTTATTTTTTTTATTATTTCTTGACTTAAACCATTAAAAATTCTTTTCCATTGTTCTATTATTTTTTTCGTTTTTTCAGGCAGGTCAGCAGTTTCTATGATTTCTTCAACAGGTAGTGGCATATCTTCAGGAGAATACATTTCTGCATATTTTCCAGGTGGATCCCATGGTTCGTGAGGAGAAGGAAATCCAACAAAAAGACATAAAGGTTTTTCAAATGAGTAGTTTTTAATAAATTCGCATGCTTTTTTACCAACATAACTGTCAAGATAGTCCTCTTCTTTAAGTGGGCTTGGATGAGTTGAAAATTTATTTCTATTTCTGTAGTCATTTCTGAATATCTCAAGAAGTCCTTTTTCTTTCAGGTAATCTGTCATATATGAGTCAGTTGTGACTGTTGCATGAGGACCTGTTGTTTCGTGGACATAATCAATTCCTCTTTTTCTCATATAATCTTCCATTGTTTTCATATGGAAATTTTTGTGCTCATAAAAATGTGCCTTTCCTATGTGAGCAACAAACCATCCGTTTTTCTGTAGATGATGAAAGAAAGTTTCATTTTCAGGCGGAAGAGAACCTTTGTTTTCCCACATCCCGTGCTGGTGAGGGTAAAGTCCACTTACAAAAGATGCTCTTGCAGGCATACAAAGAGGACTTGTTGTATAGGCATTTTTGAATATAACCCCTTCTTCTGCAATTTTATCAATATTGGGTGTTTTTATGATTTTGTTTCCATAAGCACCTAAACAGTCCCATCTTAACTGGTCAGGCATTAAAATAATTATATCTTTTTTTTCCATTTTTAATTCTCTTTAACCATTTATTATTGACTTCAAATACCGGTGAAAAAATAATTGAAATCAATCTTTATACAAGTTTCAAATATGCGTTGAAAAGTGCTTTATAGTATCTCAATAATCTTTCTGGCTCTGGATTTGACAATATCTCAGCAAGACAGAAGTTTTTGAAGTTTATTTCTTTAAGTAATTTGAATAATGTCAACCATGGATAATCATTACAGAGTTCATTTATATGTACAATCTCTATTTTATCTTTCAGAAGATTAAAATTTTTCTCAATAGAACCTGTTTCATCAATATCTGTCATATTTGAATTCCAGCATACATAAAGATTTGGATGGTCTGCAATATCTACCATCTGCTTTATATATACAGGGTTTGATGTTTCATGTCCATGGACTTCAAGCCGGATTTTTATACCATAATCAGAAGCAAAAGATGATACCTCTCTTAATGATTTTCCTATCTGTTCAATAGTTTTTTCTTTAGGAACATTGGGTGGAAAAGCATTTGGTCTTACTTTTATTCCTTCTGCTCCTACATCTTTTGCAAGTATTACATATTCTTTTGTTCCTTCAATGTTTTTCTTCAAAATTTCTTTATCAGGACTGTGATATTCAAAAATTGTCCCAAGTCCAACAAGTTTAACTTTTGAATTTTCAAATTTTTTCCTTACTTCTTCTCTTTCTTTTTTTGTCAGGTTTGATTCTACTTTATGTTTGTGCTGTGTCCTCAATTCCACTCCTTCATACCCAAGTTCTTCACATTTTTTTATAATTGTATCAACATCCCATTCAGCAGCAATCATATAAGTTACAATTCCAAGTTTCATTTTTATTCCTCCTTTCTATTTTAAAAAAACTGTTTTTCCTTTTTCCACTGATTCAACTATTTTTTCTATTATTTTAACATTATTAAGACCATCTTCCAGTGTTATAAAAGGTTCTTTATTATCATATATACAATCAATAAAATGCTGAATTGGTAGAGAAACAAAACCAATAGGTTTTCCATCAATAGGTAAATATCCTGTTATCATGGGGAAATTTGTTTCTCTTTTTATATCTGAAGATATTTTACATACAAATTCATTTAAATCAACTTCAAGTTTACCTTTACTTCCTTCAATTTTAAAATAAAAATCAACAATAGAGGGCCAGGATTCAGGAATAATCCAGGATGTCTCAACTGTTGCATAAAATCTTCCAAAATCTAAAATTGCAGTAACAGTATCATAAGTATCAATGCCATATCCTGAAAGAACTCCTTTTTTCCCAATTGCATAAATTTTTTCTGGAAGAGATTTTGAGAACCAGCAAACAAGGTCAACTGTATGAGGAAATAAAAACCAGTGAGGACCTGATTTACCTGACCATGAAAACCATTTTAAAGGAACATCTATTCTATCACTCAATCTTGTATAAATTGAACAAATATTTCCAATTTCACCTTTGTCAAAACTATCTTTAATTTGAACAAAATAAGGATTGAATCTGTTATGAAAATCCGTCATCAAAATTTTTTTATTTCTTTTTGCCTCATTTACCATATCTTCTGCATCTTTCGTATTTGTTGCCATGGGTTTTTCTACAAGAACATTTTTTCCATTTTTTAACATTTCAATAACAATATCTCTATGAGCAAAATCAGGAGTGACAACTGAAACTGCCTGAATTTCTTTATCTTGTGCAATTTCTTTATAATCAGTTGTATATTTTACATCATATTGTTCACTTATCTCCTTTGCCCTTTTTTCATTTATATCACAGATTTTTATAAGTTCAGATTTAAGATATGTTTTGTAAGTATGAACATGTATTTCACCAAAAATACCGGTTCCTATAACTGCACATTTAATTTTTTCCATTTTTTGACCCTTCACATTGGTTTAAATATAAACTTTCTGTTGTAATATGTCAATAAGAAATTTAAACTTGACAATTTGTAAATAAATAGAAAAATAAAAAATATGAGAAAAAATAAAAATATAGAAAAAATTGAGAAAGCAATAGAATTTATTGGAAAATTTAATAATACAAAGATAATTAAGGAAATTGCATGGAACTGGAATCCTTTTTTTGATAATTACAGATATTTTGACCTTTTTAATAGAGAATATAAAGGAACAATGACAAGAAATGGTGATATAATTGTTAAAGTTTTTCCTGCAAAGATTGAAAAGATGCTTAATTTTGCTGAAGGGAAGAAAGAATATGTAATAAGAGGAGAAAAAATTTACAGAAAAACAGATTTAGAGATAGTTTCTAATTTTATACTGGAATTTTTGAAAAGAAGGAATTTTGGAGTTCTAAATATGAGGTCTTTAAAGATAAAAAATGGTAAAAAAATAGAATTAGTTTTTGATAACCATATAGGAGAAATAGAAGTTGTAAGAACAAAGCCATTTTTTGAATTCAGATTGAAGGACAAAGAACCTGAAAGACCTTATTTCTGTACTCCACATCATCAGTATATCTTCAAGGTTAAAAATTTAATTGAGATGGGAAAAAATGAGGATATTTTAATTGATTATGAAGAAAGTGAAATTGCAACAACTTCTTTTTCTCCTTTTGCTTTAATAAGAAGAGCAATATATGGGTTTGGAAGTTATAATTTAAGGGGTTTTTATTCTGATGAAGGCCTTTTTCCAGAGGTTAAACATGGAATAAGGCAGACAGTTTATGGAAATCTTGCAGGAAGTATTGTTGGCGCAAGTGTTTTTGTAAGGGTTGCTGAAAGATTGAAGGATAATACTTGGTATACTCTTGCTTCTGGAATTCTTGCTTTTATAAGGGCTCCTGCTGAAATTTATTTTATGAAGAAATCACTTAAATTAACTGCAAATTTTCCATCATCTATGGTTCAGAAATTTTTTGAAAAAGGGAAGATTAAAGAAATTTATGAGAGTAAAGAAATAAGAACTTGGAGAAACTTTGAAAGAGAAATTTTTAATATTTTCAAAAATAAAGAAGATTTTATTTATCTTGCAGAAAAGTATTCTAATGTAAAATTTCAGATTTACAAACTTGTTGCGAATGGAAAAAATGAAGAAATTTATAAGATTTTAAAGGATGAGTTTAATTTTTCAGATGAGGAAGTGGAAAGGTTAAAGTATTTTGTTAGACATCTTAAAGTAATTGACGTTAACAGAATTGTAGAAGAGATTAAAAGAGAAATAAGCCATCTTTATGAAAGTAAAATTTTGAAGGCTGGTGGAGAATATATGTTTTTCAAATATATTGATGAAATTTTTAAAGAAAATTTAGTAAGGCAACCTGTTAATAAGGCATTTAAGTTTTTAAATGACAGATTGAAGGATGAAGAAAGAGACCCGACTAAAGAAGAAATTTCAAATTTTATAAGTACATCAAAAAGAAGGATTGAACCATTCAGATTTCTTGACCTTTTTACATTCATTTCTTTATTTTTAATGGGTTATTTTGCTACTTTTTCCAGAGGGCTTAAAGATATTACAATTTTAATCTACTATATTTTTTATGGTGCGATAACAAATATAATTGTTGCAGCAGTTAACAGATACGGAGGTCAGGTAGGATTACAGTATTTATTTAAAGGGCTTGAAAATGCTCCAAATATAACAAGTGCTGCTGATGCATGGAATGAATACAATTCACATATTATGCGACTATGGGCTGTTTTTTCTTCAATAGGGATGGTTATAGGTATTCTCGGAAAGGTCTTTTCAAATGTTACAAATGGAATCTCAAGATATTTTGTTGAAGGATGTGCATTAATTCTTTATGTTATGGCTATAAGAGAGTGGTTTTTATATTATCATGATTTAGAAAAGAGAAGTAAAATGGGGGAATAAATGGGAAAATTGAAAAGGTTTGGTGTATCAATGGAAGAAGATTTATTGACCAGATTTGATAATTTTATAAAAGTACAGAAGTATAAAAACAGGTCAGAAGCAATAAGAGATATAATAAGAGAAAAGTTTGTTGAAGAAGAATGGGAAAAAGGTAAAAATGTAACTGGATGTATTGTTATTGTTTATGAGCATGATGTAAGGGAAATTGTTGATAAAATTATTGATATTCAGCACAAGTTTTCTCCAATTATTGTATCTTCCCAGCATATTCATATGGATAGGGAAAACTGTATGGAGATAGTTGCTGTTAAGGGAAAAGTTGAGAAAATAAAAGATTTATATTTTCATCTTAAATCATTGAAAGGGGTTAAATATTCTGCAATAACAAAAGCAACTATGGGTAAGAAATTAAAATGAAGATTATCCTAACAGGAGCATGTGGGTTTATAGGTAGTTGTTTTCTTGGATACTTAAATAAAAAAGGGATAGAGGATATTATTCTGGTTGACAGGATAAATGAAAAGAAAAGGAAAAATATAGAAAATAAAAAATTTAAGGATTATTATGATAAGGATGAATTTATTCAGAAAATTGAAGAAAAAAGATTTGATAAGAATTTTGATTTTTTAATACATCTCGGTGCCTGTACAAATACAAGAGAGAAAAATGTAGAGTATATTCTGAAAAACAATTTCATTTACTCAAAAAAACTTGCCGTTTTCTGTCTTGAAAATGATATTGAATTTATATATGCTTCATCTGCTGCTACATATGGAAAAGAAGAGAAAAATTTTTTTGATGAAGAGGAGAATATTGAAAATTTAATTCCTGTTAATCTATATGGACTTTCAAAAAATATATTTGACCTGTGGGTTGTTTTGAATAAATTTCATAATAAATTTGTTGGACTTAAATTTTTTAATGTTTATGGGACTAATGAAGAACATAAAGGAGAAATGAGGAGTATAATTTCAAAAGGATATGAGCAGATTACTCAAACAGGGAAAATAAAACTATTTAAGTCATATAGAAAAGAATATAAGGATGGAGAGCAGAAAAGGGATTTTGTATATGTAAAAGATGTGTGTGAGGTAATCTGGTTTTTTATGGAGAATAGAAAGAAAAAAGGGATATTTAATGTTGGGACAGGGAAGGCAAGAAGTTTTAACGAAGTGGCAGAAATTTTGTTTAAGTATCTTGGCAAAAAGAAAAATATTGAATATATTGATATGCCCATAGATATGAAAGAAAGTTATCAGTATTTTACTCAGGCGAATATTGAAAAATTGAGAAGTGCAGGTTATAAGAATGGATTTATGGAACTTGAAGAAGGCATAAAAAACTTTATCCAATCCCAGAAAGTCCACCTTTAAGGTGGGCTGTGGGGATGGTTGATAGTCAAGGGTTTTAAAATACGCAAAAAACAAGGATTTATATTTCTTGAAAGTACAAAGGTTTTCAGTTAATATATTATAAAAGCCCCTGTAGATCAGGAAGGATAGAGCAGCGGTTTCCTAATCCTATTTAAGCCATTTTTCAAAAAATAAGAAAATTCAGTAAATCCATTGTATATCAATAATTTTCACTATTTTTTATGTTTTTCTATTTTACCCCATTTTACCCTATTTTTTGACATTAATTTGGCACTGATTTGGCACCACAAAATTCTGTATTTTTTAATCTTTAAAAACACAATATATTGTATAATTTAACCCAGTTAGTTGAAATGATTGATATACAATGAATTTTAATACTTTTTTTGTTAAAAGATTTCCAGATGAAAATACAATTTAGAAAAAATATAAGCAAAACCCTTGATGTTCAATATAAAATGGAGACCTACCCCCCTTCAGGACTATATATTTTTAAAAGGGAAAATACCTGTAAATTTCTTTCCTATGGAGACATCTTACAAAAATTAATTTATTTTTCTCCAAAACAATCCCAATTCTGTAATTACCAATTCTAATTGAATAAAAATTTTTACCTATCTTTAATTTCTTCAGATTTTTTATTTCATTTGGAGAGGGACTTTTTTTCACATTCTAAAATTATTTTTTTTACCTTTTTTGCAATCTTTTTATCTTTTAATTTTTCTATATCACGGAGGAAACTTGAGGTAAATTCTATCTTCATAATTTTTTATTAAGGACTTCAAAAATTTTTTCTTTATCCACTTTTTCAGTTTTCAATCCTTCTTCTATTGCTTTACTTAATCCAATATCTTCAAATGCTTCAATAACTGCTTCTTTAACAATTTTTTTAACCATTAACATTTTTTCTCTTTTTTCAGGAATTAATTTTTTCATATTTTAAATTTCCTCCTTATTTATATCTTAATTTTACAATATTTAATTTTTACAATCAAAATAAAAAAACACATTTCTAATTGATAAAACAAATTCACCCTCCTGATGGACTATATATTTTTTAACACCAAAACCAATTTTTTATACCCCTCTCCATCCCCCATACCTACCTACTTCTTATACCCGCTTGTTGATTGTGCCTCTTCAGAAAAATTTTGGGTTAAAATAGATTAAGAGGAATTGGTTTTAAAAAATTGTAATTTTTTAATAGGATGATATAATTTTAAGAAAAGAAAAGTGGGAAATAGCAAAAGTATTAGGAGGATGTTATAACTTATGATAAAGAACTTTTTTGTAAATCCTTGCTGAACCCCATTAAGAATATTTTTAAGGAGGTCTCATTTCTTCTCTTATATCCTTGATAAGTTTATGAGGCAAATATTCCTCTAATTTATCAGAATCTATTTTCTTTTCTATACAAATGGTATTTCTGGATGACCTACAAATAAGGTAATGCCCTGGCAATCACGTTTCATACTTTTTATAACTTCTATTTGTCCAAGATGTGTATATTTCTGATTTAGTAGGTCTTCATACTTTATTCTCTCATTGTTTATATGGTAAATTTCAGCAATTCTATGTATCTACCCAGTTATTTAATTGGTGATATTTTGTCTTTATGTTTATAAAATTTTCTTTTTCTTTTCTTATCTGCAACAAAAATAAACTGGTAGATAGTTTTTATATTTTTTTCTCTTTATCACTTTTAAATAACATCTTTTTTCTATACAAATTATAGATGATGCCTCTTTACTGCTTTCTCTTTTTTAGTTTTCTCTCTTCCATATTTTCTTCCTCTTATTACATACTAATTTTTGTCAAGTTTTTTAAAAAATCTAAAATCCTTTGTTTATCAAGGGTTTTGGTATCTTTCACCACAATACAAGGCGAATCCGCTATGTTTTCTGCCGGACTTGACAAAATCTTGGGAAGGTATAATTAGGTTGTGGTAAAATATAAAAAGAAAATTTGAAAATTGAAAAGTTAAAAAGTAAAATTAAAACAATGAGTTTCAGTAAATATTTACGTTTTAGCAGTGCATAGAGAAATGATAGAAAAGGGCTGGGCTTACTTTATGCTGGGAACGTTATCGGAAATGGCACATTTTTACTATGATAGTGAGGCATAGATATGAATGGATTAAATAATCTCTTAACTGAAGCAGATACCAAGGCAAAACTAATTGACCCTGCACTTCATAAAAAGGGGTGGACAGAGGACCTTATTCGTCGGGAGGAAACTGAGCGCGGGATTGATATTATAGATGGAAAGCCGAGACGAAGAGAAAGGGGTAGAATTGATTATCTTTTATGTATCCGTGTTAACATTGCCAGTCCACCTATACCGGTTGCATTAATTGAAGCGAAGAAAAGTAGCGAGCCACCTGATAAAGGACTTGAGCAAGCAAAAAGATACGCCCGTTTAAACCATGTTCCTTTTGTTTATTCTTCTAATGGTTATCTTTTTGTAGAATATGACCAATTTACAGGCAAGACTTCCCAACCCAAGCCACTTGATTTATTTCCCACACCTTCTGAACTTCGTGAGCGCTACGAGAAAGGACTTGAGTTTTCCCTATCTAGCGAGCAGGCTAAACCGCTATTGGTTCAATATCCTGGTGGAGAGGCAAGCAGACGCTATTATCAGGATGCTGCTATCCGGGCAGCATTGGAGAAGATTGCTCAAGGTAAGAAGCGATTGCTTCTCTTCCTTGCCACAGGTGCAGGTAAAACATTTATAGCTGTTCACCTGTTGAAAAAGATTGCAGATGCCGGAGGGCTTCGTCGTGCTTTATTTGTTTGCGATAGAGATGAACTGCGCAGTCAAGCACTTCTTGCCTTCCAGAATGTTTTTGGTACTGATGCTGCGGAAGTAACTACATCAAACCCTCAAAAGAATGCCAGAATTTTAATTGCCACCTATCAGACACTGAATGTCGCTTCTGAAACGGAAGACGCAAAATTCTTTCTTGAGAACTATCCTGAAAACTACTTTAGCCACATTATTATTGATGAATGCCATAGAAGTGCATGGGGCAAGTGGAGCATTATATTAAGAAGAAATCCGGATGCTATTCAGATTGGTCTTACAGCCACCCCTCGCTATTGGGAAGGAGGCAGTGAATCTGAACGAAAGGAAGACGAGGAGATTACTGCCAATAATCTTCAATACTTTGGCGAGCCAGTCTATGAATACGATATGGCACAGGGAATTGAGGATGGATATCTTTCCGCCTGTGAAATCGTGCGTCGTGAGGTAAATCTTGACATCAGGGGTGTAAGCCGAAAAGATATTGAAGTTAGAGGAGCAAAAGACGCAATAACTGGCCAACCTATTAAAGCAGATGAGATCCGTGAACAATATGAGGCCAATTCGTTTGAAGATATAATCCAGTTACCAGATAGGGTAAAGGCTATGTGTAAAGACCTATTTGAGATGCTTCTTCAAACCGGTGGACCTCACCAAAAGACTGTTATCTTTTGCGTGCGTGACACCCATGCTGACGCCGTAGCAAGCGAAATGAATAATCTCTACGCTGATTGGTGTACTAAAAATGGTCAGAAACGCCTGGAACCGTATGCCTTCAAATGCACTGCCGCGGTTGGAGGTAGCCAGTATATTGCTGACCTGCGTGGCTCAGAACGGAGCCATTTCATTGCAACTACAGTTGATTTAATAACAACAGGTGTAGATGTGCCAATTCTTAGAAATGTAGTATTTTTCAAATATGTCCGTTCCCCTATTGCTTTTCAGCAGATGATGGGAAGAGGCTCAAGAATTCATCTTCCTACAAATAAATTGATGTTTCGTGTCTATGATTACACAAATGCTACACGCTTACTTGGGAAAGAGCCCCTACCACCACCTACATCAACACCAGAGCCACCCGGAGAAGGAAGGAAAGAAAAAATTATCCGTGTAGAAGGATTTGATGTCCGTGTTAATCCTGCTGGAACTTATATTGTCACAAAAGTCGGGGATAAAATGGGAATGGTTACTATTGAGGAATACAGCCAGATGATAGCTTCTAATTTGACTAAAAAAGTCAAAACACTTGACGAACTTCGTGAGAGGTGGATAGATCCTCTAAAACGAGATGAACTTATAAATTATCTTCCAGACGACGGTAGAGGTTTGCGATTAATCCGTAAGCTGACTAAACGGCAGGATTATGACCTTTATGATATATTGGCGGAAATTGGTTTTGGTGTTGCTCCGAAAAGTAGAAAGGAGCGTGTTGATGCTTTAGAGTATAAGCATAGCGATTGGCTTTCCAGTTTTCCAGAAAAAACCAAAGCAACATTACTCGCTCTCTCAAAGCAATTTGAGAAAGGCGGAATAGAAGAATTGGAAAATCCATATATCTTTAATGCCCCGGAGGTAGTTAAAGCAGGCGGGATAGAATCTTTAAAAATGTTAGGTGAGCCAAAAGATATTATCTTTGAGACAAAAAGGAGGCTTTTTGCCCCATGAGTACTCTTAATAATATTCCAAAAACATTGCGCGAATTCATAGTTGCAAATGCTATTTATCCAATGTGCAGTAAAAAAGGAAAAATCTTTTTGAGGTGCTCAAAGAAAGGAGTTTTGACCGAAGAGAAAACACAAGAAATCATTAATCAATTGAAGTTTGAAACCGCGCAGGATTGTGAGAGGTTAAGAAAAGAGATAAAAGAACATGTTAATGCAAAAAGAGAAAACCGCCCAATTAAGCAGTGGATAGAAGATGAGAGACCAAGAGAACTACTTGCTAAACTTGGACCTGAAAAACTACCGCTTTCAAAACTACTGGCAATAATCATAAGAACTGGTAAAGAGGGAATAAGTGCTGAGGAACTATCAAAGAGATTGCTTAATCATTTTGGCTCACTGAGAAGTATTGATTCTGCAACAATTGAGGAAATACGCAAAATCGAGGGGATTGGGTTTGCCAAGGCTGTGCAAATTAAAGCAGCGCTGGAACTTGGCAAGAGGCTTTTTAGGGAACAAGCAGAAAAGAGGAAAAAGATAAAACAGGCAGAGGATGTAATAAGTTATGTGGCAGAATATCACGGAACATATCTCAAAGATTCTACAAAAGAGTTCTTTTATGTCATTCTTTTAGATATTAAGAACAAGCCAATTGAGAATGTGGAAATAAGCATGGGGAGTTTAAATGCAACCGTGGTTGACCCAAAGGAAATTGTTAAAGAAGCATCTTTAAAATCCGCTGCATCTGTTATATTAGTTCACAATCATCCATCTGGTGAGGCAACACCTTCTGCAAATGATATTGAACTTACAAATTGCATAGTCCAGGCGTGTAATCTCGTTGACATAAAGGTTTTAGACCATATAATTATTGGAAAAAATCAAGATGACTATTATAGTTTTGCTAAGGAAGGATTGATAAAATGAACGAACCATACAAACTACCAGAAGGTTGGAAATGGGTAAAACTGGGGGAGGTGTGCGA
>Ga0116165_1001361_pt1 | contig 19110 bp, 19 predicted proteins | sample AD_JPNMR1_MetaG_FD_89885 | JGI IMG/M metagenome (GOLD analysis project Ga0116165, IMG submission 89885) | Active sludge microbial communities of municipal wastewater-treating anaerobic digesters from Japan - AD_JPNMR1_MetaG | ecosystem: Engineered > Bioreactor > Anaerobic > Digestate | place...
CATTTTTAATAAATAGAATAAACGATCTGGGTTATGATCTTGATGATGAATATTATGATATTCAGGGAGCTTATGGATATAATGGGGTTATAGCTACGACGCAAAATAACGAATTTATAAGCACTTTGAACTATGACCCCGCACTAAGATAAAAGATTTATATTATGAGAATTGAAGATACTAATATAAAGGGACTTAAAATAATTGAACCGGATGTATTTACTGATTCAAGAGGTTCATTTTTTGAAGCTTTGAACCTAATAAAGCTTAAGCAAAAGGGAATATTACATAGAATAACTCAAGAAAATCAAGCTTATTCATATAAAGGAGTTTTGAGAGGATTGCATTACCAAAATCCTCCTTACGAACAAGGTAAACTTGTAAGATGTATTATGGGTAAAATTCAAGATGTGGCTGTGGATATAAGAAAAGGTTCTCCAACCTACGGAAAATATTTTAGCGTAATTTTATCTGATGAGAATAATAAACAACTTTGGATTCCTCCAGGTTTTGCTCATGGGGCATTAACTTTATCTGATATCTCAATAATGGCGTACTTTTGTACTAAACAATACTCTCAACAACACTCGGTAATTATTAACTATAATGATGACATCTTATCTATTGAATGGGAAATAGATAATATCATCGTTTCTGAAAATGATAAAAAGGGAATGAGCTTTATTACCTTAGAAAGTAAATTTAAATATATAGCAGAGAAGGATTGATGGATAATATTTATGTAACGAAAACATTTATGCCCCCATTAGATGAATTTATTGAATATATTAAAGAAATATGGGAAACCGGGATTATAACTAATGATGGGCCAATGTTTCAAAGATTAGAAAATGAATTAGCTAAATTTACAGGGCAAAAATATGTTGTATGTATGTGTAATGGTACTCTTGCTCTTCATATTGCAATTAGAGCTTTAGAGCTTCAGGGTAAAGTAATAACTACTCCTTTTACACATGTTGCCAGTTCTGGTTCCTTATTTTGGGAAAAATGTAAACCTGTTTATTGTGACATTGATCCTGAGACCCTTAATATTGATCCTGATAAAATTGAAACTCTAATTGATAAAGACACTACTGCAATTCTTGCTGTACATGTTTACAGTAACCCATGTTATGTAGATATAATTGATACAATTGCTAAAAAATATAACTTAAAAGTTATTTATGATTCTGCTCACGCATTTGGTGCCATATATAAAGATAAATCAATTTTTTCTTATGGTGATCTTTCTATGGCAAGTTTTAATGCAACAAAGGGATTCCATACAGTTGAAGGTGGAGCTCTCTTTGCCAGAAATGAAGAAATGGTCGCGAAAATTAGACGATTAGCTTATTTTGGTATGGATGCACAGAGAAATATAATTCAGAGAGAAGGTACAAATGCCAAATTAATTGAATTTTGTGCTGCAATGGGTCTTCTTAATTTAAAATATTTTAATTCTGGAGTAGCCAATAGAAAGCTACGGTATAATCAATATCTTGAATTGTTAAGGAGTAATAAAAAGCTTAGGTTCCAGAAAATAATAGGTGAAATAAATTATTCGTATATGCCAATTTTATGTGAGACAAAAGAACATAAAGAACAAGTTCTTCAATATTTGAATGCAAATGGAGTTTATCCGCGTGAGTATTTCAAGCCAAGTTTAGAAACAATATTTGCGGATAATATCAATTGTCCAATTGCTTTGGACATCAGCCAGAGAGTTCTTTGTTTGCCTATGTCAGATTATCTTACTGAAGAACAGGTGTCATATATTTGTAAACTAATAAACAATATTTAGGATGAAGAATGAAAGGTATTATACTTGCTGGTGGAACCGGTACGCGTTTATATCCTATAACCATTGCTGTAAGCAAACAGTTACTTCCTGTTTATGATAAACCAATGATTTATTATCCTCTTTCTATTTTGATGCTGATAGGTATTAGAGAGGTCTTGATTATTACCACTCCGGAAGATAACTCCAACTTTCAAAAGCTATTGGGAGATGGTTCTCAGCTGGGTATGCGTTTTGAATACAAAGTTCAGGAAATTCCTAATGGACTTGCTCAGGCATTTGTAATTGGGGCTGATTTTGTCGGTTTGGATAGCGTCTGTTTAATTTTAGGTGATAATATCTTTTATGGAGCTGATCTACAAGGGAGATTGCAAAATTGTACCAATCCTCAGGGAGCAATAATTACTGCTTATCCTGTTCTTGATCCTGAGCGTTATGGTGTAGTTGAATTTGATAAGGATATGAATGCAGTAAGCTTGGAAGAAAAACCTAAATATCCCAAATCCAATTATGCTGTTCCCGGTCTTTATTTTTATGATAACAGCGTAATTAAAATAGCCAGTGAAATAAAACCTTCTGCTCGGGGTGAATATGAAATAACCGATGTGAATAATGCCTATCTGGAGCAGGGAAATTTAAAAGTGATGGTGTTTGGAAGAGGAACTGCTTGGTTGGATACAGGGACTTTTGAATCTCTTATTCAAGCATCGCAATTTGTAGAAGTTATTCAAAATCGTCAGGGACTAAAAATCAGCTGTATAGAAGAAATTGCCTATCGTAAAGGCTTCATTGATAAAGAGCAACTTTGTAAACTTGCTGAACCCATTCGGAAAAGCGGTTATGGGGAATATCTTTTAAAATTGATAGAACAGGAGGTATAAATGTTAGAAAGTTCTTTAGGACATTATTTAGAGGATTTTGAAGTTGGACAGAGAATTAAACATCAGCTTTCCAAAACAATCTTTGAAAGCGATAACAATCTTTTTAGCTTATTGACTATGAATCATCATCCCTTACATACTAATAGAGACTTTGCTGAAAAAAGTCAATACAATCAAATTCTGGTAGTGGGGACTTTGGTTTTTAGCATCGTAGTAGGTATAACAGTACCAGATATTAGTGGTAAGGCAATTGCCAATCTGGAATATGAAAAAGTGGAGCACCTGGCTCCTGTCTTTATTAATGATACCATCTATGCCGAATCGGAAATCCTAGAGGTTAGGGAATCCAAATCCAAACCAGACAGGGGAATTATTTATGTGGAAACAATTGCCTATAACCAAAACAAAGTTCCTGTCCTTAAATATCGTAGAAGGGTATTAATTCCCAAGAAAGGAGAATAGAATGAAAGAAATGATTATGCGTAGTTTAATGTTTGTACCAGGGCACAATGAAAAATTGCTTGCGAGTGCAGCCAGATCTGATGCTGATGTTTTACTTTTGGATTTGGAGGATTCGGTTCAGCCAGAATATAATAAAGCAATCGCTAGAGAAAAAATTCGGGAATGGGTTTCTGCTGATAAATTTAAAAATTATCATATCTTCCCCAGAGTTAATGATAGAGAAAGCGGTCATTTGCTAAAAGATGTACAGACTCTAACTATTGAAGGCATAGATGGCTTTATGTATCCCAAGTCCATAAGTGGTAAGGATATTTATTTCTTTGATAAACTTCTGGAAACGATTGAGTTTGAAAAGAAAATTCCTGTTGGCACATTTAAAATTATACCTCTAATAGAGACAGCGGCTGCTGTGCTAAATGCTCAAGAGATATGTCAGGCATCTGAACGGGTTGTAGCAATTGCTTTTGGCTGTGAGGATTTTGTAAGTGATCTGGAAGGTGTTCATGACCACGAAGGTAAAAGTATATTTGTTCCCCGCGCACTTATAGCTCTTGCGGCACGTGCCAATGGTGTTATACCAATAGATACAGTTCATATTAATGTCCATGATTTAGAAGATTTAGAAAAAAATCTTATTCTTGCAAAAAATCTGGGCTTTGAAGGGATGTTAGTTTTGCATCCTAAAGAAATTGAGCTGGTGCATAAATATTTTTCTCCTACTGAAGAGGAATATAAAGATGCTGTAGAAATGCTTAATCTCTTTGAGGAATCCCAAAAAGAAAATAAAGGCGTAGCTATTAAAGATGGAAGATTTATCGGCCCACCTATGGTGATTACTGCCAAAAAAATTGTAAAGAAATATAATTTATTAAAAAAGGATATTAAAAATGCGTAAATTAATTATTTTTGGAGGTCCGGGAATTGGTATGATTTCCGCCAGCATTGCCAAAGATTTAGGATATTATGATGTTATAGGATTTTTAAATGATGAGATAAAAATAGGAGAAAAAGTTGGACTATTTCAGCAATATCCTGTTATCGGGAATTCTATGGATTACCTAAATTATATAGAAGATTTAGATGTAGATTTTTTTATAGGATATGTAGGCATGAAAAAGGAAAAGGAGGTATTTAACAAAATAATTAATTTTAAAATACCTTCTAACAGATATGCAACTTTAATACATCCTTCAGCAATAATTCCTAAAGGATATTGTAAAATAGGACATGGTGTTTTAATAGCTCCCTTAGCTCAATTATCACCAGATACAATAATAGGAGATAATTGTATTCTTTTAGGCAATAGTTTTATCGGGCATAATACTGTTTTAGATGTTTTTGCACATATAGCTACTAATGCAGTCGTTGGTTCGAACGTACATATCGGTAAAGCTGTTCATATAGGAAGCAATGCAACCATAAAAGAAAAAGTAAATGTTGGTGATTTTTCCTTAGTCGGAAGTGGTGCTGTTGTCTTGCATGATGTTGATGTAAATACGATTGTTGTGGGTAATCCTGCCCAGGTTCTTAAAATTAAAGAATAAAATGAATTATGCTCCCCTTTTAATTCCTGTTTATGATAGAATTGAACATTTTAATAGATGTTTAAATTCATTAAAAAATTGCGAGGGAGCTAATAAAACCCATCTATTTATTGCTATAGATTATCCTAAAACAGAAGAAATACTTGAAAAGTACTATCAAATAATAGAAATTGCAAAATCAATAAAAGGGTTTAAAGAAGTAACTCTTTTTATTAGAGAGACCAATTTAGGGTCAAAAGAAAATATATGGTCTGCGCGGAATGAAATATTTAAATACTATGATAGGCTTATTTTTTCAGAAGATGATAATGAATTTTCCACAGGTTTCCTTCTTTTTATGAATGACGCTTTAGACATATATTCAGATAATCAAGATATATTTGCAATTAATGGTTATAATTATCCCATAGAAGTAGACGACATTAAATCTGGAGATGTTTACAAATTTCAAGGTTATTGCGCTTGGGGAGCTGGTATATGGAGAGATAAATGGTTAAGAATTGATTGGTCATTTGAAAATTTAAAAAAATTTGTCCATAATCCTATTAATTTGATAAAAACTTACAAAATTGCTCCTTCTTATAATCAACATTTTATTTCCAGTTTACTAAGTAAGAAATTTGCTGGAGATGTTTATATTGACCTTAATCTTATTAAAAATAATTGGTATACTCTTAGTCCTGTCCATACCCTAGTTCGTAATTATGGCTGTGATAAATCTGGCGAGCATAAATCTTCTGATTTACGATTCATAAATCAAAAGATTTCTTTAACACAACCAGATCCTTCTAACTTTGTTAATGAAGAGGATTTAAATATATTATATAAAAGATTGCGAAATTATTTTTATTTCAATACTAAAGATTTTATTAAATTTATATTTATAAACTATTTCTATAAATATCACAAAATATTATGAATATAAATAATATTAAATATATATATAATAATCATAATTTCCGCTCTACCTTCATTAATTCAATATATTTTATTATTCCTTCAATTATTACTATTATTATTAATATTTTTACTACTCCTATTTTTGCTCGTTATTTATCACCTGTTGATTATTCTATTATAGGATATTTTACAGCTATTGGTTCTATTTATTCTTCTTTTATAAATTTTTCTTTATTTTCATATTATATGAGAGGTTATCATAGACATAGTGCTCAAGAGAATGATCATATTTTAAGTTCAATAACTATCTTTCTTGCTTTAGCGAATATTATTTTCTTATCTATTAATTATTTAGGTTGGTATATCTATTTTCACATAGTAAAATTAAATTTTCCCTTTTCACCTTATCTTTTACTGGTATTTTTAAATTCATTCGTAACAATATATGTTAATTGTTTATTTATGTATTATAAAATGCAAAAAAAACCTTATAAATTTATGTGGTTTTCTATTGGATCTTCTCTAATTAATATAGGTCTTGGATTATTTATGGTTGTAAAGTTAAGGATGGGGGCAACAGGTAAACTTTTATCAATAGCAATAGCTAATTCTTTAATAGGAATAATTGCTTTTTTTATTCTTACCAAAGGGTGGACTATTGATTGGAAAATTATTAAAGAAGCTTTCAAACTTGGGTATCCTCTTGTTTTAATTACTTTAATTAGCATTCCTGTTACTAATTTGGATAAAATTATATTAGAACGAATAAATGATGTAGTTAATTATAGCTATTATACTATTGGCATGCAATTTTCCGGCTATTTAATGGTAATGTATTCTTCCATTTATCAATCTTTCGAACCAGATATTTATAAATATGCAAATACTGATAAAAGAAAATTAGTATATTTAGCATTATTTATATTTGGATTTGCCATTATCTGTAATTTATTATTTACATTATTATCTGGAAATATAATTGGATTTTTAACTTCATACCGGTATACAGGAGCTACAAAATACGCTAATATTTTTATCTGGTCTAATTTATTTATTCTTATGACATATTTTCTATCAGCTGTTTTCGTAGCAAAAGGTAAAACACTATCTTTGTTAGGAAGAAAAGTAATTATAAGTGTATGTGGGTTAGCTCTTCTATTTTATACTATTAATAAATGGGGTTTTATAGGAGCTGCAACAACAAAAGTCGTAATTAACTTTTTAGATTGTTTATTAATGTTAATTATTGGTCATATCTTATTAAAAAAACATAGAGCATCGTTTATCACAAAACAAATAAATGATAGCTATATAGGAAACGTAACTTCAAACAATCCTTTAGATTGATATAATAAAAAAAATGAAAGTAGCTTGGATATGTTATTCTGCAGATAATGAAATACAAAAATTATTTTCTAAGAAAAAAATTCCGGAACAAGCGCCATGGATATCAAGCTTAAAAAAGGGCTTTTTTAAATATAAGAACATTGAACTCCATATTATATCACCTAACTATTTTCTTAATAGGAATATAAATTTTAGACATAAGGGTATAACTTATCATTATTATAAGCGCCATATTATTTTACCAAAAAAAATTTATTCATTCTTAAGAATAAATTATATAACTAATTTTTGGTTATATAAGCATTATATATATAAAATTATTAATTACATAAAACCAGATATAATTCATTTATTTGGTACCGAAAATTCCGAATATTCTACCGGTATTTTACCGTTAGTTAATAAATATCCTATTTTTGTTACAATCCAGGGCTTTAGAAATAAAGTTTCTGGTAATAATTACATAAATAAAAAAGGGAAAATTATTGAAAATAAAATAATACAAAATATTATATATTTTGGGATAAGAACTAATTATATGAAAGAATATATATTATTATTTAATAAAAAAGCAAAATTTTATTGGCATATTTTACCATTTCCAAAACCAGTATCAGCTCAATTTGACCCAGAACTAGAAAATACAAAATACGATGTTGCTTTTTGGGGAAGAGTAGTTCTTGATAAAGGTATAGAAGATTTGATTTATGCATTATCATTATGCCGGGAAAAGAAATACAATATCTCATTATTAGTATGCGGAGGGGTTGATAATAATAAATACCTTATAAAACTACAAAGAATCATAACAAATCTAAATTTAACCAATAATATATACTTTACTGGATGGATTGATAGTAGAGAAGAACTTTTTAAATTGGTCTCGCAGGCAAAAATTTGTGTTTTACCAACTCATTATGATAATCTACCTGGAACTGTTTTAGAAAGTATGTATATAGGCATCCCTGTTATAGTTAATAATGTTGATGGAATGGATATTTTAAATAGAGAAAGAGAATCGGTTGTATTAGTAGATAAAGGGAATATTCAACTGTTGGCAGATAAAATAATTTCTCTTTTAAATGATAAAGAATATAGAAAAAAATTATGTAAAAACGGTAAAATAACAGCTATACCTTATTTTGATAACGATAATGCCGCCAAACAATTAATAAATATTTACAAAGATATATTAAATAATAATAGTTTATTATAATGTTTAAATTAAAAAATATAGAATATATTATAATATGTATATTTATAGTATTAATATGCTTACCATTTTTACAAGTACAATTTAATATTAGATTTATGGGAAATAATTTATTAAATGAAAGATTATGGGCTTATTTTGTAATAATTATAATTGTTATTAATGACTCTAAAATATTATTATCACCATCTATAATATTTTGTTATATATTATTATTAATATTTTTTATTATGAGTTATTTAGGTTATTATGATTTACAAGGAGTTTATAGTAGAAAATATTATATAATTGAGCATCAACTTTTGCCTTTAATTACTGCTGTACTATTGGGAGAGCATTTATTGAATCAAGAACATTTAAGTGAACTCAAAATAATTATATATATTGGATTATTTTCTTTACTAATTGAAAGTTTATTGAGTATTATCATAATCCAACGTTTCCCAGATGCTGTAAGAGGTACAGAATTACAGTTTACCAGAGAAGCTATGAGTCTATATGAGAGAAGAGGATTGGGAAATTATAGCATAGTATCATCTCTTCCCTTTTTAATTCCTCCATTAATTTATTATATTAATATTAAAAATAATTTGTTTAAAAGGAAGCAATTATTATGGATTTTATTATTGTTTATTATTATATTTTACTCATATAAAGCAGTTTTAGTTGCTCCTTTTTTAATAAGTATAATTGCTTTAATTTTATCTTTAATGGGAAGAGTTCGTGTTGTAGGTAATTTAAGATTTATTATGATAATTCCTATATTGATATTATTTATTCCTCGTATTTGGATTGGGAGTATTTTTTATAGTTTATCAGATAAAACTACAAATATAGAATATAAACAAAAACTTAATGATTTTGGATTATCAATAGCAGAGGGAATTGAAATAAGTCCCGAAGCAGAGAATAGCATTAATACTATTGAATCCCGTGCTGCCCGTATTCCCATAACATTGAGTGCATTTTTTAAATCTCCTTTAATTGGAAATGGGAAAGTTGTAAATAGTCATGTCTACTGGTTTAATTTTTTAGGACAATTTGGGTTAATAGGATTTATACCCTTATTTATGATTTTATATACTTATATTAAAAGAATGCTGGGTAAAATTCATACAGATGCTAAGTTTTTTTGTATTTTAATTATCCTATCTTTTCTTATTTTAGGTTCTATAAAGGCTTTATCTGATTTTCCTATTTTTATTTTAGGGTTATTTTTTGGTCCAGCTATGACTTATTATGCGTTTAATATTGATGAATATAAATATAATTATATTAAATAAATATATAAAATTTAAAAATAATATTATAATAACTTAATAAATTCGGCATAAAATAGCTTTGATTCGGCACAATATTTAAAGATATATGCAATTAATTTAATTATTAAGAAATGCAGGATAAACATTTAATTCTAATAACGAGTGATTTTAAAATTACCTCTGCACAAGGACTAAGATATGCTTTACTTTATAGTAATAAATTTACAGTAGAAAACAACATAAATCTTGTCTATTCTTCCAATAGTGATAAATTAGATGGTTGGGATACTTATACCGTTAGGCAAATAAAATTTCCCCTTACATATACTGTCATAAATAGAATATTGAGGAGAATAATATATCCCGATGTTTACATTTTTAGATTAGAGCAGTATAAAAAGAAGTTAAGATTAATTTTTTCCAATAATGCTTTTGAAAATGTTATAATTGGTTGTACTCCTTTTTCACTTTTACTTCTAGGAAAATGGATAAAAACGAATTATCCTTTTTCACTATTGATTGCAGATATGTCCGATCCTTTTTCATTTAATATGGGAAATAGAGGAAGACCTATAAGAGTTAGAATATCAAGATATATTGAAAGAAGAGCATTTCCTTATTTTGATAAAATTATCGTATTAAACGAGACAATCCAACAGAGATATCAGCAATTATATCCCAAAATTGAAGATAGGTTTCAGGTAATTGAACAGGGCGTAGATGAGGTTTATATTAGAAAAATACAAGAACTTTCTGGTTCAAATACTATTACAGATGGATTTACATTCTTATATGCTGGTGCGTTTTATAAAAGGCAACGTAATCCCGCTAATTTATATAAAGCTTTTGAATCAACTGATATTAATTGTAAATTAGAAATATATGGTAATTTGCGAAAAAGTTTGAAACCTAAAAGATCGAGTAAAATTATTTATCATTCTTCTATTGATAGAAAAGAGTTAGCATATATTACTGCTACTGCTAATGCCTTAATTTTATTTGATAATGATTACGGGTTTCAAGTTCCAGGAAAAACTATAGAAACTCTTGCTTCAGGGAAACCGATTCTTTTTATCTATAAAAATAAAAATTCTCCCACTCTTAAATATGTTAAAAATGCTTCTGGTGTAGTGTGGGTGAAAAATTCAATACCGGAAATAAGAGAAGGAATTTATAAAATTATAAAAGGTGAATATACACAACCATATTTTGATTATTCGCAATATACCTGGGAGCAAATGAGTATCAAGCTTAAAAGCATAATAGATAAAAAGGAGAAATAATGGATATTCTGTTGCAAGTTCCTAAAAATAATGTATTTTCTTTTAAAAATAGAGGATATTGGTAAATTGGAAAGTAAAAATCCTCAAAATGGGGTTCTCTATATAGAAAAATTGAGTCATCTTGATTATAACGAAGAAAATATAAGAATAAGGACTATAGTTTTTATTACGTAAGATATTATTAATTGTAAATTCAATAATGAAAGAGAAAAATAATTTTTTTATTTATAACTTAATTGAATTAAAATGAATAATATTATACAAAAGGTAAGATTCCTTGTTCTTGATTTTTTGAGATATAGTCATCTAATAAGAAGTATTATATTTTATTATACCAGTTTGCAAAATAATATTAGGAACCATCTTAATAAAGATGATAGTATAGATCCTTCCTATATTTCTTTAACTGTTGGGAGACCATATCAACTTCCCATAAATATTAAGACACCTGTTACTTGGCACTCCAATAATCAAAATGTTGATGTTAGTAAAGATGGTGTTTTATTAGCTATAAAAGATTGTTTAGGAAAGGATTCCCAAGCTTTGATTACTGCAATTGACAGCAAGGGGAAAATTGTTCAGGAATTTAAAGTAACCATAGTTAGTTGGATTGCGAATACTTCTAAATTGGAACTTATCAAGCGTATTCCCAATTATCACATTCTAGCATATTATCAGAATACAATATATTTTTGTATAGGGCGTTTATTATTTAAGACACAAGATAGTTTCAAAACCAAAAAACAAATTACAAAATTACCTTTTTTACCCGCTAATAGTTTTCCTATGCTGATTAATGATTATGGGAATTTTTTAATTGGTCAAAAAAAGGTATTTTGGTCTAAAGATCTTATACATTGGCATAAGGTTAGTGAAATGCAGATGCATGGAAATATAAATATGTTTGATTACTATATAGATAGAAATAGTAATAAGTGTTATGTTTATGTAGGTGAATACTCTTGTAATCCAAATCACAGCCATAAAGTATACCGAGGAATCGTGAATATGGATGGAACTCAAGAATGGAAAGAAATACTAAATTTTGCTTCCTTAACGGAGTATAAGAAAGATAATTCAATTCTAACTTCAGCCAGACATATTCATATTGTTACCGTTGATCCCTATACTGGATACTTATGGGTTGGGACAGGGGATGAAGATATTCACTCTAAGATCTTATTTTCTACTGATTATGGAGAATCATTCCAAATACTTGGTATGGGATCTCAAGAATGGAGAACATTATCTATCTGGTTCACAGAGAATTATATATATTGGAATATGGATTCTCACGAACCCCAAAAAATATTTCGTATACCAAGAGCAAAAATTACAAATAACAAAATGATAACTCCCATATTGAATTCTGGTTTTACCAAATCTGGAGTACAATATTTAGTAATTAAACAAAATGAAGTCCAACATTATCCTGTAGGAGTAGGGGAAGTATATACCGAAACAGAAACAAGACGAATTGATAATGATAATCAAGTAATGGCATTGAATGATAAAGAATACGACTATAGAGAAATTGTGGTTGAACTGGTAAATGGTGCTCATTTTAATTACTGTTGGGCTAAAGATCAAAATAATGAAAAGCTTGTAATAATGGCAGCAGCACCAGAAGGTAATCTTAGAGATATGCAAGGAAGAGTTTTCGGGATTAAAGAGAATCCTGATGGTTCTGTTCAAGTTCAAGAACTTATCTCTTTACGCGCAAAGAAAATTAAAGCAGATTATCAAATCAATATGTTCACTCAACTAGTTCCTTTGTTTCAAGATAATAGTGGGGCAATATATTTCAAATCCAGAAATTTAAACTGGACAGGAATATATAAAATGAAACTAGAGTGGAATAACCCAATTTAATAAAAATTAGATAAATAATTAAAATAGGAGAAAGATAATGTTACAACAAATTATTAATATTTTTGCGGAAATTCTGGAAAAAAATCCAGATGAAATAACCCCCAATGATGAATTTAGAATGTATGATGAATGGGATTCATTAGCATATTTGTCTGTAATAGCGGCTATTGATGATAAATTTAATATAGTTATACCTATAGATGATTTCAGAAAATTAAGGACTATAAACTCCCTTGCTGAATATGTTCAGTCAAATATGGAGAAGGGTTAATGAGTTATTTACATTTCAATAATGTTTCAATTACGAGTATATCAGCTGCAATACCAAAAAGGATAATAAATAATAAAGATTATACTCATTTTATGTCTGAAGAAGAAGTTAAAACGGTAATAAAAATGACTGGTATAGAACAAAGGAGATTTGCAGATGATAAAATGTGTTCTTCAGATCTTTGCTACCAAGCTGCCCTAAAGTTATTTAATGAAACTGACATTGACAAAAATGATATTGATGTATTATTATTTGTTTCTCAAACTCCTGATTATAGAACTCCTCCCACATCTATGATGTTAGCTGATAAGCTTGGGTTAAAAGAGGATTTAGGAGCTTTTGATATTAATCTTGGATGTTCCGGGTTTATTTACGGACTTCAAATAGCTTTTTTATATGCTTCCCAACCTACTATAAATAAGGTACTGTTGTTAAATGGAGAAACAAAATCTAAAGTTTATTCAACAAAAGATAAAGCTACATCTTTGCTATTTGGTGATGCCGGTTCAGCTTGTATAATTGAAAAAAGTTCTTTTTTTAATCCTACTACTTTTTCTATGAACAGTAAAGGTTCAGGGTATAAATATATTATTATGCCTGGTGGAGGATATAGAAATCCGAGTTCTATATTAACTCTGCAAGAGAAGGTGTATGAGGATGGTAGTATTAGATCTGATGAGCAAGGATATATGGACGGGGAAGCGGTATTTAATTTTACGATAACTGATGTTCCTAAAGATATTAAAAAAACATTAGAAGAAGCAGGAATGAGTTGGGACGATATCAATTTTTTTGTACCTCATCAAGCAAATAAATTTATTACGAATCATATTGCAAAAAAATTTAGAATTCCTGAGGATAAGGTCTTATATTCAATAGAAAAATATGGAAATACTAGTTCTGTATCTATACCATTGACATTAGTGGATCATTTTCAAAATACAATTATTGATGAAAATGTTATTGTATTGTTATCTGGTTTTGGAGTAGGTCTTTCATGGGGAACAGCTATAACCAATCTATATGGATGTAAAATGTGTGGGCTAGTTGAAGTATAATAATGGAAAATTTTATTGATTTAAGTAATAAAGCCTATATTATAACAGGTGCAAGTTCCGGGATCGGAAGAGCTGTTGCTCAGTTAGCTCATAAATTTGGTGCTAAACTTTTATTATTAGCAAGAAATAAAGATGCTCTTATGGAAACTGCTAAAAATATGGATTCAAATAAATATATCTGTGAATCAATAGATTTAACTAATTTTGACCTTATAGAATCGGTAATAGACAATGCTAAAGAGAAAATAGGAAAGTTCAACGGTTTTTGTCATTGTGCGGGTGTAGAACAAACATTACCTATCAGATCTATGAATCCAAAAAATTATCAAAACTTATTTAATATTAATACAATTGCTGGATTTGAATTAGCTCGGATATGTTCAAAAAAAGCTTTTTTGTCAGATGACGGTTCATCTTTTGTGTTTATAGCTTCAATTATGGGGGTTGTTGGAAGACCTGGATTAACAGGCTATTCTGCAAGTAAGGGAGCATTAATATCCGGTGTGCATTCCATGGCTTTAGAATTAGCTTCAAAACATATTAGAGTTAATTTAGTTTCACCTGGTACTGTAATGACAAAAATGATAGAAAATGCATTTACTAAAATGGAAGAAGAACAAAGAAATAAACGCTTAAATGAATATCCTCTCGGTTTTGGAACAGCAGAAGATATTGCCAATGTGGTAATTTTTCTTTTATCTGATAAAAGTAAATGGATTACTGGCAGTAACATTATAATTGATGGTGGTTATACATCAAAATGAATAAAATTATCATAAAAGAAATTGAAGATAATGATTACGAGGATATAGCTACATTTTACTCAACTTTTTCTGATGATAGTCATACAAAGGAATTTTGGATAAGAAGATTACAGCAATGGTGGGATGAAAATCCTGCTTATAAATATGGACATCCAAGAGGTGTAATAGCTCAAGTGGATGGTAAAATAGTTGGAATCACTTGTAATTTTCCAACCCGGATGATTTGGGAGGGTAAACCTCAAATAGTAATTAATGGTTCATCTTGGAAAGTATTACCCGAATATAGAAAATTTAGTATGGATATATGGGAAAAGCATAGAGAGATAACAAAAAATTACATTATGTTTAATACAACCCCTAACTCATTTGTTAGAAAATTACTTATCACTACAAAACAACAACAACTTATTGTTTCAAAATCATTTTATTATTATTTTGGGCATCCCCAAAGTATATTTAGTTCAACACCAATGGTAATCATAGCATTTTTAAGTAAAATTCTAATAAAATTTTTAGTTAATTTATCAAATATTAAACGATTAGATATTGAATTACAAAACAAATCTCTTGATAATGTTAAAGATAAGATTGATAAATTATGGGTTGACCATAAGGATGATTTCCTATACACAAATATAAGAGATAGTAACTATTTGAGGTGGATTAGTAAAAGTAACGAAGTATTGTATGTTTATAAAGATGGTGAATTACAGGGTTTTTTAATACTTAATATAGACCAGAAAAAAAAGATTGTTATACTCGTAGATTATTGGAGTAAAAATTTAATGGATGATGCAAAATCTATATTAAGGAACTTATTATCATATTTTAAAGATATGAATTTGGTTATTCCTTCTTTTTGTCCTAAACTGGAATATGCAGCTAAATCATTCTTCCTAGTTAGAAGAAAAAATCCTAATATTGGTTTTATTATTTGTTCTAAACCGATTATAATAAATTTTGAAAAAAGTTTTTTTTGTATGCTTCAAGGCGATTATGGGATGTAAAAATAATTTAACAGGTTAAAATGAAAGTTTTTCCAAATACGATAATTAATTTTCATAAAATATATGATAAGGAGTGGATGGAAAGTGTTCTACTCTTTCTTAGCAATAACTATCATATTGTCTCCTTACAAGATATAGAATCATATTATTATAATCAGAAACCTTTGCATAATTGCTGTCATATTACATTTGATGATGGAGATAGAAGCTTTTATACTATTGTTTACCCTTTGATTCAAAAATTTCAGTTACCTATTTCTATTTATGTTTCTCCCAAAGTTATAAAAACAGGAGAAAATTTCTGGTTTCAGGAAATTCGTAATTATAATCAGGAAGTTCTCAGAACCATAATCAATAATAATTATCCTTATTTAAAACCTATAAATTCTAAGGTCCCCTTAAATGCTATACTTAAGTGCTTAAAATTAGAACAAATATTTGAAATTATTAGTGAATATAGGTCAATTATGAAGATAGTTGATAAAGAGATAATGAATATGTCTGAAGAGGAATTAAAAGAAGTTTATAATTCCGGTTTAGTAGCAATTGGAGCTCATACTCAAAATCACCCTATATTAGCTAACGAGACAGAAATAACTGCCCAAAATGAAATACAATCATCAATAATAGAACTAAGTGAAATTCTTGGTATTCCTGTTAGGTATTTTGCTTATCCTAATGGTATACCACAAATTGATTTTGGGGAAAGAGAAATGAATTTTTTAAAAGGAATGAATATCAAATTAGCTTTTTCCACTGAAAACAAGTCATTTTCTATCAAAGATAATCCTTTAAGTATTCCTCGCAATGGTATAAGCAAGGGTAACAAATGGTTTCTATTTATGAAGCTTATATTGGGTAATAAATGGGATAAAGTTAAGAGAATATTTATGGGCAAACAAGAAGATGACTACAGAAAAGAAATCAGAAACATTATTATACAAAATAAAGGACAAGAGTTGACGAATGTTTAAAGATAAAACTATTATAATTACAGGTGGTACAGGTTCCTTCGGGAATGCGGTTTTAAATAGATTTCTTAATACTGAAATAAAAGAAATAAGGATATTTAGCCGGGATGAGAAAAAACAGGATGATATGCGGAAATACTATAATAATCCTAAGATAAAATTTTATATTGGTGATGTTAGAGATTATAATAGTGTAGTTAATGCTATGGGAGGAGTGGATTATGTTTTTCATGCTGCCGCCTTAAAACAAGTTCCTTCCTGTGAATTTTTTCCTATTCAGGCCGTTAAAACCAATATTCTGGGTGCAGAAAATGTAATTAAGGGTGCTATTGCTAACAGTGTAAAAAAGTTAATAGTACTTTCAACAGATAAAGCTGTTTATCCTATAAATGCAATGGGGATGTCTAAGGCACTGATGGAAAAAGTTATGATTGCCTATTCCCGGCAGCAACCTGAAAATGGAACTGTTCTTTGTGGAACTCGGTATGGTAATGTGATGGCATCAAGAGGTTCGGTAATTCCTTTATTTATTGAACAGATTAAAACTCATAAACCTATTACTATTACTGATCCGGAAATGACTCGTTATTTAATGTCTCTTGAAGAAGCTGTTGAACTGGTTATATATGCTTATCAAAATGGGTCCCAGGGTGATGTTTTTGTCCAAAAATCTCCTGCTTGTACTATTCAAGATCTTGCTCAAGCATTGATTGAACTTTTTGAAGCAAAAACAGAGATAAAGATTATTGGGACAAGACATGGGGAGAAAAAGCACGAAACATTGGTCAATAGAGAAGAAATGGCAAGAGCTATAGATTTACCAGGTTATTATAGAATCCCTGCTGATGTTCGTGATTTAAATTATGGGATTTATTTTGAAAAAGGAGAGCCTAAAGTAAATATTTTAAAAGAATATACTTCCGAAAATACTCAAAGATTGACCATCCCCGAAATAAAAGAGAAATTGCTTACTGTGGATTATGTAAGGGCAGAATTAGGCTTAGGAGATAAACATCCTTTTTATGACTAATTTTTCTTATTATTTAGATGGTGAATTAAATGATTAAAATTGGTATAACTGGACAATCTGGTTTTATTGGTACTCATTTATATAATACTCTTAGTTTATTTCCTGATAAATATACTCTTATTCCATTTGAAGATAATTACTTCAATCAAAGTAAGTTACTTGAATCTTTTGTACAGGAATGTGATATCATTATCCATCTTGCTGCAATGAATAGGAATTCGGATCCAGAATTAATCTATAAAACTAATATAGAATTGGTTAAAAAATTGATATTAGCTCTAGAAAAAACTTCATCAAAACCTTATATTATAATGAGTTCCTCTCTTCAAGAATTTCTTGATAATCCTTATGGGAAATCCAAAAGAGAAGGAAGAGAACTCTTTAACCAGTGGGCTGATAAAAATAACACAATGTTTACCGGATTGATAATACCTAATGTTTTTGGTCCTTTTGGTGTACCCTTCTACAATTCTGTAATTTCCACCTTTTCTTACCAACTTGTAAATAATCTTGAGCCCAAGATTGAAATAGATAATAAATTGAATTTAATTTATGTAGGAGATTTAATTAATTTCATAATAGGATTAATTGATAAATATGGACACATAATACAAAGAATAAATATACATAAATCTTTGGGCACCAATAATGAGTATCCTCCAAGAAAACTCCAGGTAGAGTCTCAAACAAGTTATAAGGTTTCAGAAATTTTAGAAAAGCTCCAATATTTTAAAGAGATTTATTACCGCAAAAATATATTTCCAGATTTAAGCGATTACTTTGATTTATGTCTTTTTAATACTTTCAGGTCTTACATATATTTAGATTATTTCCCACATTTATATAAACTTAATCCCGATGATAGAGGAGTTTATGTAGAATGGGCAAAATCATTATCCAGGGGACAAAGTTCTTATTCCACGACTAAACCTCAAATTACCAGAGGAAATCATTTTCATTTAAGAAAAGTTGAACGCTTTGCCGTTATTAAGGGTATTGCCTCAATTAAGTTACGGAAATATGGTACAAATGAAATAAAAGAATTTATCCTTGATGGAAATAATCCTGCATTTGTGGATATACCTATCTGGTTTGTTCATAATATAACTAATATCGGGGATTCAAATTTAATTACTTTATTCTGGACTAATGAATTTTTTGATCCCTCAGATGCAGACACCTATTTTGAACGAATCTGACATTTTGTAGTTCTACTATTAAAATTAATATGCTAAAAGTAATAACAGTCCTGGGAACAAGACCTGAACTTATTAGACTTTCAAGAGTTATTCCTCTTTTAGATAAATACACAAAACATATTCTGGTACATACAGGTCAGAATTATGATTATGAACTGAATCAGATTTTTTTTGAGGACTTAGAGCTTCGGCAACCAGATTATTATCTTGATGTAAATACTTCCAGCTTGGGATATGTCTTGGGGGAA
>Ga0116165_1001374_pt1 | contig 19034 bp, 17 predicted proteins | sample AD_JPNMR1_MetaG_FD_89885 | JGI IMG/M metagenome (GOLD analysis project Ga0116165, IMG submission 89885) | Active sludge microbial communities of municipal wastewater-treating anaerobic digesters from Japan - AD_JPNMR1_MetaG | ecosystem: Engineered > Bioreactor > Anaerobic > Digestate | place...
AATTGTAAATTATTGATCGATAAATTTGGCAATCTGGAGGAGATTATCTCTTTTGATGGAGATAATACCCTGGAAAATCTGAAGCATGATTAACCTGAAGTTCACATTTAAAAGTGGCAAAATTCCACGTGAGGCTCACCATCTTTTCGAGGCTGCCTTGAAAAATCTCAGAATTAACGCATAATTGCAAATTCTGCTCGTCGTATTAATTCTTCCTGTTCAACGATAGATAGTTCTATAAATCTAGCATTTAAACCTGCAATTCTGACGACTAAGTTTTGATATTTTGCAGGATTGCGTTGGGCATCACGAAGAATTTCAGCATCGAGTACGTTTATTTGTAATTCTTGACCTCCATCTTTAAAGAATGCTGTTGTGAGGGCTTGAATAATATGAGGGGAAGACTGAGCTCCTGCTGGTAACGTGATATTTAGATTATAAATACCGGGAAAATATCTTGTTGCTTCCAATTTTAATACGCTATTTAAGGTTGCTGTAGGTCCATTTTTAGCAGTACCCAGTACTGCGCCGATGCTATCAGCTACTGGGCTTTGTTTTGGTCGTCCATCGAGTGTAGGGCCGATACGTTTACCATCAAGGAAGTGAAGGGACCTAACTACGTGGCAGACGGCCAGAGGGGGTAAATTAGCTTTTTTAGCGGCGCGGCGTAATGCATTATCGCGATGTAAATTAAGTAAGATTGCCAGACGGTCCACATTATCATCATCATTTCCCCATTTTGGTGTTTCTAAAATTTCCTTTAAGACATGTGGATCTTTTTTATCAATGGCAGAAATTAAGTCAGTAAGGAGATAACGTTTATTATTAATAACCAGATTTTGAATAGTGCTAAGTACGTTTACTGCATTGGATGTGCCCCTGATGTAAATACCATAAATATTTGAGTACGGCATTCCAATCATAAAATCCAAGCCTTTTTCGGGGCATTCACTACAGCAAGCGCTACAAAAAGGAAATGGGTTTTTTTCGGCGTATTCTCTCGATCTAAGATAACGAGCTTCTATGCCAGAGCTTGTCATCATAAAAACTTCATCTTCATAAGTATTCAAGATATCATTTATTATATTAGGTCCATCGAATTTTTTAGTTCTAATAATTTTGTCAATAAGCTCAAGTTCATTAAATCCCATTGCTAAAGTATTTGCTGTTTGACAACATTTACCTGGAATTCCAAGTTCGTTACAACCTATTATGCAATAGTCCATGGCGTCATCATCTTTAACACCTCTGGCGATTAGAGATGGAATTACCTGGTGGTCATTTATTAACATTGGCATGGAACGTCCATTAGAGAGCATTTTTATAGTATGTTCCCAGATATTCTTATTGATTTCTTTATGCCAACGTAAAAATAAATGAGGATCATTGACAGGGATAGAGTTAAAAGCTTCAAGAAAAGTTAATGTTAATGAATTACAGCTGTCACCATTTGTAGAAATTCCACCAACAGTAATTGCTTGAGTTTTTGAGCCTCGGCCAAAAACGCTATTTGAAGCAATTTTCAATAGGAAAGCTTGTATTAGAAAGAGGGAATATTCTGAATTTTCTGCTGTCTCATTGTTGAATTTTGCAAGAATACGATCAGGTAAGCCAATGGACATAGACATTCCCTGTCCCTCGATGATACTAGCAAAATGAATCAGGATAATAGACTGCAATCCTTCAAAAAGATTTTTTGCCGGATATGCTGGTACATTCTGGCATGCTATCGCAACTTTTCTAAGGCATGAAGCGGTAAAATGGTCTTTAATTTTCAAGGAGAGTTTTAATGCTTCATTAGAGTATCTTTTTGCCCAGTTTATAACCGCCTGACATGAGATTGCCATTGCTTTTCGATATATGATTTGTTCTTCTGACAATCCATGTATCGAATTATTTAAAGAGTTAATGATGTATAAGAGACCGTAATCAACGACCTTTTTAAAATCTAAAGCAAGGTGTCCAATACCAGTATTTCCTTCATACTGGCGCCCACTCCAAAATTTCACAATGTTATCAGGTATTTTACCGTTTAAGAAATCTTGCAAATTAGAGTGTTCAATTTCAATCTGAGGGTCTACAGAAAAACTGAATTCTGGGCACAACATCCATGAACGTGGGGCGCTTGAAGTATTACCAGCAAAAACAGGATTAGAGAGGAGGTCAAGTTTCATATTGAGTAAGATATGCTCAAAAGCTTTGGCTCTCATAATTGGAATTGGTAGGTTTTCAAATTTAGAATATGCTTCAGTAATAAGTGTTGCCCGGTCAAGGCAAACAGAATCAGGCGTATTAAAAAGGGAGTGAGTAATTTTTTGAATAAGCTTATTCATAAGCAAATTTCTACATTACCAACAAATTTGTTAAGAATGTTCCTGGCATGTTGATAATTATCTGAATTAATCGCAGGATTTAACTTTGTTTTTAAACCAATTTTATGTCCTGGTAATAGTTGAATATGATTTGGGCGAGGGTGTTTTGTGAGGAAATGTCCAATTTCCGTAATGCTATTATCATCGGCATTAAAACCATTGATAAGAGGGATACGTACCCAGAGTGAACCTGGATTATTATGTAATAACCATGTTAAATTGTTTAAAACTATAGAAATATCTCCGGAGCAGGCTCTTTTAAAAATAATAGGATTTGTTGTTTTTAAGTCGAAGAGCCATAGAGAAACAACTTTGTTCATTATTTGAATTTTCTCTAAGTCTGAATAGCCAGAAGTTTCTATACATAAATGATATCCTAGTTCTCTAATGTAATTAGAAAGAGTTAGTGTTGCTTCTGCCTGAAAGAGAGGTTCTCCTCCTGAAAGTGTTATTCCTCCATTACTGTATTGCCAAAAGCGGGCATCGCGTACTAATTCAGGGATAAGTTCATTGATTTGTTTGAGGTGGCCTCCATTTTTATCTTGCATATAGGGATTATGACACCACCAACAATGTAATGGACACCCCTGCATAAAAACTGTTGTGCGAATACCTGGTCCGTCATTAACACAGAAACGTTGTATATTGCAAATCCTGATAGTTCGACTTTGCATTGATGTTTTTAAAGAAAATTTATATTATTATGATTACATATAAAAATTCTTTTTTACTTTTCAAGGTTTTTAATGTCTAACATCTACCTGAAAATATTCAGTATGATAACCAGGCCATGGCTTACTTCTACGTTCTTTCTCGGAATCATTAAGAGGGGGGAGTGCTATGAGATTTCCGTCTGAAGAGAGGAATAATCCTCCACGCGCTTTTTCGCGTCTGATGAGTTCACTTTTTAGTACTTTTTTTGTTTCAGAATATTTCTTTAATTTTGCGATATTTTTTAACTCTTTGGGATCATTTTTAAGATCAAATAATTGTTCTGAGGGGCCTTCGGGATACCATATGTACTTGAAGGTTCCATCGGTTATACCGAGGTAATTTACGTAAGGTTTTTCACATAAAACATCGCCTATTGTGGCTTCAAGATATTTACGTGGATTCTTAAGCTTGCCATTGAGATAATCAATAATGTTTTCACCTTCGCAATCTTCTGGAATTTTTCCTCCTGCTGCTGCGATGAGGGTTGGCATAATGTCGGCATGTGTAACGAGATGATCAAGGCGTTCTCCAAATCTTCTATTTTGCCAGGATTTTGGGAATCTGATTATAAATGGAATTCTTGCTGAAGGATCGTGAAAAAATTGTTTAGAACCAGTATGGTGATCCCCCAAAAAATCACCATGATCGGAAGTAAAAATAATAAGTGTTTCGTTAAACATTTTGAAATCTTGCAAAGCTGCAAAAATTCGTCCAATATTATAATCAATTTGTGTAATAAGTCCATAATATGCTGCACGTGCTTCACGAATAATTTCTGGTGGGATAATATCCTCAGACCACGATTCACGATGACGTTTCATTGGTATTGGAACATCATTTTCGCTCCAGTCTCCAAATATTGGTTTCGGAATAGGGCAGTTACGATACATAGAGTAGTAAGGTTCTGGGGGGTCAAGAGGAGGGTGTGGTTTTGAAAAAGAGCACCACAGAAAAAATGGCAAAGAGGGGTCACGACGGTCTCTTATATATGATACGCACTGATTAGCGATCCAATTTGTAAGTGTCATATTTTCTGGAACGGTTGCCATTCCTGGATAGAGTTCGTTTTGTCCAAGTCCATGTTGCATTGGTTTCAGAGGATAGCCATTTTTATTCATCTCTATATAATAGTCGCTTGGTATAATCATTTCGTCAAAGCCATGTCTAACGCGTTCCGGCCCAAAATGCATTTTGCCGATAGCAGCAGTTTGATATCCACATTCTCTCAGGCAGGAGGGTAGAGTATTTTTATGACCAATTGTTAGTGATGTATTTTGATTTGCTAAAATTTTCGTGGTTCGAGGGAATTTACCTGTTATAATACTTGCGCGTGCGGCTACGCAAATAGGGCTGCAAGAATATGCTTTATCAAATGTTACGCCATCTCGCATTAGATGATTAATATGTGGAGTACGTAAGAATGAAGGTGCATATGGGGGTAATGTATCAAATCTCTGTTGATCTGTTGTAATCAAAATTATATTTGGTTGTTTTTGCATAGTCATATTTTTTTACTCCTAAGTTCTTTAATGTTTTACTCTTCAAAGTCAATAATTTTTGCTTCGGGCTCATTTGCCTCTCTCATATGTTTAAGTAACCTTTCCTTGAGCTCTTTTTTTATTGTTGAGTAATTTGAATTTGATATGAGATTATTTTTTTCGTGTGGATCTTCTTCAAGATTATAAAGGAAATCCTCTTTATATATTCGGCTAAATCCTGCATTGCCATCCAGATGAGGTGCTCTTACGCTATACTTCCACTTATGTGTTCTTATGGCTCGTCCAGTATGAGATTCGGAAATTTGGATGTAAACATCATCTGGCCATTTAGTTTCTGTTCCATGAATGAGCATTTGCAATGGGTTTCCTCTCATATAGTCTGTTTTTTTTATATTTCCACAAGCTAATATTGTTGGGGGAATGTCAATCAGGCTAACCATTTCATGAAATCTTTTTCCTCCTTTGAATTCTGGTCCATAAATTACCAATGGGATATGGGTACAGCCATCGTGACATGACCTTTTATACTCGCTGTTTCTAGTTCTGAAATGCGAGCCGTGGTCGCTTGTAAATATTAAAATGGTGTTTTCCGCGATGCCTAGTTTTTCGAGTTTTTCCCTTATCCTTCCCAGATTGTTGTCAAGTGAGTTACAGCAGCCCAGGTAATCTGGGTAATTTTGACGCCAGTCGCCTTCTGTCCCGAGCAAATCACCTGGAATCTCAAAATTTTTGAACAGGTCTTTTGAGCCTTTTGGACCTTCGTAACAGTTGTGATCGTTCTGGTGATGGGGTTCGATATAAGAAAGGAAAAGGAAAAATGGTTTTGAGAGTTTTCTTGTTTCAAGATATTCCAGTGCCCAATCAGTTATAGCATCTGCTCGATATCTGCCTTCCGGAAAGAAACGCTTATTTCCATCTGAATCAAACATATATCCATCATAACTATGTGAAGTGAATTCAAGAACATCCGAAGCAAGCCAATAATCGAGATAACCGCCACGTCGTTCAATTGGAACTGGCTTGATACGAAAATCATCAGGACCACCTATAGGACCAAAGGAGGCTAAATGCCATTTGCCGATGTATCCCACCTCATATCCGTTACGACGTAGAATTTTTGCTATTGTATCTTCATTAAGCGGTAATAAAGTGTGATTGGTATGATTACCGGTCTCGCTGGGGTATTTACCTGTTTGAAGACAAGCTCTGGCGGGGCCACATACTGGTTGGCACGTGAATGCGTTTTCAAATAGAATACCTTCTTGAGCCATTTTATCTAAGTTAGGAGTAATATTAAGTTTTTGTCCGTAGCAACCACAAGTGTCCCAGCGTTGCTGATCGGTGAAGAAAAAAATTATATTTGGAGAATTCATGTTATTTATCCTTATAGTTTTGTATTCCTAATCTTTCAAACTGCTCGTCTGGAGAATCGTTTTCTTTCATCATCTTGACCATAAATTTTATCATTTTTTCCTCAATAATTTTATCTTTCAGAGGTTTTTTTTGTTCAGGATCTTTTTCTATATCAAATAAAAGATGTCCAAATTCATATGCTTTACACCATCCATTTTCACAACTTGCATCAATTTTCATAGTTTTGCAGCCTTTCGTGAATGAAAATGGTTCTGCGAGCTCAATAAGTTTTTTGCTCATTTCTTCTACGCTGAATGGAGTCCTCATATGAGCTGGCATATGAGTATACTGATAAAGAGGATAATTATCAGGGCGTATAGGAGCTCGCATATAAACATATTTTCCATCAGTAACATTTACATGTCCACCATGAATGCCGAATAGAGCGGCATCTCGTATTTTTTTGTCTGATGCTATAGTTTCTCGTAATGGTTTTCCCTGCATATCTTTTGGAAGTGGTAAGTTAAAAAACTCAAGTATTGTTGCTGGTAAATCAATTGTCTGAACCAGACTTTTCCTTCGTTCTCCTCGTATTTTGCTTCGAGGATCCCATATAAAGAGGGGAGTATTTGCAATTTCATTGTAGAACGGCATTCTGCACTTTCCCCACCAATCATGTTCGCCAAGCAAAAAGCCGTGATCTGTATTGACAATTAACATAGTATCTTCCCATAAATTATAATTGTCCATTGCATCAAGTACTTTTCCAAGATAGGCATCGCACATACTTATAAGGGCGGCATTTAACATACGAAAGTGTTCAAAAAGTTCTACGTGATCAGGAGCCTCCTTTGCAGATACATAATTTGGCCAATCTCGAGATGATTTGCTAAAGTCAAAATTATAAAGTTTTTTATATTTTTCAGGGACATAATATGGTTCATGAGGATCGAAAGTTTCTATCTGGAGATACCAGTTATCATGTTTGTGATTTAGTTTCAGGAATTCAAGTCCCATTGCAAAGGTTTTTGCTTGAGGAAATTTTTTTTCTTCTCTCATATGGGCTCTATTAATCCAATCTTGTCTTCCCCAAAGACCTCTATTTCTCTCAGGATTTGGAGGAGGGAAATCGGGATCATTGAGGTCTGCTAGCCAGGCGTCTCCTTCCTGACCTCGTGAGAATCTGGCATTAGTGAATTTAGTATGGTAATTAGCCCCCCCCTCCTCCCAATAGTGATAATGGTCAGTTACCAGGTGGGCTAAGATGCCATTTTTCTTTAAAATCTCAGGCATTGAGTCGTCAAATGGCTCAAGTGGTCCCCAGCTTCGATGAAGAAAGTTGTATCTACCAGTATGCAATTCGCGTCTTGCTGGCATGCATGGCATACTGCCGACAAAGGATTTTTCGAAAGTTACTGTTTTTTCTGCAAGTCGTTTGAAATTTGGTGCATGAACCCAATTACAACCATAAGGAGGTAACATGTGCCTGTTTAATGAGTCAAACATTAGCATTATTGCTTTCATACAATTCTCCTATTTTTTTTGCTGTATTTTTTATAAGATTGCATATCATCGTTAATTTTTTTTGTTCTTTTATTTTTAAATGGGTAGTTATTCCTACAACTCCACGCAGTTTTTTATTACAAATAACAGGATATCCAATCCTGAAAATTTTATTTTCAGTGAAGAAATCGTAAAAGGCCATTTTGCCTTTGCGAATTTCGCAAAGACGAGCCTGTAATTTTTTATTTGATAATAAGTCTTTTGGAATATTCAGCATTTTTAAAGTATAAGATTCGCCATAAGCTATGGCAATATGGGAGAAGCTGTGTTTTAAAAGATTTCCCATTGCGCGTTCAATATCAATGTAGTGAAAACCATCAGAGACTTCACTTTTAGCGAGAAGAAAAAGCCCCCCTTCACGGAGCTCAAAATAAGCCGCAGAAAATCCAGAATCTTGAGCTAATGCTTTCAATAAGTTTGTTGTGCATTCTCTTATGTTAATAGGTTCTTTTAAATTCAATGATAATTCTTTCAATAACTTTCCGCAAGTGTAGAGACCTGCCTCATTTTTTATAAGAGCATTTTCAATGACTAAAGTTTTTAATAGTCTCGATAGGATCCCTGGAGCAATTGGGTTGAGTTCTTTTTTTAATTCAGTAAATGACACTCCACAGGAAGATTTAGAACATATTTTTAATATCTTAAATGTTCTATTTACAGGTAATAATGAATCCATTTTATCTTTTTCACGCATAAATATTTTAATAAGAAAAGGTTAATACTAAAAATAATATCACAATACTAAAAATAGTATCACAATACTAAAAAAAATCAAGTTTTTTTTATAAAATAATTGGATTTGTCCTGGAAACTTCCCATAATTGCCTGAAGTTTTTGTAATATTGAGGTGTCCGAATAGTATTTTATAAGAAGGATTAAATCGTATGATTTTTTTTGACGGTTATTTTTGGTATTACTTATCACCGTCTGAAATTTCTCCATAGATGATTTGATTTTTGAATTTTTCAGTGAAATAAACAGGTTAAATCTCTAATGAAACATCAAGGATGAGTAATGGCAGTAATATTTACTTTTGTCAATAATAGATCGGAATATTCAAATATAGTTTTGCTTTGTTTCTTCAAAATATAATTGTATAACATTCCGCATATCAATATTGTAAATATGAGATATACAAAATAGTATTTATTGTTATATTTTAAAGACGGGTTCTTTTGATTATTTTTTATTTACAATCTACAAATAAATGGTCAATTTTACTTGTTTTTGTTATTATTCAGCCCAATTTCCACCACCTGCAGAAAATCTCAAAACAATATTTCTGTATTTTAATTGATATAGACGTATTCCAGATGCATGATTATCGGCAAAAATAAAATTTGCCATTTTATTTCTTAAATGTCTCCATCTAATCCATCCAGCATTATCTGTATTACCATCATTTCTATCTTGATTATGTAAAGCCCAATCACCTGGAGCTAATTCATCGATGGAAGAAATATTAATGTTTGGCCACCATGGATTATCAAATTGGTACCACCCATAATTACCACCTTGATAAAAGCCGGCTGTAGCCGCACCTGAACCAATCTGGCAAGCTTCTCCAACAACGACCAGATCATTGAGTCTCTTTATTTGAGATCCTCCGTAAATTAATGATGTTGGTGGATTTGGCAAACTGATATCTGGCATTATTCGTGGATGAGCGGAATATGCTAATGCATTTTCAGAACCTATCCTTGTAATACCACTAGGACATTTCAGTACCGAAGCCATTTGAGCATGTTCAGCATATAACACCCCATTCGATTTACTAAGATAAGGACTAATAAGTAACGCCCAATCGGTTGCACCTGTAAAACAAGGGGGATAATAAGTATAATCGCTTCCGTATAAATTTAGAGCAATCCCTGTCTGCTTTAAATTGTTTAAACAAAAAATTGATTTTGCTTGTTCGCGTGCCATGTTCAAAGCTGGTAACAAGAGTCCAGCAAGAATTGCGATTATTGCAATAACGACAAGAAGTTCTATAAGCGTAAAAAATCGATATATTAATCGTATCCCTAGAAAAGCATTCTCTTTATACGATTTCATAAATATTTCTTCTTTCTTTCCGCAGTCAGGTTAACTTTTTTATAAGTATTAGCTGAACTACGTATTAAATTAACCTTGACTGAAGAATTTTCAATACCCCCAAAAATTAATTTTTTATAGGTTATCCTTTGGCTCTTCCTTTTTTTACTCTATGATATACAATCAGTTACAAATAATAAACAAATATTTCATGTAAATGAAGGGAAAAAAGAAAGTTGTTGAAGTAGATATCGTGATGAAATGGTGATCATTAATTATCTCAAGTGCTAAAGAAACTGTGCTTCTAACAATGGGGATAAAGAAAAACTATTTTTCATTCAAGGAAGAAAGTATGACAAAAATATTCTATTTTTCTTTGATGTGGTGGAAGAGATGAAGAAAATGAAGTTCCTAAACTTGCGTTGCAGGCTTCAATAATATACTATCAAGCTATCTCTTAATCAACTTAAGGTGACTTAACTTGGGCTTTGCTATCAAAAATGGGTAGAATTATTTCCTGGCTTTTTCAAGATACTTGCAGGTTGTTTCGGCAATGAAACCGAGTTCTTTGATTATCATTCTAGTATCATATGCACTGGCATATTTATTTGTTGGATTCTCATAGTAAAAAAGATCGACATCATCGCCCCACCAGTTTCTGAGAATATCGGCAGTTGGTTCATTGCTCCAGGCAAGTGGAGCAGTGGCATTCATTATCCTCACACCGTTCTTGTAAGGATTTTCGACAGCTAGTGAAAAAACTTTTACGGCATCACTGAGCATCATCATTGAAAGCCCGCCCAAAGCCCATTGTTTAATAGGTGTAATTCCGACAAGCTCTGCTGGGTTATTATCAGGACAAATAGCTGCCAGTCGAAGATTGATTACGTCAATATCTGGATTCTGGCGTTGATAATATTTTGTGACTTCCTCCATCAGAAACTTTGAAAATCCATATCCGTCGCGGTCAAAACATGGGTGTTCGTCGGCAATAGGGACTTGTAATGGTCGAAATTCAATGCTCTGCATTCCTACGGCGGCGATTGAACTTGCCATTACGAATTTTTTGCATCCCCTATCGATTAAGTATCTCATTAATTGCCGTGTACCTTCAACGTTCACCAGTATCCCATCTCTTTCAGAACACCCCCCTGTGACTGCAGCAAGATGGACTACATTGTTAATGTTGAATTTATTGAGTTTTCTAAGGTCCTCCAAATTAGAAAATTCGCCCTGTAGATTTTCAATTCCATCAATATTTGGATTTTTTCTGCTAAAACCAATAATTTTGTGTTTTTTTGAAAGAGAAATTGCAAGTGCTTTTCCTATAAAGCCGCTTGTTCCAGTTATAAGTATTGTGCTCATTTTAGTACTCCATTCAGTTATTTTAATATTTTATTACAAATTTCTACTATTATTGAGGCAGATATTCTACAAATTGGTAGCCGTTTATTCCCACTTTATCGTCACCCCCATGATCTCGTTGTCCCCATTGTTGATCTTTTCAAAGATGGCTGGGGCATCTTTGTAAGTAATTCTATTAGTAATCGCCTTACCCCATGGGAGAATACCTGTAGTTATATTCTTAATAACCGCTTTGCGGAATGCTTGTCCTCCATCGTCACATGGAAAGAACATTTTGAGTCTTCTTCCGTGAGCTGGTAAGAAATTGAACAGGACAGGTACGTTTCCATAATTACCCTGCCAGACGTAAGAACCATGTGTTTTGCAAAGCTCAATGGTCTGGTTAATACATGAGGGGATACCTGTGCACTCGAAGACGGTATCAGCTCCTTCTGGAACTATTTTCTTTACTTCATCTTTTACGTTCTGTTTTTTTGCATCGATCAAATAGTCTGCTCCGAATATTTTTGCTTTTTCAAGGCGCTTTGAATTTATATCTACTGCTATGACCACGCATCCCCGGTGGGAACATGCAGCTATGACTCCGAGCCCAATTAGGCCGCAACCATATACTATGATTATTTCACCAACATTGGGTTTTACCATGTCAACACCATAAAGTCCTACTGCTGGTAGGACAAACATTGATGTCTCTTCCATTGGAGCGCCTTCAGGCATTTTGTACGCGCCATACGGTGTATTAGGGTTTACAACGATGTATGAACTATGGGTTCCGCAGACACATGAAACTTTCTGTCCATTTTTAAGGTTTATGAAAGAGTTTCCACGAAAATAGACCTTATCTCCTTTCTCAAAATTGCTTATTTTAGAACCAACTTTTTCAACTATGCCAGTACCCATGTATCCGGTGCATAGAGGGTAAGGTCCCCATGAAATCTTATTTTTCACAAGTGCAAATTCAGTTCCGATACTTACCCCGGAATAAACTGTTTTAATTACAATTTGGTCATCTGCAGGATCCGGAAGAATCACATCCCGAATGCTGAAATTCTGCTTCTCATCACATATTAGTGCTTTTGCTTGTATCATAGCTGAAACTCCATTTTATTTTTTTGTCATATTTCTAAGATAGGACATTTTCTTATTCAGTCAATAGGATGAAATATTCATTAATAGTATAAAATATGCATAATTAGAGATTGTTTTGAATTTTGTATTATGAAATGTAGCTTATAAGTAGTATTTTTATTAGCATATATAAAGTATGCTTAAGAAGATAAATTGTGAGTTATTGAATCCCCGAATTAACCTCCAGTGGGCTGGTTGGTGGGAGCCAGGTTATGTGGAACCTGTACGCTACCTCTACGATCACGAGCTTGTAGTGTTTACTGCAGGCAAGTCTCAGGTTGTTGTAGGGGAAAAATCGTTTTCCTGCAATAGAGGCGATGCTATCATAATTCCTCCTGGGGTGCGTCACTGGACAAGGGCAATTGAAGGTAAAGTTGAAAGGCATTGTTTTCATTTCGACTGGCTCCATGGGCTTCCGGAGGTAAACCCGCCGTATGTCTATGAGTTTGTAAGCAAATTTATAAGAAAATTAAGTAAGCCAGCTCCGAAATGGCTTGGAATTACAATGCCATTTTATTCATCTGCAATGCCACTAAAAAGGATCTTTCCGCTACTTGCTTCTCTCGAGAATAAAAGTGATGATTCTCTGGGGCAATTAAGACGACGTGGACTTTTCCTTCAGCTTCTTTCTGAGGTTATGTCTTCCCATAGAGTTGGGAAGAAGATTCATGCAGGGAAATCTCTTCGTCTTGTACAAATATTGAAGCAGAGGATTGAAAATGATTTTAGAAAACCACTTTCAGTAAATCTCCTTGCTGCTGAATTCAAGGTAACGCCTGTTCATATGATCAGGACTTTTAGACATGTGGTTGGGATGACTCCGCTTGAATATGTTCATCGACTTCGACTGGATGAAGCATTTCGGCTTCTTTCGAGGGGAGATGGTTCTATGAATATTGCGGAAATTGCAGAATCGGTTGGTTTTGATGATCCGAACTATTTCAGCCGCTTATTCCGTAAGAAGGTAGGTTATCCTCCTTCCTCAGTTAAATGGATCGGCTGATGGTTCAGTCATCTGGCTAACTTACAAATATGTCCAACGAGTATAATCTTTGCATTTTTATTCAGATTCTTGCTTCCTTAGCCTATAGTGTACCGAGAAAACTATTGAATTTTATTACCTATATCAATTCTTAAAACCAAAAGAAGATTTTTCCTTTTTAAGCTATTAAGTGTATTTATCATTCTTGCCATTAGATAATAAGAAAAGAAGTAATTGAAAAGACAGAACTTTTGGTCTGATCCGATTTTCGCCCCTCGCATTTGAGCGCATAGTCTTTTCAGTAGAAAATAAAATTAGAAGAAATAAACCTTCTTGATAGAAAATATATTTTTCTAAGGATAAGCAGCTCAACTTATCAGGAATTGAAGTAAGAATATCGAAAAACAGTCGCTTGAAGTTCACGATATTTTTTGCTCCTGAAAATTTGTTGGATTAGCAATCTGCAATGAGCGAGGCGCGAGGGTACAGAAAAATATGAAATTCGGGAAAATTTCTGTTATATTTGGCGGGAACGACAGATATTTCGTATATAAAATTTTCGTCTGATATAGGTAGGTGCTATAGCTTTGTATTAGCTGCATGCCGAGAGCAACTTTATCAATATCAAATTTCAACCAGAAATGATTTATAATTTATTTAGAACTTTTTTAAGTTTTTTAATAAAACTATAAATCTTCCAATTATAATGTGATTCAAAACTATCCAACATTAAATATAAAATAGAAAAGTGATATGTATCTTTTTGTTAATTTATCTATAGGCTAACTCTCTTGAAAGTTCCAGATATGTTTTTATAGCTTCTGGCGGAACATCAAATGGTATGTGATTACCAATGCACATCATATACCCTCCACACATTTTTCCTGTTTCTACCATAGATTCTACCATTTTTCTGATCTCATATTTATTGTTTCGGTAAAGTATGCGATTATCACCTTCTCCAGCTATAAAACAGTCTTTATATTTTTTTGCGATAACTTTATAATTAGTATATGGTTCAGATATTATTCCACGTGCTCCACAACTCATAATATCATCGACAAATGCATCGACACAACCATCAACCATAAAAATAACTTCTTTACCTGTTCTTCTTACTATATCCCAGAATTCTTCGTATCTTGGAAATATAAATTTTCGCATCCATTCAGGACTACATACCGGACCGTTTGACAAGACAATATCATCATGGCAAATAACAAAATTAACTGGAAGTTTTGCAAATGCTCTGAAAACTCTGCGGTTTATTTCTGCAAACTCCTCCATAATCCTTTCAAATTCAGGTTCAAGACATAATAGCATAAAGTTTTCATATCCGAAAACCAACATAGGCCACATAAACATAGTATTATAAAAGAAAACAGATGCTGAACTTCCTTCTGGCGCTTTATCTGCCCATTCTAAGGGGTAATTTTTTCTATAAATTTTATATATAATTTCCTCACTGCTATAATTGTGATTTTCTACTACATGCCAGTTTGTAAAATCAGGATTTTCAAGTGGGCTAAAACGCAGAATTTCTTCGTAACTTTTAAATCTACGAGAAGCCTCTTCTTGCTGCCAATGATCACGATAACCGTCTCCCCATCTTCCATGAGATTTATCTAATTGTTCTTCAGGACGTTTTTTAGCTGTGTCATTTTCTGGAATCGGTAATTGGAGTTCAGGATAAAGTTCATTCATTTTAAGTCTACATAAACGAGGGTGTTCATAGTAATCAATACCTGTAAGATAGGTTTCAGCATCAGGACATGACCAATGTTCCCAATGACATATTCTCCTGGGCCCTTTTCCCATAAAAGTCAAATAACGTACATCAGACATAAAAATTTCTCCTTTTTTTTACGCATTCTAATTTAGTTCATTTGGAAAAAATAGGAATGGATATAATTTTATTTATGATGGATTTTTTTTATAAAATAGAAAGTAAGATAATTGAATAAGAGTAACTATTTTATTGTTTCTAATCTTCAGACCAGAATCCTTGATTCTGCCAGGACTGTCTGTGGAAAAGAGTGGGCAAATAATGGGAGGGATTTATTTAATGATCCTTTTGCAAGGCTTTACTGGATTGAAAAGGGAGAAGGAGAGATTAATTTTTTGTCCGCAGGTAGATTTGAACTCAAGCCCGGTTGGCTTTATGTGATCCCACCTCATAGTCCCGCAAGATATAGAGCCATAGGTGAAATGGTATTATACTGGTTACATTTTCGAGCTGATATTTTTATGGTTTTAGATTTTTTTAAACTTTTAAAGCCTCAGTTATGTATTAAGTTAGAAGATAAAGATGAGATTAATAAAGATTTTTGGATAAAATTATTGAAATTTTCTAAAGGACAGCACTTATCTGACTTATTAAAAGCAGACATTATGCTACGTCAGATGCTAACGATTTTCGTAAAAAATCTATCTAATGAAAATTATATGTTAGTTGATTCGCTTAAACGAATAGAGCCAATACTTGATTTTATCAGTAAGAACATAAACAAAAAAATTTCTTTGTTTGAACTTGTAGAATTACTTCCCATGAGTAAGGCGTATTTTTCTTCTTTTTTTTCAAAATCTGTTGGAATGAGTCCAGTGAAATTTATAAATAGAATGAAGATAGAGAGAGCTCAATTTTTGCTTCTTCAAGGTAAACTGAGTATAAAAGAAGTTGCGATAGAGCTTGGTTTTGAAGATGTATACTATTTTTCCAGGGTTTTTAAAAGGATTGTAGGTTTATCCCCAAAACATTATATAGAGCAAGAGAGATTGAGAGAAAAAAATATTTTTTAATCATCTTTTGGTGGTACTGATTTTGTCCCAAATTCGAACTTATCTTTGATATTCGGTATCATTCCAACTGAATGTCGAGATATTTTTACGGTATTTTTACAGAGAGTCTTATCAATTTCCTCTGCTGAAATTGTACCAGTTTCTGTTGTTACATATTCCTTTGAGTCATCAGTTGGATCAGGGACGACAAATGTCAAGTCGCAATTTGCACATTCAGCGGGTTGCCCTGCATATTCAAGAGGAACAAAATAAACAGTTTTACATTTTGGACAAGAAACTTTAAATTCTTTATTTTCCATAAACTATTATCTTTTTATTTTTTTTATTATAATTTTTATTATAATTCATAAGTAAAAGAATGTCAATAATATTTTAATAATCGAGATTCAATTTTTTGCTTATAACGAATTTGAAAGTATTTATTATTTTATTAAATTTGATACTAAATATAAAAGATTTTTTTTACGTAGGCAATTATGAGAAAAACATTTGTTGATAGAGTTGATAAAAGCCTATTAGTAATTTGGGAAATATTTCTCTTCCTGTGTACTATTATTTTATTAATTTTTGAGGGAATGTTATTTTTTTTTATTAAATTGTTTTTTAAAAGGGGACTTTTACGAAGGGCTGGTAAGAGGATTTCGCTTTTTTTTGATTTTATTAATAAATTTTTATTGTTGTTAAAAAAATATTTAAGGACTTCGCGTAAATTTCGTAGATTTATGTCACTTTTTGCAGTTATCATTTCACTATTATTTTTCTTTCCTCTTTACGAGTGGAGAACCTGGAAATTTTATGAACGCGGGATTGCTTCCTATTATGGGTGGGGGTTTTATTGTAGGGCTGCTGTATCTGGTGAAATATACTGGCCATGGAAATACGCGGCTGCACATAAGGAACTACCTATAGGAGAGGTTATAAAAGTTGTAAATCTTGACAATGGTCGTGTAATTTATGTAAGAATTTTCGATAGAGGACCTTTTGTAAAAGGAAGAATATTAGATTTAACTCGAAGGGCGGCTCATGATCTCGGAATTATTGAAAATGGAACAGCTAATGTAGAAATTTATGTAAAGTAGATTTCTGGCCGCCGCCGGTAAGCCGGAGTTTCTACGGTGCTCGTCAGTTTCGTTTAGGGCTGCTTGGTTCCCCATCTGACCCGGTTCACGGCTGACGCCACATAGATTCCAGCATCCGGCGACGATAAAATTATTTATTTTTTTTAGATTTAGAGTTTTGAGTAAAGTATTGAAAAATAAGATTCAACTCGTTTTTGAGATCTTTTCTATGGACAATTCTATCAATTAATCCTTTTTTGTACAGGAATTCAGAACTCTGAAAGCCTTCAGGAAGTGTTGCTTGAGTAGTGTCTTTTATAACACGTGGACCTGCGAAGCCAATTAGAGCGCCAGGTTCAGCTATAAGAATATCCCCTAATGATGCAAAACTTGCTGTGACTCCAGCTGTAGTGGGGTTTGTCATTATTACTATGTATGGTTGATTTATTTTTGAGTATCTATACAAAGCACCACTTGTTTTTGCCATTTGCATCAGGCTTATCATACCTTCATACATTCTTGCTCCACCACTTGCTGTTACAATAACAAGAGGGATTGATTTTTGCGTCGCAAGTTCAATTATGCGGGTAATTTTTTCTCCTACCACTGAGCCCATACTAGCTCCAAGAAATCTGAAATCCATTACTGCGAGGGCATATTCTCTTTGATTTAAATGAGCAGTTCCGCATATGACAGCTTCGTTCATTCCAGTTTTTGCTTTACTCTTTTCAATTTTTTCTTTATATGGAGCAACACCTTCAAATTCTAATGGGTCGAGGGATGTCATTGACGGATCTATTTCACGAAAACTGTTTTCATCTGTCAGGAGTTTTATCCTTTCTTGAGCTGTCATAGGATAATGATGAGAACACTTAGGGCAGACGTTCAGATTTTCTTCTATGAATTTTTTGTATGAAACATCTGAACAGTTTGGACATTTTCCCCATAATCCTCCTAGAATTTCTTTTTTTTGAGAGGTTTTTATTGCAGTATATTTTTCTTTAGTAAACAGGGCCATTTTATCCTCTTGCTATTACAAGAATATTTATTTTTTCGCAAATATTTGCATCTAAAATAGTTAAAGCTGCTGATTCCAAAGTAGAACCAGTTGTTAAAACATCGTCGAACAGTACTATAGTTCCTATTTTGAATTTTGCACGTTTAAAGTCATTTAATTTAAAAGCATTATTGAGATTTTTCTTTCTTTCTTCTCTGGAAAGGTTCGCCTGTTTAGGGGTCTTTTTTACCCTTTTTAGTAAATTGAGAATAGGAATTTTAGTTTTAATTGATATAACATCTGCTATTAATTGACTCTGGTTATATCCACGTATAAACTGCCTTGTCCAGTGTAATGGAATAGGAACAATATAATCTGCTCTTACTTTCCTTTGAATCAGGATTTCAGAAGCAAGTTCTCCCAATAATTTTGCGTAATAAGTCTTGCCATTATATTTAAAATCCTTTATAATCTGATCTATTGGATTTATATAGTTTGAAATTGCGATAGCTTGTGACCACGGTCTTGGGTCTTCTTTGAGACATTTTGGACATAATTCAAGAATACCATCATTCTCGCCGCCGCAACCGGGGCATATTGGTTCTTTGATTATAGGAATTTTTTCTCTGCAATCAGGACAAAGTTTTGCTGATATATTTTTTTTATTTTTGCACAAATAACATATGTCCGGGAAAAAATTATAAAAAAAATTTGATAGATTAATCCTATTCACTAATTAATTATTAAAAATTAGTCGTTTGAAATTTTTCTTTCCTGCAGCAACTATAATTTCCTTATTTTTTAAATCGTTTAAAGGTATTTTTGCATTTATATCTGTTATTTTTTCTCCATTTAGATATGCCCCGCCACCGTGAATTAACCTTCTTGCCTCACTACTTGAAGAACAAAGCCCGCTTTCAGTAAAAAGCCGTATCACCCATATTTCATTTTCGTCTCCCTGTAGGTTGATTTTTACTGATGGTATTAGATTTTTCGTGTTATGTTTATTATTTACAGTTATTATTGAACTGGAAGTTTTTATGGTTCCTTCTGGATCGGCAAAACCAAACTTTGCCCCTGCAGCAAGGTAAGCCTTGGATGCAGAATCAAATCCTCGTGCAATTTTTGTGCATTCAAAAGCCAGAATTTCTTTAGTTCTATTCAGTTGAG
>Ga0116165_1001377_pt1 | contig 19015 bp, 16 predicted proteins | sample AD_JPNMR1_MetaG_FD_89885 | JGI IMG/M metagenome (GOLD analysis project Ga0116165, IMG submission 89885) | Active sludge microbial communities of municipal wastewater-treating anaerobic digesters from Japan - AD_JPNMR1_MetaG | ecosystem: Engineered > Bioreactor > Anaerobic > Digestate | place...
AAAATCGCAAAAATTCTTATTAACCGCAGCAATGTTCCATACTGCCATCTTAAGGTGGAGTCTTCGGATGTATGCAGCAGGTCGGCTATGGTAACGGGTGCTATTAATGCAAAAGGAGTTCCTTCCACAATGATTGCCACTTTGCCTTCAACTATATGTGATACTGTTCTATCGGGTCTTTCGGTAGATAATATGGAAGGGATTATTGACCATGGAGTGTCTTCAATAAATTGTTCCAAAAAACCGTCACCCATTATAAGGTCAGTACTGATTCCTTCGATCCTTCTTTTTACTTCTTTAACAATAGCAGGGTTTACAAGCCCGTCTAAGTATAGAATGGCACAATTTGCCTTATTCCGTTTACCGACCTCGATAAACTCTGTTGTCAAATTTTTATTTTTGAGGATTCTTCGAACTAAAGTTATATTTGTCCTCAAATTTTCGTTAAAAGCCTCCTGTGCGCCTTTAACAACTCCCTCAACCTGTGGCTTTTCAACACCGCGTTTTTCATATCCTTTTGAGTCGCAAATGATATAATAGGGGTATCCGTCGATATAGACACAGGTATCTCCAGAAAGAGCAGCATGTATTGCTTCGTTTTGAGTCGTAACCTTATTAATCTGGTTAGTTTCTATGACATTTTCAATTATATAATCAATGAGTTCCTCATTTGGAGCTCCAGCAAACTTGCCGGAATTCATCAACGGTTTAACTATGGAATTGTTAATGGTAGTACGGTCTGCCATTCCATCTATATAAAAAATAAATGCCTTATATTTTCCCGCTACTTGCAATCTTCTAATGACAATATCGCTGTTTTGTGGATAATTAAAGCATTCTTCAATATACTTTATATTAAGTTCGATATCATTTGAAATGCTTTCATCGGAAGGCGGTTTTACCGTATCGTCTGCATGTTTATTAAGTTGTTCAATGGGAATGGGTCTTTTGATTCCCCGCTTATTCTTCTTATGAAAAATTTCTTTACCCATTTCATTTTTCTCATTGTTTTCTGATTTATATTCACTTGAGTCAGGAATGAAAAAGCGGTCAGTTGTTTTTTCTTTATATGAAATAAATGATAATATTTTTTTTAACATCTTTATTCAAAAAACATCTCCTCATTATTTTATACTTTGTAGAAGTATTTCCAAAAACATGACATTTTACTCATCTAAACTAGAAGTAGAATAAAATGGGACGAGGAATTGAGAATCCGGTATTTTTTGTTGTTGTATTGTGGAATACTATTCATACAGAAATTTGACAGATTAACGAACAAAGGAGAGGAAACAATGGATATCAAAGGAACAAAAACAGAAAAGAACTTGAGGGAAGCATTTGCCGGTGAAACTCAAGCAAGGAGCAAGTACACATATTTTGCATCTGTTGCAAGAAAAGAAGGTTATGAGCAAATTGCAGCAATATTTGAAGATACGGCAAAGAATGAAATGGAACATGCGAAGTTGTGGTTTAAAGCTCTTGGCGGGCTTAACGATACAGCAGCTAATCTTCTCAGTGCTGCTGAAGGTGAAAACTATGAGTGGACCGATATGTATGAAAGATTTGCAAAGGATGCGGAAGAAGAAGGATTTAAAGCCCTGGCAGCACAGTTTAGAATGGTCGCAAAAATTGAGAAGTCTCATGAGGAAAGATACCGTGCACTTCTTAAGAATGTTGAAATGCAAAAGGTTTTTGAAAAGGCGGAAGAGACCATGTGGGAATGTCGAAACTGCGGTCATCTTGTAATGGGTAAGAAAGCACCTGAGGTTTGTCCGGTCTGTGCACATCCTAAAGCCTTCTTTGAAGTAAGAAAAGAAAACTATTAATGAAAAAGTGCGGCCACACTCTTTAAAAAAAGTGTGGCTGCTATAAAATTTTTTGTTTAACCAGTCATATAACTGGGTATATAATTATTGAAGTCTAAAATTTTTTAGCTATTGGAGGCTATAAATATGTTTGCCGAGATTATGTTTTTGATTGTTCTCATATTGCTCAATGCATTCTTTGCTGCATCGGAAATTGCATTGATTTCGCTTAATGATAACAAGATAAAACTAATGGCAGAGGAAGGCAATAAAAAGGCTGGTATTATAAATAAATTGCTGAAAGAGCCGAGCAAGTTTCTTGCAACCATTCAAATCGGAATTACACTTGCAGGTTTTCTTGCAAGTGCATTTGCGGCAGAAAGCTTTTCAGGAAGACTTGTGGATGTGATTAAAAAAACAGGAGTACATATACCTGATGTGTGGCTTAGAAATACTTCTGTGGTAATAATTACGATAATATTATCATATTTTACACTCGTTCTTGGAGAATTGGTACCTAAAAGGCTCGCAATGAAGAAGGCAGAATCCATTTCAATGTTTGCGGCCGGTCCCCTTAATTTCCTGTCGGTTGTAACTTCACCATTTGTTAAATTTCTTACATATTCAACAAACTTCTTTGTCAGACTGTTTGGTGTTAATCCAAATGAAAAGGATGAAAAGGTTACTGAGGAAGAAATCAGAATGATGGTTGATGTAGGAGAGGAAAATGGTTCTATACATGAAATAGAAAAAGAGGTAATTAACAACATATTTGATTTTGACAATAAAACAGTTACGGATATTATGACCCACAGGACTGATATTGGAGCACTTCCAGTAGATGCAACATTCGAAGAAGTGGTTTCATTTATTAATAAGGAAAAGTATTCAAGGATACCTGTTTATGAAGATAATATTGACAACATTGTTGGTGTGCTGCATGCGAAATATGTTATCCAGTATTTATCCGATGATGAAGCTAGAAAAAATTTTAACATAAGAGATATAACGAGACGGCCATATTTTGTCCCTGATTCTAAAAGGACCGATGAGCTTTTTAAAGAAATGCAAAAGAATAATACCCATATGGCTGTTATTATTGATGAATTTGGCGGTACAGCAGGTATTATCACTTTGGAAGACCTGATTGAAGCGATTGTGGGAAACATATTTGATGAGGATGATGAAGTAGAAAAGGATATAGATAAATTAGATGAAAATACATATATTATTAATGGGACTACAAGTCTTTATACCGTTAGAAATTACCTTGATGTAGAGCTTCCTACCGAAGACTATGAAACATTGGGAGGTTTCATAGTAGGACAGTTAGGTAGAATACCGGACAATGATGATAAACCGTCAGTTGAATTTGACGGTTTTGTATTCAAGGTGGAGGAAGTGCATGAAAAGAGGGTGTCAAAGGTCAAGGTTTGCAAGGCTTAAGGGCATCTAAAAATCTCAGTTGAGCTATATTATATCCCTGTAAAACCGGCAGTCAAATCTGCATTCTGAAGTCAGTTTCTTGGCAGGTTGTTTATCTCTTGAAATGAGCCATTTTTTGAGAAACTCCAGCCTTGGCGTAATTTTGGCACCTAATTCCACTTTATAATCCATATATGGATGACCCAAATTCCAAAAATGATAGCCATGGTATTGCAATGTTTTAGCAAGCAGTACCAATTGAAGCTTGCCGAAGTTATTGTGTTTTTTATTTATTTTATCGCAAAACCCCGTTAAACTGGTGTAAGTGGCCCCGATTACATATCCTATTTCACCCGCAATCACTTCATCCGATGAATCACAAAGCTCAACTGTCACAATATTAAAATCTCTTTTTTTATCATTATAAATTTTTAATCTGTGTAATAAATCTGCGTATTTATCTATTAACCAATTGTCACTATGATATTTTGAAATCTTATCAACTGTGTTTTCAAGGCTTCCATTGATGCGAATATAATAATCATTGTTTGTAAATGCCTGACTATCAATGATTTTTTTTACCTTTTTGTTAATGACTAAATTATTCCAGTCAAGCACGGCATAATGGGCCTGAATTTCAGGTAAAAGTATTTCTGAGCCGGATACTTTAAGGCATGTACTGATAAAGCCGGCATATGCACTTTCTATATAAAAATCCTCCGACCAATCATCGGTCCAGTATAGGTGTAATTGTGTATTTGGATAAACGCCTTGATACATTAAGGGTAAGTTTAAAAAGTCGTCTTTGGTTATGTAGTAAATTTCTTCCTGACTCATACTTATTTTGCCGCTCCTTTCGATGATACTATAATTTTATAGCAATTAAGAAAAAAAGGCAAAAAAAATAGCCGCAAAGACAAATCAGGAAGAAGCTAAAAAGCCCTTCCTGATTATTAATTAAAGTCTTTATGGGCACAAGGAATGTTAAGGATATTACATCATTGTTTTAAAGTATTTTTTGTATTCTCTTATACCGTCGTTATTGGCAATAACACGTGAAGCAATTATGCGTTTGAAGTTCTCAAGGTTTATATTATCAAAATTAATTCCGCATTCTGCATTGAATAAAATGTGAAAATGATTTTTATTATGTTCTCTGTAAAAACTGTTTAACTCATTATGAACAGTTTCAAGGAAAGATTTTGGGTCGATATTTGAGTGGATAAAATAAACCTTTGCACTATCAATGCAATTAAATAAGTTAAGGCCTGAAGTATATGCTTCTGCAACAACATATGCAGATATATCACCATTTGCAGATACCCTGAAAATCTTTCTTTCTGCGTAAAGATCATTAGCACTATAAATACTTTTGATTTTGTCGAGATGAATGTCCTCATTGTAGCAATAACATCCGCTTTCTATTCTTCTAATGTTTTTGTCCGCATAGCTGACAAATTCATCAGGATCATTTAAATATTCAACCGTATAAGGGTTATTTGTTGTGGAGAAACTATTTTCACATGTCCTTGAAATAAACCAAGTTAATTCCTCAAATAAAAATTTTTCAGGGTTGTTTATGTGTTCGCTGATTCTTTGAAACAGTCCTTTGTGCCAATCCAGAGTCCGATCAAAATAGGACAGGTAATACTTGAAATAATCATGGTTCAAAATGTAGTTTTGTATTGTTTTGTAAATATCCATCTTGCTGATAAGGTTAGACTTTGCATCTTTTTTTATTGCAAGGTGCTGGGCAAGGAAAGTGTAATTGTATAGCTTAATAATATTTGCACCTGATAGGATATTATTGTTCTTGTCTACATATACAAAACTTTTGGATATGTGGGGCAGATCGTCAATTTTTCTCAAAGTATTGATCATTTCGGTAAAATTGCTTTCAAATCCGCTATTTGAATTATCAAGATATCCTGATCTTTCAAAAAGCTCATAAATTTCATCCTGTGAATAATCGCTCATCTTTTTTAAATTTGTATGGCTGTTTTTAAGGACATATTTTATTATTTGCATTTTATCCAGCCAGTATATATCCTTATAAGCCAGGCCATAAATATACATATTCTCACTTTTCTGAACATGCCTGATTTCTGCATCGACAAAAATAGCTTCATCGTCCAGACATATTGTAAAGTTGTGTAATATATCTCCAACAGCCAGCTCCTTCTTTGGCGTCTGGAATGACAGTCCTTTTGTATGTATGTTCAAAATTCGATATTTGTTCTTTTTTAAAATAACATATGCGTTTTCATCTTCCTGTATTATGTAACGTTCAAGCTCTCTTTTGGTCAATTGGTATATGGTCTTGGGCATATTGATTTTCAACATGCTGCCTACATGGGTAAAAAAGTAAAAGGCATAATCGTTATAAATAAATGTGATTTTAACACGTTGATTTTTAAATAAAGAATCTGTTATAAATATTGCATTTCCAATGAAAACAAGTGTAGTATTTACCGTGTTTCCGTCTTCCATGCTCACCATGATATCAATTTTTCTCATTCTGGAAAGCTTTTTGAATAGGTTTTCTATATACTCGCTATTACTTATGTCGTTAATTTCCAATTCCTTTACTTCCAACATACTTATAATGCTACTCCGCTTAAGGGGGAATAGCCCTCCTTTCAATAAGTTTGTCTGTATACGAGTTAAGGCATGATTTGAAAATAATTCCTTGATAATACATCATTGAAGTTACATGAAGTAATACATAAAAATGGAGTTAAGCTGACAAAATCACATGAATTTAAAGAAGAGTTTGTTTCATTATATTTATTCTATATTTATGGTTCAATATCCTTTATTTATTATGAAATTTTTTTATGGAGTTATGAAGTAAAATATGAGATAATTTCAATAATGGAACAATGAATTGTTAAAGAATTAAAAATTCAGGTATCTAGAATCTTAAATTAAATTATATAAAATATTCAGAATCATGAATCCGGTTTTTGGTGAAAGGTGGGTGAAAAATCGTTACAAAAGGGATAGTATGGAACTATTCCCTGTTTATGTATCGATTATAATGTTAAAGGGTAAACTGACAAAAGTATATTTAGCTGTAATTTTATCTGTGATGCTTGTGTTTGTGGGAATTTTTGCATACAACAAGCTAATAAAAGAAGAAAAGCAGGAGATTGTTGATACGGGAACCGATATAAATCCGGCAAGTGTGGCTACATCGGCTATCGGTGCTGATGAAACGGATAAATCTCAAGGAACGTCTTCTCAAGATAATAAATCAAATTTGAATTTGGAAGTAAAGTTGGGTAACAGTTGGGAAAATGGAGGCAAAATGTATTCCCAGATTGATGTTGCCATAAAAAATAACAATGCAAGTGAAGCATCCGAATGGTATGTTGATATTCCTGTTGCAAGCAATACAAAAGTAGATCAGATATGGAATGCTGTGTCCAGTCTTGAAAATGGAAAGCTTATATTTAAGCCTGTCGAGCATAATGCAAAGATACCTGCTAACGGCAATATAAGTTTTGGTTGCATATTGGTGGATGCAGGGAGCATTAATACCGGGTTGGCAAAGCTTGAGTGCAAGGTAAATGATTCGGTGGCATCAACAACGGGGCAAAGTAATGGAAATTTTGGGGATTATAGCCAAGCAAGCGGCAGCCAAGACGGAGAGCAGACAGGTGGTCACAACAGCAATCAAAATGGCGATAGCCAGAACAGCAGCTCGGCAGATAATGGTCAAAACAATAATCAAAATAATAGTCAAAATAATGGGGCGAGTAATACCACTCAATATGTGCAGCCGGCAAAGGTAAATACTAAAGGTGTTCCGGCTCCAACAACCGATGACTGGCTCTATACAAAAGGCAATAAAATAGTGGACAAGAATGGCAAAGAGGTATGGATCACAGGTGTCAACTGGTTTGGATACAATACCGGGACAAATGTATTTGACGGTCTTTGGTCCGCAGATCTCAACACATCTCTTGCAGCAATTGCAGATAGAGGGTTTAACCTTTTACGAATACCCATATCATCTGAATTGATACTGGATTGGGCAAAGGGAAAGGCACCTGAGGCTAATTTCAACAAGGCGACAAATTCATATCTTGTTGGAATGAACAGTTTGGAAATATTTGATTATGTTGTGGGGCAATGCAGGGCCAACGGATTAAAAATTATGATAGATATTCACTCGGCTAAAACTGATTCAATGGGGCATATGAAGCCGGTTTGGTATGATGGTAATATAACTGAAAAGGATTATATAGATTCATTGGCCTGGATGGCAGAACGTTATAAGTCGGACGATACCATTATAGCATATGATTTGAAAAACGAACCCCATGGAAAACCCGATGAAACCCCGAGAGCCATATGGAATAATTCGAAAGATCCGAACAACTGGAAATACATAGCTGAAAAGGCGGCAAATGCAGTTCTTGCAAAGAATCCTAATGTTTTAATAGTGGTGGAAGGAATTGAGATATATCCAAAAGATATTAAGGCAAATTCCGACTATAAATCTAAAAACTCAGCGGATTACTATTTTAACTGGTGGGGCGGCAATTTAAGAGGTGTCAAGGATTATCCCATCAATTTGGGAAAATACCAGAATAAGCTGGTATATTCGCCTCATGATTATGGTCCTACAGTTTATGAACAGCCGTGGTTTAAAAATGGCTATACATATGAAAGCTTATATAAGGATTGCTGGAAGGATAACTGGATGTTCATACATGAGAACAACACAGCACCTTTGTTAATTGGAGAATGGGGCGGGTTCATGAAGGAGCCTAACCTTACCTGGATGACCTACCTGAGAAAATTAATAAAAACCAATAAGCTCAATCACACATTCTGGTGCTTCAATTCCAATTCAGGAGATACAGGAGGACTTGTGCTTGGAGACTTTGTTACATGGGATGAAGAAAAGTATAAATTTGTAAAAGATGTTTTATGGCAAAAGAATGGGAAGTTTGTAGGGCTTGATCATAAAATACCCCTTGGGAAAAACGGAATTGCATTGAGCAGTTATTAAGAGTGGTAAATAATGCTTTTATTAGAAATCAGCTCCAAATGAATAGATGGAGCTGATTTTTTGACTCTTTTCATTTTTAAACGAATCAGAGCAGAAAAAAGGAGCAAAGCATATCAACACTTTACTCCTCAAAAAAATATTCATTTTGACAAACCGAGTTTTGTTTATGTTTAAATATTAAACTCCGCATATACGGTTGTTTGGTTTCCGTCTAAATCATACATAACTTTTACTAATCTATAAGTACCTTCAGATAGTTCGTTGTAGCCTAAAGTCCAATCAACATTAAATTCTGTAGTTTCTCCTGCTTTAAGCATATAAGCTATTTCATTCCAGGATAATGGCTCTTTTGGTTCAAAAGTCTTCCATGTGCCGTCCACTTGTTTTTCCAGTTCATACATAGCACCATATGTGTATTCTTTATCGGTTGTATTGTTTTGAAGAACAAAAGTTGCAGTTTTGTTTGTTAATGTTTCTTTCTTAACAAACATACTGACACCTTCTTGTTTAGGTCCTTTTTCATTAGTTGCTGGTTCTGTTTCTTTGCCAGTATTGTTGTTATTATCAACAAACATATCGGTTGTTGATACGCAGCCTATCAATGAGAGTGAAAGCATAAGACAAAGCACCATAGCTATTATCTTTTTCATAATGATTACCTCCTTTTTATAGTCTATTGGTATAGACGAAAATATCGCCTAAAAGTTCCCGCAGCTAAAAGAAATTTGCATAGATTGATCTACACGGAGCCAGATTATAGACAAAGTAGAACTTTGGAGGTATTATTGAGGTACAAAAAAGGCGAACCATGAATTGGAAAATTATTTAATAACCCGAATAAAAGTAACAATCACTCCAAACTTAGGCTTCATCTCTAGCCATGTCCATATCTTGCAATTCATTTATTTTGAAAAATTTTCCTTGCTCTATAAGTGAAGGTTCCGTAATTCTAACGTCCACACTTTTAATCACATTAATGAAAAAATATCCTTCAGCTTTTTAAAATTATGATAATCTAATTGAAGCCTTGCTTGGTTATATTTTTTCTGTACCAATCGAGGAGCCACATAGATGGAAAATTACATATGAAAATTTTGATAAATGCTTAAAAAATCTGGGGCACGATATGCAAATGAAACTGCAAGTAAAACGTAGCCAAAGGAAAAACAAATAGAAATGGCACAAGACATATATGATAATGTAATGGCTTGGAATGCAATTTCTTTTGGTTCTATTGATCCAAATCAACCATTTTTTCAAAAAGTATAATTCATAATATTGTTAATGAAGGGAATTTTGAATAGAAGCTTGGTGAGGAAGAATGACTTTAAAACATATAAAAACATTATCTCTTAATCCATTCTTTATGAGCAAAATCATACAGTGCTTTTTAACAGGTTATGAGAAAAATGTTGATGTGAAAACGTTATTTTATGTATTACCAATTATACTCTATAAGCTATCAAGGGAGAAAAAAGTCACATCTTTAAAATAATAATAGCAAAGTTGAGAGATAATTGAAGATTTAATTTAAATATGTTACAATTATGGGAAACCAATTTATAACAATGATGAAATTCTTACAGGATACTCAATTTCATATTATTGTGGAGATATTCCCTATGGATATATTAATCTTGATTTTTCATATAAGGATCCTGTGAGAGAGTTTGTAATAAATAAAAATGCTCGAAGCTTATATGATTGTATGGTAGATAATATTACAGAAACTGGTGATAGTGTTGTATTTAATAAGAAGCTATATAATACGGCACCGATGGATTATGTAATTTCTGCTAAAGATAAAAATAATGAAGAAGTTGTTTACAATAATTTCAAGAAAAAAGTGTCTAAGAAAAAATACAAAGAATTTATAAAGAAAGCTAAAACAACCTTTGAGTCAAGCAATAAGTTTACAACTACAATAAAATATGATTCTCATGGTGATTTATTTAGTAGTAGTTATGAAACTGGTTCTACAGTGATATCAGGTCCTATCTATACTTCAAAATATTCGTCCAGTAAATCTATGATTTCACATAGGACTATTATGACAAATACATCGAAATATGCTTGTGCAGTTGTAGCCTTGACGGAAATCGCCAGGCAGGAGGGAATCCTAAAAAATTCTAGTATTACAGATACATTTAACGCATTATGGACAGCTACTTCTACCAGTAAGACTTCCACTGAGACATTTTATGGTAAGTCAGTTACTCTTGGTAGCACAAAGGATTCAAAATTAAGCTCGGGAATGACGAAATATTGCAATGATATGGGTAAGAAAAATACAACTACTTCAACAAGCAGTAATCCAAGTTTCTCGTTCTTTACAAAAGCTATAGATAGCAATAATTCGGTGTCATTATCATATCGTATTTTAGAAACCAGTGGGGAAAAATCGGGACATACAGTTAATGTTGTAGGATATTGTACTGCTAAAAAATCAGGTATTACTTCAAATTATTTGATTGTAGCTGATGGATGGTATGATGATGCTCCAAAATACATGAATTATTCCAGTATTGATTTTGTCGATACATATGGTGTTAAATATATAATAAAATAAATAATCTAACAATAAGGAGTATTAAAATGAAAAAATTGGTTTATATTAACATGTTTTTTTTAGTTGTTACCACTTTAATTACTGGATGTTCAAAAAATAATATAATAGAAGATAATAAAAATTCTTCTGCAACTGCACATGGAATTGTGGCCATGGTAACAGAAGTATTTAATAATTATTGTATGGTAAAAGTAACGGAAAATAATGAAGATTTTAATACAGATGATATAATAAAAGTTTATTATGACAATATATACCGAGAATTAGATGAGGTATCTGAAGATGCCAAAGATGTTAAGAAAAAAGAAAAAGCAGATGTATTAAGTGTAGGCGACAAGGTTTCAATCACTTATACAAAATATCAAAAAGAAAAAGATCAAAGATCTATTTCTACCTCATACGTACTAATTGTTGATTAGGTTTTTGGAATGGGAATTCTTTCTATGTAAAATTGGATCGGTTAAGTAAACAAGAATAAATATATACGGACTGACAGCAACATGTGTAGTTGTAAGAAAGGCATTGTTTAGAAATTGATCTATCTACTGCCTTCTTTTTTTTATAAATCTTAAAACTCCATTTTCAAGAGTTTATTTGGCTAAAGAATTATAAAAATTCAAAATGTATCATAATGTATAATTCCTTTTTTAAAAAAGGTTTTTCAACCTTTATGAAATAAGCGACTTTTTTATCCCATATTACTGCAAAGAGTGCAGTTTATAATAATGATATAATTTAAAGATGAAGACAATTAATTGATCTGATTTATCATAAAATTTTTTTATTGTGTAACCTTTTACCCATTTAATCCGAATAAATAATGAAAACAAAGTTCAAGAGGAGGTGTATGATGAAGTCAGGGAAGGAGCATATCGAGAATTGTTTTTTCAATGATATCGAGTCATTTGAGGAAATTGTGCTGAAATATCGTCAAAACTCAATAAACTTTGCCATGAGATATATAAAGGACCGGGAGATATGCGAGGATATAGCACAGGAAGCATTTGCTGCCGTATTTGTTTACAGGGATAAATATAAACCTGATATGTCCTTTAAAACTTGGCTGTTTTCTATCATACACAATAAATGTGTAGACTATTTACGCAAAAACAGGGAGCTTCAAAGCACTAGAGTTGAGAATGAGGCTATAACTGAAGGTTTATTAGAAGACATTGATACCAGGATAGTTTTAGAGCAGGAGATCGGAAAGCTTAAACCAAACTACAGAGCAATAATTCAGATGGTTGAATTCGAAGATATGACGATTAGGGAGGCTGCAAAGGTTCTTGGGATAAGTGAAGTTCATGCCAGAGTATTAAACTACAGGGCCAGAAAAAAGCTTCATGCCCAATTGGTTAAAGGAGGATTTGAATATGAATGAGCAGGAGTTTCTAAAGGGTGTAAATATGAAAATAAATGTACTGCAGCATGAACGTGATATGCTAGAAATGATTCAAGAAAAACAGAAAAAGCATTTATATAAGAAAATTAGGACTTGCAGCATATTGCTTTCAACAGTCCTGGCTCTGATTATATGTACTGTATTTTTCTCAATTGAATTGGAATTTTTGATGCTTGCCTCTATTGTGTTAGTAATTGTTTCCATATGGCTCGAGAATAGTGATTTTGAAGCTAAAGACAGAGAGATGGGAGTGAAGGATAATGGGTATAGTTATAAATAATCTATGCAAGAATTATGGCAATAAGGTGGCACTTGATTGTGTAAGCCTTAATATCAATAATGGTATGTTTGGGCTTTTAGGACCTAACGGTGCAGGCAAAACCACCCTGATGAGGATTCTGACAACCCTTATTCCGCCTGATTCAGGCTCGGTGGAAGTAAACGGCATACCTATCGGCAATAAGAAAAGCATAAGAGAAATAACAGGGTATCTGCCCCAGGAGTTTTCTGTATATCCGTCTTTTACAGTTTATGAGGCTTTGGATTATCTCGCTGTTTTATCCAGAATGAACGATGGGAAGCAGCGGAAAAAAGTTATTGATGAGCTTTTGGAAAAGGTAAATTTGAATAGACTCATAAAAGTTAAGGTGAAGGCATTATCGGGAGGAATGAAAAGGCGTTTGGGGATAGCCCAGGCATTACTTGCAGACCCGAAGGTTCTCATTGTGGATGAGCCTACTGCAGGGCTAGATCACGAGGAGCGTATACGTTTTAGGAATATGCTTGGAAGCCTGGCTTCGGAACGTATTGTTATATTGTCCACTCATATTGTAGAGGATATAGAATCAACATGTGAGCAAATAGCCATACTCGATAACGGGAAAATTGCATACTCGGGAAGTGTGAGTAAGTTATTGAATGAGGCCCGGGGATTTATTTGGGGTGGATTGGTAGGAATAGATAAGCTTCAATATTTACAGGAAAGGTTTATACTTCTTTCTTCTGTGAGGGAAAGCGATAGTGTAAGGGTACGTATTTTGTCGGATACCAAGCCCTTTGAAACAGCAGAAAATATATCGCCCTCAATTGAAGATGGCTATATGAAAATAATTAAGGGGGTGGGCTGAGAATGTTTATGAAACTTTGCAGCTATGAAATAAAGCATCACCTTAAAAGCATTACATTTTACATATTTGTTATTCTAACGGCACTATTTGTGTTTAGTCAAATGGGAGATTTTGAAAGCTGGTCAAAGCATCCCGACTCTTTCAAGGTGCCGGAGCAAATGAAGCAAATGCCCACATTGGAATCAGTTCCTGTAGATAAAGAGTTGGAAACTCAAAAAGGTGTATATGAACTGTTGGACAGAACTCTTAATACCGGAAGAATAATGATTGAAAGAGGCTTTATAAACAAAGAAGAGGTTCTATCCGACCAGCAGGCAGAGCTAATAAAAGAAGCAATGCTCAAAATATCTCCCAGTGGCAAAAAGATAGATCAAAGATCCGATATGGTTCTTACAATGGAGGAATTTGAAAAGGTTATAGGCGAGCTTGATGATGCTCTTGGGGGACATACTATATTTACTAAAGAACGCCGTGATGGGTGGATGCAAATTCCAAAGTCTGCAGAGGAAATTGCTGCAGAAGAAAAACGAATAGTTGAACTGGGATTTACACCGCTGGTTGCACAAATGTTTGCGGATTATTACGGTATAGTTCTTGCCATGCTCACAGTTTTTCTAGCTGCATTTATATTTTATAGAGATAGACGCAGTAATATTTTGGAGCTGGTTTGCAGTAGACCGGTAGGGGGCATAACATATGTGTTATCAAAGTTTGCCGGAACTTGTATACCCATATTTGCCAGTATATTGGCAGTAGCATCAATACCTACATTTTTTGCGGTTAAAATGAAGATGGACGGATTTGATGTACATGTATTTACTTACTTTTCCACGTTTGCCATATGGCTTTTTCCAACCGTTATGCTTATTGTAGCTCTTGCCATGTTGGTTTCCATTCTTATAGATAACCCTATTCCGGCAATTGCTATGCAGTTTTTGGTTTTTGTAACATCTATTGCACCTTTGAAAGGTGATTACAGCCTGTACAAGGTATTTATAAGACATAATGCCATGGAGCCTCTTTCAAACCCACAGGCATTTTATATAAACAGAATTTTTATAGCATTGATGTCAATAGCTTTTATTCTCATCACTGTATGGCTTTGGGAGATAAAGAGGAGGCGAATCGGTGAAAGGATTAAATAGAGGTATGCTTTGGTATAATATCAAATTATTGCCTAAAATTAATATTATAATCTGCATTTTAGCCATATGTGCAATACAAATATTTTTTAGCTTAAAAATGGTGGATTTTAATGTGATGGCCAAAATTGGAGAACTCTTCGTTTCGCTTCTGGGAATAATACTTATCCCGGGACTTGTATTCATTGAAGAGGGCTCGGGTATTAAGGAAACCGTTTATTCGAAGGCCGTATCTCCTGTTATTCCATCAGTTATAAGACTTATTTATTCAGTTATAATACTTATTATAGCAATTGTTGCTTTTGTATGGATTGCTATTGTACAAGGAAGTACATTTGATGAATTATCTGTGATTGCAGGAGTGTTCATTTCTGCGTTGATATTGGGAGCTTTAGGCTATATAATAGGCAGTTTTACCGGAAATATTGCACTTTCATATCTTACACCCTTTGGCTATTATGGATTTGAGTTTTTATCTAAGGGAAAGTACACGAAGGATTTTTATTTGTTCAGCTTGCAAAGAGGTTATTTTGCAGAGGAAAAATGGGCTTTGTTCTCAATAGCAATAATATTTATTGCAATAAGTCTGATTTATTTAGGAAGAAAAAGGGCCTTTCAATGAAACATAAATGAAACTATAAATACAAACAAAACATTTAAATACAAACATAAGTGAAATATATAAAATTATACGTGCAAGTGCAGTAAAAAAGTCAGCCCTCAAAGAAGAGATTGTCTTCTAAAAGGACTGACTTTTTGCAATTAATAATTTGTTTACTGATTATAGCTTTCTGATGTAGCGTTAAAATGCTTTGCTATAATTACAACATCCGACATGTTTATGGCATCATCTAAGTTAAAGTCACAGTAGGAATTGAAGTCTAGAGAGCCTTTAGTGGAATTGAAGCATTTGGCAAGCTCCACTATATCGCTCATATTTATTGCACCGTCTGCCTTTCCGTTTATAGGAATATCACCTGCCCATATTTCTAATGGAGCATCCTTTGAACTAAGCTGGCTGTCTGTATTTCCCAGGACATTGGATATAGTTCTAGACAGATAGCCTGCCTTTGATATTTGTACATTATATGTAGATGTTTTTGAAGGAACATTATCGATTCTAAAATAACCATTGCTGTCTGTAACTGTTCCAAATGTTGTGCCCGGTATTTCAACCTTGAAGCCTGCTTTTACGGAAGCATTGGCAGAGTTGACCGATGGGTTTATGTAGCCCGATAAGGATATGGTCGGTGCAACGGGTGTTCCTTCAAGGACAATGTGGTAAGCCGACAGGGCAGGTAGGGTATATGTAAACTTGTTACCAGATATCGAAGTTATACCCTGACGCTGCGTAATAGTTGAACTGTTTGAATCAAACCCCCAGACGCTGCCTGTTTTGTAGCTTGATTTGCTGTTTATCGTAAAGCTAAAGTTTGCAGCACTGTCATAGCTTTTGTTCATCACAATAATATGCAGCTTGTTGTCATTGTTTTCTACAATGGATGCGTATACTGAGCTGTTTGCAACATCGGATGTGTCGCACTTAACGCTTGTATCTCCATATTTGGAGCCTTTTCCGTCATAGTTGGTATACAGATTGAAACCGGAAGCGGTATATGGGCCTCCGCCCCAGATATTTGCAGCATACACGCCATATTTACCGAAGATACCCAATACATCTGCTTGAGCAATTCCTCCGGTTATATGATTGTCGGCACCATAGGAGTATTCAGTGAAAGCAAGCTTGGTACCCGGATAATATGTGTCGATGGAGTTTTTAATAGTAGGAAGAAGAGGGAGGAATTGGCTGAACCATTGACCAATCCAGCTGTCTTCTTTGTATGTACTGTCCCATAAGGTACGTGGTGCCTGAAGACGAGCCTTATTGCATTCTATATTTGTTGTGTCATTGGTTGTAATTCTCAATCCACCGCCCTGAGCTTCAGGATACCAATGAAGATCAAGAACATCGAGAAGCCTTTTTCCTTCTATGTCCGAGGCTTTTTTCATGTTGTCGAGATAATAGTCGAGAAACCAGTTGTAGCTGCTTTTAACACTATCCCAATCAGGTGCACTTTGAAAACTGGTATATGCCGCAAAGCCATAAAGCACGGCTCCAAAAATTTCAGCAGCGGGATCTATTTTTTTAACAGCCTTTGAAAGCTCTATGTTTTTATTAAGAATTTCCGAACATGTCGGTTGATCCGGATGGATTCTTACATGTGTGTGAGGCCATAAAGCAGGCTCGTTATCTATTGCATAAGCTTTGATACCGGTGGGTGTTGATGCACTTCCGTATTTATTGGTAAGGAAATTAACCAGTTCATCCATATATACATAGTCGTCCGTAGTGTCCGGAGTGAGGGAGAGGGCAGAATCTTTATTAAACTTAACTTCCTTCCAGCGAGCTGACGGTGCTGTCTCAGCTTCAGAAACAGTACCTTTGGAATCGGCTGAAACATATCCTGCAGCTTGCAGGGTGACTAATGAGTATGGAATGCCTTGGCTTTGGTTCTGTTCGTGAAATGTAGTTATAACTGAAGCAGGCTCAGACCACTGATCTTTGGGTACATTTCCGTTACTCAATAAATATGTATCGCTTGAATGCTGCCAGTCGCTTCCGGCATTTGAGAAATTGTTTTCCCAATTGTAGCCTGTCATTCTGTTTCCGCCAAGCCTTTTGGATGTTAGTGATGCATCATTGAAATCCCAGTTTCCTCCATATATAAGCTGGCTTATGGGTGTTTTGTCCTTGGTTGTGTCAATGCTGACATTAATATTGAGATTTGCAGCATTTGACGTTACATATGGAATTGACAGGGTACTTGTTATTAGTGTACATGCCATAAAAACACTTAATTTTCTTTTTACCATTGCTTATCCCCCTTTAGAAAATTGAATTGTACTTTGGCAATATGCCCATATTAAGGTATTATTTGTTTATATCATAATTATATCATTATTGCTGCTTTATTTAAATTGTTTGAAGATATGGGAAATTTGGTTTATGGATGACATCCATTAAAATTTGTGTTATCATATATATTAGAGGCGTTTCGTAAAATAGTTTGCGGGATGCCTTGTCTACTTTTAAGCTATTTTCCATTTAATAACAATAGCGAGAATAAATTAAATTTAAGGCATTAAGCTATATTATGGAGGGCATTATGCTTGAGAGAAATTGTGCTGGCGGAGTAGTATTTTTTGGGGAAAAAGTGTTCTTGCTTAAAAATGAAAAAGAGGAATGGGGATTTCCAAAAGGTGCAATCCGAAACAATGAAGTGCCTGCCGAGGTAGCACTAAAAAGGGTTATGGAGGAAGGCGGAGTTACTGCAGAGATTATTACAATAGCCGGTAAAACAAGTTATGAATTTTATTCAATAACCCGTAAAAAGCCGGTTTGTAATAAAATAATTTGGTTTATTATGACAACGGATAGTGATAAGTTTAATATTTCAGAAAAGGAGAAATTTACTGATGGCGGTTTCTTTTATATTGAACATGCATTGCAAATTGTAACATATAGTCAGGATAAGATATTGCTTGATACATCGTATAAGAAATACATTGAATTAACTCGTAATGTTGATATATTTGGAAAGTAACTAAGAGGCTTTTGTATAAAAGAAGTGCTTATTTTAATTAATAAATATAATATATACATACTGTGGCACAAAAAATCAGGAGTCAGAATATAATACGAAATATTCTGACTCCTGATTTTTTATATTCAATAATATTACAGGGCGGGATAACTCGAAGTAGTCGCATTGAAATGTATTGCAACAATCAATACATCAGTCATGTTTACTGCACCGTCACTGTTTAGGTCAGCTTGTGCATTATATTTGGAGCTGCCTGATGTGCTATTGAAATGTTTAGCTATTTGCAGGACATCAGACATATTTATAGCACCATCCTGGTTAATATCTCCGGCCCATATTTTTACCGGGCTTGAAGCACTTCCTAATGTTCCCGATACCTTTACACCTTCTATTTCTCTTGTGAGGTGACTTTCTTTACTTATTTTTACAGTCGTTTCAGTAGTGTTTTCAGGTAAATTTGTCAGTTCAAAATATCCTTCATCATCAGTTAATGTAGATACTCCTTCAGCTTCTACTTTGAAGCCTGATTTAAGGAAGGATGAAGAACTTGAAACATATCCGCTGACGTTTTTGGTTGGCTTTGCTCCGACAAATGTAGTTACAGACCTTGCAGGCAAATTACCTGTAAAACTTGAATCGCTTATTGCAATGCTTGAACCTTCAGCTAAATTCTGAGTTGCTGAAGTTGTATATTGTTTAACTGATGGAGCAGAGAAGCCTTTTAAGTTAAATGTAACGGATTGATTGGATGAACCGTTGTTGATGGCAACTACGGCAAACTCTCCTGTAGCAGGATCTTTGTATGCCGTCACATATACTCCTGATGTTGGATTTGCTGTAGCTGAGAATCTTTGCCATCCCGGTCTTATAAATCTTGAGTACTGACCGATTGTATAAAGCCTTTTACCTACATT
>Ga0116165_1001382_pt1 | contig 18971 bp, 24 predicted proteins | sample AD_JPNMR1_MetaG_FD_89885 | JGI IMG/M metagenome (GOLD analysis project Ga0116165, IMG submission 89885) | Active sludge microbial communities of municipal wastewater-treating anaerobic digesters from Japan - AD_JPNMR1_MetaG | ecosystem: Engineered > Bioreactor > Anaerobic > Digestate | place...
CCAACAAAAACAAGCTCAAGTAAAAGAGATTGAAAAACAAATAGACCATCTTGTGTATAAGCTTTATAATTTAACAGAGGAAGAGATTAAAATAATTGAAGGATAGTGAATGAAGGATTCAACAAGGAAGAGATATACAAACAAGGAACAAAAATATACAAATACTTGCAATAGATACGAAATATTTTAAAGACATAGAATTTGAGATATTGGAATTATTTGACAATATAGATGAAGAACTTGATGGATGGTATTGTAATTGAAAGAACCGAAGAATATATAACACCAGATGATATATCTCTCCACTAATGGAAAGAGTATTATAATAACTGAATTATAAAATATAAACACCACCGTTTTAGTTGTGAACGGTGGTGTTTTTTTGTTCTGTGATATTATATCAGAAAATCTCGAAAAATTCATTCAATATATTGATTAATTCATTTCTTTGTGATTCTTGAATATGAATATTCTATACTTTCCAATTTAACTTACCTATATTATTTATTATAGCATCTACAAACTTTACAATTCCGAGATAATCAATCTAAATTCTCTCATCAACTTGATTTATATCTCCCAACAAAATTAATTTAGATGTATCAGAAACTCTTGTTACAACACTTCTAATTTCATGAATATTTAAATTTTGAATTTCATCCACAATAACAATAGAATTATTCAAAGACTATCCTCGTATAAAACTCAATGGCCTAATTTCAAAATATTCATTTATATCAGTTTTTAGAATATTAAAATCATCGGGTATAGAATTATTAAACAAGAAACTTAAATTATCCATAATACCTTCCATAAATGGTAAGATCTTCTCATGTTTACTTCCTGGTAAAAATCCAATCTCTTTTTGTGAAATAAACGACGGATTAACGATAAAAACAATTTTTGAATATTTTCCTTTTCCGAAATGTTTATATTTAAGTATTTCTGTTAACTAGTAAAATAACTATAATAATGTTTTACCAGTACCAGATTTACTTAAAGACACAACTATTTTTTCATCACCAAACAAACTATCTAAAAACATTAATTGTGAATTAGATTTTGGTTTAATTACATTCATATTATAACTTTTATAGATACTCTCTTTCAAATAATATTTATGAATTAAACTTTCAATCTATACGAAAGTAACATTTTCATTATCCAACCTTTTCATCAGATATCTTTCGGTTTCTTCTATATCTGTAACATAAAAATATTTTGGAATTTCTATATTATCTTGGAAACCCAAATTATCAATTGGTAATGAACAATCGATTTCACTAAATCTATTATTTTCAACAAACTCCTAGACTTTATCAAAGTTATTTATTTTTAGAATTGGTGGTTCTTTTAATATATTATGTAAATCTATTTTTTTAATATTTGTTCTAACTGGAACATTGTATAATTTCTATTTTAAAATTAACTAAATATCATTTGTAAACAAACAAACATTATCTTCCTTATGATTATTTTTATATTCAATGATTGTATTCAAAATTACATTATCATTAATTTTTTCTGAAAACCGTTTACCAAAATTTTTTCTGTCATCTGGGAGGAACACTAAATTCGGATACTTTTCAGAAAGAATATATATTGTTTGTAACTATCTTCTCTACAAATACCCCCTATGATTTTTTACATCTTCCTTTAATCCATTTAATTCTTCTAATACTTGGGATGTGATTACAAATATATTATCTTTTTCTTCTTCCAATAATTGAAATAAATCAACATCCAAAATAACATTTGTGTCTAAAAATGTATATGATGTCATCTAAATTCCCCCAAGTGTAGTATAGTAAAACAAATTAATATAATTTCAATTAACCCTTCAACAATATATCAAATGTTCCCTCCGATGGATGTGTTATAGCGTTTTTGAGTTTATTAAGGAAAATATTATCAATGGTTGAGAGTGATTTTTTAACTACAGTATATTTTCTATAATCTTTAATTGTTAATGTATCTTCATAAAATATAATACCAATTCTTGGAGCATAACCACTAACAGGTGTTTGATATTTATTTACAAAATATGATTCCTCTGATTTATTTTTTGCATCCACAAGTAAAAATCCTTCAAAAAGATTAATATCTTCATCCATATACTCAGGGACTAAATAAAGTGGATATTTCTTACCGTTAATTTCAATCAATTTAATGTTATAACGACTAAGTAATTTCAGTATAAATTTTCTTATATCATTGTCATTTGTTTCTTGAAGTTTATTCCTTACTTCACTCACAATATTTAATAATTCCTCAAAAATTTCTTTTTTACTGTTTCTCATTTTAAACACCCCCATTAATAATATATTTGTATTTTATACCATAGAAATTTTATTTATTCAACACATATTTATAAAAAATCGGGCGGATTACAATCCGCCCATAAAAATAGAATTAAAGAAGTTTGTGTATTTAAACACATATATTTGTCTATATTGATGTTGAAATTTGTTTATATTCATTAATATACCCCCTGATATAATTTATACATTATTAAGTTTTTATAAAATTTGTTCAATTTCTTGTTTTAAATCTTCTATTGACAGACTTTGGTTCAATACTAATCCCATTTTATCTATAATATACTAAATCTTCTTCCAATTTGTTTGTTCATTAATCAAACCTTCAATTTCCATCTATAAATTTCTTATTTGTTTTCTTTTTTCTATTATCTACTAATATTTATTTTTCAAATAATCAACATATTCTTGAGTATCAAATAATATCTATTCAGAAATTTTAATAATAATCCAATCAGTTGGTAATAAATATTCATATACTATATTATCTAATAAAGACTTCTAATAAATTTTAATACCACTAATCTATTCATCATTTGACTTAATTGATAATGTAACTTTATCAAACAAATAAGTAAACCAAATATTATAATATCTAAAAATATAATTTAAATCATCTTTAGGAATCCGAATTTCATTATATATTTTAGAATTTCTAATTTCCTATGGGAGTGACTCAAAGTCATATATTATTATCTAATTACCATCATAATCTTTAAACTAATACCATGTAACATAATCCATATTATCCATATTATCACCTCATTATAATATCATTATAATACTCTTTCAATTAAAATATTTAATACAGTATTATTCCACTGTGAATTGTTTAATAACGATGGAAATTGTAACGTTCCAAGTATTGTCCACTAATCAGATTGATTTTTCCAAATAGATTGAAGATCGATATATCCAAGACTATAAGAAGTATCAGAAGTATAGTACTAAAATGTCTATCTGGTAAATATTTGGGAGAAATAGTTTTTAATAGTAATTAAAGACTCTAAATTTGAGACAAAATAAAGGGGCTTCTAAGAACCCTAATCTACCTATAACGCAAACTAACTTTCTGTTAAACCACTAATATCTCTATTTCTTACATTGCTACTATCAATTGACCGACCTCTTCCAATATACTAAAACTATGATGAATATGTCTAATTATTTGGGCTTAAATAGATATTTGTATTATCTAGAATTGGCTATAAACTTGATGTAACTTGAAATGGTGTATTAAAATCAATAATCATCCTATATACTTCACCATTCTATACTTCAATAGGTAAATAAATGAATTGAGTATTTAGTGGTAAAACACCAGTAAACAATACTTTTTCATTTCTTCTCATTTTAAATAATGTTGTTGATGTTGTATAAAGTGGTAATGATTTTATAGTTTCTAAATCTAATAAATATCCCTCTGAATCTCTAACCTAAATAGTAGATGGTACTACATTTACTGATGTTCCATAATTATTTAACTTAGAAATTACATTATTCTATATAATGGTATCGGATTTTATATTTGTGACATTCTAATTAGAACCATACAACGATGTTATATTCTAAATATTAACTGTCTAAGTATTAATATTAGTAACCTCAACATTTTGTGTAGATACATTCTATGACACTATTATCGTACTTGTAATATTCTATGTTTGTATATTACTAATAGTAACATTTTCATTAGTAACATTAAGGGATTGAATAGTCGTATTATTTAAAGTCTAATTATTAGTAGATTGTAAATCAAATGTAGTAATTTTACCTGAAACAGTAAGTTGATTAATATTCTATGTATTATTTATATTTGCTACACCTTGAATTGTAACCTAATTATTTACATTCAATTCACCACTAATATTAGTTGAATATAAAACATTCAAGGAAGAATTGACAGTAACACTATTATTAAATATTGAATAACCTTGGAACGCCTAATTTCCAGAAATATTTAACATAGACAAAGTGGATATATTGTTAACAGTTAACGTATTAGTAGTTACAAAATCTGATGAAATAGTATTTTGGTTTACAATATTTATAGAATTAATATTTGTTGCATTTAAAGTATTTAAATTCAACAAACCTGAAGTAATAGAGATATTATTTATTGTCTAAGAATTTACAATCTAGGTATTAATTTTAGATATATTTGTATTTATATTTATAACTTCCAAATTATTTACATTCTATATATTCGACACATTAATTTTTGGTGTTGTAATTGAATTTTCAACGACTAAAGTGGTATTAATATTCTAAGATTGTAGTGTTAATGGATTATCAATTGTAACTTCAGTATTCTTAATAGAAACACCAATAAAATCAACTTGTCCATTGAATTTCTAATTTGTATTTATATTAACATACGAGTTATTTACCATCAAATAATTATTAACATTCAAATATTGAGAAGTAACATAAACACTATTTAATGATACGGTATTAGTATTTATCTAGGATATATCTGTAACTATCTAAGTATTAATTGTCTAAGTATTAGATACAATATTATTAGTACTTATATAAATACTGTCTATAGTATTTATTGTCTAATTTTCAGATGTCAAATCATTTACATTACCAATAATAATTGTCTATACATTAGTACTTAAATTATTAATGGTCTAGACATTAATTTGAGATGTTTGTATATTTTCATTGATAATATTCTAGTTATTAATTACCTATGTAGTGACATTTTCTGTGGTAACATTTAAGTCACTCTATATTATATTATTAATTGTCTATACATTAATTTGAGTCGTATTAATTTGTGATGAATTAATATTTATATTATCTACAGTCTAAGTTACAACATGTAAGTTGGTAATATTTGATGTTGAAATAATCTATGTATCAATATTTACAATATTTCTTATATGTCTAATTTCCTAATCTGTGATTATAGTATTATTAATATTTACTGTATCAGTAATAAAATTAATGGTCTAAGTATTAATTCTCTATGTATTAATATTAGATGTATTCAAATTCAAACTAGTAATAGTCTAATTATTAATAATCTAAATTTTAGTATTTATATTTTCACTAACGACACTTGATAATAACTAATTTGTGACTGACTAATTTTCAACAGATAATGTATTAACAGTCTAAGAATTAAGTTGGGATACCTCGACAATTTCATTATTAATAGTCTAGTTATTTATTGTCTAAGTATTAACATATTGTTCAAATACATTAGAAAAAGTCAATGTCGAATATTTAATATTCTATGTGTTAGAAGTGATATTAGTAATATTCTATGTGGTTGATATTATATTATTAATTGTCTAAACATTAATTTTGGATATTTCCACTATTTCATCATTAATAGTCTAATTATTTACTGTCTATATATTCACATTAGAAACACCAATTATCTATGTATTAATAGTCTAAGTATTAAGATTAGAAGTTTCTAATGAATTCAATGTATTTGTAATTGTAATTACTGGTGTATTGATTGATGTATTAACTGTCTAAGTATTGAAAACTAATTGGTTCTATTCGATTATAGGATCCAATAATATTATTGAACTTGTGGTGAGTTCATCTATTGACTATTTAGATATTGTAACTTCATTCTATGTTATTGTTTTAGAAGTCAATGTATTGGAATTCAATATATCAACATTCTAGGTATTAACTGAAAGAACATTTATATTCTATGTATTTATTTGAGAGTTATCAACAGTTTCATCATCTATTGACTAAATATTTATAGTCTAAGTATTAATATGTGTATTATTAACTATTTCATTACTAATATTTATATTAAACTATGTAGTATCAATTACATTAAGAGTATTAATTGACTAACTATCAATTTGTGATATATTTACATTTTCATTAATAACAACCTCTGTATTAACTGTTATAGTATTTAATGTTACCGTATTCTAATTAAGGGTATCAATTATCTAGTTAGACTAAATAAGATTGTTAACATTTGAATTTGATATAAAACTATTAGATGCGTTGAAATGAGTAATTATTTGTTTAAATACAGACAATGTATTAACAATCTATGTATTAACATTTAGAGTATTTATATTAGAAACATCCACTATTTCTGATGAAATATTCTATTGGACTATAGACTAAGTATTAATAAACTAAGTATTAGTTTGACTAGTATTAACATTGAGAGTATTAATAGTAGAGACTTTTACATTTTCAGTATTAATTTGAACATTATTAATTTCACTTGTAGTAATTGACTAATATGGGATATTCTACGATTGTAAAACACCCAATGTGGAAATAGTCTAATTATTTACTACTAATGTATTAACCGTAGATGATTCAACGATTTCAAGATTAACTACCTATCTATCAATTTGTGAAGTTTTTACAATTTCATTATTAATATTTATAGTTTTAAGAACAGAAAAATCATTTGTTATGGTATTTTTATTCACTCCTAGATAATCAAATACATTATTCTCAAGTTTATATAATCTATTTAGTACTGAAGAATAATCTGATTTATAATTATTGTAAATAGTTTCTAATGTGGTTATTTTGTTTAGTTGAACAAAAATATTATTTAATATAACATTATTTATATCAGTGATTTCTTGTTCTAATGACTATATCTTTGTTACTAAAGTAATGTACTTACTAAGTATTTCATCATATTTAATATTTACAGTTAGTTCAATTGTTGATAATCTGGAATCAAAATTAATTACCTAATTATTTAATAATCCGACAAAAGTATTAATAGAATTAATTCTATTATTAACACTTGATATAGTCGAATTTATGGTATTTATTTTAGAATTAATATCACTAAAGGTCTCTATTGTATTAGTTTTAAATAAATTAATATCACTAGTTACACTAACAAGTCTATTATTAATAACACCAATACTATTATTAATACTAACTAATTGACTAGATAAATTATTTACAGACTACGTTAAAGAATTAGTTGTATTAAATAACTGTGGTATTGTATCATTAATATAAACTCTAACGGTATTAATATTATTATTGATCGAGTTGGTCTATGAAAATAATGTATTAATATTATTATTTATTGATGGAATTACATTATTTAATGTATTTAAACTAGATTGTAATGTATTAAGATTATTAGAAAAACTATTAATACTAATTTCATTTGAAATAACTTTAGAATTCAATGTTGTATAAACGGTATTAAGATTATTCTACGTATTAGACAAAGTATTTAATTTATTTTCAAATACATTAATTTTATTTGTGACTGTATTTTCTATAGTTTGGACCTTATTAGTAAATTCCTAAACAGAATCTGTCAAAACATTAACAATTTCTTTGGTATTATTAATGGTTGAAGATAACGTATTAACTTTAGAAGACAAAGTGGTAATATTAGTATTTATTGAATTTATTATTGAATTTTGTAATAATAGTGATGATGATATGTTATTTACAGAATTACTTAAAATTTGTATTTCCTATTTTACAGAATTTATTTGTGTATTTACATTAATCTATTGAGATTGTAAATTATTCTTTACTGAATTAATTTCAGTATGTAATGTATTAATAGAATTATTTATATTCTATTTAATAGTGTCAATTTCATTACCTAATTTACTAATATTATTATTTACATTTGACAATGAATTAATAGTAAATTTTACATCATTATTAACAAGGTTTATTTTACTCTCCAGCGATTGTAAACTAGTGTTTATACTAGTTATCTACTGAGATAGATTTGATATTTGACTTGAAAGTGTTGAATTTGTTTGATATTGTGTATTTTTAAATGTATAATATTCAAATAATCCTTGAACAACGGATGTAAGTGAATTTGTTTGATTAGATATAGTATTTATTTGTGATATTAGATTTGACAATGTATTATTAGTTGATAATTTAAAAGAATTTAATTCGGAATTAATGGAATTAATTTTTGTATTAATTTGTGTATGTTCACTATTATTTGTTGATTGTAATGTATTAATATTATTTTTTATTTGGGAGATATTAATATCAACATCAAGTTTATTACTATCCACTTTAGTAGATAGAGATAAAATATCGTTATTTAGTTTTATAACCTATCCTTCCAATTCAGTTACTTTCGATTTAGTATTGAGAAGAGAACTATTTACATTTATAATTGTAGAATTTAATTTATCTATATTTGTATTAATATTAGTTATTTGGGTATTTATAGTATTTACAAATGACTAATAATTTTGTAAATGAGTATTCAATTGAGATTGTAAATTTTGAAGTGATGTATTGAGTAAAGATAATTTATCAGATAATGAATTCACACTTGATATTTTCTAATATATAGTATCAAGTGTGGATAATACATTTCTAATATTAGTTATTTGTTCAGATATTTGGTTAATCTATTCCTAATCTGAAAATTGTGTATTTATTATTTCTTGTAATGTATTATAAGTATTTGTATAAATACTATTAATAAAAGAAACGAAATCATGGAATCTAATAACATTAAGATTCAGTTGTTCTGATATTTGATTTAATGATTGTATTTTTTCAGTTATATCACCCTAACTATTAATAATATTCTATATTTCCGTTAATTGATTAGTAATAGCATATAATGACTCCACAGTTTGTTTTAATGTTGGATTTTCAACGGTTCTAAGTAAATTTTTTAGATTATTACCAATTGTATCAATTGGATCAATTGGTATATTCATAGATTTTCCACCTTTCTAATATTAGTGTTTTTGTTTTTTCTACAAGTTTTAAGTTTTGCCACTTGGCTGATGAATGAATTTTTTCTCCACTTAATGTACGTATATCAAAGTATCCAGAACTTCTTAATCCGTAGATTATGCCAATTTGATTGTTATATCTTACTTTGTCGAATCGTCTAAATCCTTTAACTTCCTTTACAGTATTTGATTGCCTAATTCCACCTTTGGTTGGGTTAGCCTTGTGTAATGACCTGTTTTGTCTTCTAAAAAACTTACCAAAGTACCATTCAGTCGTTCTATTAATATTTTTGTTACCACCTGCTATTACAAATGCATCGTTTCTATGTGTCTTCTCTAATCCCATCTCTACCCTCTTCGCTTTTGTGACACCACCATAAGTTATTTCAACATCGTATTGTTGTTTCAATCTGTTTACTATGTGCCATCCTATTGTTGATACATGGCTTGCATCCTTTAGAATTTTAACTTTTTCAAGTCTACTACGTGGAATTTTAATCTTACCTTCATGCAAGGCTTTATGTTCTTCAGCAGTTAACACTATCAAATTGGAAGGATTATCAGTACCACCTTGACTTCTGGGAATGATGTGATGTACTTCCAATACACCTTTTTTACTTGACAGTTCTGACTTATATCCTGCTCTCCACAAACAGTATTCTCTAACATCCCAAAAACCTTTTTGTGGACCTTCTTGATATTTACTATCTTCTACATCAGGGTTAACTATTTTGTGTGTGTCAAATGGTGCTATTTCAATTACAATTTTTGTAATTGGCAGTATCTTGGATATTAAGTTAACAAGTCTGATGTGTGCATCAACCTTCCATTGAACACTTGGAGCAAGCCATCCTTCAGGTCGACGTCTGTTTAAAAATCTTGGTTTTCTATATCTTCTTTTGTGGTATCTTCTGTTTCTTCTATACTCTCTTCTCTCTAAAAGCAATTTCTTTATATCTTGTCGCAGTTCTACTTCCATACTGAGTAGTTCTTGATTTTTTGTTATTGCTGAAATACCAACTGTTTTTGATCCAATATCTATTCCGACAGTAACAGGTTGTGTATATGTCGTTGTGTCATACAACAACTGAATAGTAAATGGGTCTCTTCTAACAACTTTTGCAAGACCTTGTTTTAGTAGTCTTCTTACTTTACCATGCCTTTTTGTTGGCATTAAGGTTTTACCATCTTTTGAAATAATATACACCATATGCGGTAAGCCTCCTTTGAAGGAGTAAGGTGCTCATCCTCAATGTTAGACAGGCTTGTTATGTACAGGTCACTGTCCCTACCCCTCAGGACTGTTTAAACCTGTACGACAGAGCCTTGAACTTGAGCAGTATCCAAGGGTGTCATGACCTGTCTAACGTAGCCCGATAGGAAGATTAACTTCCACTGGCTGAGAGTAGTCAACTAAGGCTTTTTCAAGCCTCCGCTTCTACAAGCGGTGGGTAGTTGACATTTAAGTTTAAAACAATTTACAATTGACACTCCCAATGACTAAAGTCATGGGCTTTCTGCTAGCTAAGTTTCCAGTAAAATATAAAAACCACGCCTTTAGGCGTGGTCCCATTCATACATTATATATACATTTTTAATTTTGATTTGAATCTTCAGAAGTATCAGGGATAATTATATTATTTTTTTGTTCATTCTCACCACCTGTATTCATTTCATTTTCAATCATTTTTTTCATACTCTCTTTTAACTTTTCAATTTCTTTTTCAATAGATTTTTGTAATTCTTCTTCCGATATTACTCCTTTAGAAACTAACAAATTTACCAATCCATTATAACGAACTACAATTTCATTAAGAATAACTTGCATCTTAGATAAATCTTGTATTATTCCCTAAAAAATCTACTCTGGATTTAATTTGTCTGGTGTTACTATATTTCCTCCTCCCCCTATAATATTTTCCCCGATTTTTCTTTTCATACTATTATTACCCATAGATATCCCTCCTAAATAATATTTTATTAGTTTGTTTGGTTTTTTAACCCAACATTATTAAATATAAAATTATTTGCAAAAAACTTGTGAACTACCTATTTTTCTCTTCACATTACTCATATATCCCAAATTTTTAAAGTCTTTATTAAAATTATCAAAGTATTTGCAAAACTTAAAATTAGAAATTATAAAGGTGGTGGTGAATATGTATCAGAATAAACCAAGGGAGCCATTAGTTATAGAAATTGAAAAATTATCATAGGCCTCACTACAAAAACTAAAAGAACTAAATGCATAGAGTAATACAGAACCTGAAAATCCACCAGATGATGGGTTGTAGTCAGCATAAAATAATTAAAATAAATCCCCTTGCCATTTAGGCAAGGGGATTTTTTATCAACTACACTTACTCCATCCACATGCTGAACAACTCTAACATCCTTCTCCTTTTACAATACTATTTTTTGATAGACAAGATGGACAATAATGATTTCCGTCGTTATCGTAATAAATTCCATTATTCATCGTAAGTTCATCTATTTTTATTATTGTTGTATCTGTTTTTCCATTACTTACCTCATCTATTTGTACCTTATCATCGGTTTCATCATTTGTAACAGTAATATGTTTATGTGACTTGATAATACCCAATTTAACCTAATCATCAATCATAGTTTTAAACGTTGTAAAAACAACTTGAGAATATTTACCATTTTTTATTTTGGATAATTGTTCTAAAATGACATCCAAATCAACACCACTTCTTAGTAACAGAGAAGTTAATCTTCCAATAAGTTCCTAAATTTCATTACCATTTGACAAGAATACTTCAGTAACCTCATCGTTATCATCGAAAGATAAAGTAATATAAAGTGTTCCATCATCCATTTTAACTTTTCTTGTTACACTTTTTAATGTTTCCTTTCTTGGTCTGGGAACTATTTTATTTTTATCATTTACGAATATAAGATTGAATTGTGGTGAAACTTCTACTTTCTTTTCTTCTTTTTTATTCTATACACTTTCTTGTTTTATCTCTTCTTTCTTTTCTTCTTTTTTAGGAGTGGTATTCAACACTTGAACTTCCAATGAACCATCTCTATATATAGTAATACCCTTAATAATTGGAGATTTAATCTAATATAGATACTACACTTTCACATCATCTATAGTCTAATCTTTAGTCATATTAATTGTTTTGGAAATCTATTGAGAATTTGAAACTTGTATCTACTCTAACATTTTCAAATGGTCTAAATAATGTATTTCCAATGAAGTTACAAACTATTTTCTAATATATGATGGGATACTTGTAATCTTATCAATTTTACCACCATAATTTTTGAGTTCACCAAGTATTTTATCTTTATCTTTAATACCCAATTTATCCATTTTAATTTCAAGAAGTTTATTCATATATTCCAATGTATTCCATTCATTATCCGTATTAGGAATTCGGTATTTTCTAATATAATATAGACTAAAGAATGGTTCTATACCTTGACCTGTATCACCAAATTCTTCGGTTTGTAGTAAAATTCCGACAGTACCAGATGGTTGAACTGTTGTAACAAATATATTTCTTCTATGTTCTTTTAACTGAGAAATTAATTCTTTAATTTCTGATTTATTATATACTTGTAACATAGAAACAAATGGATCCAAATCATTATCAATATTAGTAAATAAATAATTTGGTAATATATTTTTATCTGAGAATTCAAACAACAAATAATCCCCGAAAATTTGTGATTTTTTAACACTTTGTTTAAATCCTTCTACTTCTAAAATAGTCATTAGGTTCATAGATAAAATTCTCTAGTCATTTGAATCATATGGAATATTTAACCAACTTAACAATCCAGCTAATGAACTTATTCCAATTCCAATATTTCTAAGTAACATAGAACCTCTATTATTATCATCAACAGGGAACATTAATAAATCTAATAACAAATCTAAGAACTCATAAAGGATAACAACCAGTGATTTTAACTCATCCCATTTAATATAGTTATTAGTTTTAAATATTTCATCTATTGGAATTTGATTAATAAACACTTCCTCTGTATTTATAAATTTAAATAAATCAATTGAAATAAGGTTACAATTACCAATTATTTTATGTTCAAATGAACTAAGAATTGGAATTTCACCACAGACATTAGTAGATTCAATATTAAGTCCCAATTTCTATAACGGATTATATTTATTTACTTTATCAAGGAACACAAGACCAGGATCTCCAGATTTCCACTATTTTTCACTCAAAATTGTAAACAATTCACTAACTTTCATATAATTTTCTTGATATATAGTATTATTAAACACAGTATTTACATATTCATCATTTTCTAATTTTTTAATAAAAGACTTAGTATTATTAATTACAAAAGACAAATTAAAATTTGATAATATACTTGCACCTGTATTATTTTCTTTCTATTTAATGAAATCAATTGCATCTGGATGAATAGAAAACTCCTCTTTCCAAAACTCTTTATTATTTAGATTTCCGAAACCATGTGTCTACATTCCCTATCCTCTTCGATTTTTACCTCCTTGTTTAATAGTCTTCAACATGGAATCAAACATTTCCATGAATGAAATACTTCCCGAAGAGAAACCACCATTTGAAAGTGGGGCGTTCTTAAACCTTAACTTACCGAAATTTAAACCTATTCCACCTCCCGCTTTAGAAATTAACGTCTACTTATTAAATGTTTCTAAAATCTATTCCATAGAATCCTCAGTTGATAAAACATTACACTATGATAATTGATATGTACGGTCTAATACCTCATATAATTCTTTATATTCATCAAATGTTAGAGTTTCAGAATATAATAAATATTTTTCACGCTCTATATTTCCTGTTTTTCTATATATAGTTAATCCCGCGTTTATAAGTGTTGGAGTGTTAGGCAATGAAATTCTCGATTTAATAATTCTATAAAAAATATTTTCAATTGTTCTAAGATATGAGGTTAATTTGTTTTTATTTGTCTCATTTACAATTTCTTCAAAATAAGGAACCAACTATGAAACAATTGTTCTTGATACTCTTCTTGATAACATATCCCACGTTTCATTATTTTCAGTCCATACATAACGTTCATTAATTATTGTTTCCTATTGTTTACTTGGAGATTTAGTTTCCCAATACTCAACTAATGATTTAATTTTTTCAAAATGTGAACTTAAATCCTATATATATTGTTCTAGTAAACCTTCATCATTTTGAACATTCTCTTTAAAAACTTGAACATATTCTTTCAATAATTCTTTACCCGTTTTTCCTTTAAATCGTTCCATAATTAGTACCCCCTTAAAATAATCTAACTTCCAGATGTACTGCTTAATTTTGCTGGAGATTTTGTTTATGGAAACTTATTAGAGTTCTGTAAAATAAATGATTTCTTGAACATACTATTTTAGAATAATGATAAATAGTATACATTGTGAAAAAAACAGTGAACCTACTTATAACCATGACTATTTTGGAACATTGAACAAATTTTTAATAATTGTAAACAAAATATGAATATTCAATAAATAGAATATTTTGAACAAAAATCTTTTGAAAAATGGAACAGGACGGGAAATCCTGTTCCAAAAAATTGGGTGATGTGAAATATTTTTTATTATTGTACATCAATAAATGGTATAACTCATTGCAAAAAAAATTGGAAATCGTCACCAATTGATAATAAATATTATATTCTTGAAATATGTTTAGTGTTTATTATTTCATTTTGTAAACTAAGTGTATTTTCAATTTTACATTTTTGTAACACACTATAATATTTATTATTATTATTTTATGCTATTTATTTAGCATAATTATGCTTTATATATGCATATGCTATATATAATTGCTAATATGCATTAAATAATTAAATTATAATTAAATTAAATTCATGAATAAATAAAATTCATGAATAAATAAAATATGCAGCAATTAAATAAAATATTATACTGTCCATGAATAAATAAAATATGTAATTAAATAATTAAATTAATTAAAAAAATAAATTATTATATTTTACAAATTGAATAATATGAATTAATATATAACATAAATTAATTAATTTTAAAGAATAAAGGTATATATTATAATAACAAAAAAATATTTATGTTAATTCCATGATTACATGAAATATATAAACTATTATTATTATCAGGGTATAAAAGAATAATAAATTGTAATATTAATATTGCAAGAATAAATATATATAATATGGGTGATGTGAAATATAAGAAAAAAATAATGTATAAATATTTATAGGGAGAGTGAAATTATGAACTTGGAAAATTCAAAACAAAATAATTATATTAAAAAGAATATAGTAAACTTGTATAGACAATCTTCAAAATTGGAAATTAATTTAATTTTAAGAGATAACAAAGTATATCTTAGTCTATCTATTTATCCAATAAAGGATGGAGTAAATATAAACAATCCATTAATTGAAAATAAACATTCGAAAAATTTATATGATTATAATAATGGATTAAGAATAGATTTAGGTATTAATGAAATTTCCAAATTATTATCCTTTTTAAATAATCCTAATACCCAAAATCTATCTCTTATTCATAAAACTGATAAATTAAAAAGTGTTGTTTTCAATAAATTACAAAATAAACAAAATACTTCTATTCTTAGTATTGTAATTTCTGAAAAATTTAATAATCAAGGAACTAATAAATCTATAGATGATGTATTTAATGGAAATAAAAGTGAAAAACAACTAAAGTTTATTTTAAATGATGATGAAATAATTTTACTTGAAACATTCGCAAGATTTACCATAAATAAATATTTCCAAGTAAAACTTTCATCTAATTAATACTTGACAGGATAAAAATGTTATGTTATAATATAAGTGAAGTATAAAAGAAGGGAGGATTATAGAATGTCTTTAAAACCAGAATATTTTTATATTTATTCAACCGAACCAAATAAATATATAAGTTTTGTTTCTGGATTTAATAATATTCATATTGACGTTCTTATAAAAAACTTAAATCATTTTAAAAATATGCTACTAGATGGTATAGATGGTGAATTAAAATATATACAATATGTTGATGAAGAAATGTTTATAGTTGTATTTGAAAATATACTAAATGATGATATTTGTAAAATCAAAAAAACATATCAATTAAATTTTAGTAAGAAAAATTTTCTATCTCTATCATCGAATGTAATTGATACTAGTAAATTGATTAATTACCTTGATAATGAAACAATTATATATTCTAAAATATTAATAAGTCAAACAAATTCATTAAATGATATTCCAATTACAAAAATACAAGAATTATTGGATGTTAAAAATAATATAAAAAACGTACAATATGGTTTAACATATAGAAATGGATACAGATTAGTATTACGAACTATATCTTATATTATTCTTGGTGATACACAAATAAACAAATCACTTCAACCAAATAATAATGGTAAAATTGGTAAAAAATTAGATAATTTAAAAATACTAATTTTTAATATTAACAATTGGATAAATCAAGAAAAAGATAATTTTAAACAATTTTCGATTGCAATTAATTCCAATATATTCCCATATCTAAATGTTAATTTTGAAAATTCAAATGATTTGATAGATGAAATAGATGAAGAAGAGAAGGATGAATATAATGAAAATATCCAATATATTCAAACTATGTCACAATTTCTAATTGATACTACATTTAAGGGACCTGATATTTTTAATTCTGTTAATTCTGATATTTCAATGAAAATGATACTTAATGATAATATCGAATTGAATAAAACTATAATTGAAAATTGGGTTAAAGCAATTACTAAACAATTGATGGTTGATAGAATTGAGTTAAATTTACAAAATGTCAATAATTTAGTTGAGTTGACAGGAGAAATAGAAGTTGTTACTGAGGATATTTTTGAAAACATATTAAATAAAAGGAGGTAAATAGAATGGATGGAGTTTATAAACATTTTGATATTCGATTAAATGAAGATTCTCTTGTTCTTGTTATAAAAGATTTCAATGAGATTATTTTCAATCATTTTGGAATACTTCAAAAATATAAAGTATTAAATAATATTAATCAACTTACAGAGTTTTTTAAGGAAATAAATACTAAAGAATTTTTAATTAGAAGATTGGTTTATGAGTCAAATGATATAAATGATATAAATAATCCTGATAATATGAAAATTTTGGTTGATTATTTGGATTTCACAAAGTTTAATGACAAAGATAAAATTTTATCATATTATACCGCTCTAGAAATTAATCATAGATTGTTTAAATCAGTAATTGATTCTTCTAAACATTTAATATTCTCTTATTTGAATTGTATAAGGTCATTCTATAATTTGTTTTCTACAGATAAATATAAGATAACTTTAAAAATTAACGGATTTGATATTGGATTGATTTCAGAATATCTATACTTTACAATTATGGCTTATGATGAAATTACAGGTGGAATTAATGATAATATGGTTGAAAGACAAATAAAATTCTCAGAAAGATTGGATGATTTATTTAATGAATACTCAGATTTATTGTATCTTCCAGATGAAATTCAAGTATTTGGAACACTTGTGTTTGAAGTTACGTCACAAGAAGAATTAACACATGATGAGATATCCCAAATAAGTAACTTTATTGTTAGTAATACTAAAATATTCAAAGATATCAGTATAAATAAATCATATATAATAACTCTTGGAAGTAGATTGAATCATATAAATGTCGATGAATTTAATAAACATACACTTTCTATAATGTTTACCATGGAAACTTTCCTAAAAAGGATAAATCAATTTGATGAATAAAAAGGAGGTATTATTTTATGGAGGAACCAGAAAAATATAATGTTGACAATACAATGGAAGATAAGAATTTGGAGGAAATTTTTACTAATTCCTCTAATGATAAAATTAAACTTAAAAGTGATTGGAACACTATTTTGGAAATTATAAATGATATTAAAAGAATGTTATATAAGAAAAGAGAACTATACGGAACAGATAACCTGTATACATTTGGATTAATCGGAATTTATATTAGACTTTTAGATAAAATTTCTAGAATTAGAGTCAACTTAAAAGATGTGTTGTTCCAAGATGAATTATCGGATGAAGATATAGATAAAATTATTAATGTATTAGAAGACGCGTTTAAAGATATAGTGGGGTATTCTGTTTCAAGTATTGAATTACTAAGACAAGTTAAAAATAATTCACAATTAACTGATAACAAATTCAAATTATTAAAGGAAATTGTTAATGGTCGTGATGGAATATTTAATAAATAAAAATGGTGTGATAAAGATGTTAAAACTTAAATTAAACCAGGTTTTCAAATAAAATTCTATGATTTGCATTCTTGAAACTAATAAAAACAATTGGGGACATTTAAGTGTCCCCGTTTTTGTAGGGAGGTTTTATAAATATGATAGCGACATTTAACTTCAAAATAATCGTTGAACGTTCTATAAGTGCTGATAAATTTATTAGAGAAATAATAAGTGATATATTGAAACAATATAATCAAATTTTTGATATTGTTTATTCGATTAATTCAATATCTGAAATTAATGATAATGTGTCTGAATTATTTTTGAAACTAATAATAATTTCCAAAATTAGTCTACTAAATGTTGAAAATGATTTAAAACGAATTATAAAAATATTGGTTAATGATTATAAATGGAATTTATTACATTATAAAGTAGATGGTAAAGTTTTAGAGATATATCAAATAAATTTTTCAAAATACTGAATAATTTCCTTTAATCCTGTTTTTTGAAATCCATTAAAACTTGTCAAATATTCAGTTGTATACTAACCCTAGTTTAAAAATATTAATGTATCTTTTTGAACCTCTCCACCTTACGCTTCGCTTAGAAGGTGGAGATTCTTGAGAAGTTTGGTCATACAACCCTTATTCTCAATGGTGTGTTCAATCCACCATTATCCATCAC
>Ga0116165_1001408_pt1 | contig 18719 bp, 17 predicted proteins | sample AD_JPNMR1_MetaG_FD_89885 | JGI IMG/M metagenome (GOLD analysis project Ga0116165, IMG submission 89885) | Active sludge microbial communities of municipal wastewater-treating anaerobic digesters from Japan - AD_JPNMR1_MetaG | ecosystem: Engineered > Bioreactor > Anaerobic > Digestate | place...
CGAGATGTTTCAATTGCGTGAATTGAATTCTCCTTGCGTGTTGTTTTACTCGCCTGGACGCGACATTGCCTATTGTGGTCCCGTTAACATTAACTATGCATTGGATTACCTGCGTCACGTTCTTGAGACTGAGCCTGTTTGGTTGCAAGAATACTTTTCGGCGTTCAAGATTGAGAAGAACGATTTCATCAGCAGCGTAAACATGTTTATAAGCTCTCTCGAATCGGAGCTGCGCGGTGAATCGAATGAGAAGCCGTCAGAGTACTTTAAGGCCCCGGCCAGTCACAAAATCTTGATCTTGGCAGCGGTGGCCCAGATCTTTATTGGAGAAACTATCAAAGGGAGGAGAGACGTGCTTAGCGAAGACGCCGTTAGGGAGCTCGACCCTGAGATTTTTTACGAGAAATGCCTGCCGATTACGAGACGTTTTATGATCGAGCCTTCCTTTTGGGATAAGGTTACGGCCTTTGGTAATAGGTTGCTATTTATGGTGCGTCGTCTATATCAACGCCTCAAACGAGGTAAATCAAGGTAAATGAGTCGGCACGACAAAAGCGCAGTTGCTATTTTTACCCCTTACTTCATCTTGCCGAGTGAACTTTGCTGCTTGGTTAGCAACTTTCGTATTGTTCGTATTGAAGATAACTGTACAGTTTATGCTATCGGCTACCACGGCTTACCGCTGGAATTTAATATAAAATTTGACGAGCTAAGAAACATCCTGTACTTCGCGGATCTTGAGTTCAATTTCCATCGAAGTATGGGTGCGTTGGAGCTCAGCTGGAAGTTGCGCCATCTTCGGCATCTGGACGCGCTTGTTGCCGCACCTGCGGATTCTTTTTCGTCGTCTGCAGCGGTGGTAGTTACGATTTCGATTATCAATAGTCTGCCTTCAAAAGATTTTGAATGTGGGTCGACCAATATTTGTCAGTGCACAGTTGATATCTGTGCATCGGCTAATCCCGGGCAATCTTATCTAAATTTCAGGTTCTTCGTGACGAGCTTTCTTAGCAATCCGCGGGAAACCAGAAATAGGGTTATTTTTGATCTTTTATGTCCAGTTCATCGAGGTTGGTTTGTTTGTGGGTCTAAGGAATATCGACTTACAACAGATTTTTCCTATTTATACTCTAAGCGTACAGATCAACGTACAATTGTCGCGGAAACCATTTGTGGTGCGTATGACTTAATCTTGCAAAATATAACTGCCTTCTTGCTATACGACCGCGCTGCGAGTCACATAGCTGGCTCCTCTGCGAACTGCTTCTCCGATTGGGCGCACATTGCAAGAAATTATTTCAAATTAAATTTTGATTCTCGGACTTGTCGAGAAGTGTAACTCATGTCTGGTACGAGAATACAGGAGGATTTATGTCGATTGAAACTTGGTCTGTTTTGATCCAGGTGAATGACAAGTATGACGAGGAATCTGTATGGGAGAAAAGGCGGGTAAAGTAATTCGCTATGTTGTGTTTTCTGAGGATTATTATCCATCCCTCGAAGATTTAATAGCAGAAATCGTTGCAAGATGTCAAATGTCTGCGATTTACATTACTTCACGGAATGTCGCATACATGATTGACGATGTGATGCCTAATATTCCTGTGCTGGATTACAGAAAGCCAGTTTATGCTCTTCGTCCTGGTCATGATGTGCGAGAAATACCATCAAATGTGTATGTCATGGTCAGGGCTTTTGAGTACCCGAAGGAATCAGAACTTTTCAGACTAATCACATGCCTTTATGAGAGTGTTGATGACGCCATTAATGATCGCAATGCGATTCGTCTGGTTGTCTATAGTGCCTTTCTTAAGCATCATGTCAGAGAAGAGATTATAGCAAATCTGAAATCTAACGTTGAGCACTATCCATGGTCTTTATTGCCGATAAGTCACTGGCAAGATTATATGATAACCTATTCCGAAAAAGTCGGGAATACCGTAGCATTCCGGAGGATTGTTGCAGAACTCCATCGAGCTTTGGCCTTGAACAAATATTTGAGGTGATGCGGTGGCACCCAGAAATTCCACAGAAAAGGAATCGTCTATTTTAACTACATGTATGGAATTGGTTGATATTGATCACTATTGCGCTGTATGTTACCCATACCAATATCAAATCGTGAACGCTGGCGATGATCGTAGTTCTAAAAGTATTTGCCAGGTGGAGCATCTGTTTACGGGACAGTGTATTGAAATAACTCTTCCTAGTTTTATTGAAATCGAACAATCGTACCCATTTCATATGGCGGACGGATACGGGCCGGTTATTTTGCTAAACTTAAGTACTAGGCGTAATCTCTCCGACGATATATACACATACTATATCCTGGATCTTAAAGGATTTCCGGATGTACAGCTTAAAATGGTTAGTATCCCGTTCGACCTCAATGCTGTTCCGAGAGTGTCGCGGGACAGCGTATATAAAGGACGGTATTTTAACGATGTAGGACCGGATGCCGTTGTTGGTGTTGGGGACGACGTATGGCTCTACGACAAGAGCGAAATTGACGCACAGGCCATTCGTCTTAATTTATCGACAGGGAAAATTGAAGATGTCGTCGTGCTTGGGTTATTAGGCGAATTCTCTTTAATAGACTTTATTCCAACGGTTTCCCCATCTGGTTTTTTGCTCGTTGGGCGTGCTGGCGACGAGCACGTTGCCTTTTACCTTTATAATGGAAAATCTATTCACACACTTAGGGTCAGCACCACTGGTGTGCGGCGTGAGGTGAATGTATTTGGCGCTGGTAAGTATAGTTTTGTTTCACTGACGGTTCCGCCGCCGAGTTATCGACATAGCTTACGTGATTATGACATATTCAGAGTTCCTGCGCACCTACTCATTGATTTTATCACTAGTATCAGCAGATCGTCGGTTGATATCTTCTATTCGGCCCTATTTGCCTTACAGTTTCCATACGTATCTCTTCATACAAGCCACGACCTTGGTTCCATCGATACGTTTTGGAATCGCATGTCACCACTATTTACTACTACGTTCTATCCTGCATCATTTCCAAGTTCGAAGACAACACAATGTCTATCGGATATTCTGGATTTTGAAAACGGCAATGCTTACTCCTTAAAGTCGTTAATGAACTTTGTTCAGAGCGTGCAGTGTAATTTCAGGAGTGCGGTTTACCTGTCTTCCAGCATGCTACTTCGGACACGTTTTGCCAATTATTTAGATCTCAGCGATTTTACACAGTTACACAAATAACGAACTGTGTGTAGGGCAAACCGAGTTCAGTTGTGGGCTCGGTTTGCCCGATATAGCGCGAGGTCCGTGCAATATGCAGCGAGCTGTACTATCAAATCACATCTTTAAATTTTCTTGTAATCCTGGAAAAGATAGCAGGATTGGTAGGTGTATACGATGCGGTGAATGGTTACTTACCCGCCCGCTGATTTACAAACAGGTCTGTGCGGATCTCATTAGTAGGAATGCTGTTCCGAGTGATCCAGTTATGCTGGCGTGTTCGCCAGGCAGCTTTTTCGAGTTTTACCAGGTGCCATGGGCATTGGTCGTGAATCGCAGTTTGATTATCCGTGACAAGCACGAGGTAGTACGCATTTTCGATATTGATCGTCTCGTCTCCGAGTATCGCGGTACGCCACTGGTTCTAGACGAGAAGTTAGAATGCGGGCATGTTTCGTGGGAAGGTTTGGTCAACGAAGACGCCAAACTTTTGGTATGTTATGCGTATCCTTCAAGGGACGACAGGGTTCTGAATTTAATTGCTTACGACGGGGTATTCCCTGTCAAATTGTACCGCATTTTAATGGTCAGGTATGCCGATCAATCTTATAGGACCGCAGATATTAGTGAGCTCCGCGGTACGCATTCTCTTGTAAACGATAACTTTTTTGACGCCCACTCGCAGAACGATCTGGCAGTATTATTTTTGCGACTTAACCACAGATTCCTGATCTTTTCGGAGAGACTACGCGAAGGCTATGCGAGCGTTTCTATTAAACCATTCAAAGGTGGTATAAGTGTTACACCTTCTGCAAACAGTGCTGATCTTATCGTATTTCATTTTGACATAGACGAGGCAACCAGAGATGCTGTCCGAACTACAATGAACGCTTTTGTAATTTCGCTGGAGGCTTTCTTACGATTCACTTCCAGCATGCTTACGCATATTGATCTTTTTGACTTAGAGAAGCTGGCGAGAATGAAGTTCCATTATACATTTTCGCAGCCAGTCTGCGGGCGTTATGAGCGCTTTTGGTTTTCCCAATGCTTTACTTACCTGATGGGTTCGAAGATTAACCAGGGTCAATTCCTGTTGTGGCTGTTGGACGACCGGATGCAAGTACTTGTTCATAACTATCTCAACAATCAACAAGCTGTTTATCACCTTGTATCGTTCCTTGCTGATGGTTCGGTAGATGTTATGGATCTGTCGTTTGCCGCTACGGCTCAGCTTTTGTGAGGTATCTGAATAACGGCACGGTGCTATGGCTACGAATCCGATAATGCTCTACGATCTCGGAACGTTTCATACGGTAGATGCTAAATCTGTCCTAAATGATGCGTTTAAACCCAATAGAGAAGTTATTCTTGCACATGACTTTAACTATTTTTATGTCGTTGTTGACGAGCGAGACGTCAGAATGCTCGATTTAGCAACTTGTGAGCATTGGAAATCTATCAACACTGTTGCTTCTGCCTACTTTCGCTTTTTCAACAGTGTTGGTCTGGCGATAGCAAAAAATGACCCAATGTTAGTCAGCTTGCATGATCTTAAAGCAGATCGCTTATTGTCCCGGCGTTTCAAGTTCGACTTGCGAACCCGAAGACTTGTACCACTGCCTGACGGCAAAGTTGGATTTTTGCAGGAAAACGGTTTTTCAATTTATAACTTTGATACCGTTGAAGAGGTCGATAGGATTCACCTCTTTTCACCTGTCGGTATCGGAGAATCAGCAGTTAAAAACTGTAACTTCATTTTCTCCTACCCACTTTTTGTTTTAATTCGCACAAATATTGTTGAGAGACGCAGTAGCAACGAGTTCTTGGTCGCGGTTTACAACATCGAAACCGGAACCAGATTTCTGTACGATCTCACAATTACGGATCGCGTGAAGAAGGTAGAATGGGCTTTCCTATTCATCATCTATCAAAATCAATTTTTCATGCTACGTACACCAGTTAAGAAATCCGATAACTATGATTACCTGAGTTCTCTGCCGATAGTAGTTTATCGTGCAGAGGTAACAGGAGAGTCGAATGTGTGGGTGTACAATGACTCAGATTTTCTTGCGCAGCATGATGTATACGACAATGTCGATGATATCTATGATGATGGTCACCCGCTTCCAGTTGTTGTGGCTGCTATGCGTAGCTTCAATTTACGTTCTGATTCGTTAAAGAGCTTTCTCGAAGCGGTCCCTATTTATCAGTTGTTGACCTGGCTTCCGCACTCGCTTGCCAACTTTAGTACACAGGCCCTGATGTTCTCCACAGTGGGGTTGAAGAAGGATAGCGACGGAAATCTTAGGCTTGTCTCTCCATTAGCACTTCTTCCTCCAATTCATCTTATGTACGTCCGGTGGACAAGCATGGAATGAGATATAAGGTACTCAATGGACATCAGACTTGAGGTGTCAGAAAAGCTTAAAGGGCTTACGGGTGTATCCTTTTCGCCCGAGGACGGAGTTTATGAATTCATTGAAATCCCTCAGCTCGTCGCCAGAACGGAATACGGCATATTCACGCTATACGGCGGTTATGGGCTTATTTTTGGCAACAGGATAGGCGGATCGCAGGATGGCCGCACAGCCATTTACGACGACGTTTATATTATTGCGGAACATACAAAACTATACCCATGTTTTAACGAGAAGGTCGAAATTATAAACGACCGGACTGCCGTCTGTTCAGTTCCTATCGTAAACAAAGATTCGAAAGGACTGGGATCTTCGGTTGCGGCAGCTGTGGTCGTTCGTCGTGGCAGATCGGCTTATCTTGTCGTTAACTTTTACAGTCCACTTCAGAAGAAGGTGGTTTCCTACGCCCATCCACTTGGTTCTGCACGTCGTTATTCCAGGTTCGGTAACATTTCGATAACCGGATTACTTCAGGAATCAACTCTGTACTTTGTCTGTATTAGTTCTCATTTTTGTTTGCTCTTGGTATCGGATCCAGACTTATCCTCTGTTACTGTGATCGATCTCGTAGACGAATACATTTCGCAGATTGGGTCGCTTGCATCAGATTTACAGATTAAGTGTGCCGACCCTAAAGGACAGTGTCTATTACTTCATGACGGTGACGATCCATATTTTTTGGACTTTGCAACCAAAGGGTTGATGACACGGATCAACTTTTTCCATGCACAATCTGCCAAATGGGCGGATAGCGAGCAAGTTGCTAATCTGGCGTCTAATCTCATCCCTATTTACGAAAATAATAAGCTTCATATGCGGATTGTTGGCGGTCTGTGCGGTACGCAGCAACTGGGTGACCGATTTTTTGTCTGCCGTGCTGATGTGCCTATTGATGATATTTTTGAGCAATACAGAACCGCGAAAATTCCAAAAAGCATACTTCAATTGCCAGGGTTGACGGGGCGAAACTTTATCAAACTTGTCAACTTTGAATGTTCCTACCCTACGTATCACGATGCCGTGTTCGATTTAACATACGTTAAAGATGCTAACGGAGGAATGTTAAAATACGTCGGTTATTTAAGTTCGTTATCCGACGTAGGCATGCAAATCCGATTCCTTTTCCCCACGGTTGCTGCAATTCGGTTTACACATTTTGCAGGCCAGGAAAGATTCTTATATATCGGGCAAGGCGGCTTGAAATTGCTCGGCGACATCTTTGGACAAATAAGTATGGGATCCGATTCCGCTGGATGTCAAAAGGCCTACGCTTATCAGATCTTTCGTCCCACGGCTACCTATCTTGTCGTACCACGGCAGTTTCTCTAGTTTGCCCAGCCGTAAAAACGGGGTTTCTGCGGCATTAATATGTGATGATAATCACATTCCAGCCAGAACGGATGGGGACGGTCGTCCTGGCCGCGTGGCCGGACGACGCAGTCCCCAACTGCCGGGCCCTGTGGGCCCGGAGGGTGTTTCTTTACGGAAACACTCTCCGGGCCCGCCCGATCTCCTGGGAGCTCAAAGTGCCCCTCCAGGGCGGTGAGCTCCCAGAAGTTGCCGACGAGCAGGTCGTCGACCTGCTCTGCCGGCACTTCGAAGGGGAAAGGACAGGGCCCGGAATCCTCGGACATTCCACCCGCCCTCCCCGGTGGGTAGGGATGTATCGGGGATTCCGGGTCGACCTCCGCTAGGAGGTCGCCCGGCAGATTTTTTGACACCCCCGCAAGATGCGGGGGTTACAACCCAAAACCTCGGCAAGATGCCGAGGTCCGGACGCAAAATTGCGTCCGGGTTCGTCGTGAGTTTTTGCCCCAGCCGTTTGGCTGGGGCTTTTATTTTTTAGCTATGAGTGATATTATGATTGCCACTGCAGTGAAGTGGGAGGTTTCCAATGGGTGAATGGTCGCTCATAACGACGGCTCTTGCACGGGCGAATCGTCCTGATGCTTGCGCGTGCAATATGCTGGATGTTAACGAGAAGTTTGCACTAATTATGACCCGTTTCTGTCGTACTGTTGTATACTCTCTGCATGATGGGACATACAATCAGCTTGAATTTCCAGTACGTATTAATGGTTTTGACGTGGATGAGGCCGAGCGTGTTCTCACAGCCGAATCCACGATGCTTCTGCAAAGGTCGATGAGTGACTATCTCATGACCTGGAAAATTGTGTTAGTTGATCACCGCACGCTGGAGTACATGTGCGAGATTACGCTCTACAACCTTGTTGATAAGACTACGAGGAAACTGTTTGTCACCTTTCCAGTGCCTGCGTCCAAATCGGTACGTTTTTATCATTACGACGGCGACGAAGTTTATGCTTTGGTGGCGTCCCGATACAGGTTGCGCGATAAGCACGTTAACTGTTATCTCATCCGAATTGATCTTAAAACAGGTGAATTGACGCCATTTGCAATTCCGCTGGATCCGAAATGTTGCAGAATTGTTGGCCCCGGCGAGTTTGTTATCACGTATCTCAATACAAACTACTATCTCTCAATCTATGAAAAACGAGCCTGTTGGTTTAACCAGGAGATCTTTCACATTGGTAATGATATGATTATTGCTTTGTTGCGGTCTAAGTGTACCAAAAAGGAGCAGCGATTTGCAATTTACAGAAAAAGCGATATCCCAGTAAGCCCCGAATTTTTTAAATATGCCAAGGACGGCATTGTGGACATCGTCTGCTCGTACCCTCACGCATGGAAATTGCCGAAGGTGATATTGAGGGTGCGAGACACTACCCTTTGGAGCAAGATGCTCTACGCGAGTAGTCGCAGATATGGGTATCCGGACCTTGTTGTTCTTCCGCGCAAGTAGATGTACGCATGAGCCTGGAAAATTACAAATACGTCCTCTTCCAATTTCCAGAGTGTACTTATCGTGTTTGGTTGTCTGAAGCGGATGCCGCACGTTGGAGCGATCTTATGGTCCCTAAGATCGTATCGTACAATGAGCGGTTGGCTTCTATTCGTTCGGTTTTTAGCAATGTCCTGGTCTTTAACGGCGAGGAACGACCTTCCCTGTCGTGTACCGCCCATACCCCTTCTTATGTGTGGATTTTCGTGTTTAAGTTTCCCTTTGATAATCTTTTATTTTGCTATGACAAAGCCTTTGCACGCTTTGACGTATGTCACTACGATATCGTGCAGGGTAGGATAGTTGTTGATCCGCCCTTTATCAAGATGAATCTTCCGGGAGAACTTATAGGCATCCGACAGTTAGGCGATGTCCTCAGGGTTGTGACCTCTGGGATTACGTGGGTTTTGGATATTACCTTTTCAGAAGACGGGTGTGTAGTCTCTAAAAAATACCGGTCCACAGTTTTTAATATAAGTGAAAATTCTTGTGTTGTTTGGATCAAAGATGACCTTATAGCTTTGCAAGAAAAATATCGCGGTACTCTATTTCTGTTGAAACTGAATGACGACGGAAGTGGGACACTGTTCACGCTCAACGATTTCTGTCAACATGTCTTTTTTCAAGACCGGCTTTTGCTGGTAAATTTCTTCAATAATCGCGTGCTAGGAATTGACTACGACCGTTTATATGAGGTTATTTTGCAGCAATCTACGTCTCCGCTCTGTAAAGGCTTATCCGAGAAGTTAGATTTAAGTATGTACGCTGGATATTTGGGAGTTTATCGTAAAGAGGCGGACATCTCCTTCTGGAATACCAGTAAGTTATTGCTCTCTTTTCCAATCTCGAATATTGCCTCGATTGTGGTTGATCGCTTTCCATTAGCGGCTGCTGTGTTTATTCAATCTGAACCAGATGCTTTTGATCTCATTACTTGCGAGATGTTGTTTGGGAAAGAAGAAAACGCCCGCAGGTCGTTAGGAGTCAACAACCCCATTGCTATGTTTTCAATTGTGCGTGATCGTAGCGATGCGACTACGGCAATCACGGCAAGTTTTCCGCATCCGGTTGACGTGAGCTATGGCTAGGAAGGAGGGTCCAATCAATGCCAGACCAGGTCCGGTACGATTACCACATATTTGATCTTAAAGATGCTGTACTCCGGACGTGGCGAGTTCGATACGACCGTCAATTCTGCTGTCGACAGAACTGTTTGAAATCGACTACATGGGGTGGCAATTTCCCGTGTTTGTTGAACGCCCCACGGCACTTAATTATGAGCCAAGTCCAGAGGGTTAACTATAGCTGTAAAGGCTTATGCGGCAAAACCTTACAGCTTGCGCTCCGTGAGCCTTTAGACGGCCTTATTTTATGCTACGACACTTATAACAACAGCCATAGTTATCTGAAAGCTCTGAGTTACCGCATCGTGGGTGATAGGATCGAGCTTGAAGATTTCAAAGCGAGTGTGTCCCTCGACGGTAAAACTCCGGTCAGCATTTTGCAGATCGGAGATGTTGTTCGTGTCGTAGCTGCGTCAACAATTAATCGGTCGTGTAGCATCTTCGACATCAAATTTGATGCAAACCTGAAGGTTTCGAACGGCTTCACAGAACTGTGGTCTGCCGAAGATTCCCGCATGGCTTATATCTCAGAATACGACGAGGTTATGTGGATAACAAGCAATTTTCTTATAATCCAGAATTATTTTCGTCGAGAAATCTTCGCGATTGATCTGCTTACCGGGGCATCTGCGCTGTTTAACGTGTATCCGTATCATCGTGTTTTCCTCGAAGATAAGCTGCTGTTAATAGACCAGGAGGAACGGATGGTTCACGGTATTACATACGCAGCTCTGCGTGAGGTTACAAATACATCCAGTGTTAAATTGCCCGGAGTCACGCCTCTGGATGTGGACTTCCTTGGTTATTTTACCGCTAACAAGCGGACAGTTTCTCTTCTGAGGTACACTTACGTATCATTTCCGATTTCTAAAAGTTGTTCGCTGATGACATCACCTTACGTATCATTTCCGATTTCTAAAAGTTGTTCGCTGATGACATCACATCACCCAAAATTGCTATTTTTTGCCAACGACGATGGTACGTTTACGCTTATTGAGGATCGTACACGTTTAGTACAAAACATTCCGTATGAGCCTAAAGTTGCAATCTCCGGCAGACCTGTTTTCGTGTCTAACGTTTCCCCTTCTGGCACATCGTCTTTCTGCTTCGTTGCAGCGCTTCTGCCGAATACCGCAGAGTCAGAATCACCGGCTCTTCACCAATAGCTTATCTTCCCCATCTTTTGCAAATTCGCGTCTGTCAAATTTGTCTCGTCTGTGAATTTTTGCTCTTGACGCGATTTTTGGTTCTTGGTAAAAGTTGGGGGTCCTGTTCATAGGACTGCTGGAGTGCGTACTAACGGATTGCTCGCTGTGACGACCACACGGTCACAGTGAGTGCAGTTTGCAGTATCACGGACAAGTGTGAACGGAGGAAGTGTATGGACTTTGTGCTCGTAAAGCGCGTGGTGGACAGGATGGTGAGGATTGTGGATGACACAGAGTTAAGCAAGAGACTGAGAGGTGAAACGAAAAGAATAGTTTTGAATTGCTCTGCATGCCTGGATCGAGCTTGCACGTTGGAAGATGCTGGAACGATGGACGAAAGAGAACGGAGGACGATCATTGGATTCGTCGAGTATGCTGCAGGAGAAGTGCTAAATGAACTTGACTCGTGTTATCATACGCTGGTTCAGGATTTGCGATCTTTGTACAACAACCTTGTTTTTCGACCACTGCCTCCTGAACCTACTTATGCCGCCCCAGGAACAGAGGAAAAGATCAGCATACTTAAACGGCGGTTGGAAAGCGGGTATGAACTCTTTCACCCGGATGACGCGGTTAATTACCACGACATAACGGATAAACTGTTGCAGTTCTGCAACAAGGTCCACAGCAATCACGCGAAAAGCGAGGGCATTGGGTCCAATTAGTGCCCACGCTTTTCGCGTTTTTTATGCCTCAGGACAGCTATACTTTTTATGGTGACATCCACCGTAGGCGTTATCCGTATGTATAGACTGTCCGATCCCTATGCCAAAAAATACCTGGTCAGGTCATCCAGAGTTATACGAACAAGAAACCAAATCCATCGAGGGTATTGGTCAGGGGTCGGTGTTTCCATTTTTAGTTGGCCTGCACGAGGCGGATAGGGCTGGGAAACATTATGATATCCGCCTCGGGACTCCCGAAACTGGTTTGTTCAGCTGGGCTACTAAGAAGGAATTGCCCACCACCCCAGGAGAATCGATTCAGCTTTTCCCCCAGCCTGTACACTCCTGGGAATACCAGTTTTTCAGCGGCGAGATCCCAAAGGGCCATTACGGCGCTGGTTTCGTACATCCAGTGCAGGCGCATCAGGCGCTGGCACTGGATGTACACAGTGCCGGGATCACTTTTTCTTTTAGCTCTGCCAAGGGTCTTCGGCGATATAAAATACAGAAAACTAAAGACGGAAAATGGTATCTTACCGATGTCACGCCGAATCCCAACCTGCCCAAAAAGCAACACTATAAGCTAATCGACGAAAATAAGGCCCGTGAGCTTTTACAGCTGGTGGGACAGAAGATCGTCTCCGTTCAACCCAAGATTGACGGGGCGATGGGCATCATCAGGATCGGTAAAGATAGTATTGACATCTTTTCCCCGCGGACTTCAGTACGCAGCGGAGCGCCTATCCCTTATACAGAAAAGATATTTGGTGTTCGCTCTAAAGTAGAGATTCCACCAAATCTCCGGGACAGCATCCTGCTGGGGGAGATTTATGCTGTCAGACGCCGGAGCGACGGGACTGAAGAGGTCCTCAAGCCGCATGAATTATCTGCAATCTTGAATTCCAATCTGCATAATGCCCTGCAGAAGATCAAAGATTCCAACATCCAGTTTCGGGTCTTTGTCTTCGACGCCGTGAAGCTGGGAAAAGACGACGTGATGGACGAAAACACGTGGTACCAGAGGGATTACAATACCCGTCGTGCTTTTATCAACACTGCGATTCGCTATCTGCCCAGCACATTTCACGCCCCTCTGGAATTCAACAGCAAACAATCAGCAGAACAACTTTTGAATGATATTAAGAAACGGATGTATGCGTTGACCTCTGAGGGTATCGTACTGTATCCAGAGCGAGGGCTACCCTACAAGTACAAAACATTTCAGGAAAAGGATTATTACATCGTTGGCTACGAGCCAGGTGAAGGGAAATACAAAAACCGGGGAATAGGGGCCCTGGTGATTTCTGACAAACCGTACGGAAAACCGATTGGTGCGGTAGGCAGCGGCTTGACGGACGAGCTGCGAGAGATGTTTTATAAGAATCCCGATCTTTACCTGGGGCGTAAGATCAGGGTTAAGCTGCTGGACGAGTACGAGTCTGGGGCCCTCCGCAAACCCGTTTTTATTGCACTGCATGAGGGATGAAACCGTGAGTGCCAGTATCCTGGGAACTTCTCTACCTCCAGTCGATCCTGCTGTTTTTAATACATTGATTTCTACGGACGTTGCAGCTCCGCAGAAGCCGTTAGATGCCCATACCAGCTTCTTCACTACAGCTGTTGCTGCAGCCAGTCCCTACATCCATTCCTGGCTGATGCATAACGGGTTTATCAAATATTCTCCCACTGTCCCAATTGCGCAGAATATCAATAACCGGCGTGTCCAGCTGGAGGTCCTGAAAGCTCTCTATTCGGGAGTTGATAAACCGGCCTTTGAAAGAATCGCAGATGCTGTTTTGCACATCGTGGGGTTACCGCCGGAGAAGGTGCCGGCGGCGGCCAAGCTAAAAATGGTTCTTTCCAATAACAAGATTCTGGCACCCGTAATTTATTTTCTCCTGGGCGATAAAAAATACGACCAGCTCTTCGGGCGTATTGGCTCCACGATGTTGCTGGCAAAATCGATCATTGCCCTGTATGCCCCATACGGTGTGGATGGAAACACAGCCGAGACTCTTGCTGTAGGGGTGCAGGCCTATCTCATGAAGAACCCTCACCTGCGAAAGGGTTTCACGACCGACGACATTGCTAAGATGCTGGATATCGGCGTCAAGCACGGGCTGTTCTATCCCACCATTCGTGGCGAAGATTTTATCCGACAGGCGTCCAACGTAATCAGCCTATTCGCCGCGGCCCGTGATAAGGCCTTGCGGGAGGGTAAGACAAAGGTAGAAGTTAATGAGCTTGTGCCGGAGGTCGTGCAGCTTTATCAGAGCGGCTCTGGAGTACCTTTTCCAGAAATGCTCCGCCGCTATCGTGTCAACGACATTATCCGCCGGATTGCGCCGTACGGGGTTTTTCAGGCTGGTGTCCAACTTTCCGGCGAGGAAAAACCCATTTCACCGGCGGTTTACACAGAAGACGATATTCGACTACGTCAGAATGCTATCGACAGCCCTGTAGGTAACATGGTAGGCGCTACAGTTCGGGCTGTCGAGCAAATGAACGTCGGCGGTCCTCTGAAGAAGTTTTATAATCAGATCATCAGAGACGGGAAGGTGCCGGTAGTGGGTCTTTATCAGTGGATGACAATGGCCGTTCGTTCCGGTCTTTCACCGCCACAGGCCTTTCGACTTCTGCTCCAGCAATCTGCCAACAAGGCCGTCCTGACACCGGAAATCGTACAGGCCATCCGTGCCTCACAGCTCAATTTTGACGTACTGCCAGTGATGGACGCCATCATGACGATGGAAAAGAATCCCGAGCTGCGAAAGGGTGCAATTGCGGAGCTGGCCTCGCGGCTGGGATACAAAAATGTCGGCATGATGGATGCTGGATCGTACATGATGTTTCTCCATTCACCGTTGATTCACAACAAAATCAAACGTGTTTTTGATGTGGCAAACCGTCTGGCGGCTGTTGAGGAGCAGACATCAGGCCTGGCGCAGGTTCCGCCGATGGCGCGTGTCACAGAAGTACTTATGAATCGAGAGGAATTTGCCAAAGAGCCTCGCAGAGGCTGGCAGAATATATTCGGCGTCCTGGGTCCGGAGGAATTCCAACCACTGACGGAGCGCATAACGGACGTGCAGCGCAGCCTGGTTGGACTTCCTTCATCGCAGCAGACGTTTGAAGTATCAAAAACGGACAAAGACTTAGAGGGTTTTCTGAATCCTCCAATGCCATTGCAGGCAAAGGAGAAAGGTTTAAGCGACATGCTGAGTAATTCGGCAGAGGAAAAGGAGGTTACTGATGAGCGGAAAGGTTAAGCGGTTTCGCGGTATTGAATTCTGGGCCGAGAACGGTGTTATATATCTTTGCAACGAGAAGGCCGCTGAAGGGAAAGATTACGACAAGTTGAGCTTGGAAGAAAGGGCCAAAATCTTTAAGGGCCTGCCGCCTAAAGTTTTTTATAAACGGGCAATTATGGCGGGATTGCATGCTGAACGAGCAGCTACTACGGAGAGGCAGCTACGGGAGGTATATCAGTTTCTGCAGGATGCCCGTGAAATCTTTAAATTAGCTAACGAGCAGGGAGCAGTTGATTCAGCAGAGGCTGACCGTTATAAGCTGGAGCATAAAGTTTACCGTAAGCCACAGATCATAGTCCCGGGCTTCAACGACAACCCTAAACCTGAAGAAATCCTTCTTGAAGGACGAGGCGTAGACGATGGGTGAGATAAAGAAAGCTCAAATCAAAGTTGACATCGACGATATTCTCACTTTGGCCGTTGTATCTGTTGGCGTTATGGCGTATATGGCATTGCGCGGGTTACATTCAGGTATGGCTTCCTATTATAAGGGATCGCTTTCAAATCTTCCCAAGCCATCTGAAATGCGTCATCTGACATTTCATGCCAACATGCAAAGTGCTACCGATGCCCTGCGTAAAAAGCAAACAGCGTTGCTGGCAGATTACCTGCAAAATAAAGTGGAACAAGGCGGGCGGCGTATACCAGCAGCCCCCCGGGAGGGTGTGCTGACGGGAATTTCGCCGGACGCCATAGGATGGGATAAGGTGCAAAGTGGATCTCCGAGCTAAAATCAATTTTGCAGCGGATGCAATTCTCAAGTTCCAGGGGGAGCAGCATTCGGAATGGCACCCTGGAGCCCTGGTATGGCCCGGAATTGATGGAATCCCCATGTTGAAAGAGGAGGGGATGGGCGACGCCCCGATGGATCCCCGTCGGTTGTTCATGTTTATGGATTTCCGGGCCAGGATTTTTGATTTAAACCAGGAGGCGGATCACAAATATTACACGTGGGTTTGTGATCGGATCATTGGTGGTTGGTTTATTATGCATTTTCGGGAATCCCTGGGTCAGGGTAAGGTATATTTGGAGTGGGTACAGAGGTATTTAAAATTACGACCTGGCGAACGGCTGGCAGCGGTTAATACCCCGCACAAGCAGCGACCTTTAGATATTCTTCAGTTTTAGGAAGAGACAGCGACTATGCCAAACGATTCGACGACGCACATTGGCAATATCCTGGCGGTTCTTACGGCGATAGCTTCCTTTAATAGCTTTCCCCATTTTCTGAAAGCCCTCAGGACATACAGCGATCCTTTTTATCTGGAGAAGTTCCGGCGGCATACGGACCCAACCGCTGAGATGCTTTTTCCCAGCGATATCCTGCGGTCACAGTCCCTGGATAAGGTTGAGCAGGCGGATGTCAGCAAGCTGGTTCAAGAGTTAAAAGAGAACGATAAAAGGAATTTGCAGAAGACGGGTAGCGTGGGTCTTGAGCTGGCCATGATGGCGGCAGGCGTCCCGGTGAGCACGATTGGAGGCTCGGAGATTGGCGGCAATCTTGCTTCCAAGACCCGGAAAGGCCTGCTGGAGAGCTATACAGACGTGGCTCGGGAGGAATTTGTGGAGGAGCTCCGGCGGACGACTGACCTGGCGAAGAAGATCAAGGAGGATCGTCTGGGCCTGGCCGAAATCCTGAGTTTACCGGAGCAGATCAGGCAGGAGATCGTGATTGAGCTATACAATCGCACGGGGAAGGATTATTCTGCTGCTCTGGGATTTAAGAAAAGCCCGCTTACTGGCAAGCGGGTAGTTAAGGTTGCCCAGCATGGGATTATTAATTCGCTTATAGAGTCGGCAAAGGAGTCGGTCAATAATGCTTTAGCTTCTACGAGTCGGTGGACCGGCGAGCAATTTAATAAATATGTCGCACCGGCTATGTTACTGGCTGTGGCGGCTATCAGCCTGGCCAGCTCGCGTGCGATCACTCACGCCAAGGAGCACGCCGACGAGCAACGTGAGGAGGTGCAGGCGCAGATGCGTCGCTGGCGATCCTCGGTCAGCCGGCGGATGACAAATGCTGGTCCTGGCGTCGTTCCCAGTCGTGGTTTCTTCCAGGAGCTCCCTGAGACGAAGGCCAAACGAGAGGAGTTGACCGCTAAACGTTGGTGGGATTGAGGCATATCACTGCGCATCCCAGCTCTGTAAGCAGGCGAAAGAGAGAGGAGTGGTCGTGTGACGAAAGACAATCTCAAATTATCCCCCGAACAAAGCCCTGGAGCCAATCCCGGGCTTTACTCGTTTTCTGATAGTGAGAGCTTCCAATCTAATCTTGAGCAGCGTTTGCTGGAGTATTTTAAATCCGCCCCCGCCATTGAGGATGATAATTACAAGCTCCAGCTGGCGGACATTAAGGTTATTCCCGCCCCAATGGATCCGCAATCCGAGCGGAACGCCATCCTTTCCGGGCAGACGCTGGCCAATATTGTCAAGGCCCGTTTTCAGTTAATTGATAAGAAGACGAATCAGGTCGTTTCCGAGGCCGCCAAGCGGTTGGCTCAGATCCCGCGGATGACCCCACGGGGTACGTTTATTCTCAATGGTGTGGAGTATGGTTATGTCAATCAGCTCCGTTTGCGGCCTGGGATCTATACTCGTCTGACGGATGCGGGGGAATACGAGGCGATGGTCAATACGGCCAATGTCCCCGGCCACCGGATTGTCCTTGATCCTCAGACGGCGAGATTCTCGATTGCCATTCGTCAGGCCAATATTCCGCTTGTTCCTGTCCTGCGTGCCCTGGGTTTTTCTGACGATGAGTTGATAGGGATTATGGGGAAGGAGCTATTCATCAAAAACAGTGACGCCGGGCGGTCGGCGAACCTTGCCCGCGTGGCGGCACTGTTAGGGGAGAAGGGTGAATCCCCCGAGCAGGCGATTCGTAATTATTTCTCCAAGATTGCCTTTGATCCTCGTGTGACGCAGATTACGTTAGGGCTTTCCAGTCGGGGAATGGACAAGGAGACGATTACTGCGGTATTGAATAAACTGATCCGGGCAGCCAGGGGGGAGGACACGATTGACGACCGCAATCATCTGGCGTTTGTCAGGCTGATGACGCCGGACAGTATGCTCATGGAGGCTGTAGCCCGGAATTATCAGCCCATGCTGCGAAAGTATTTTAATCGGGTGCGGGCCCGTCGTGATTTGAAGTATCTCCCGACGGGTTTTCTCGATCAGCCAGTGGAGGCTGCCATTTATGGGAGCGGATTGGGTTCCGTGCTTCAGGAGATCAATCCTGTCGAGATTGTGGACACCCGTTATCGTATTACCCGATTGGGTCCCGGCGGTATCCCATCTCACGAGCAGATCTCGGACGAATTGCGGTACACGCATCCTTCGTTCCTCAACTTCATAGATCCTATCGTGACCGCCGAGGGCGAATCGGTGGGGGTCGATAGCCGATTCGCCAGCGGCGTGCGATGGGATGCTGATGGTAATATATACAGCACGTTCATAGATCGGCGGACGGGCAAGCAGGTCCAGCTGACCCCCTTTGATTTATTCAATAAGGTGGTGACATTCCCTGGCGAGCTGGAATCCGGGCGACCCTACGTGCGTGCCGTTGTCAACAATCAGCACGTGGTAGTGTCGCCTAGGGATGTGGATTATGTTGTACCTCGTCCGGACTCGATATACACTATTGCGTCCAATCTGATTCCGATGAAACGTTCTACATATCCTCACAGGATTTCGATGGGATCGAGAATGATAACCCAGGCGGTCCCCCTTTTGGAGGCTGAGTCACCCCTGGTGAGGAATTTCAGCACCGAGCACAATAAATCCTATGACGAGGTCCTGGCGGACAGTCTGGTGTGGCGGGCTCCTGAGGATGGTGTGGTAGTGGAGGTCACTCCCGAGCGGGTTGTGCTTCGTTCGACCAAAACGGGCGAGCTCAAGACGATTAATTTATATCATGATTTTCCTTAC
>Ga0116165_1001444_pt1 | contig 18468 bp, 8 predicted proteins | sample AD_JPNMR1_MetaG_FD_89885 | JGI IMG/M metagenome (GOLD analysis project Ga0116165, IMG submission 89885) | Active sludge microbial communities of municipal wastewater-treating anaerobic digesters from Japan - AD_JPNMR1_MetaG | ecosystem: Engineered > Bioreactor > Anaerobic > Digestate | place...
AAGGAATAATAAAAGGCAAACAGGAAGATTTAATAAAACAAATAAATAAGAAATATGGAATAACATCAAAAGAAGCAGAACAAATAAGAAAATGTAAGGAAATAAAGAAATTAGATAAAGCAATAGAAAAGATAATAGAAGCAGATAAAAAAGAAGAGATATTAAAAATATTAAAATGATGGAAATAACTTGTAAATTTTTTAAAAAAATATTAATATTATTGAAAAGAGAAAAATATATAAAAAAATAGAATGTTTACAAAAATGACAAGAATACTATTATTTTTTTTGTTTATATTTCACATTTCATTTTTATTTTCAGCAGATACATATTATATCTATTTAGGTGGTGATGGTTCAAATCCAAAAAGTGGTAATAAAGAAGAGGCTTTAACATTTGTAAATGATGCAATAAATTTACTTAGCGATGGTGATAATATTTTTATTTTTGGCACTCCAGACCCAATTCATCAATTTTATTATAAAAATATAACAATTGAAAAAAATAATATAACAGTAATTGGAGAAAATCAAAATAATACAGTTTTAGAATTATCATTTGATTTTGGGCAATATTTATTTACTATAAATAACTGTTCAAATGTAAAAATAAAAAATTTGCATTTTCGTTCTTCACCTTTTGCTTTAATCATTTCTAATGCTGATAGTATTTACATTGAAAATTGTTTATTTTCAAATAATAATTATTCATCAATAAAAATTATAAATTCAGAAAATATATATATTTCAAATTGTGAAATAAATACTACATCAGATTATGGCATTGAAATTTTATCATCTGATTCAGTATTTATTTTTAATAATAAAATACAAACTAATAAAACTGGTGTTTTTTTACAGCAAGCAAGATATAATTTAATATTAAATAATTTGATTATTTTAAATGATGTTGGTATTGAAGTATTGGATAATTCAAATAATAATTTTATTCTTTTTAATGATATTAAGAAAAATTTAACTTATGGTATTTTACTTGAAAATAGTGAAAATAACTATATAAATGCTAATAATATTTCATTTAATAATGATAGAGGAATTTTTTCACCTTTAGCACAAAATAATTTTTTTAGTTATAATAATATTTTCAATAATTCAAATGATGACAGCATAAATATTAACAATAATTTCTTTTCAAATCTAAATACTTTTAAATTGCCAATAGTAAATGATACAAAATATTCAAATACCTTTCAGGAAACAGGTTATATTTTCTTTAATATTGATATTGATTTTGATAATAATAATGATAGTGGCAAAATTACTTATATTACAGGTTATTATGGTTCACAAAATCCTTTTATTTTTCCCGAAAACAGTTTACCTACTGTTTCAAATTTAAGAATATTAAATGGACTGATTGTGAAAAGTAAATTTTATACTTCTGATAATTATCTCAAAATTATATATTCTTATTCTGATTTAGAAAATGATACAATGACAGATATAAACATTCAATTATCACATTCAGCAGATTTTTCAAATTTAACAAAAGATTATTATCAATTTAATTATGATACAATTTATATTTCAGTAAATGATTTAAGTTTAGATACTTATTATTTGCGTGTCCGTGTTAATGATGGTAAATATCAAGCAATAAATAATTCTTATAGTAATTTTTTAGTTTACGATTTACCTATTATTATTTCAACAAATGTTCCACCTTTAATTGCTGATACTATTAGTCAATTACAAAATCAATTTGATGAAGATTTTGGTATTGTAGAAATTAGTTTAAAAAATTATGAATTTGATTATGATGATAATGACACAAATTTAATTTGGTCAATAATAAATGTTGCTCCACAAATAATAAATGCAAGTATTGAAAATAATGATATTTTAAAATTATCAAGCATATCAGATTCTTATGGCGAAGCAATAATAATTTTAAAATTATATGATAGTAAAAATGCTTTTGATACTTATTCATATAAAATTAAAATTTTATCTATTCCTGATACACCTTTATTTGTTAATAATATTGACACGATTATACTTAATGAAGATTTTGGTGAAACTATAATTAATTTAAATAAATTTGTTATAACACCAGATACACAACAATTATATTATCAGGTATTAAGTATTGAACCAATTTATTCGCTAAATTATACGATCACTGATTCAAATTTAATTTTATCATCAAAACAAGATTTTTTTGGTTTAGTAAATTTAGAAATCAAAGTATTTAATGAATATAATTATTTTGATACAACAATTTTTAGAATAAAAATTACAAATATAAATGACACACCCCAACCGCAAATTATAACTGATTATAAAGTTTTAATAAAACAAAAAGAATATTATTTTATTGGTTCTGTATATGATGCTGATAGTGATATTTTATTTTACAATTGGTCAGTTTTTCCAGAAACTGGTGTTTCCTACAATAATACAAATGAAACACAATTAATCATTATTCCACAAATAAATGGATTATATACAATTTCTTTTTCTGCAACAGATAATAATTCTACTGGCAATTATAACATAAATTTTATAGTAATTGAAACAGGCGTAATTTTAACAAGTGCTGAAACAAAAGAGATTTATTTAATGGATACTACAATATATTCTTTTTATTTAAGTAGTGAAACAATAAATATAAAAGTTATAAATCAAGATAGTTCATTTTATTTATTTAATTTTGACTTTAATTTAGATAGTGGATTAATCACTATTGCTCGATTTGATAGTTCATTAATTTCTACAAATGATATTTTACTTGCTGATACTTTATACTTTTTAAACTTTGGTATTTCATTAAATCTATTTGATATTTATTTAAATGATATAAGTAAAAATGAAGAAAAATATAATCAATTGAATTTAACATATAAATATAATGAGAATGATGAGATAATAAAGAAATATTCATCTTATCAATTGAGTTTTTTTTGGTATAATGAAAATAATGCAAAATGGGAGAAAATAAATAGTGAAGTAAATACAAATGAATATATGCTCAAATGTTCAATTATGCATTTTTCAAATTATTGTATATTTCCTTCATTAGCATATAATGTATTACAGATGAACTTAAATAAAGTTGAAATATATCCAAATCCATTTATTCCAAATGATGGTAAAAATGAAACAGGAAGAAATTATGATGGTAGTGCAGGTTCTGGTATATATATAAATGGTTTAACACCAAATTGTAAAATAAAGATATATGATATCACTGGACGATTAGTTCGAGAATTATATAATAATAATAGCGGTGCAGTTATCTGGGATGCAAAAGATAAGAATAATTGTGAATTAGCATCAGGTATTTATTTTGCTGTTATTGAAAATGGTTTTGAACGAGTAGTAAAAAAATTTGTTATTATCAGGTAAATATAATGAAGTTTTTATTTTCACTCTTATTCATAATTTTTAGTTATGTAAATTTATTTAGTGGACAGACAACAACTTTACGATTTTTAAAAGTATTTTCAAATGGAGTATATTCATCACAGGCAAGAGCATTAACTCCATTTAATGAAACAATAAAATTTTTTTATAATCCAGCATATAATATTGATGATAGACTTATTACTATTTCTTACAATAATTATAATCAGGATTTAAAAGCAAGTTTTATTGGTTATTCTTTTAATTACAAAGAAAAAATAAATTATGGAATTGGCTTTTTAGATTTTGATTATGGCAGATTGCGACAGACATTTATTGATGCTATAGAGCGTCCATATTATGGTAATAATTTAGATGGTAATGCTTATGTATTTTTATTTAATATAAATTTCATTAACCAAAAAATATATAATTTTGGAATAAATGCTAAATTTGTTCGTGATAAATTATTCGTAAAAAAAGCAGAAGTATTTTTACTTGATGTAGGAGCAGACATCAAACTATCAGATAATTATGGACTTGGATTAAGCATAGTAAATTCAGGCAGTAAAATAAAATATTATATAAGTGAAGAAGCAGCACCAACAAGTTATTTAGCAGATTTTTATTATAAGAAAAATAAAGTATTATTAAATTTTGGAATAGAGAAATATAGCAGAATATCAGAGTTAGAAAAAAAGATTTCAATTGAATATGAATTAATAAAAGAAATAAAAATAAGATGTGGTTATAATTCAGCAAGTGATGTGATAAATAATAATTTAAGTTATGGATTTAGTTTTTCATATAAAAATTTAGTCCTTGATTTTTCATATAGTAATTATAGTGCAGTTGGTGAAGAAAACATAATAACATTAAATTATAGGTTTTGAAAAAAAATAATAGAGAATAAATTCATCAAAACCGCATAAAATACAGGGATTTAAAATACTTAAAAAATTTTTTTAAAAAGACTTGACAAAATAAAAAATAAATTATATATATGTAAGTCTAAAATTTGAAAAAATTTTTTAAATTTTTTCTTGACAAAATTTTTAAAATTATATATAAAGAATTTTTAAAATTTTTCTTGACAAAATTTTAAATAAGATATATAAAAGTTGAGTTTAAAATTTTAAAAAAAAAATTTTTTTTAAAAAGACTTGACAAAAAGAAAATTTGATATATAATATAGAATAGAAAAAACAAGCAAAAGTTCGAGAAGAAAAAAGCAAGTCGAAAAACCTATCTGAAAAGATAGAAAGTTTTGATCATTGACAATTAAATATAGGTGTGCGAAGAGCAGACAGAAAATAAGAAACCCAAGATATTTTCTGGAGAGTTTGATCCTGGCTCAGGACGAACGCTGGCGGCGGGCTTAACACATGCAAGTCGAGCGAGAAAGTAGGGGCAACCCTATGAGTAAAGCGGCGGCCGGGTGAGTAATACATAGGCAAGCTACCTTTTAGACCGGGATAACATCGGGAAACTGGTGCTAATACCGGATGTGCTTATAGAATCGCATGATTTTATAAGTAAAGATTGGGATTCGCAAGAACCAATTGCTAAAAGATGCGCCTATGTTCCATTAGCTAGTTGGTGAGGTAACGGCTCACCAAGGCGATAATGGATAGCTGGTCTGAGAGGATGGCCAGCCACACTGGAATTGAGAAACGGTCCAGACTCCTACGGGAGGCAGCAGTGAGGAATATTGCGCAATGGGCGAAAGCCTGACGCAGCCACGCCGCGTGAACGATGAAGGTCCTATGGATTGTAAAGTTCTTTTGGCAGAGACGAATAAGGTTAAGGATAATAACTTTAACCGATGACTGTATCTGCCGAATAAGCCCTGGCTAAATATGTGCCAGCAGCCGCGGTAATACATATAGGGCGAGCGTTGTCCGGAATTACTGGGCGTAAAGGGCGCGTAGGCGGGTTGATGGGTCAATTGTGAAAGCTTCGGGCTTAACCCGAGAAGTGCAATTGAAACTATCAATCTTGAGTATAGGAGAGGGTGATGGAATTCCTGATGTAGCGGTGAAATGCGTAGATATCAGGAGGAACACCAGTGGCGAAAGCGGTCACCTGGTCTATTACTGACGCTGAGGCGCGAAAGCGTGGGGAGCAAAAGGGATTAGAGACCCCTGTAGTCCACGCCGTAAACGATGTACACTAGGTGTGGGGAGATTTTAACTCTCTCTGTGCCGAAGCTAACGCGTTAAGTGTACCGCCTGGGGAGTACGGTCGCAAGACTAAAACTCAAAGGAATTGACGGGGGCCCGCACAAGCGGTGGAGCATGTGGTTCAATTCGATGCAACGCGAAAAACCTTACCCGGGTTCGAAGTGCACTTGCGCAACTCAGAGATGAGTTGCTGCTCCGAAAGGGGCACGGGTGCATAGGTGCTGCATGGTTGTCGTCAGCTCGTGTCGTGAGATGTTGGGTTAAGTCCCGCAACGAGCGCAACCCTTGCCTATAGTTGCTAACGGGTAATGCCGAGAACTCTATAGGGACTGCCGGTGATAAACCGGAGGAAGGTGGGGATGACGTCAAATCAGCATGGCCTTTATGTCCGGGGCTACACACGTGCTACAATGGCCAATACAAAGGGAAGCGACCCTGCAAAGGTGAGCAAATCCTCAAAATTGGCCCCAGTTCAGATTGGGGTCTGCAACTCGACCCCATGAAGTCGGAATCGCTAGTAATCGCTGATCAGCAGGCAGCGGTGAATACGTTCTCGGGCCTTGTACACACCGCCCGTCACACCACGAAAGTTTGTTACACCCAAAGTGGCTGAGCTAACTCATTTATCTGAGAGGCAGGTCACCAAGGTGGGGCAAGCGATTGGGGTGAAGTCGTAACAAGGTAGCCGTAGGAGAACCTGCGGCTGGATCACCTCCTTTCTAAGGACAATACATTTATTCTTCGCACACCTTTTTATATTTTTTATTTTATGTAGGGCCATTAGCTCAGCCGGTTAGAGCACCATCCTGATAAGGTGGGGGTCTCTGGTTCAAGTCCAGAATGGCCCACCAAAAGAATGGGCTTTACTGAACTAGTATGTGGTCTCTACATAAAAAATAAATTTTGTGTGGATATGGGGCTGTAGCTCAGTTTGGGAGAGCACCGCCCTTGCAAGGCGGGGGTCGTCGGTTCGAACCCGTCCAGCTCCACCAAATAAATTTGATATATTTAAAAATATATAAAATTGATAGTAAAATAAATGAGGATTTTATTTTACTTGTTCTTTGACAATTAAATATAGAGGTGAAAGGGTAACTGAAGTAAAATTAACCAGAATAGTAAGGGTATGCGGTGAATGCCTTGGCGCTAACAGGCGATGAAGGACGTGGTAAGCTGCGATAAGCCACGGTGAGCTGCCAGCAAGCTTTGACCCGTGGATTTCCGAATGGGGAAACCTAATACAGGTAAACCTGTATTATCTGCAAGTGAATAAAATAGTTTGCAGAGGCTAACGAAGGGAAGTGAAACATCTCAGTACCTTCAGGAAAAGAAAGCAAAATGCGATTTCCTGAGTAGTGGCGAGCGAAAGGGAAAGAGCCTAAACCAGTTGTATGCTATAGGTTGCAGCCGTTGTACAACTGGGGTAATAGGATTTATTAGTGGTCAACTGCAATTGACCGGAAAAGTTACAAAACCATTATTTAGCAGAATATTTCTGGAAAGTGTAACCATAGAAGGTGATAGTCCTGTATGCGAAAAATAATGGTCTTTTCTTAATAAATCCTGAGTAGGGCGGAGCACGTGGAACTCTGCTTGAATTTGCGAGGACCATCTCGTAAGGCTAAATACTCGTTAGCGACCGATAGTGAACCAGTACCGTGAGGGAAAGGTGAAAAGTCCCCCGGGAGGGGAGTGAAATAGAACCTGAAACCGCATTACCTACAACCAGTCGGAGCTCTATGATTAAGACTTCGGTTTTAATCAGAGTGACGGCGTGCCTTTTGTTTAATGAGCCGGCGAGTTACTGTATAGTGCAAGGTTAAGTAGTATTAACTACGGAGCCGTAGCGAAAGCGAGTCTTAAAAGGGCGATTTAGTACTATGCAGTAGACCCGAAACCAAGTGATCTAACCATGGTCAGGCTGAAGTCACCTTAACCGGTGATGGAGGGCCGAACTCATTAGTGTTGAAAAACTATGGGATGAACTGTGGTTAGGGGTGAAAGGCTAATCAAACTTGGTGATAGCTGGTTCTCCCCGAAATATATTGAGGTATAGCCTTTTATCGTAGCAGGAGGGGGTAGAGCACTGATCGGGCTAGGGCTCCCACAAGAGTACCAACCCCGGACAAACTCCGAATACTTCCTGTGCAAGATAAAGGAGACAGACTGTAGGGGATAAGCTCTATAGTCGAGAGGGGAACAGCCCAGACCACCAGCTAAGGTCCCAAATATATGCTAAGTGGAAAAGGATGTGAAATTGCCCAGACAACCAGGAGGTTGGCTTAGAAGCAGCCATCCTTTAAAGAGTGCGTAACAGCTCACTGGTCGAGTGATTTTGCGCCGATAATTTAACGGGGCTAAGCATATAACCGAAGCTGTGGGTTTCTTTTCCGATTTATCGGAAGAGGAGCGGTAGGGGAGCGTCCTTGTTGCATTGAAGGTAGACCGAAAGGACTGCTGGAGCGACAAGGAGTGATTATGCTGGCATGAGTAGCGATAATTGCAGTGAAAATCTGCAACACCGAAAACCTAAGGTTTCCGTGCGCAACGGTCATCAGCGCAGGGTTAGTCGGATCCTAAGCCGAGGCCTAAAGGCGTAGGTGATGGAAAGCAGGTTAATATTCCTGCACCACTTTTAGAGCGTTATCAGTGATGGGGTGACGCAGAAAGGTAAGTTATCAGACTGTTGGATTAGTCTGTGCTTATTTATAGGGGATGTCCCAGGTAAATCCGGGATGTCGTTAACCTGAAGAATAAGCTGAGTAGAGGTGACTCTGCGAAATAACTGAACCTATGCTGCCAAGAAAAACCTCTAACGAGTTCTAAGAGTGTCCGTACCTCAAACCGACACAGGTAGGTGAGGAGAGAATCCTAAGGTGTTCGAGAGAATTCTGGTTAAGGAACTCGGCAAAATGACTCCGTAACTTCGGGAGAAGGAGTGCCTACTATGGTGAAGAAGCTTGTCTTCGGAGCTAAAGTAGGCCGCAGAGAATCGGCCCAAGCGACTGTTTAGCAAAAACACAGGTATCTGCTTAAGTCGTAAGACGAAGTATAGGTACTGACGCCTGCCCGGTGCTGGAAGGTTAAGGAAGGATGTTAGCTTCATTTATATTGAGGCGAAGCATTTGACCGAAGCCCCAGTAAACGGCGGCCGTAACTATAACGGTCCTAAGGTAGCGAAATTCCTTGTCGGGTAAGTTCCGACCTGCACGAATGGCGTAACGACTTGGGCGCTGTCTCAACCAGACTCTCGGTGAAATTGCAGTACTGGTGCAGATACCAGTTACCCGCGACTAGACGGAGAGACCCCGTGCACCTTTACTATAACTTTGCATTGATTTTTAGCAGTGTATGTAGAGGATAGATGGGAGACTGAGAAGCAGGGGCGCCAGCCTCTGTGGAGTCGTCCTTGGAATACCATCCTTACAGTGTTAGAAATCTAACTCTGTTCCTGTGAAGCCAGGCAGAGGAAAGTGCATGGTGGATAGTTTGACTGGGGCGGTCGCCTCCTAAAAGGTAACGGAGGTGCCCAAAGGTTCCCTCAGCACGGTCGGTAATCGTGCGTTGAGTGTAAAGGCATAAGGGAGCTTAACTGCGAGACTGACGGGTCGAGCAGATGCGAAAGCAGGGCTTAATGATCCGGTGGTTCTGAATGGAAGGGCCATCGCTCAACGGATAAAAGGTACGCCGGGGATAACAGGCTGATCCTCCCCAAGAGCTCACATCGACGGGAGGGTTTGGCACCTCGATGTCGGCTCATCGCATCCTGGGGCTGAAGAAGGTCCCAAGGGTTTGGCTGTTCGCCAATTAAAGCGGTACGTGAGCTGGGTTCAGAACGTCGCGAGACAGTTCGGTCCCTATCTGTCGCGGGCGCAGGATACTTGAGGGGCGCTGTCCTTAGTACGAGAGGACCGGGATGGACGAACCTCTGGTGTACCGGTTGTCACGCCAGTGGCATTGCCGGGTAGCTATGTTCGGAATGGATAACCGCTGAAGGCATCTAAGCGGGAAACCAACCCCGAGATAAGGTATCCCTCATCATTTCCAGCTTGCTGGAAATGATGGTGAAGGCAACTGGGAGATTACCAGTTTGATAGGTCGCAGGTGTAAGTGCAGTAATGCATTGAGCCGAGCGATACTAATCAGCCGTTAGGTCTGGATTAATTTTACTCATTATCCTTCACCTCTCTATTTTGTTGTTAAAGTTGTTTTAATTATATGAATATAAATTTTGCCCGGTGACTATAGCCAGGAGGTAACACCTGTTCCCATTCCGAACACAGAAGTTAAGCTCCTGAACGCCGATGGTACTGCATTGTTATGATGCGGGAGAGTAGGAAGTTGCCGGGCTTTTTTATTTTTCTATCTCTTTTAAAAATCTTTCTAACTTAATATCCATCTAAAAAATAGAAAAAAATATATGAATTCAGTAAATAAAGCAATATTATTATCACATAAATGCCGTATTTAATATTTGAAATTCCAGCCTTTTTTATAACAATATTTAGAATATCTTAATTTTAGAATACTCTAAAAAAATTTTGATAGTATTTTCAACACTTTTTCAATTGTTACAAAAAATTGTAGTTATTATAGTCAGCATTATTGGTTATACATTATAGGCATTATTGGGGATAGGCGTCACCTCTTCACCTCAATTTATTTAACTTGATTAGATAATTCCTATTATAATTTTATACAACCACAAAATGAATTTATTAAGGAGACAAAAAATATATGTTAAATAAAAACATTATAGTTATAAAAAAAATGAATGTATTTGTTATTTTGAAAAATTGAAATACACTTAATTTATAATTAGATAATTATTTGAAAACAGAAAAAATATTTAAGGATTTTTATAAGTTTATTGTTCAAAATAAAACTTAATAATATGAGAAAGTTAATAAATAGAATTGTTTTTATATTCAGATTATTAGGAAAATTTTAATTTTATCTTGCTTTTTTTTAGTATATTTTCATACAATTTATTAGATAAATGGATAAGTTTAAAAAAGTTATATACTTAATTATTTTCTAAATAATTCACTATTCTTTTTTCATTAACAATTTTACACTAATATTTTTAAGAGAATAAGAATAATAAAATAAAATTCCTTTTGATTTTGCGTATTCTTTTACTTCTAATGTGCTTACATTATGTGTTACAATTATTGGTATTATTTTTTTGTATTGTTCTTTAAAAGGCTCTATTCTGCTTTTAATAAAATCGTCTATCTTTTTGATTGTTAGTTTTGATTTTACTTCACCAATGATTGTGTATTCTTCACCATTTTTTTTACATTTTCCAAATATATTTATTTCAATTTTTTTCCCTTTACTATCAGTTAAATATAATCTTTCTAATGAATCTATTACTTCAATATCATAATCTTTTTTTAATAAAATTGGCAAATATGCAAGAGATTCATTTTCTAACATATAACCTACAGCATTAGATATTTTTCCAACTTCATCATATAAATTTGACATTTTTAATGATAACTCAGCAATTTGTTTTTCAGCATTTTTTTGTGCTTCAGCTAATTCTTCGACTTTTTGTTCGGTTCTTTTTTGTGCTTCAGCTAATTCTTCGACTTTTTGTTCAGTTCTTTTTTGTGCTTCAGCTAATTCTTCGACTTTTTGTTCAGTTCTTTTTTGTGCTTCAGCTAATTCTTTTACTATTTCTTTTAATTCATTAAATTCCTCTTTTGTTACCATTCGCTTTTGTTCTTCATAAATTGTTTTTATTATTTCACTTATTATTTTCATCATTTCTATTGCTATTTCTTCATTGAATATATTCTTTAAATTATTAAAAATTTGATAGGTATCTATTGGCATTTTTTTCTCCTTTTTCTTTTTATATATTATATTCCAAATTTATTGTTTTGTCAATTACAAAAAATTTTAATGTTATTTATTAAATAAAATTTGGACATATTTTCAATAAGAGATATTCAAAAAAATTGGTTATAAATCATTTATAATTCATCATATTTACATAAAAAAATTATTTATCGGGAAGTTTACAGATGGGATAATTTCTGAAAAAAATTATTTTTTTTCTTGCCTTTTTCTTTTTGATAAAGTATAATATAAAAAAATATATAATAAGGGGGTAATTAAATTGAATAGTGTAGGCAAAAGTTATATAAAAAAAGATGCAATAACAAAAGTAAGAGGAATTGAAAAATATATTGAAGATTATTTTTTTGATAATATGGTTTATGCAAAAATAATTCGTTCACCTGTTGCAAGAATGCTTATTAAAAAGATTGATTATTCAAAAGCAGAAAAAATTGAAGGGTTTAGTGGTTATGCTGATTATCGTGATGTGCCAGTAAATAAAGTTGCACTTGTTTTTGAAGATTGGCCTTGTTTTCCGGAAAAATACGCAAATTATTATGGCGAAGGAATAGCAATTATTGCTGCTGAAAATTATGAAATAGCAGAACGCTGTGCAAAAGAAGTAAAAATAATATATGAGGAATTAGAACCATTATTAGACCCTCGAAAAAGTGTTGAGAGTAAAATTAAAATATTTAATAAAGATAATATTTTTAAAAGTTTTAATATTGAAAAAGGCGATGTAGAAAAAGCATTTCAAGAAGCAGATTTAATAGTAGAAGGTGAATTTGAAACACATCATCAAGAACATTCATATATTGAAACACAGGGTTGTATTGCATTACCACAACCTGATAATTCAATAACAATTTATGCAAGTGCACAATGTCCGTTTTATGTCCAAAAATCTGTTGCTTTATGTTTAAATATTCCATTAAATAAAGTTCGTATAATTCAAACTGCAATTGGTGGTGCATTTGGTGGCAAAGAAGATGTTCCATCAGTTGTTTGTTGTCAGGCTGCTGTTTTAGCAATGAAAATAAAGAGACCAGTAAAATTAATATATAAAAGAGAAGAAGATATAATCTCAATGTCAAAGCGCCATCCATCAATAACACGAATAAAATATGCCGTAAAAAAAGATGGTAAAATAATAGGCTGTGAAGTTGATTTTTTACTAAATGGTGGTGCATATTCATCATTAAGTCCAATTGTATTATGGCGTGGTACAGTTCACGCTGCTGGTCCGTATAATATACCAAATGTAAAAATAGTAAGTAAAGCAGTAGCGACAAATACAGTGCCGTGCGGAGCATATCGAGGTTTTGGTCAGCCACAATCTTGTTTTTCTGCTGAATCACTTATTGATGAAATAGCACAAAAATTAAATATAACACCTTATGAAATAAGAAAAATAAATGGTTTAAAAGTAGGTGATACAACTGCTACATCACATTATCTTGACCATAGTGTTGGTTATTTAGATACACTTGATGCAGTAGTAAATAAGACAAATTATTTAACAAAACTAAAAGAATATAAAGAGATAAACAAGCAATCAAAAAGAATAAAGAAATGTATAGGTTTATCGTCAATGTATTATGGAGTTGGGTTAGGCGCTGGTGGTAGATATTTAGCGCGCGCTGGTGCTTACATTCAAGTTACGCCTGATGCTTCAGTTATTTTAGCAGTTGGTAATACAGATATGGGACAGGGTGCTAAAACAGTTCTTGCACAAATAGCTGCAGAAGCACTTGGCTGTAACTATGATGATATAAATATTCTTGATGTTGATACTGCATTAGTTCCTGATTCTGGTCCTACAGTTGCTTCACGAACAACAGTAATGTCAGGAAATGCAATTATAGAAGCAGCAAAATCAATAAGAAAAAATATTGATGCTGTTGCTATGGATTTATTAAATATTTCTAATGCAAATGATTTAATAAATAAAGATGGATATTTTTTAAATAAAAATAATGAAAGTAAAAAAGTATCATTTAAAGAAGTAGTAAAAGAATGTTGGAATAGAAGATTACATTTAACATCACAGGGTTGGTATGTTTCGCCAGAATGCACATTTTCAGCAGATAAAGGTCAGGGCGATGCATATTTTATTTATTCTTATGCTTCTTATATTGTTGATTTTGATTTAGATATAGAAACAGGAATAATGAAGTTTAATGAAATAACCTGTGCAGTTGATTTTGGAAAAGCAATAAATCCGCAATTATGTGAAGGTCAAATACAGGGCGGAAATATCCAGGGGCTTGGTTGGGCTGTTTATGAAGAATTAAAATATAAAGATGGAAAGATTTTAAATCCAAATTTTACTGATTATATTATTCCAGGAACAATGGATATACCAGAAAAAATGAATGTTATATTAATTGAAAAAGAATATAATAAAGGACCATATGGTGCAAAAGGCCTTGGCGAATGTCCTTTAATTGGTATTGCACCAGCAATTAGAAATGCACTCTTTAATTGTGTAAATATTAAAATAAATAAATTACCATTAACACCTGAGAAGGTATTAAAAGAAATCAAAGAGAAAAAAAATGAGGAGGAAAAAAATGAGTGAACAAATTTATTATGATATAGAATGTGAAATAAATGGTGAAAAAATAAAAAAGCAAGTTCCGTCTAATATAACATTATTAAATTTTTTAAGAGAGTATTTAAAATTGACAGGGACAAAAGAAGGATGTGGCAAAGGCGAATGTGGTGCTTGTACAGTGATTATGAATGGTAAAGCAGTTAATTCCTGTCTAGTGCCAATTACACAGGTAAATAAAGCAAAAATATTAACAATCGAAGGTTTATCAAATGACGAACAATTACATCCAATACAGGAAGCATATATAAAAGCAGGTGCAGTTCAATGTGGTTTTTGCACACCTGGTTTTATTATGAGCACAAAAGCATTATTAGATGAAAAACCAGAACCAACTCGCGAAGATATAAAGAAATATTTAGCAGGAAATTTATGTAGATGCACTGGTTATGAAAAGATATTTGAGGCAGTTGAACTTGCTGCTAAATCGTTGAAAAAAAAATAAGGGGGAATGTATAAATGGATATAAAAATAGAAAAAGTTAATACAATAAAGGAAGCAGTAAAATTACATTTTACAAGTAAAGAAAAGAATGTATTTTACTTAGCAGGTGGAACAGATTTAATGGTTCAGGCAAAAGATAATTTAATTACACCTGCATTATTTATTGATATTAGTGAAATAAAAGAATTAAAACAAATAAAAAAAGAAAAAAATAATTTATTTATTGGTTCACTTGTTACTCATAGTGAAATAGAAAATAATAAATTATGTCAAAAATATTTTCCAGCATTAGTTCAGTCAGCGAGTGAAGTTGGTGCTACGCAAATAAAAAATCGTGGCACGATTGGTGGCAATGTAGCGAATGCTTCACCTGCTGCTGATACTTTAAGTCCTTTATATGCTTATAATGCTTTAGTTATTTTATATAATCATCAAGGTAAAGAGAAAAAAGTTCCTATAAATGAATTTGTTATTGGACCTAAAAAAACTAATTTAAAAAAAGGTGAAATAATCAAAGGTTTTCTTTTACCTATAGACACTTCATTAAAGAGTGCATTTAAAAAAGTTGGTCCTCGTAAATTATTAACAATCTCAAAAGTTCATTGTGCTCTTGCTGTTATTGTTAAAAAAGAGAAATTTGAATATGTTTCGATTGCTATTGGTTCTGTTGGTCCTACAATAATAAGAGCGAAAAAAGCTGAAGAATATTTAATAGGTAAAGAAGCAAATAATGTAAATATAAACGAAGCAGCAAAAATAGCAACTTCAGAGATAAAACCTATTGATGATATTCGTTCTGAAGCAGAATATAGAAAAGATTTAACATATTCAATGGTAAAAGATTTGTTATTAGAAGTGTGCAAATAGAAGATATATTGAAAAAATTTATTATCAAAAAATGAATCTGATTATTTGAAAAACTAAACTACCAGAGAAAGAGGTATTATTAATTTCAAAAAATAGAATTATTAAAAATTATTTTAAAAACATTATATTAAAAAAATATACTTATACTTATATAATTTGAGGTGAACTGATGACGCCTGTCCCCATTTAGTCCCCATTTAGTCCACATTTTAGTCAACATTTTAGGGGACTATTTTGGTTTACATTTTTTGTCACCTGTTCATATTTTTTTATCTGAAACAATTTTTTATATTTTAAACATCTCTATATTTTTATTTAATTCATTAACAACTTTTTTTACTTCATTTGCTGTTGTAAGTAAATTCTTTGATGAACTACTACTCTGATTTATTATTGTTGTTATTGAATCCATATTATTTGCTATCTCAGTTGTTGTTTTTACCTGTTGTGTTATTACAACAGTTATTTCATTTATTGATCTTACTGTAGTATCTATTTCATTTTCAATCCTTTTAAAAGCATGTTCTAAATTTACTACTGTATTTACTCCTTCTTCTACATTTACTTTACCATTCATCATTGCTTCTACTGATGCTGCTATATCTTCCTGTATACCCTCAACTATATCACCTATTTCCTTTGCATTTCTCGCACTCTTTTCTGCTAATTTCCTTACTTCATCCGCAACAACAGCAAAACCTTTACCTGCTTCACCAGCACGCGCTGCTTCAATTGCTGCATTTAATGCTAATAAATTTGTCTGTTCACTTATCTCTGTTATTGCTTTTAATATCTCTGTTATTTCTTTTGACCTGCCTGCTAATTTTTCCATACTATCTGCAGTTTTATCAACTGCTACTTTTATTTTTTCTAAACCTTCAACTGTTGTATTGACAGCATTATGACCTTCTAATGCTGCTTCTCTTGTTTCATTTGATCTATTATTTGTATTTACTACATTTTGTCGAACTTCTTCAATTGAAGCATTCATTTCTTCCATTGCAGAATTGATTTGCTGAGATTTTAATAATTGTTGTTCAAGACCATTTGATAATTGAGTGGTTGCTGCTAACATTTCTTCTGAAATTTCATCTACTCTTAATGACAATGATTTTAATAAACTTATTAAATTTTTTAGATTATTTATCATTTTATAAAAACTACCACCAAGCACGCCATTTTCGATCCCTTCTTCTAATTTTATTGTTAAATTACCATTTGATAATTGTTCTGCTGTTTGTGAAAAATATTTTAATTTTTTTACCATATTTATAAATGATGTTGTTAAAACGCCGCTTTCTTCACTTTTTCTTTTTATTATTGTTTCTTCATTTCCTATTGTTTGTATTCCTTTTTCTTTTATTTCAATTGCATTTTTATTTACAAAAACATTTATTCTTTCATCAAGTAATTTATCTCTGGATATTAATTCTGCTATTGTTGCAAACTCTTTTAATTTTTGAACCATATTAAAAAATGCTTCGCCTAAATCGCCTTCGATTTTTTTATTTAATTTATCATTATTTAATTTATCTTCTGCTATTAATTTTGCCTGTTCGATTAATTCCTGTAATGAATTAATCATTATATTCATTGCCTGTGCTAATTCGCCTATTTCATCCTTACCTGTTATTTCACATTTTACATTATAATTGCCTTTACTCATTTCTCTTAAATTATTTATTACTTTCATTACTGGTCTTAATATGCTATTTGCTATTGCTATTGCTAATATAATTGCTATTATTATTGAGATTATTGATACTATTATTAGTAGTAGTAATGATGTATGAAAAACATTATCTATATCATCTTCCACTTGTTTTACTAAATTATCCATTTTTTCAAATGTCTTAAACTGTAACTCTCTGCTTTCATTATCTATTAAATCACCCATTTCATTATATAATTTTATTATTTCTTCGCATTCAACACTCATCTTATCAAAGACCTCAAATACTTTATTTACATTTGGCATTGTTATCTTATTATATATTGCTAATGCACCTTCACTATTCCCTTTTTTTAATTCTTCCTGTATATTTGCTACACTATGATGAAAATTATTATGTTCTTCCATTACTTGCTGCATATTTTCCAAGAATACTTTATTCTTTATATTTTTTCCTTTCTCATTCATCCATTTACCAAACGCACAGATTGTCGGGTCTGTTCCACCTTCAAATGTTTTTCTACTCACTATTGATTCTAAAATTTTTCGAACTAAAATATAATGTGCTAATTTTAATTTCTCTATATCTGCTAACATTGCAAAAGGATTCAGTATTTCACGATTAATTATTTCTTCATTTATTTTTAATATCTTATTATTTACTTCTGCAAATGCTGTTACTGATGTTTTACATTCTTCTAATAATTTCTTCTCTTTTTCATCTGCTATTTTCTCAAATTTTTCCATTTCTTCTCTATATTCTTTTCGAAATTTATAAAAATTTTCTACTGTTGTAATTCTTTCTTCTTTTGTCTGAAATACATTTATTAAAGTTCGTAGTCTTATTGTTAATTTCGAGATAGAAACTTCTGCTCTTAATATATATTCTATTTTAGGCGCTGAGTTAGAAATAGTATTTAACTCTCTAATGCTTACAATACTAATAATTATTAAAAAAACAACTAAAATTCCAAACCCACCAAATAATTTTGTTTTTAATTTTAAATTTTCTAACATCTTAATTTTCCTCCTTTTTTAAAATTTTTAAAAATAAAAAAGTTTTTAAATAAAAAAATGGAAAACTTTTTCCCTCCTTTCTGATTATTATTAAAATTAAAAAGATTTTTTGATTGGTATAATAAAAAGAGAATTGCTTACTTGCTTGCTTGCTTGCTTGCTTGCTTGCTTGCTTGCTTGCTTGCTTGCTTGCTTGCTTGCTTGCTTGCTGCAATCTTGAGTCCATATTATTTTCTTTCTTTAATTTCTTTAATATAATTTTTCCTAAAAAAAATACAAAAAATTTAATAATATCTATTTTAATTAATTTTTTTAAGTATAATTATATTTAAAAATCAGAAAATATCCCAGACATGGTATACCCCTTTGCAGCATTACGAATAGTAAGTAAAAAGAAATTAAAACAAATAAAAGAAATAATGAAAAGAAAAGCGAAAAAGAAATGAAAAAAAA
>Ga0116165_1001461_pt1 | contig 18304 bp, 3 predicted proteins | sample AD_JPNMR1_MetaG_FD_89885 | JGI IMG/M metagenome (GOLD analysis project Ga0116165, IMG submission 89885) | Active sludge microbial communities of municipal wastewater-treating anaerobic digesters from Japan - AD_JPNMR1_MetaG | ecosystem: Engineered > Bioreactor > Anaerobic > Digestate | place...
GAAAATTGCCCCAACGTTGTAAGAACACCATTTCCCTATCCAAATGCAAGGCCTGCGCTTGGACTGGAAGATTTAGACTGTTCTTTAGGACAGTCAATCTGTTCAATATGTGGTGATACTACAGAGTTTCCAAAGTTAGGTGAGTGGAGTAGTGGTGATAGGTATGGAGCATTTGGTAACTTAGCTGATGGACATGCAGTATTCCCTAATTCCTGTACTGTCGCATATGCCTATGGCTCCATTTGGACTTGGGGAGTACCAGTATTAATTCTTCCAAATAAAACCCCTGTTCCAACTGAAAATATTTATGATGATGGCGGTAAATGCATAATTGCAGCCTGGCCACAGGATCCAGAGACTCCTATGAACATAAGGCTTTACTTAAATACAGCTCTTTATGATTACAATAGCAAGATTAAGCATCCACCACACTTTGTTTTAGATACTGGATATGGTATAGATTATTGCGGAGAAGTCAGTATTAGAGTATCAAAACCTAATCCACTTCTTAATTTTAGTGAATTAACAATAATAGACCACGCTCTACAAAATTCAAAGTTAAATTACACTATGGGGGATCAAGCCCTATCTCCTCTTCCGCCGCCTAATCCTCAAATAGCAGCACGTTACTATCCTATTGCTCGAAATCTTAATAAAGACTTAAGATCTTATCCAGGAGGTCAAACTAATACGGGGAGGATTGTTTCAAGGTTAGGACTATTTAATGCTGAAAATCCATCAGGCAATGTCTGGAATGCTTATCCAGCTATCTGGGAAGATCAGTTTGTTAAGTTAGGAACAGAATTTATGCCTATGACAGATTACGGGATTGCTTTTTACTTAAAAGGTGCTGAAAACCCGTATGATAAATATTCTTTCTTTGGTTCTGGAAATCAAAGGATTATTAAAGTGGAGATTGAGGGCCCTTTTGCATTTCCGAGGACATTTACCGAGGACTTAACAAGGGGTCGCCCAGGGCAACCTGATTTGTACTCCTTTAGACTTAATCCAGGGTATGAATTTAATGAATATAAAAATGTTCCACTCGATTATGATTTTTCTGGAAAACTTGTTATTGATGGTGGAAATTATAATAAATACGAGCTTACACCAGCCTCTCTTTTCTGGTATGCTGATACTTTTCTTTGCGCAACTCTTCCTACTGGACCAACTGACTTTAGGATGGTAACTAATCCTATTGCTCCCTTCGATGCTGTCAATTATCCTTTAAGTGAGATAAATCCGTGGTTAAGACTTGATAATAAGTGGTTTTACTGGGGTGCGTTTAGATTTCCGAATACCATACCTTATTGGTACACACAAACTGTTTTTTTAATTGATGAGCTAATACCAGTTGGCGCGGGGCCACTTAAGATAAATGTAACTATGTCTGATGGAGCAGTAGTTTCCTATACAGATTGTTGCGAAGAACCACCAATTACAGAAATACCCATTCATGGTATTAAAATAGAGGATGCACCAAAAACACTTGAGATTGAGGAAGACCATAATTTTAGTGTAACCTTAACTGAAGGCTATATCCCCGAGCAGGATACCGAATATTGTAATGATGCCTTCTTGATAGTCTGGCAGGATAGAGGTATAATTGAGCCAACAACTGGTAGGATAGTGGGTATGGGTGATGGGCACCTCGCAAACCCTCCAAGGTCAAGTAATTGGTACAAAACCGGACATCAATTTCCAAAACATATGGACATAAATCTTGATGGCAAAGTTTCATTTGCTGATTATGAGACCGAGGTTATGGGTACTTATGATCTTGCAACAAATACATGGTCTTCTGGTATCGTCGATGGGCGAACATTTATGAGAGAGTATGGAATATACAATATAAGCCTCAGCGCAGATAAAGGTTCTCAGCTTACAACAATTGGCTATGACTTTGGTGGTATACCGGATGAATCAGGTGATTTTGATAAGAAGCAAGACCACGTAATAAGTGAATACGAAGTCCTTCCAATATATATAAATGCATACAAGTATGCCGATGATAACAATGATAGAGGCTTTACACCTCTTTGGAGGCCTGTTGCTCCTTATGAATATTCTCATGAGGTTTATCTATCAGGCATGGCAAAAATAACACCAGCACCTCATAATGATTATATTGTTTCATATACACCTGACCCATTAACTGCTGGTGTTACCCCTGAACTTGTAGATCCATCCAAACCCTTAACATTTGTTATTTTAGATGAAGATGGTAATCCTGTTAATTTGAGAAAGGGCGTCCCTGATAAAGATAAGAGAGACTTTGTATTGGATAGGAATGTGTGGAACGTTCTATTCAAAGATCCTCATCCCGATAATAAGGAATTCTTTGGAATGGATGCAAAATTACCACAATATTATTGGATTAGAACAGATTTGCAAAATAATGATGGAACTTTGTATGACAATGAATCAATTTATTTCTCAACAATTACTCCTTTTGATCCAATAAGTGTTGATTTTTCTTTAGCTACAGAGGGTAAATATAAATTCTTTAATTTCTGCGCTAATGATGCAGGAAGTTTCCTTGTTAGAGTTTATTCGCCAGATAGGAGGCATTATGGCGAAACGACCGTCTCAGTTAAGTTGCCATCTGTAAGCTATAAAATAATAAACGATGAAGATCCTGAGGGCATAGTATTTGAAGTCCCAGGGACTCCTGATTTTGTTTTGACTGCAGTAGATAAGAGAATTTATACAATTGAAGCACATGTACTTGACGCTCAAGGAGATGTTCTTAAAGGTAAAACAGGAGCACAAATTTGTACTACGGAAGATGGTAGATTTACTCCTATAACAACATTTTTAAGAAATTTCAGATATCCCGCTGGAGATGTTTATGCTGGAACAAGATATTATAATTTAATAGGTGTTGACAAAAATGAGAATGGCAGCATTGAGCCATTAAATTTTGAAAGAGTTGCTATGGATGGCTTTGGTAATGTTGGTGGCGCAGGACTTTATAACACTCAAAATGCAATTAATCCTCTTCATGGTGGGTTCTACACAGGTACTGTAACTGATATACCACCTGAATATGTAACATTTGCAGGATGGGGGCTCGGTTGTATTTACAATAGTGTTTATAAAGGTGGATATTGTATAGCAGACCTTGACAGAAATAATCAGCTTACATTTAATGACTCTCTTGACCTTGACCAGGAAGGGAAAGTAAGATTTAAGTTTTATGCAAATGATATGGGCTTAACAGAGAGCTTCTTAGGTGGTTTTATTGGCAAAAACAAACTTACCTCTGTTCCAGCATGGGGAGATGTAGCAGGACACCCGGGAGGTTTCGAAGGGGATCCTTTTGCTCCATTTGATACCTGGAGAAGGTTTAGATATAGCGGCGCGAGATTCCTGCCTAACTTTGCTCTTGACTGGGATGCACATCCTGACATATACGTATCTATAAAGGGTCCGGAAATGAGATTATTAAATGCAAAGACTCGCCAACCCTTAGGTAAAGAATTGTTAAATACCGAATCCTATGACCTTACTTATGGTGTTCCAAACCATATCATAGTTCAAGTACTACCAGCTGATTCGAGGGACTTGCCAATAAAGGAGAATGGAGAAGTTGTGGTATACGGTGGAGAGCATGAAAGATATATAAGGGCTCTTCTTAAGAATGGAATTGATGGTATACCAGAGACTCTTCTTACTTATACTCCCACTGGTACTGGAGCCTCTATTGGTTATATTGATTATATCAGAATGAATGGTGGATATGACCAGTTTGATGATAATTTAAATGTTGGTTTATCTCAATACACTTATTTTGATTCAAGCTTAGGGCTTGCTTTAGATGTTTCTGCTTTAGGTGATCTTTATCCAAGAAAGAAAGTAACTTTACGTATTAAGGTTTATGAGGGAGCGGCTAATACTCCAATTGATTCCGCTAGTGTCAGAGTAACTGGATCTGGAGTTAACGAGGGAGGTAATACGAATAGTAGTGGAATATGTGAGCTTAATATACTTCCTACAGAAGAGGGAGAAATTGTTATAACTGCTACTAAGAAAAATTATCTTCCAGGAAGCGAAGTAGTTTATGTTGGAAGGGATACCCGCCCGCTATTCTTATATGTTGATCCTACGCCGGAATTAACAAAAGATGATATAGTAACATTTGCAGGTTATACAAAGTCAACAGCAACATTAAGCATAAACGGTGAAAGTGTACAATTAGATTCAAAGGGTAATTTCTCAGTAAAACTACCTTTAACTGAAGGTGAAAATAATTTTAAGATAATTGCTACATATGAAGATCAGCGAAAAGAAGAGAATCGCTCGATAACAAGAGATTCAACTCCACCGGATGTAGAGGTATTTGATCCTGGAACCCTTGTTGATGTTAAGGAAGCATTAATAAAAGGAAAAGTTTCTGAGAAGGGCGCTATGGTTGTAATAAATGGTAAAACTGCAGAAGTAATTGGCTTTGAGTGGCAAATAACTATTCCTGTTGAATATGGGAAAAATATTTTGACTATAACTGCAAAAGATAAAATTGGAAATGAAAAAACAATTTCTAAAGATATATATATATTCAGGAAACTTATTGTTGAAGTACAACTCGGCAGTAAGACTGTTTACTTAAATGGTGTTCCCCAAGCACCACTTTCTACTCCGCCATACTTAAAAGACGGGAAGATGATGGTGCCTCTTAGAATTATTTCGGAGATTCTTGGTGGAAAAGCTGAATGGAATCCCGATACAAAAGAAGTGAAAATAACTTTTGATGATAAGGTTGTTTCAATGGTAATCGGCTCCAATATTGCTATAGTTAATGGAGAAGCTTTAAGTTTGGATACTCCTCCAGAAATTATAGAAGGGACTACCTTTGTGCCATTGCGTTTCATCGGAGAAGCGTTTGGATTTACTGTTGAGTGGATTGAATCGTCAAAGACTGCAAAAATAACGAGGCTAATATAGGGGAATGAAGCTGCAAATTCGAAATAATAAACTTACTGTTTGTCTTAATAGAAAAGATGAGACCCTTCGGGAGCAAAATATGCTCCCTCAGGGTGACGAGCGAGGTGTTATTCCTGCGGAAGCAGGAATCCATAAAGGCAATAAAAAAAGAAGTGGATTCCTAATAGATACATTTGGGAATGACAAAGTAAATGCCATTCCGAGCGATTGCGGGAATCCAGAATGTCAGCAGGAACGGAAGTGCTTTTTATGAATAGATTAAATAGAATTAATAATAGTTGGTGTAGTGGCATTCTTCTGTGTTTGTCCAAAGAACAGAAGCGTCATTCGCGTGCATTAATTTGTCATTCCCGCGAAAGCGGGAATCCAGAAAGAAAAATATATGGAGAACCATCTTTTGGTGAAAAGGAGTGGGTAGGATGAAAAAATTATTAAGTTTGTGCATAAGTTTAATTCTATTATTCGGAATTATTCCTCTTGGTAACAATTACCCTTCTATTGTTTTTAGCCGTGTTGAGAAGAAAAATGCCACTTTTATTGCTGTTACCTGGAAAAAAGCAGGATATGATAGAGATGGCACAAAGCTCGATCCCGAAAGATATTTCCCTTGGGAATATACAAAAGGTAGTTCATGGGGAAGAAAAGAAGTTGGGATGCAAGGCGTACCAGTTTATTGGACTGAATTTTATCTAACAATTAAAGGCGATGGTGGTAAAAGTAAACCTGAGAATAGGTGGGTTGCTGTAATTGATTCCTGGGGTAGAATGTGGATTGATCCTGATGGTAATTTTCACAACGCAAATTATGATAAGTTTTCTGATCCAAATCATCCCGCCTATATTCCTGGCAGATGCGAGGGAAACCCTAGAGCTCAAGTAGACCCAGTTTCAAATACTCAGGGACCTTATATTCTTGATACCACAGACAATGAATTTAAACCAGAAATATATTTCTATGATAAATTAACAACCGGAAGAGGATTTAGAATTGGTTGGGCTGATATGGTTGATTATCCAGCTTACGGCACAACATTGCCTGATGGTACTATTTCTGATGGATCGGTAAAGGATGGGGATTGGGATATTGATTTCCCACTCGAAAAGTTTGTGAACAATGGGGACGATATAGCTGATGAGAAAGAAGAGTGGCATCTCGAAACTGTAAGAGAGAATGGTTATTACGATTTAGGGGAGGCAATATATAGATTAAGTGTTAGAAGTGAAGCTACCACTGATCCAATCCGCAGTACTGTTCACGAAGGAGATTTAAGATTAACTAATGTCTCTGTTGCTTATGGAGAGAAAATTTATAATTACTATGCTGGTTCACAGGTACAACCATCTGACAAAGATTTAGGATTAAAAATTGTTCCCTTTATGGATGATGGTAGTCCTGTTATTGATGTTGGCGAGGAGTGGCATACAACAAACTTTAATCCAAATGGTACTTATGACCCAGGAGAATCAATTTATCTTAAAATAAATGGTTTTCCGTTACCTTCTGTTCAGGTTGGAGACACAAGGCTTACAAATGTAAATACCCGCACAGATGAAAGAGGTCTTGTAAACGCGGGTATTTATGCAGGGGATGTGTTAATTCTCTCTGAGGTGCTGGAAGCAAATTGTGATGGCAGCAACATTTATGATTTATCAGTAGAAACTGACTTATGGATGAACGTTAATCCATCTGTTACAACTGCGAGGATATTTTCTCCAAACGGAGAGTTAAATTATGATGCTCAAAGAATTCAAAAATCGACTGTTCTTGACCCAGATGGCAAAACTTTTTATGTCCCGGCAACCACTTTTTCTGGTGTTGACTTAAGTTATAGAGAATATATAGGAGTGCAACTTTTTGCTGATAATGGATTTGATACCAATTTATGCGCTAATTTACCTACTGATAGGCTTTATCCCCAGAATTTAAGCGATGACTATATAGCAGGAAGAACAGGTGAAGAATTCTTAGGTGCAGTAAGCGGAAATTATGCTTTTGATTACGGTAGATATTTAACAAGTTTTGACGGGAGAGATTTTTACCACGATGTGGGCGGAGAAGGCTTTGGATGTGGTGAATCAATCTATAGAAAGATTAAATTTGCTCCTGGTTTTGAGCCAGATCCCTTACTTAACTATGTAGTTGAAGAGGGAGATATTCGATACAATACTGTTACAGTTGAAAAAGAAGGTAACAGAGTAACATATCTACCAAGGACATTAGTAACTACCGGCGACCTTGATATTGGGCTTGCTATTACTCCAATGCCTAAAGATATAAAGTTTTTTGATGAAGAGCGTTTTGGTAGTACAAATGAATACGATGAAGGAGAAACACTTTATAAGTCCGCTGATGACATAACAGGTCCAGGGGATATTAGATTCTCAGAGATTAAATTTGCAGGGAAAACTTATAATTGTAACAGTGAACTTGCAAGCACTGATTTTTGGTTGAGAGAGAGTCCTCTTCACATGATTAGTATAGGAAATTGTGGAGATGGTAAATTTATTGATATGATAGTGCTTCCTGGTAAACTTGACCTTGATATACAGATTGATAAGCCTTTTAAGGTTGAACAAACTACTCAAATAAATGCAAAACTTAATACACCACTAAAGGATGGGGAGAAAGTACATCTTGTTGTAAAAGAGCCTGAAATTACAGGATTTGGTGGAGTACCGGCTCCTCCAGGGCGGTATCAGGAGCAGCTTCTTCCTCATCAGTGGCTCCCAATCTGGCCTGGTTTAGAGGAGGATAGTGAGAAAAAATTCTTAGATAATTATATGAATATTACCCTTCCTGAAATTAAGCAGACCTTTGGAGAAGACTTTACTCCTACTTTTGTTGATGATGGTAAGGGTATCCCTAATTTATATGTACCAAAAGAAGAGGGTGGCGGAGAATTAATTCCACCAAAGCCTAAATCTAAATTAACATCTTCTATGCCACCAGGAGCTCCGGGCGGAGGAGTTAATCCTCTTGCTGACCCAATGGTAGAATATAGGCTTAATCCTTATCCTTATGATTATAGAATGTATTATTACAGTGCATGGGAAAATTTTGTGACACCTCCTGGTGCTGGCAGATGGTCTGATCCGACTGTTTGTTTAAACCAGTATTCATATGTTAACCAATATTGTAGTAATCCTTATTCATATAACTATTATTATAGATATGAAAAATCTCCTGCCTGTGCACCTCAACGTGGTCCTTACCCATATGATTTTCCTGTTGTAGGGGGGAGAGCTTTTAAGTTTCCTTTTTATGGGAATAATTATTCTACTATATGGGTTCATCCATTCCCTGCCATATGGCTATACAATGATCCTGTTCCTCATAGGCACCCAAGACAGATAAACACTTATATGTATTATTATTATGCTGGTTATGGGGTAGCTTACCCACAATACAACTATTCCAATCTTCCTATTCTTTCTGCTTACTCCGATCTTTACTATGCAGCAATATCTCCAGCTCGCTTTACCTGGAAGCCACCAGGAAGCACTTGTCCGGATTATCCGACAGCTTATTCTTACTATTATGTTTATGATTATCCTTATACTTATCTTACTCATTATGGTTATTATGACCAGACTCAGCAGCCAACATCAAATGGTGTGTGGGCTTATGTGGACGATAGTGTTTCTCCAAGAAGGCTCGTTATTACATGGATTGTAAACTTTAGTTATGATACATATATGAATGGTATGGAAAGAACTGATATTGATATTAAATACACTCCTTATAGAGTACAGATGGTTCTCTATGAAAATGGAGATTTTCAATATAATTATGATGGCGGTAATAAATACTGGTCAAGATATACTGGATATGGACCAGTAGTTGGTTGGACTGCAAAGCAGGGTGTTGGAGCCACTGCTAATCTTCTCCCGCACCATATGAACAGAGACCTTGAAAATGCCCCATCGGTAAAGTGGAGCTACTATCAACCACCAGGAAAGATTGACCCTCATGATAGATGGTTGCCATATGTTGATTATAGAGAGCTTGACAATGAACATAGAGATGTTACTTTCCAATATACCCCTTATAGAGGTACATGTAATGAAGACGGCACAAGGACAAGGCTTGAAATATTAGCCTTCCTTGATAAGGAAGGAGGTATAGCACAGCCAGTTCCTTTAGATCCCCTACAGGATGTACCATTTGATAAGTACGACCTACCAATTGGTGTTGCAAATGGTAATAAAGCTTACGTTTATGTTGATATGGATAGTAATGCCATGATCACGGAAGGAGATATTAGACTCACTTCTGTTACATATGGTAGTTCTTCTTATCCTCAAGGTTCAGTTGTAAATGCAACAGATTCCGATGCTACTGCTCCAGATGATTGGAAGGCGTATCAACCATGGAATGTCCCAATAGGAGGTGCAGTTTATACAGATGGAACTATAATAGTCTATGCTGATTTAAATTCCAATGGAATAGCTGATGCAGGAGATGTTCGTCTTGTTGCGTTTGGCCCTTATGGACAGGGTACCGTTGTGAGAGCACCATATGATTGGGAAGTGTATAATAATCAAGTTCTTCTTTTCCCTGCTGATGCACCTGTTGGAGTTATAAAGGATAAGTATGTCTATTGGGATAGGGATAGGTCTCAAACTTTAACAAGGTTTGATATACGACTCACTGCGGTTGACTCTTATCCTGCAGGAACGCAGGTTTATGCAGGTGACCTTGATGTTGGTACTCCTTACGCAAGACAAAATGTCCCCATAGGTATTCATGACCCACTTCCTGCTGAACCTTTTAATAAGAGTATTCAGTATCACACTAATGTCTATGCACATCTTGGTGACCCTGCAATAGCGCTTGTAGCAGAAGGTGATATAAGAATATCAGATTGCTATATTGGACCTAGTGGTGGACCATTTACAGTGTATCCTAAAGGAACAGTTGTACGGGAGGGCGACCCTGATATAGGAGATGGATTCCAAATTTATAACCCAAAAATATATATAATTGACAATAATTATGCCTCAGGAATTTATGCCGATGTTGATAATTCAGGTTTAAATGGTTGTTATAATTATTATTCTGCTCCAACAGAAGGTGATATTAGAATTACTCCTAACAAATGGAAGAGATTTTACGAATATGCTTCTTTTGATCCGAACTATTATCGACCAAAAAGTTTTGATGCTGGCACAATAGTATATACTGCTTACAGTGAATATTCATATCCTGACCATCCATGGTATGAAGAATTTGATGTTTGTGGTGGTCCTTATTATTATTATCATTATCCTTATGGTGCTGCGTCATGGCTTAATAACATAAGTGTTACGGTAGATAATAAAGTCTACGCTAATGTAGATCCACCATCTAATTTTGTAAAACCAAGAGACTGGAGAATTACCGAAATTGGTAAGTATTTCCAGGGAACATACATTGAAATTTATGATGGGGATAGACAATCCAATTTTCTTTATGACCCTTACTGGGCAATTCACGCCTGGACAAAGCTTGAACTTGACGAGAATCCATTCAAATCAGTAAAACCAATCCCCCAGGTGAACCCTTATCCGCTAATTCCTAAAGAAGTTTATAATGCTTATGACTGTTACTCCTGGTTTAAGTATGATATAGTTGCAGAAGATTTAATATTAGAAGCTGACAGGAAATGTATTGATTTGTATGAGCAGCGATGGCCCAATATATATTTGCGGATTAAAGATGCTGATAATACAAATGATGTGAATGATCCTGCAAATGTTGTCGTATCAGGAAACGGCAATGAACCAATAGTTATGAACTTTAACGCTCATGGAGGTGGTATCAAATTCTTCTTTACTGCTGTTGCAGAGCCTCCAAGCGGGCAAAAATATATCGGGCAATACATGGAGGATGATACAGTTGTATTCTGGTATTGGTATGACAACGTACCATATGGGGCGTTAGATCCTAATGACTTCTTATCAAGTGGGTATGATTGCAATAGAGGTGGCGCATTTAAGCCTGTTGGTAGTAATCCAAGGGGTAATTACAATAAAGATTTTCCACCATTTCCTGCCAGAGTATGGGATACAGATTGCACATTTGGGCAGACTGTATGCTCAATCTGCGGAGATCAACCAGGATTCCCTAAGTTGGGTGAGATATTTAATAGGTTCTATTATTTTGCATTTGATTCAGGTGATATCAATGGTAGGTCTATCTGGAATATGGGTGATCAGATAATTAACCAGCTTGGCGCTGCACCATCATTTGATGGAAATACAACCGATCCTCAAATTATATACTGTCCCTCTCAGGGTGATGGTGGTTGCGGAACTTACTGTTCTCCAAGAAGATATGGGTCAGTATGGACTTATGGAGTTCCAGTTCAGGTTACCTCTTGGACCGATGAAGATGAGGGCGGTAGAGTATGTGTTCCAATTAAAGCATTTAAAGCTGAGCCAGTAACAGTAAGATTGTATTCTTCAAGAGTGCTATACGACTATAATACAAAATATCCTCACGGACCTGCATTTATCCATGATACTGCTCATGGTATAGATTATTGCGGAACTTTAGACCTTAAAGTTTTGGAGCCAGACCCTAAACTTAATTTCGGTGAATTTGAGATTGTTGACCACTCCTTACAGAACTCAAAAGTGAATTATACATCCGGCACTGACGCGCTAAGCCCTAAGAGTTATCCCACTCCAATGCTTCATGCTGATTACAATCCAATTTTAGAAGATTATAGGAAAGATTTTAGAACCTACCCTGGAGGACAAACACATACTGCAAGAATTCCAAACGATGAATCACGTGCAGGCTTTAACTCTTATTCGGCTCTGTGGCATGATATGTATAATAAACTCGGAACTGAGATGTTTCCATTCTCAGATTATGGTATATACTTTATATTGTATGATGGGATGGATCAGAGAATTTATTGGGATCCAAATGTTGGACTTCCATCGAGAAATATTAAAGCCATAACAGTAGAAGGTCCATTTATGAGACCTAAAATCTTTGAGCGTATTGGAGCAACAGGAGCTCTGACACAATCTTATAAGAGTAGTTATCCAAATAACCTGCCAGTTCAATATGATTATTCTGGGAAAATAGTTATTGATTTAACAAACTATAACTTATATTCAACATATTCACCACCTGATTTAACAGCAATTGCCTCTCCATTTTCTGCTGATAGATTTATGTACAAATATAGAAATCAGAGGTTAGTTGAAAGTAGAAAGCTTTGGTATTACGGGAGATTTACTGGAGCTCAAGTAAGCGAATATATGTATGATTGGCTTAATGCTACGCATATGCTTCACATTATAGATGAAATAATTCCAATTACTCAAGGAAAGCTTTCTATTACGGTTGAGCTTTACGATGGAACTGTTAAGAAGTATCAGGACTGTTGCGAGGAAATATATGATGATATACCTGTTCATGGCCTCGAGATTGGCACAAATGTATCGAATATTGCCGTGGATACTGATACAAAACTTGAGATAAATTTAAAAGAATACGATACAAAAAGCTATCCTCCCTCTGAACATATAATTCCTTGTAGTGATGCTTTAGTTCTTGTATGGCAGGATAGAGGAGTTAAAGATGCATCTGGGAAGATTAATGGTGCAGGTGATGGCTGGATCACGGTGCCTCCAAGATCTTCAGAGTATACCAGTTCCCATGCTCAACTTAATAGGTGGTTTGATATAAATAACGATGGGAAGGTTTCATATTCACAGTGGGAGACTGAAATAATCGGTACTTATGATATAGCGACTAATTCATGGTCTTCTGGAGTAATTGATGCGAGAACATTTAATAGAAATGACGGAACTTACATTTTTGATTTAACTGCTCAAAACGGTGCTTTAGTTGATACAATTGGAACTGATTTTGGCGGACCAGTGTCACAAAATAATCTTCCAGATCATGTTATAGATGATTATGAGCTTCTTAATCTTAATATAACTGCTTTTAAATATGGTGATGATGATAATGATAGAGCATTTACTCCAATTTATAATATTTCAAGGCCTTATGAGTTTTCTCATGAAGTTTACCTTGCAGGGCATAAAGCTCTTCCAGTTGTTCCAAAAACTGACCTAATTGTTAGCTCAACGCCTCAACCTCTTACGGCAGGATGTGTGCCTGAACTATTAGAAGCAGGATTACCTCTTACATTTAATGTTTTAGATGCTGAAGGAAACCCCGTTGACTTATCACGTGGCATTAAAGATGCATCTGGAGATGACAAGGTAATAGATGATGTTATCTGGAATGTATTAATTAAAGACCCTCATCCAGATAATAAAGAATTCTATGGATCAAAAGCGAAATTACCTCAATATTATTGGGTAAGAACTGATTTACATAATAACGATGGAACGATGATTAATAATTTGAGAATGTATTCCTTCCCAAGAAAGCCATTTTTACCAATTGAAGTTGATTTTAGCGAAAAAGCGGAAGGTAAATATGTATTTAAAGGTTTCTGTGCTAATGACGAAGGAACCTTTGATGTATATGTTGATACTCCGGATAGGAAGCATAGAGGAGTGGTAAAAGTTCAGGTTGAGTTACCAAGAGTAATATATGGAGTAGAGCATTTGTTAATTAACCCAGATTATTATAAGGAACACGGGATACCTGTATCGGATGGAGTAGAACCTGATTTTGTTATGACTGCTGCTAACATGAGTCTTTACGGAGTGATAGCCGAGATAAGGGATGCGCAAGATAACTTAATCACAGGTGCTGCATCCGGGCAATGTGCTGCTGGGGAAAACCTTGCAAGATTTACACCTTACAATACAAAATTAGATAACTTTAATTATTATCAATTACAATCACCAGTTGGTTATTATTCATACGAGATGTATGGACAATATATTAGGACATGGTATTATACTGTAAATTCACCATACTACAGCTATTACGATGCCTATGGTGGATTACTAACACGTTACTATAATAGTATTTTAGTTCCAAGGCAAAATACCAATATTATTTTCTGGATTGATGGTTTTAGGGTTTATGGCCGCTCTTCATGGACTTCAAGTTGGTCTGCGTGGGATGCAATAACTTACTACAATACAACAAACTGGCAATGGGAAAATGGTGATTGGGAGATTTACCCAGTTTTTGATTTACCACCTGCTGATAATTTGAGAGGCTGGGGTAGAGGTGCAATTTACAATAGTCCTCATAAGGGTGGATATCTATTCCCTGACTGGGGAGGCCAGGTAATTGATGGTATGCTTGACTATAGAGATAGTTTTCCAATAAATGAATATGGTCAGGTTGGAGTTAATTTTGGTGCAAGTGATATATGTTACTATGGAGGACTAATTGGGAAAAATCCATATTCCAACGATTTAACCTTTGGTGATGTTGGTGGAGGGTTATGGAACTTTAGAAAACTACCCTGGTATCCAGGCGATATTAGGTACAGATACAATCAATATTTAAGTGATACATCTGGTTGGACAAATGCTGATGGAACATTTAAGCTTGATTGGGATGCATTTCCTAATCATGATGTTAAAGTTGGTAGACCAATTGCTCAGGTTATAAACGAGACAACAGGTGTAGAAGTGGGTAGGAGTCTTGTGGATACGAATAATTATGATTTGATATATGGTAAAACCAACCACTTAAGAGTAAAACTTTATCCTGCAAGTACTAATTATCCAGATTTAATGATTCAACCTGGCGGAACATTGATTCTTTCTGATGATGTTTATTTCCCAGATGACTTACAAAGGGAATCAAAGTCAGAAAACCTTATCTGGGCTACGACCGTTTATAATGAAAGTAGTCAAGAAACTTCAGCTGTTTTAGAGCTAACACCTACTGGTAGCTTTAGAGATGTAGCTCAACTCAAATACTGGGGTTTTTCAGCTGATTGGAATGTAAGTTTTAGATATCGCGACAGATTTGGCAAAGTGTGGGATCTTGCAGATTTTGATGTTATAAGAGCCTTAAAAGTGGTTGCTAAGACAGGTAAAGATCTATATGCAGGCGAAGCAGATACATTAATTATTTATGTTTATGAAGTTGGTACCAATAAGCCAGTTTCAGATGCAAATGTTACTGTTACAGGTCCTGGAATTAAATTAGAAGGCGAAACCGATAAAGATGGTCTTGTAAGATTTGATATTTTACCAAAAGATAAAGGTGTAATTGAGATTAATGTAACTCATAGGTCTCTTGGAGAAGGTTATACTGCACTGACAGTAAAAGAAGCTAAAGAATCATCTGAAATTTTATTTAATGTTGATCCAATTCCTCAGACAACAAAAGAAAGCAAAATTAAGGTAAGTGGTTCCACTATGCCAGGCTATAAAGTTACAATAAATGATAAACAAGTTAATGTAACAGATGATGGTAAATTTGAAGCCGAAATTGATCTTGTTGAAGGCCCTAATAATGTTGTAATAATTGTAGAAGATAGTCTTGGTAGAACTGCAAAAAAAGTTTTAACTATAGTTAAGGATACAATGGGACCAACTATATTTATAGATGATATACCTCAGTTAATTGATGTGCGAGAATATACATTAAAGGGTAAAATTGAAGAGAATGCTACATTAGAGGTAAATGGTAAAAAAGCAATAATTAATGGAGAAAACTGGGAAATAACAATACCTCTAAATTTTGGAGAGAATAAAGTTTTGTTGGTTGGCAAAGATCAGCTTGGGAACGAAACAAGGAAGGAATTAGTTTTAACAGTGTACCATAAAGTAGAAGTGAAGCTCACTATAGGGTCAAAAGAAGTTATTGTGAACGGTACACCGTTAAGCGAGCCTCTTCAAGTTGAACCGTATATAAAGAATGGGAATACTTATGTTCCCATAAGAGTCATATCTGAGGCATTCGGTGCTAAAGTTGAATGGCTTTCAGATGTGAAAGGTATAGTTATTGAATTTATGGGTAAAAAAATAGAAATGCAAGTTGGTTCTAAAAAGGCAATAATAAATGGAAAAGCAGTCGAGCTTGATACACCTCCAGAAATAACGAGCGGAGTGACATTTGTTCCAATAAGATTTATTGCTGATACACTTGGTGCAGAAGTTAAGTGGATTGCAGAAACAAGAGAAATAATTATAACAATTTTGGTTTATTAAGAATGGATAAAAAACATTTTCAAGGGATGGACGGACTAAATGTCTACCCTGATTTTAAAGAAAAGGAGATGGATTAATATGAGGAAACTGGGAGTTTGGATTGTAATCTTTTCTATGATATTTTCGATATTCTCCTTTTATCCTGGTACTTGGAAGCATGTAAAAGGCGCTTCAAGCAATAAAGAAGCATTAAATGTTGCTGTTAGATTTCACAGAATTAATTATGATGAATATGACGAAAAAATGGAAAGCTGGAAAATTGTTCCCTGGCAAGATTCCCCAGAAGAAGTTTGGTGGGGGAGAAGTGGATACGAGATGCCGAATGCTCAGCTTGCAAAAGACCCAGCCAATCCAACTGTTAATGTACCTGCAACAGCTTCTAATGGTTTGTTTACAAGGCCAACGCTTTGGGCAAAGTTTTATATGAAAGTGACTGCTAAGGGCGGCATGAGCCAGGAATCTGATATATGGTATGTAGTATTAGATGATGCGGGACAACTCTGGTTTGACCCAGATGGAGCTTTTCATGATCCAAGGTATTATGCTTATGCCGATCTTGCCGACCCTAATTATATACCAGGTAGTTGCGCCTATAACCCACAAACTCAGGTTGATCCTATTCCCGGCAACAACACTCAGGGTCCTTATATATTAGATCCATCATACTTCTATAATGAACGTGACCCCAATCCGTATTATCGTGGTAATATCTTTTTCTGGGACAACAGAAGAGGTGGACTTGGAACAAAAAGATTCTGGAAGTTAGGTTGGGTAGATTACACTGACTTTGATGTGAATACAGCTGTTAAGCAAGAAGATTGGGATGTTGGCTTATCAGTAGTAAGGTTCAGAGACAATAGAGATGGAATAGTCGATCAAGACGAAGAATATCATGTTGATCTTCCATTTACATTTAATGGAATTCAAACACACCCAGGCAAGTATGATTATGGTGAATTTATATATCAAAAAGGTAGTGGAAATACAGCACTTAAAGTACAAGTTGGTGATTTAAGAGAAACATATGTTGTTATTAGAGATAGTAGGGGAGAAAATGTCACTTATGAGCCATTAACACTTGTTGCAACCTACGATCTCGATTTAGGTTTGGACCTTGTATCATTCACAAATACTTCAATTCCAATTACTAATCCAATAGGACCAGATGAAGAAGTTCATACTGATTTTGGTTTAAGAGCTGGCTTTTACGACCTGAATGAGTTTATATATAGGAAAGTTGATTTAGAAGGCGATGGTTTAGTCGATCCTGTTGTTTCAACGGGTGATATTAGATTAACACCAGTAAATGGTCGAAGAGATCCTGAAACTGGAAAACTCTTATTAGGTGGAATATGGGCAGGAGATTTATTAGTTCTATCTGAAGTATTGGAAGGTGGATGTAATAGTCCAACCTATGATATAAATATTGAATCAGATATTTGGCTTGGGACTAATCCTTCTGTTGTATCAGCAAGACTACGCTCCCCAACAGGAGATATTTTAAGTTCTGCTCAAGACTTACAGAAAGCAACTGTTTTAGATCCGGATGGTTCTAAATTTGTAATACCAGTAACGACTTTCCATGACATTCGTTTAGGATATAGAGAATATATAGGTTTTGAATTATTTAAAGATGATGGAGTTAATAATTTATTTGTTACTTCATTAACAGACAATAAAGCTATACCAAATAATTTATCAGATGACTACAAAGAAAAAACTACCTCAGAAGAGTATTTAGGAACTAAAAATGGAAGCCCTGACCTTGATTATGGTAGATCTTTAACTCCGTTTCCTTCTTCTGTTCTCTATTACGATGTTTCTGGGGATGGTAATTTTGGTGTAGGTGAAGGAATTTATAAAAAGAAGTTTGGTAGCACTTTACGTCAGGTTGAGCCTGGAGATATAAGATTGTCCGACATGAGGTATGATGTTTCTGGAAATAGAATTAATTTTAAAGCTTCTACTACTGTTTCTGAAGGTGATGCTGATATAGGTTTTCCTTTAAGAAGATTTGCTCCAAATGTTCGCTTTTATGATGAGATGGATCCCTGGAACTCTACAGTACCTCCTAATTTAACATACGATCCATGGGAGGATATTTACAGAATTGGAGAAGCCGCCTCTGAAGTTTATAAAAACATAGATGTTCCTCTTAGAGCAAGAGGACTTAGGTATGAGTTTATATATGTTGATTTTGATAATGATAATCATGTTTCAGCTGGTGACATTAGATTATTTAGAGTTGACACTTACGA
>Ga0116165_1001474_pt1 | contig 18210 bp, 13 predicted proteins | sample AD_JPNMR1_MetaG_FD_89885 | JGI IMG/M metagenome (GOLD analysis project Ga0116165, IMG submission 89885) | Active sludge microbial communities of municipal wastewater-treating anaerobic digesters from Japan - AD_JPNMR1_MetaG | ecosystem: Engineered > Bioreactor > Anaerobic > Digestate | place...
CCAAAGACCATGAACAGGAATTCATCCGTATAGTTATGAATAATTCAGAAAAGGAACTTGCCAAAGAACTCCGCCAAAGTCAAAAGGAATACGAACAAGCACAGACTCGCATTGCTGACATAGACAAAATCATTCGAAAGCTATATGAGGACAATGTGATGGGCAAAATTCCCGAAGAGCGTTTTTACAAGATGTCGGCTGAATATGAAGCCGAGCAGAAGGCTCTGGAAGAAAGGATAACTGAATTAAAACATACCATTGATACAGCAAATGAACAGTCCCTCAATACCGACCGCTTTTTGGCACTGGTTAAAAAGTACACAGAAATTACAGAATTGGATGCAGAGATTATCCGAGAGTTCATTGACAAAATTATTGTATTTAAGGCTGAAAAGATAGATGGCCGCAGAACCCAGCGGATTCAAATTTTCTATAACTGCATTGGTGCTATCGACTTACCAAAATAAACGAAAAAACGGCATAGCCGAATATCAACGACTATGCCGAATTTTCAGGAATTATAAATCCCTATCTGACCGCTCCTAAAGGCTTTTTTCTTTTGTCTATTATTACAGTTCTATTACAAATTACGGAAACGGCCATTCTATGACAGGAATATTCATGGTTATGTCGAATAAATAAATAGGGTAAATAGTCGAATTTTGCACATTTATATTTTTACTAATGAAAAAATTTCAAGAGGTGTTATTATGAGAAAGGCTCTGTTCATTTTATTTATGGTGTTTTCTCTTATTATCAGCTCATTTTCGGTTTCTGCGCAAAAGCTGTTGTTAACCTATGACGGTGCTGTTCACGAATATACCGGAAACATTTTCAGTCTTAAGGTTAACGGTGAGACAGTCAAATCGGATTTGCCGCCGATAATAATCAACGGACGTTCCTTGGTTCCTGTAAGAGCTATTTTTGAAAAGCTTGGAGCACAGGTCTCCTGGAATGCTACCGAAAAAAAGGTTACCGTTTCCTATAACGGAAAGGATATTGTGCTTAAGATTAATGATACATATGCAACGGTAAACGGCCAAAAGATAAAAATGGAGGTTCCTGCAAAAATAATAAATGACAGGACTGTAGTACCCCTGCGTTTTGTTGGCGAGAACCTTGACATGGAGGTCGGTTGGTACCCTGAAAAAGGTGAAATTACAATAGATAACAAAATAGTTGTAGGTCAAATAAATGATATTAAGTACTCAAATGCAAATAACTTGGATCAGATTAAAATAGATCTTGATACATATCAGAATTACAAGATCATGAGAGTATCAGAGCCGGATAAAATTGTTGTTGATTTTCCGAATACTAAAATATCGGCAGCATCACCCAGCATTAATATAGACAGTGAGTTGGTAAAATCAATACGTTGCGGACAGTTTAACGAGTCCACGGCAAGGGTTGTGATGGATGTTGTCGGAAAACCGGAATACCAGGTAAAAGAAGACGAAAAAAGCGTTATTTTGAAGCTTCTGCCGGAAAACACCGGAACCGGTGGGCAGAATGGATCGGGGAATACCGGTGCAAACAACAGGGAGAATATACTGAATATCAAGCATGTATCCAAAACAGACCATGAAGAAGTACATATTAAGTCAAATATAGTTGATAACTTTGACTCTTTTAAGCTTACGGAACCGACACCAAGAATTGTGGTTGATATACCCAACAGCCGTATAGAAGGAGAGCTTCAAAGAATAGATGTAAACAGTGCATTGATAAGTGCAATCAGATCTGCCAATCAAGAGGGTAATAAGGCACGGGTAGTTGTTGACCTTAAAGGAAATTCCAATTATAAGGTAATGAAATCGGGAGAATATATTGTGGTTTATGTTTCCAATAACCGCATAGCCGACAATCCTGAAATTTCCTTGCCGTCCAGAAGCGGTACCGGTGATGAGAAAAATGACAATATTCTTTATGTTGCTTATGAACCGCAGGAAGGCCGGGAAGAAGTGGTTTTAAGCGTCAACAGCTATGATAATTATAATATTGTAAAAAACAAGAGCAGCAATACCATTGTTGTAGATATTCCCAATGCCGTCGGACCTCTGGAGGAAAAAACAATTTCCGTAGACAGCAAATTAATTAAGAACATAAAGTATGCAGGTGTTAATGGGTCTTCTGCAAAGGTTACGGTTCAGCTTAACGGAAAATCCCAATACAGGGTTGAGGAAGACATGGGAAAAATGACTTTGATTATCTCGGAAATGACCGATGATGAAGAATTTATACCTGCTACACCAACTCCGGCACCGTCACCTACGGTAAAGCCGACATTAACGGCATCTCCGGCAATAACACCTACCCCGGATGCGACGGGAACAAACACACCGGATAAGACTCCCAAAGCCGGAGGAAGCAATAAGCTTAGTGTGGATTATATAATCAACGAGGGATATAACAAGGTTTTTCTTAACATAGAAAATTACACAAACTATAATGCATGGAGACTTTCCGACCCCAACCGTATTGTAATAGATATTACCGGGGCTCAGGTTGATGAAAAGGATCAAAAGACAATTGAAATAAAGAGCGGTTTGATTGATTCCATAAGGTATGCTCAGTATGAACAGGATGTAGCCAGGGTTGTAATTGATTTGGCAGCACCGCTTCAGTATCATATAGAGAAATTTGACGGCGGACTTATTGTATACATGCTGGAGTCTACTTTGAAGAACGTAACTTACAGTAACAGTATGGACAGAAAACACTTTATTTTAAAGGGAGCCAAACTGACCGAAGGTGGAGAAAACCTGAAGAAACTCTATAAAGAAAGCTATGATTTGGAAGGAAGAAGATTCACTATTACATTCCCCAGCAATCTGGCGGATATAGGAAGCGGTATAATGCGAATAAATGATGGAATAGTGGATTACGTTCAGGTTGAAGTGAACGAAAAAACCGGTCAAACAAGTATTGAGTTTAATACCCTTGACAGCTACAATTATGTAATAATCACAAGAAGCGAAACAAAAGATACAGCGATAACTTTGGTAAAGAGGTATACGAAAAAGGATAAGCTTGTGGTTATTGATGCCGGTCATGGCGGAGTAGAGCCGGGAGCCGTACACGGAGGATATTATGAGAAGGATTTCAATCTGGATATTGCAAAAAGACTTAATGAGCTTTTGAAGAGCAAAGGAGTCAAAACCTACATGATAAGAGAAGATGACAGCTTTGTTGGGCTTTATGAGAGGGCATATATTGCAAACAGCCTCAATGCAACACTGTTCCTGAGTATCCATAACAATGCATATTACGAGAGATTTAAGGGAACTGAAACTTTGTATTATCCGCCGTCTTCCGGCAGCACCGGATTTAACGGAGAGAAGTTTGCAAAAATTATTCAGAAAAACCTTGTAAATAAACTTAATACAGTGGACAGAGGCATTGTCCAAAGGCCGAAGTTAGTGGTCTTGAAAGCAACAACAATGCATGCTTCACTGGCAGAAATAGCTTTCATGACCAACAGCGAGGATATGGCAAAACTTAAGACAGAGAGCTTCAGGCAAAAGGCGGCAGAAGCCCTGTGCGAAGGTATACTTGAGGCATTGAAAGAAGTGGATTAAAATTGCTTGATAAAATAGGGTGGCTTTTATAAGCCACCTTAATATTTTTCTAAACTTTGCTTTGCCTTAAATATTAATGTCTTCATATGTTTTAATTGAATAAGCTTTATGGTATTATAAATAATAAATTCTAAGTATGTATTAAAAACTACAGGAAAGGTTGTGTTATTGTGGCGATATTGGTAACAGGAGGAGCGGGTTATATTGGAAGCCACACGGTGGCAGAGCTTTTAGAAAAGAACGAAGAAGTAATTGTTGTTGACAACCTTGAAAAAGGTCATAGGGATGCCATCATGTCCGATAAATTAAACGGATGTCCTAAATTATTCGTCGGTGATTTAAGGGACAAGGATTTTCTAAAAGAGGTGTTTTCAAAGAACGATATTGAAGCAGTAATCCATTTTGCCGCATATATAGAAGTCGGTGAAAGTGTGGCAAACCCATTAAAATATTATAATAACAATGTTATAGCAACCCTAAATCTTCTTACTGCAATGAAGGAAGCAGGAGTAAATAAAATAGTGTTTTCTTCAACAGCTGCAACATACGGGGAACCGGAAAACATACCGATTCTGGAGACTGATAAAACATTTCCCACCAATCCTTACGGAGAAACAAAGCTTGCTGTGGAGAAGGCATTGAAATGGGCTGATAATGCCTATGGAATCAAGCATGTAATTTTAAGGTATTTTAATGCCAGTGGTGCCCATGTGAGCGGTTGCATCGGTGAAGACCACAGCCCTGAAACGCACCTTATTCCCCTTGTTATACAGGCAGCATTGGGAAAAAGAGAGTCTATAAAGATATTCGGAAATGACTACAACACCCCTGACGGTACATGCGTAAGGGATTATATACATGTCTCGGATCTTGCCAACGCACATTATTTGGCTCTTCAGAGCTTGCGTACGAGAGAAGAAAGCAATATATACAATCTTGGGAACGGAAAAGGATTTTCTGTAAGAGAGGTCATAGATGTTGTGCGCAAGGTGACAGGCAGACCTATAAAAGCTGAGGATGCACCGAGAAGACCCGGAGATCCTGCAATATTGGTTGCATCATCGGAAAAAATAAAGAAAGAGCTTAATTGGGAGCCTAAAATGGCTGATCTGGAGACAATAGTAAGTACAGCATGGGAGTGGCATAAAAATCATCCGGATGGATACAATGATAAATAATTAAAATAAAAGTTTATAAATAGATTATATTATACTGCTCATCTGTCTATAATTACAGTAATAACAATTTTTTTACTGTAAGGAGTGGTATAATATGAAAAAAGCAATATGTCTTATTATAGTGCTTGCAATGGCTTTGTTTAATGGATGTAAAATACCTATAGAAGATATATCTGATGAAACCGGATTGGGAAGTATAGATGTAAATAGAGAGAACGAGGATACCGATGATAAGTCTGTTGCTGTAAAGAATGTGACTCATACTAAAGCTCCTGAAGGCGGTACGAATGAAGACGATGACAGTGAGAATGAGAGCAAAGATGACAATGAAGACAGCAGTGCAGATGACAACAAATCGGAGGTTTCCGACCAATATATTTATGTGACCGTGTATTATAAAGACGGCGACAATCTACTGGTGCCTTTGACAAGACGAATAAAAAAAGAGGAAGGTATAGCAAAAGCCGCTCTTAACAGCATGGTTAAAAATGAAGAAAACAGCAACGAAATAAAAGATTTGGGATTATACACTGTTTTGCCGGAGGGGACTTCCATCCTGGGAATGAATATTAAGGACGGGACTGCAATTGTCGATTTTAACAGCAATATTTTAAACTATGAAGACAGTTCTGCTGAAAAAAGTATTGTTGCGGGCGTTGTGTATTGCCTTACCGAGTTTAGTACAATAAAGGGAGTAAGGTTTCTGATAAACGGCAGGGAGCAAGAGAGCTTGAAATATGGGACGGATATTTCAGACGTTATGAGCAGGGAGAATGTTCTTATTAACTCAGACAAAGTTAATCTTGCTCAAAAGGTTAAGAAGGTTGATATTTACCGGTATAAATATTTAGGAGATAAAAATGAATATATTATTCCTTTTTCAATAGAGTACATAGGTGTTGAAGAGGAGAAGCTTCCGGCAGAAATAATAAGAATGCTCGCTGTCAAGCCGGAGGAGCAAAGCATAAGCACCCAAATACCGGAAGGTACTGAGTTGATTGACAGCCGTATTAACAACAGCACTATAGTTTTGAATTTTAATAAGAAAATAAAAAGTTATGGTGGCGGAAGTGCTAGGGAAATGGGTATTTTGAATCAGATATTGTATACAATGAAGCAAATAAGAGGCATTGACAGAGTAAAAATCTTAATTGAAGGCAAAGAAGATACACTTCCGGAAGGTACTGATTTATCGAAGGAATTTGTGCTTCCCTCACATATAAATAAAAGGGATATCATCTAATTATGATATTGCCTTGTAAAAAATCTATATGAATTGCATAAATCTTGATTTTGAGATTTGTGCAATTCAAGTATTTATAAATACTGTTTTGCATAATTGCGAATAGTATTGTATAGTATTTAAGGAGTTATTAAATTTGTCCATGGAATGAATACAGTAAATATGGAATATGCGATTTATAGCGATTTTATCTTTAGAATGTCAGAAAGGTTGTGAATATTTTGAGAATTGATGGAAGAAGCCAGTCGGAGCTTAGACCGGTGAAAATAACAAGAAATTACATAAAACACGCTGAAGGATCGGTTTTGATTGAGATGGGCGATACCAAGGTTATTTGTACAGCCACAGTAGACGATAAAGTTCCGCCTTTCAAGAAAAATACCGGTGAAGGTTGGGTTACTGCGGAGTATTCAATGCTGCCAAGATCAACAGCCGTTCGAAATCCAAGAGATATAAGCAAGTTGAAGCTGAACGGAAGAAGCCAGGAAATTCAAAGACTGATTGGAAGGGCATTAAGGTCTGTGGTAAATCTGAACTTGCTGGGTGAAAGAGTAATCATTATAGATTGTGATGTGATACAGGCTGACGGCGGAACAAGAACTGCCTCTATTACCGGCGGTTTTGTTGCCCTTGTCGATGCCTGCAAAAAGCTTGTGGATGACGGTGTTATAGAGAAAATTCCGTTGACCGATTTTTTAGCCGCAGTAAGTGTCGGGCTGGTAGAGGATCAGGAGATGCTGGATCTTTGCTATAGTGAGGATTCAGTTGCTTATACGGACATGAATGTTGTTATGACATCTAAGGGAGAGTTTATTGAGATCCAGGCTACGGGAGAACAGGCACCCTTTAAGAAAGAGCAGTTTGAAAAGCTTTTGGATCTGGCACAGAAGGGTATAAACCAATTGATAGAAATACAGAAGGATGCTTTGGGTCAAGTATCAGAAGAAGTGGGGAGAGTTACAAAGGATGAGAAAGTTTGTTATAGCGTCGAAGAACAAGGGGAAAATTAAGGAAATAGAGGAGATATTAAAAGGATTGCCCTTTGAGGTTGTATCAATGGAGGAAGTTGGAATAACGGAAGATATTGAAGAGGACGGGAACACTTTTGAAGAAAATGCGTTGATAAAGGCAAGAAGAGTTCATGCTGTTTCCGGTGAAATGGTTATGGCCGATGACTCCGGCCTGGAAGTGGATTTTTTGAACGGAGCTCCGGGTATTTTTTCTTCAAGATTTGCAGGAGAAGGAGCAAGCGATAAGGACAGGAACGATAAGCTTCTTTCCATTTTAGAAGGTGTTCCTTTTGAACAAAGAAAGGCAAGATTCGTTTGTGTAATTGCAGTTATACTTCCCGGAGGAGAAGAGTTTACTGTAAGAGGAACCTTTGAAGGATACATAGATTTTGAACCGAAGGGTGATAACGGGTTTGGATATGATCCTTTGTTTTTTGTTCCGGAATACAATATGACATCTGCGCAAATGGAACCGTCAAAAAAGCATGAAATCAGTCATAGAGGAAAAGCTTTGAAGTTGATGGTTGAAGAATTGAAGAAAAGGCTGGACCTATAAAACAACGATGTCCAAAAGGTAAAAATTATTATTAACTTTATTAAAAATGGTGTTGACAAAAAAATATGGAGTTTGTATAATATATGAGTCGGCAGTGAGATTGCCGAATGCTATACAAACTGCGGGTGTAGTTCAATGGTAGAACATCAGCCTTCCAAGCTGATTGCGAGGGTTCGATTCCCTTCACCCGCTCCAATATCTGCCCGTAGCTCAGTTGGATAGAGCAACGGACTTCTAATCCGTCGGTCGGACGTTCGAGTCGTCTCGGGCAGGCCATGAAAGACCCTAGAGGTGTAAGACTTCTAGGGTTTTGTTATTTCTTGAAAAACCTTGATAAATATTAAATTGACTACTATTCGACTACTAAAGATTATGTAAAGACATATCAAATTAAGAAAGCTTATGAAGTGATAAAAGAAAATTTAAAGTTTGTCTTGCAAATATTTGATTTTGTTTTTAAGTTCTAGCCTGGTTTCTTCTTTGCTTTGCTGTTCCTCGTCATAAGCAGCTATAGCAGACATAAGACCAATAATATCGCCGATAACCATAATGAAAGCTGAAATAATTGCCAACTGTGTGGAACTTAATTTATTACAGGACAAAATAATCACTCCATAAATATTTCGTTAGTTATTTATATTCAGTGAATATAAGAGATGTGAAAAATAATATGCTTTTGCGAGTATTTTTGTAACGTGGAAATTCCCTAAACTCACGCTAGAAATTTCATATTTTGCAACTCTCTCCAAGAAAAGTATTTGATATATAATCAATATTTAATATAATATTACACATAATGATAATGGGGGTATAATTTGTGAACAATAAAAAAGCCTTTAAAAGCTTAATTATATTAGTATTGTTGCTTTCTTTAGGAACGGCTGTGTGAAACTTTTTCTGTAAATTTGAGTGTATGGACGTTTTTCTGGACTTTGTCGTACCACTAAAATATGTATAAAATACGCAAATAATATCAATATGTACGCATAAAAGACGTATAAAAAATGTGAGGAGGATACAATAGATTAAGAAAAAAGACTTAAAAACTTCTCGAAAAGCACGGATAGTACTTAAAAAGAAACGGCGGAAACCATGACATATATAATGACGGAAAAGAATGTGAACTTATACCGACACACTGAAATTAACGAGAGGTTGGCAAGTTACATAATCAAGAAGCATGGACCATCATAAAAGCCATTGTTGTTGGTGGCTTCATATATTTATCATTTGTTAGATAGATTTAAGGAGAAATTTAAGTGAAAGAAGCATATCCGGTGGTAATCACAAAAGAAAACGATGGATATTTTGCATCGATACCAGACTTTAATATAGATACACAGGGCACAAGCGTAGTAAATGCAATTGCTATGGCCCGGGATGCAATTGGACTTATGGGTATAGACTTGGAGGATGACGGTAAGGAAATACCCAAGCCAAATTCAGTGAAAGTTCAAGTTGGAGAAAATTATACTGTTACATTGGTGGATGTGGATTTTACGGAGTATTACAGAAAGGTTGATAATAGGGCAGTTAAAAAGAATTGTACTATACCGTATTGGCTTAATGTTGAAGCGGAAAAGTCAGGCATAAACTTTTCTAAAATGCTGCAGGAAGCGTTAATGCAATAGTAAATATTTCAAAATGAGCATAATTATCCTGTCAATTGTCCATTCATAAAAAATATTTAATTGAAAAAATAAATTACCCGGTAAAAGCTTATCTTATCAAGCTTAGATTGTTTTTGGCATCGCAAATGCTTGCAGAAACATCAATTCCGGTATCTGAAGTAATTAACAGGGTGGGGTTTAATGATGTGGTTCATTTTTCAAGGATATTCAGAAAAAATTCGGTTATTCACCGTCGGAGTACAGGCAAAAAATTGTTGGTCGTTGAGGTAGTAAAAAAATTTAAAAAATTGAATAATATATTGTAAATTGGTTAATAATTATATTGACCTCACAAATACATTTTAACCCCCTAATACATGCCCTGGCCTTAGTGCCGGGGTATTTAACATTAGTGGGATATGAAACGTCAATATCAAAAATTAAAGGCTTCGATATCCTTTAACTTTTTAACGAAAGAATTTGAAAGAATCAATGGACTTATTGGGTTTAAATCTACAAAATTTGATATTATAATAATAAAAGATGTCTTGTACCAAAATAAGCATCCGGTTTAATAATCATGACATTGGGGGAAATAATATGCAGGACTTTAAAGAAGGAAATTTAGTAGATTTTTCACCGTATTTATATATTGCGCTCTATTTTGCCATAATTAACATAATCGGCATTATTATTTGCGGAATAGATAAATATAAAGCAAGAAGGAGTTTATGGAGAATACCGGAGAGGACTTTTTTCTGGCTTGCTTTAATGGGAGCTGCTCCGGGGGTTTATTTTGGATTCTTGCTGTTTCACCATAAAACAAGGCATAAAAGATTCATGATTGGTATTCCGGTTATTTTTATTTTTCAAGTATTGGGATTGATTCTTTTTTATCTCTATTTGAATGCTTAATAAAAGATTATATGGATTAGATACATAGAGCTATCGGTATATATTGACTTACTATTATGTTTATTATAACATTGTTCTGGAGATGTAAATACTTACAGGAGTTGTCTTTTCCTTCGCTTTAAAGATTATTTTGACTGCTATTATTTAGACAAATATGAACTTGAAAAAAATCATTGGGAAGAAGGAGTTTTAGGTGGGATAATGCAAAATAAAATGGGATTTGAATATATTTATATATAAGTTTTTTGCAGAGGTTTCATCAACTACCTGTGAAAAGGGGGCGATGGCTTGAAACTTCAAAATAAAAAAACAGTAATAAGCGATGATAAAATAATAATTTTGGATTATTTGAATTATTTCTCCAGCAAGTTTTCGTTGTTAATAGTACTGTTGTTTTTTGGACCCTTACTGAAACAAGTTATCAACATCGGTAATCTTACGAGTATCCTTATTGTAGCCATTATATTTATTCTTGTCATATCATTTACATTATATGAAAGATTCAAAAAGAAAAAAACGAATGTAGAAGAAGGATATGAATATATTATTGATAAAGTCTCTCGAACTCTGATTGTAAAGAAAACAGAGTACTTTTCCCCAAAAAAATATGAATACAGTTTAGAGAATTTAAAGCTAAAAATAACCGATAACTTGGACAGCGAAGAAGAAAAACCTTATTATAATTTATACATTAGTATTGACGGGAAGGAATTTTTAATTCAGCAGGCTTATGATGAGAATTCAATTAAGAAGTTAGTAGATGAAATTATCCGACTGATAAATATTTTAGATGTAATTATTGAAGATCCAAAAGATATTTTATTTAATAAAACTGAAAGCTTATCGAAAAAAGATATATTCGGCGGTCATGCTATAGATCAAAATGAAGTTTCAGAAGATGAAGGCAGTAAATACCGGCATTCGGCAGAAAACAATCTATACGGTGGCGAAGGACCCGATGATCCAATAAAGATAAAAAAACTGTCAGAAAAAATAAAAGAATTGCATATAAAAGACAAAGGCAGTTCAATACCTCTATTAGAACCGGATTATAAAGTTAAGGTCTGTGACAATAAGCTTATAATTAATGTAAGGAGAAATTATATTCTTTTTTTTGTAGTTCTGACTTTGTTTCTTTTTCTTATATACAGGGTCTACTTGACTGAAAGTACTATAACTTTAGAGCGGGAAAGTACAAATGAGGTAACTTGCGAAATTAAATACAATTTGTTAGGTATAGAAAAGTTCGAGACTAAGAAGTTTGTTCTTAAGAATTTGGCAGATATTACTGTGGAAAGTGACAGTGAAGGAGATATTACATATATATTTGAGTATGATGATAATAAAAAGTTCAGCTTGGCATTGTATGACATTAATAGTGAGGATATTGAAGCAATAAAGTCTTTTCTAAGAGATGAATATAATAAAAAACTTATTATTAAAGGCAAACAGCATTTTTCGAGTATATTATTTGCTTGTCTTCTGGTAATACTTGCATTTATATTGATAGTATCAAGTATAGTAATTCTATTAAAAATAAAAATACAGAAAATAGTAATTGATGGGGATAGTAGAAAAATCTTTTTAACCTTTAAATCGATTATAAAAAAAGAAGAACAGGAGTTTACTTTAAGTATTTTGAAAAATATTAAAATTAAAAAGATATGTGATAAGGATTATTTGTTTATGGAAATTTTGAATATGTCTTTGAATTTAGGGCAATTAAAAAATAAGGACAAAGTATATGATATTGAAATGTTTGCTGGTAAACTTTTTAGTTAGCTGCAGATAATGAAGCAAAATTGCGGTAAAATGCCGGTATCCTTTCTTTACAAGTATTATATGTACTTTGGTAGGCTTATAGATGATTTCATTAATATTCCCGTAATGGTATAATATACTTAAATACCGATTATCGGAGGGATACATATTATAATTTCTAATGACCTCGCAGATAAAATAATAAAAGCACCGGCAGAGAATTCAAAGATTATACTCAAAGGACCTACGGGAAGCGGGAAATCAACCCTTCTTCTCGAAAGGTATAAGTATATGGTGGAAAAGCTAAAGGTGCCCAGTGAGAAAATATTGATACTTCTGTTAAACAGAACCCAGTCTCTTGAGTGGAGAACCCGGACTGTGCTTGAGGGCTCCGGTGCTATTTTGAGGACCTCTTATTACGGATTTATCCAGGAAGAGATAAAGACTTATTACCCTATTATTTTAAAAAACTGTAATGAAATTGAGAAAAAGGACATAAAACCGGTATTTTTAACCTTTGAAGCCGCACAGTTTTTGGTTTCAATAGTTTTGGAGTGGCGCAGGCAGAATAAGGGGTATTTTTCCGGGGTTACATCCTTTAGCGACAGGCTTGCCATAGATATGACATCCAATCTGGTCCGGGCGGCTATTTCGGATATTCCTTACAATGAGATAGGCAAGAGGCTTTATGAAGCACTGGAAAAGAAGGAAGAAACAAAAAAACAGGTGTTTCGGGAAGCGGATGATATAATTACAGCATACCGAAAAAGATGTATGGAGCTTGGTATATTTGACTTCGGAATGGCTGTAGAGCTTTACAATAAATATCTTATTACTGACGAAACATACCGGGAGCAGTTGTTTAAAAGGATTGACCATCTGATTGTTGACAATATTGAAGAATGTGTCCCCACAGAGGTGGACTTTATAGATTTTCTTTTGCCTCATTTAAAAACCTGCCTGATGGGCTATAATCATGAAGGGGGATATGGAGAAGCCTTCGGAAGCAATCACGAATACATGAAGCAGAAGCTTCTGGGCAGGATTGAGACGGTGGAATTAAATAAATCCTTTACATGCAAGGATTATATGTATGAGTTTTCGGACATGCTTTTTGATGCTATTGAAAACGGATCCTTTAAAAGGTGTGAACCCAGAAAGGAAATAGAAAGGGTAATGCCCTTTGAGCTCAGAAGTGAGATGCTGGAAAAGGCGGGAGAGAAAATATTATACCTTATAGAGGATGAAGGCTATAATCCTTCCGATATAGTGGTGATTTCAAATTATGCGGACCCGGTATCGGAGTTTGTTATTGGGCGGTGTCTTGAAAAACACGGCTATGAATTAAAAAATCTTGCCCGAAAAAGCAGAATTATTGATAATCCCTTTTCCCAGGCTCTTATAACCTTGGCACAGCTCTGCCATCCGTCCTATGGGTTTGTGCCCGGAAGGGATGATGTTAGGGCGCTGTTACGAATGGTACTTAAAATTGATCCGGTAAGAAGCTCGGTGCTTGCGGGAGAAATTCTGGCCCAAAAACCCTTTGCCGAGTTTCCCGATATAGAGTTTCCGGGCCTGGTGGAAAGGGTAGGATATTATAATATTGAAAAATACGAGTATATAAGAAATTGGATAAAGGAATACAAGGAGTTGGAAAAGCCCCTGGATATAAATGAGTTTTTCCAGAAGGTTTTTTTGGAAGTGCTTATTTCTACAGAGGTGTCTCAGAAGGATATTCTGGAAACGAAAAAATTAATTGACAGTGCCAAGTCCTTTGTTGACGTGGTGTCCAGGTTTAACAGAAATGCCAACAAGGATTTTTTAGATGTGGTGAGAAGGGGCATCAAATCCGGAGAAAGTATTTTTGAGTTGGAGGAAAAGCTTAGCGGAAACTTTGTGTTGATGTCGACTCCGGTAGCTTATCTTGCCAGCTCGTTAAAAAGCAAGGTTACCATACTTTTGAGCATCAGCAGCAGCCACTGGACTCCGAGAAGCATAAAGGAAATAACCAATATTCATGTATTGACAAAGACATGGGATGTAAAGGATATTTATACTGAGGAAATGGAAGAGAAAAACCAGAAGCATTATCTGGCGGTTCTTATACGATCGTTGTTTAAAAGGTGCGGTGAGAAGCTGATAACCTTCGAATCGGCCTTATCGGCAAACGGATATGAAAATGACGGTATCCTGGCTGACTATTTTGATGAGATACTCTCACAGTAGATGCAGGTTTATAATAAAGGGTGAAAATAAAGGGTGCAAAGTATTCATGCGAATAAAAATATGGAAGAAACATTGTGAAGCAAGTTTTAGAGCCTGTTAATACGACGTGGAAAGGGAGAGCATTGTTTGAACGAAGTGAGTTTTGCTCGACCCCACGGAGTATTTACAGGCTCTGGACTTGCGAAACTTCAGTTTCTGTAATATTTTTCTTCACATATATCCTTAATAAAGGAATTGGAGGCTTTTATGGGACTTAGAAAGGGCCAAAAGGAGCTTGTTGAAAGGTACCGGGGCGGTTACTGTGCTATTCCTGCCATACCCGGCGGCGGCAAGACCCATTGCCTTACATTGTGGGTCGCGGAAATGATAAGCAACGGGCTCCATAAACCGGGTAAAATACTAATTGTTACATATATGAACAGTGCTGTTAATAATTTTAAGAAGCGTATTTCCGAAGAACTGCAAAGAAGAGGGATCAGCACAAACAAGGACTATTTTGTGTCCACCATTCACGGGTTATGCCTTCAGATTATAAAGGAAAAGCCTGACCTTATTTTTGCAAACGAAGAATTTGAAGTGGTGGACGGTATTGTCAAGAACCACCTTATTTCTGCTGCCGTTGATGAATGGAGGCGTTATAATGAAGGCGCATTCAAGCTGTATTTGGATATTGAAAGCTTAAGTGCCGCCAAAATGGGGGATGTTTATAGAAATTGGCACGATAAGCTTTGCGGCATAATGCTTTCTGCCATAAGCGACTTTAAAATAAGGGGTATTTCTCCCCAAAAAGCGAAGAAAATGTGCCAAAGCTGCGGTAAGAACTCTATTTTGTTTTGGGCTTCGCAAATTTATGAAATATACGACAGGAAGCTTAAGATGAGAGGAGCCTTGGACTTCGATGACATGCTTTACAATGCTAAAAGAATGCTTCAGGAGGATGAACACCTACTGGAGAAATACCGAAAAAAGTACAGCTTTGTATGTGAGGACGAAGCCCAGGATTCCAACTATATTCAAAATGAGATTCTTGAAATGATTGCCGACGGAAATCTTCTGCGGGTGGGAGACAGCAACCAGGCAATCTGCGGAAGCTTTAGCAGCAGTGACTTTACACTGTTCAAAAGCTTTTGCGAAAATCCGAATACCACTGTGTACCGGATAACTCAGTCCAGCAGAAATACAAAGAATATTATAGATCTTGCCAATTATTTTGTAAAATATGTAAGGGAAAGACATCCCGTTGAAGAATGCCGGGAGAGCTTGCTTCCGCAATATATAGAGCCTGTTGATGAAAACGACAGCCGTCCCAACCCCCGGATAGATGAGTACGGCATAAAAGTAGCTGTTTTTGGCTCATGGGAAGACGAGGCCAGGGCTGCGGTAACTCAGGCCATACATATGATGAACAAGTATCCGGATAAAACCATAGCGATACTTGTCCCTACTGCGTGGAGGATGTCCTTTGTTTTAAACTGCCTGGAAGCCAGAAGAGTTCCCTTTGAGCAGTTGGACAACACCTCCGATGAAAAAAACAAAACGGTAAGAAAATTGGGAAGGGTAATTGACTTTATAGCGACTCCCGAAAAGGGTGAAAAGCTCTGGGATATGATGAGGGAGTGCTTTTTGACTGACAACTACGATAAGCCCGAAGTTGACGGAAACGAGGAAGAGCCGAAAAAAGCCGGGCAGAAGGAGCTTCTGGAACGTTTTTTGAAAAGATATCCTGTAGAAAAGATTTTGTACCCTTTGGGAGGAGAAATAGATATTGACGAGGTACCGCAGGAGCTTCTCAAAACAAAGATATGGAAGGATTTTTTAGGGCATCTTGAGACGGTTAGGGAGCTTTTGGAGTTTCCTAATACCATTGTGGAAAAGCTAATATTGTTCATATCGGAAAAGCTCAGGTTTGACAGGGAAGAAAGGGCTATAGCACAGAAGGTTGCCGGAGATGTGAGGTTTCTCATGGGAGGGAATTCCGGCTGGAGACTTAGTGACCTTGCGCTGGAGCTTCTCAGCCCTAAAAACATGTTTAATTATTTTGCGGGTATTGTATGGGATTTAAAGGGATATGAGCCAAGACCCGGGGTTGTTACTCTGGCCACCTACCATAAATCCAAAGGCCTTGAATGGGATATAGTCTTTCTTACAGGGCTTAACAATTCCGATTTTCCTGTTCTTTTGGAGGACAGATTCATAGGTGAGTACTGGTTTTTAAAAGAGGGCTATAAGAACCCTCAAGCCTTAGTTAAAAAAGAGATGGAAAAGTTACTGGGTCAAAAAAACGAAGGAGATCCTGTAAAAGAGACCCGTTTAGAGACAATTTCCGAAAGGGCGAGGCTTTTGTATGTAGGTATTACCCGAGCGAAAGAGTACCTGTTTTTATCTTCCTTTGAGCAGAATCCGGGCAAAAGAAATGAGATACTTCCGTCAAAATATATCTTGGAATTGAGAAAATATATCGAGGAGGCTGAGAAAAAATGTTAAATGATTTGCGTTATAAAGATTATTTCTTGTTTACTCAGTTCTCCATGAAAACCTTTGAAAAATGTCCCCTTAAGTTTAAGAAGAGGTATCTTGAGGGCCTTAATTGGGAAATTTCATTACCGTATGATGTAAAAAAAAGTTTTGAGATGGGCCAAAATTTTCACTTATTGGCATACAGATACTTTTTGGGGATTGATGCCGGCCTGGTGGAAGGTACGGAAGGGTATGATGAGCTAAAAAGATGGCTGGACGATCTTCAAAGTTGCTTTAAGAAGGATGACGGTGCATTGTATTATCCTGAATACAAGCTGAGAATGGCAAAAGGGAATATGAGACTTGAAGCAAATTTTGACCTTCTTGTAATAAAGGACGACAGCGTTGAAATATGGGATTGGAAGACTCACAGAAGGAATTATGCTGAGAAAGAGAGAAATGAACGGTTGGAGGGTGAAAAACTAAAAAACAGCCTTCAGACCAAGGTGTATTTGTTTGTACTGAAGGAACAGCTTGGGAGGGTGGTTCCTAAAGATTTGGATTGTTCAAAAATAAAAATGTATTACTGGCAACCGGATCCGCCCAAGGTTTTAGCTGAAATTAATTATAGCACCGATATGCACGAAACCTTCGGTAAAGATCTTCAAAACGAAATAAATATGATTTTGGGGTATGATTATAATAGCTTTGATAAAGAAATGTACAAAAAAAATTGCAGACTGTGCGAGTTTAACTGGTTTTGCAATAATGAGCGCATGGATTACAAGGCAATTGAAGAGGATGAGGACTTTTTGGATGAGTTGGACTGGGATAGCATTGAGGAGTTGACATAAATGGACATAAAGGTAAATATACTAAGCGAAAAAAGCATAGTTCCTAAAGAAGTGCTCGATGCCTGCGGTGGAGACGAACTCATTGCAAGAATATTTTATAACCGGGGCTATAAGGACCCGGAGACCATAGCGCAGATGCTCAACGAACAGTTCTATAAGCCCACCGGAACGAATGAGTTTCCCAATATAACCAAGGCTGTGGAAAGGATATCTATGGCCATTGACCGGGGAGAAAAAATATGTGTGTACGGAGATTATGATGTTGACGGGGTCACCAGCACCGTTACTTTTGTGGAGTGCTTGAAATATTTTACTTCTTCAGTTATCTATCACGTTCCCGACCGGTTTACAGAGGGTTACGGAATGAACGAGGATGTGGTTAAGGAGCTTTCGCGGCAAGGGGTTTCTTTAATAATAACCTGTGATTGCGGCATTTCCAACATGAATGAAATAACTTTGGCAAAACAGCTGGGTATGGATGTGATTTTAACCGACCACCACACTATCCCCGATGAATTGCCCCCGGCTGATGTGATACTTAATCCCAAGCTTTTGGGCGAGGGACATAGGGCAAGAAACATATCCGGTTGCGGTATGGCATATTTTCTCTGTCTTGCCCTTTTGGAGAGCAAAGGATTAAAGGACAGGGCATCGGATTTTTTGGACTTATTGGCCCTTTCGTTAATTGCAGATGTTGTAAGCCTTAACGGGGAAAACCGCTATCTTTTAAAGAAGGCTTTACCTGTGTTGTTTAATACAAAAAGAATAGGTCTAAAAAAGCTTTTGGATTTGGCAGAAAAAAACGGTAAGCTTGAAAGC
>Ga0116165_1001478_pt1 | contig 18186 bp, 15 predicted proteins | sample AD_JPNMR1_MetaG_FD_89885 | JGI IMG/M metagenome (GOLD analysis project Ga0116165, IMG submission 89885) | Active sludge microbial communities of municipal wastewater-treating anaerobic digesters from Japan - AD_JPNMR1_MetaG | ecosystem: Engineered > Bioreactor > Anaerobic > Digestate | place...
CAATTGGGGTTTTGTTTCGGGTAAAACCAATACAATTTTTGCTTGGAGCGATCCGCGTCCGAACGAAAAAGAACCGACCGTGTGGTTCCACGATATTTATCGTCAGGACAAAACACCTTTCGATCCGAAAGAAGTAGAATTTATCAAAAAAATGACCGGTAAAGTGTCCAATGTTCAGTTGATGAAACCCGAAAATTTCAATGAAAAAATTGATGGCAAACAGGTATCGCTTTTCACCTTGAAGAATCGTCAGGGAATGACAGCCCAGATAACGAATTACGGAGGACGAGTAGTTTCTCTTTGGGTGCCGGACAAAAAATACGATTTCAAGGATGTGATAACCGGATATTCCTCGCTGAAAGGATTCCAACAATCCACTGAAGTTTATTTCGGAGCATTAATTGGAAGATATGGCAACAGAATTGCCAAAGGCCGATTTGAATTGAATGGAAAGACTTATCAGCTCCCGATCAACGATGGGGAAAACCATTTGCACGGTGGACCCAAAGGATTTCATACGGTAATATGGGATGCCCGACCATTCAAAAATGCCAACAATGAAGATGCTTTGGAACTGAAATACTTTTCTCGTGATGGCGAAGAAGGTTATCCGGGTAATTTGACGGTTAAGGTGGTTTATACATTGACAAACGACAACGAGCTGAAGATTGAATATTCTGCCACGACCGACAAGCCAACCATTATCAATCTGACCAATCACATGTTTTTTAACTTGCATGGATTTTCGGATGGAATTGCGAAATCGATCAATTCACATGTGCTGGAAATAAATGCGTCTAATTATACACCGACGGACAAAGGATTGATTCCAACCGGAATCATTGCTCCGGTAAAGGGAACGCCAATGGATTTTACAGTACCAACGCCAATAGGAGAAAGAGTAAATGAAAACTTTATCGATTTAATCAACGGAAAAGGATACGACCACAATTGGGTATTGAATAAAAAAGGAGATAAACTGACAGAAGCTGCCGTTGTTCACGAACCTTCCAACGGCATTCAAATGCGAGTGATTACCGACCAACCGGGAGTTCAGTTTTACGGAGGCAATTTCTTGAATGGAACAGAAAGAGGTAAATATGGCGAAGTCTATACGTATCGCACTTCATTTGCTATGGAAACCCAACATTTCCCCGACAGTCCGAATCACCCGAACTTTCCTTCAACGGTTCTTAATCCGGGTCAACAGTATCAACATGTTTGCATTTATAAATTTGAAGTAGGCGGTAATTAAAAGCACTGCCTCCAAAAGATGTGTTTTCTTAATTGGTTTAAATAACAGTTGTTTCCTTTAAAAGATGGTTAATAATCCGATATTTGTTTACCAATGAAAACTTATGTTTCAGGAACTTATTTTCTTGAATTGCATTCAAATGGAAAGATTTACCATCAGACTATCATTAAAAAGTAATGTTCCAAATTCTCAAAATTCTTAAAGAGCCGGTTGTTCAGGACGGCTCTTTAATTTTTCAGACAAAAAACTTGAAATTCTTAAAATTTTAATCTGGCAGAGGCAAGAAAATTGGTTCCGGCCTGTGGAAAATATCTCAGTTCGTTATGCCGTTCGTTGCCCAGATAGCAGGAATACCATGTGTAACCGTTCGTTTCGTATTTTTCGTTGAAGAGATTATTGATTTGAACGAGAAATTCGAGCGTTTTGATAGGACTGATAGCAAGCGAGTATTTCAAATTCAAATTTTGAACAAAATATGGGTCAATAGAACGTTGAATATCCGAAGTGTTGTCTATATACTGTCGACTAACGTAATTTGAATGAAAAGCCGCTTCGAAAGGCTTAAGATGAAAAGAAAAAATACTGTTAGCAATCACGTTTGGAGAATAGGCTATATCGGTTGTCCCAAGTTCGTTGTTGCGTGTGCCGATATAGTTCCAGTTTTCATCATACACGTCGATATCCTGTTCAGTAAAATTTTTGATTTTATTGTGACTAAAAGTGCAATTTCCGTCCCAGTTTAAAAAGTTAGTAATTTTCCAACCTGCTGTCAGTTCAATTCCTGCCCGATAGCTGTCGGGAATGTTAGTAGTCAGAAATTCTCCGATTTCACTTACTTTTCCCGTGAGAATCAACTGATTTTTATATTTCATATAGTAAAAATTGGTGCCGGCCGAAAATCGGGACGATCGGAAACGATAGCCGGCTTCGGTATCGTATAATGTTTCGTTGGTTGGACGTTCGTTTGCTCCGGCTTCAGTAAAATTGTTCCTGTTTGGTTCTCTGTGAGATACGGAATAGGAAGCGTAAAATTCATTTCGGGTACTTGGTTGCCATGTGAATCCGAATTTCGGATTGAAAAAATGGTAAATGTGCTGTTGGGTAATGTCCCGCATGGATTGATTTATTTTATCATATTTGTCATCGGTTCCGTCCATCCGATAGTTAATATATCGGTATTGCAAATCAATTGAAGCAAACAAGTTTTTAAAAGTTTCGGTGTTCAACTTGGCATAAATATTGGCATCGTCTTTTATGGAACTACTTCTGTACCAGTCTTTCCCAATGTCCAAATTAGCTGCATTGCGAACCCAAATTATTTTTCCGTAATGCTCTCCATCATACCGGTTGACAGCTCCGCCAAGCGAAAAGTTCGTGTTTTTTTTCTCGTAATTCAAAGCTCCGGTAATGCCATAGAAATAGTTGTCGAGCCATTTTTGCCGAACCAAATCGGTCGTTTTCAGCGTATCAAAACCTATAATGGCAGGTGTGAGCCCATATTCTGCATATTTTTTGTCGATTTTATACTCTTCATAATAACCGATTCCGCGAGTCAGATGGGTAGCTACATTTGAATGGAGATGGCTGTTCCATTTTTGCAACCAGTAGAGATGATAATGAGTTTGCAAATAATTGTCGGTTTGGTTGTCGTAGAATTTTAATTCTCCATTGTTGTCGGTATAGGCGCCCAAATCGTTGTATCTCCTGTTTGTTTTCATTATTTCGGCATCTACACCGTTCCATGCCTGATAAGTTTTTTCTTTTCCTCCGAAGGTGAGCAGTCGCAAAACTGTTTTATCCGAAAAATAGCCGCCGGAAAAGTAATAGGATTGCATATCTACCGAAGCGCGGTCGATATAACCATCGGAAGTTACGTTCGAGAGGCGAGCATCAAATGCAAAATTGTTGTCCAGCATGCCCGATCCAACTTTAATGGAGTTCTTGTTTGTTGCAAAAGAGCCCAAAGAGGTGCTGAGGTCGGCATACGGTTCCAATGAAACACTTTCGGTCTGCATATTGATGCTGGCGCCAAAAGCAGCTGCGCCATTGGTTGAAGTGCCGACGCCCCGTTGAACCTGTACCGATGATAGTGATGCGGCCAGATCGGGAAAATCGACGAAAAATGTTCCGTGCGATTCGGCATCATTCAACGGAATACCATTAATAGTAACATTTGTTCGGTTTGCATCTGTTCCTCTGATTCTAAATCCTGTGTAACCAACACCGTTTCCGGCATCGGAAGTTACTATAAATGAAGGTGTCAGTGCCAAAAGATAAGGAATATCCTGACCGAGATTTCGGCTTTCTATTTCCTCTTTTTTTATTTCACTGTAAGCAATGGGCGAACGCTCATTGGCACGCAACGAAGTTACCGTAATTTCATCTATTTCAATGGAAATTCGATTCATTTGAATCGTGATTTCTTTATCCGGTGTCGTTTCAACCCATTGGGTTTCGTAACCTAAATAGGAAACTTGCAGAAAATAATTTTTATTTTTTAAATTTTCAAAAAGAAAAGTACCATTTTTATCGGTTGTTTTACCGATTCCTTCCTTTTGCAGGTAAATATCTGCCCCAACGAGGGGATGACCATTTTCATCCAACACTTTTCCTTTTATCCAGTGTTGACCAAAGGACATTAACGTCCCAAACAGCAAAATTGCCGTAAAAACAAATTGTCTCATCACAAAAAATTAATTAATGGTTAATACTTTGTTATGAGAGCCTAAAAAACGGTTGATTGAAAACTTATTCCCTACTCGGAATTACCCGTGCAGGTTCAAAGGGTATGATCTCAGCCCGAAATTATTAAGGCACCCCATTTTAATAAAAAAATTAAGTTGATGAAGAAAAACCGCGGATTTCTCTTTTTCAAGTTGCAAAGTTACAAAATCTTTCCCAATAAAAGTTTAAATTCAAGAAATTGATATTTTTTTATCAAAAAATTATACGAAGGGAAAAAGTCGTTTTTAATTTTTTCTATTCAATTGAATATCAATAATATAATTGAAAAAGTTGTATTGATTTGCTGAAATCAACATGCATGAAATACAGTAAAAAAAACGATAGAAAAACTACAAAGGGAACCAAAAAATAAGTAACTAATTAGAAAACAACTTTTTATATTCGAAATTCGATAAAAGTGCAAATGACAGGAAAAATAAAAATTCTGTCCGGTGAATTTCCAGCATTTTGCCGGACAGAATTTTTTTTGATGCAAAGAATTTATTCTTCACGCAATTTGACTCGAAAGTCGAAATTAATCCTCCAATTTTTTTATCAGCAATTTTACGGCTGACTCCACATCCGAACTTTCCTGCAAAGCTTTGATGAAAGCACTGCCGATAATTACACCTGAAGAGTAACGCGAAGCGGTTTCGCGGGTCAATTTGTTGGAAATGCCAAAGCCAATGAGTCGGGGATTTTTCAAATGCATCGAATTAATGCGATTGAAATAATCAATATGATGGTCAAATGAATTTTGGGTGCCGGTAACGCCGGCAGAAGGAACCATTTTAATAAAACCATGCGTGTGTTCATCAATCTGACGAATCCGTTCTTCTGAGGTTTCGGGGGTAATCAGAAAAATAAAATCCAAGCCGTTTTTTTCGACTATTTCTCTGTATTCCGTCAGATAAACGTCCATAGGCAAATCGGGAATAATCATGCCATCCACTCCGACTTTTTTACATTCGCTGCAGAAATTCTCAAAACCAAACTGCATAATCGGATTCAGATAACCCATCATTACCAGTGGAATGTGCACCGAAGCACGAATGTTGGCAAGCTGACTGAAAAGTTTCTTTAGATTCATGCCGTTTTTCAAAGCTATCTGGCTGCTGTTTTGAATAACAGGTCCATCGGCAAGCGGATCGGAAAAAGGAATACCGATTTCGGCCATATCCACACTGTATTTTTGTAAACTCTCCAGAATTGGAACTGTGTCATTCGGTTTTGGGAAGCCGGCCGTAAAATAAACCGAGAGAATGTTTTCTTTTTTTTGCGTGAATAACTGTTGAATTCTATTCATAATGAATTATTTATGTATTTTTCTTGTTAAAGTGAACGATACCGATCAATAAAATTGCTTAAAAGTTCGACATTTTTTAAGCCGGGCGATATTTCGAAACGGCTGTTCAGATCGACGCCTGCAAAAGCCGGATGCTGAATTTTATTAATATCTTCTAAATCTTCAATCGAAATTCCGCCACTGAGAAGAAAAGGTGTTTTTTCTTTGTAATTTTCCAGCAACTGCCAGTCGAATTTCTGCCCGGCCCCGCCATAAATGGGAGTTTGTGCATCGAAAAGGAAATAGTCGCAACTTTTTTCGTAGCGTTTCATTACCTTGAAATTATAAGCTTCGGCAACAGGAAAAGCCTTGATGACCAGCAATCCCGTATCGTGCAATTGGTTGCACATTTTCACCATTTCACTTCCATGCAGTTGTACGCCGTCTAAATGGTATTTGTAAACCGTAGCCAGGATTTGATCGAGTTTTTCGTTGACAAAAACACCAATTTTACCGATTTCGGGAGGCAATTCATTCAAAACGGAAACATTTAAAGGTTCGGCATAACGCGGCGATTTGGGATAAAAGATAAAACCCATGAAATCGGGACGGAGACGGGCTACGGCACGAATATTCTCCGGGAATTTCATCCCGCAGACTTTTATCAATTTTTTCTTTGTCGTATCTGCAAACCGAGACGGAACAATGTTGTTTTTTTCTACTGATCTCATAAAGAAAATTCAAGTAATGTAACTTTTGCAGTGATTAAGAGGTTTAACAAAATTATTTGTCAGGAAAATATTTATGAAACAAATTTACAAATATATCGACTAATCGAGTCAATAATCTAAAGCTGCTAATTATCTTCATTCAATTGTAATATTATTCATTTAACTGTCTCAAAAACTCTTTCAGAGCAAGAGCCGGATGGACTTCCTTCATAAAATTTTCACCCATCAGAAAGCCGCTGTATCCCAATCGATTCAATTCTTTCACAGTTTCGACATTGGAAATGCCACTTTCACTGATTTTTACAAATTCAGGAGGAATAAACGCTGCCAAATTTGCTGAAATGCCCGTGTCCACCTGAAAAGTTTTAAGATTTCGATTGTTTACGCCAACCATATCTACATTTTCGTTCAAATAGCTCAATTCTTCCTTATTGTGCACTTCCAGCAGAACTTCAAGTCCCAATTGGTGAGCCAACCGTGAAAAATTTTTAACTTCATAAATGGTTAAGGCTGATGCAATCAGAAGAATCACATCGGCGCCAATGGCTTTGGCTTCATAGATTTGAAATTCATCCACCACAAAGTCTTTCCGTAAAATGGGACAGGAAATTTTATTGCGAACGGTCGTTACATCTTCAATATTTCCACCAAAAAATTCGGTATCGGTAAGGATAGAAATTCCTGAAGCTCCTTCCACATTGTAGCCGATAGTAACTTCTTGCACATTGGCATCGGCATGAATCCAACCTTTGGAAGGAGATTTACGTTTGAATTCGGCAATAATTCCCAAAGAAGAATTTTGTAATTTCTGTTTCAGCGAAATAGTGCTTCGATCAAAAAAATTAGAATTTTCCAACTCGGTAATTGACACATTTAGCTTTCGTTTGTTAACTTCCTTTATTTTATTCAGAAGAATATTATTCAGGAAATTTTCTCCTGGGTTCGGTAAGTGATTGTTTTTTAATGTTGAATCAGTCATTGGTAGAAATCATAAATGATATATTTCTTCAAATTTCACAAATGCTTTTTTTGCTTTTCCGCAGGCGAGCGATGCGATGGCTTCTGCCTTGCATTCTTCGAGCGATTTTTCGGGGCAGCGCGTTTGTATGGCAAATGCAGAATTAATGACCACTACATTTCGCTGGGCATCGGAAGCTTTGTTATCCAATACATTCATAAATATTTCGGCTGCATGTTCCACTGTTGTGCCACCCCACAATTCTTCCTGCTTTACTCGCTGAAAGCCGAGTTGTTGGGGACTGTAAACATATTCGCCAAAGTTGTTGATTATTTTGCAGTCGTCGGTAAGTGAAACTTCATCATATCCGTCGAGAGTGTAAACAATGGTATAATTTGTTCCCAACCGCTGATAAATATAGTTGTACAAGCGCATCATTTTCAGGTTGTAAACTCCCAAGCACTGATAACGCGGTCGAATGGGACTGATCAACGGGCCAAGCACATTGAAGAAGGTGCGAACGCCGATATTTTTACGGACGGGAGCAACATTTTTCATTGCCGGATTGCAGAATGGAGCATGCAAATAGGCAAAACCCGATTCTTCCAGTGAGCGCCGTACAACATCAGTATCGGTGGTAAATTTAGCGCCGTAATACTCCAACACGTTTGAAGAGCCACTGATAGATGTTGCTCCATAATTTCCATGTTTGGCAACTTTGTAACCGGCACCGGCCAAAACAAAACAACTGCAGGTTGAAATGTTGAAGGTGTTTTTTTCGTCACCGCCCGTTCCCACAATATCAATGGGATCGAAATCCGATAAGTCCATTGGAATAGCCATTGACATCAAGGCATCACGGAACCCGATCAGTTCGTCCAGTTCGATGCTGCGCATTAGATATACCGAAATAAAAGCGGCAATTTGCGATTCGTTGTACATGCCGGCTCCAATATTTCTCATTACTTCGGCCGATTCTTCTCTGGTCAACGACTGATGATTAAATAATCTGTTTAATATCTGTTTCATAAGTTAACTGTTTTTTTGCTGAAAATGAGGAAAAAACTTGTTTTCTCTGATTTGTTTCTCTATAATTTTTTAAATCTATTATTTCCCCGATAAAGGGAATTCCAACCAATTTTTCAGTATTTGTTCACCGGAAGGTGTCAGCACCGATTCGGGATGAAACTGAACGCCGCGAACATCAAGGGTGCGATGTTTCAGCGCCATGATGGTACCCTGCTCGTCCTTTGCCGTAACCTGCAGACATGGTGGCAGTGTAGAATCGTTTACAACCCAGGAATGGTATCTGCCGGCAATAATTTTTTCCGGCAAATTTCTGAACAAAACTTCATCGTCAAAAATGCTGACTTCGGAAGCAATGCCGTGATAAACCTGAGGAAGATTGAGCAAGCTTCCACCGAAAGCTTCGGCAATTGCCTGAACACCCAGACACACGCCAAAAATGCTTTTGGATGAAGCATAGGTTTTTATCAATTCGAGTAAAATGCCTGATTCGGAAGGAACGCCCGGACCGGGAGAAAGAATAATTTTGTCGAAACGGTTTATTTCTTCTAACGAAATCCGATCATTGCGATGAACTTCCACATCAGTGAACCCCAACTTTTTAACTATGTGTACCAAATTATAGGTAAAGGAATCGTAATTGTCAAAAACGAGCAATTTCATACAGGTTGCATTATTTTTTCGGTCTATTTAAAGTTTTCGGAGAAAATTCTGAAACTTGTTCGATAGGCCATCGGTTTATTAAAATCTATTCTGTTTGATAGTTATTTCTTTTTCCGGCCAATATAATGGCTTGTTTCAGTGCAGCCAACTTATTGTTTACCTCCTGCAATTCGTTTTCTTCATCCGATTTGGCCACAATGCCGGCACCTGCCTGATAAAAAAGCGTGTTGTTTTTGCTGATGAAAGAGCGAATGGTAATGGCTTGGTTGAATCCGCCATCGAACCCAATGTAGCCAATGCAACCTCCATAAGGGCCGCGGTCGTGTGGTTCAATTTGATCGATAAGTTGCATGGCTTTAATTTTTGGAGCGCCGGAAAGTGTTCCGGCAGGAAAAGTATCGGCAAAAAATTTCATGATTTTTGTTCCGGGACGCAGTTTCCCGCTAACGCACGAAACCAGATGGATAACATGTGAATAATATTGCACTTCCCGAAAAGTTTCAACCTTCACTTCGTCGGCATTTCGGCTCAGATCGTTGCGTGCCAAGTCCACCAGCATTACATGTTCGGCATTTTCCTTTTCGTCGGTTCTCAGTTTTTCGGCCAACTCAAGGTCTTTAATGTCGTCTCCGGTGCGGCGGAAAGTTCCGGCAATAGGCTTTATGTAGGCTTTTTGTGCTTTGGCATCGACTACCAAATGGGCTTCGGGCGAAGAACCAAAAATGCGGAAATCGGCAAAATCGAAATAAAAAAGATAGGGAGAAGGATTGATAGAACGTAAGGTACGATAAAGCATGAAATCGTCTCCCTGATATTGCTGGTAGAAACGTCTTGAAAGGACTATTTGAAAAACATTTCCCTTGAAACACTCTTCCTTTCCGCGTTTTACCATCCGACGGTAGTCCTCGTCGTTAATATCGCATTTTTCGCTGCCAATTCCCGAAAATTCGTAGGCGGCAATATTGTTGTTGAGGAGTATTTCTTCTATTTCGTTCATGGCCGACTTTTCGTTCTCGAGCAAATTTTCAATGATTGTCAACTCATTTTTAAAGTGGTTGACGGCAATGATATATTTGAACAGCACATAATGCAAACCCGGCATACTTCCGGGAACAGTTTCGCGTGCCGAAAGCCGGATGTCTTCAAAATACTGCACCGCTTCATAAGAAGTATAGCCAAAAAGCCCGTTTACTACAGCGGGAACTTCGTTGTCCTGTTCGATACGTTCGAATGATTTCAGAAAAATATCAAAACGGTCGGCTACTGTCATCTTGTCCGTTACGGGAGTTTGAATTTTTGTACCATCGGGGTAATATTCATGTACCAGGAAATGATTGACGGAAATTCCTCCAATGGGAGAAAACGCAATGAAAGAATAACTATTTTCGGCCGCATGATAATCGGAACTTTCCAACAAAACCGAATGAGTGTATAAATCTCTGATTTTTAGATAAATGCCAACCGGCGTTTCTAAATCGGCCAACATTTTTTTTGTTTTTACATATAGTTTCATGTTATTGAAATTTTTTAGCTGAATATCAGGATAAAACAGCGCAGATAAAATTTAAAAATGAAAAATTATTTAGTTGTTGATTCGAAATACTTTACGTATGTATTTATATCTTTATCTCCTCTTCCCGAAACGGTAAGCACTACTACTTCGTCAGAACGGAAATTGGCTTTTTCTTTCTTCAAAATAACCAGTGCGTGAGCCGATTCGATAGCCGGAATAATTCCTTCCAGACGAGTCAGTTCAAAGGCTGCTTCCATAGCTTCATCATCGTTGATGGCATAAACTTTGGTACGACCAATTTTTGTAAAAAAAGCATGTGCAGGTCCAACGCCGGGATAATCCAAACCGGCAGAAACGGAATATGGTTCGTCAATCTGTCCGTCTTCATTCTGCAAAATCAAGGTTTTTGCTCCGTGAATAATGCCGGTTTTTCCCAAGTGAATGGTAGCAGCCGTTTTTCCGGTCTCAATTCCCATTCCGCCGGCTTCGGCCGAAATGATATTGACCCTTTCATCATCCAGAAAATGAAAATAAGTTCCCATTGCGTTGCTTCCTCCGCCTATGCAGGCCATCAAATAATCGGGATAATTTCGTCCAATTTTTTCCTGCAGTTGCCATTTAATTTCTTCGCTGATAACCGATTGAAAATAGCCAACCATTTCAGGATACGGATCCGGACCGACTGTTGATCCGATAATGTAATAAGAATCGGGATGCGAGCACCAGTAACGAATGGCTTCGTTGGTTGCATCTTTTAAGGTCATGTTTCCGCTGGTAACAGGTTCTACTCTTGCACCCAGCATTCGCATTTTCTGCACGTTCAGATATTGACGTTCGATATCGGTTTTTCCCATAAAAACGGTACAATCCATTCCCATCAAAGCGCAAGCAGTTGCAGCAGCCACACCGTGTTGTCCGGCTCCGGTTTCGGCCAGCATGTGCGTTTTACCCATTTTTCGGGCCAATAGTACTTGTCCCAGTGCATTGTTGATTTTATGTGCACCGGTATGGTTCAAGTCTTCACGTTTCAGGTAAATATTGACACCATATAATTCGGAAAGTCGCCGTGCAAAATACAGAGGTGTTGGTCTGCCAACATAGTTTTTGAGTAAATCGTAATACTCATTTTTAAAGTTTTCATCCCCTTTTATGGATAAAAAGGCTTTTTTCAACTGCTCGACGGAAGCATATAGAATTTCAGGAATATACGCTCCGCCAAATTCACCATAAAAACCTTTTTCATCTGGCTGGTAAAGTTTTCTATCAGCTCCGTTTCTCGATTTTTGACTATTTTCGGGCATAGTTTAATTGTTTTTTGATTGTATTTTTATCAATGAAAAAAGGCTTGTCGTGAGTTCCCGACAAGCCTTTTCATAAATATTTCTTTATTTCAACTATCAACATAGGTGTCCCTTCTCACGATCTGAATATTCGCAAGCGCCACCACCAAAATTTGTTGATTGTCGAATTTGTTTTCATTTTTTACAGTCTGTTTTGTTTTCGATTGCAAAGTTGACAAATTATTTTTAATTGTGCAACAAAAAAATCAATTTTTAATTCAGAAAATTATTAATATCCAACTTACAAGTATTTTGCTCAATAAATCATCCTCATCTTACTTGCAAAAAGTGTAATTTAATATTTTGAATCTTAAAAATTTACACAGTTTATGAAATATTCTCCATTATACTTTTTAAAGCTGAAAAATCGACTTTATTTCTTTCACCTTGTCAAGTTTTTCCCATGTAAATAATTCAACTGTTTTTGTAATTTGGTTTCCATTTCCATCTTTAAAAACCTTTCTCACTTCCATTGGTGTTCTGCCCATGTGTCCATACGAAGCTGTTTCTTCATAAATTGGATATCTCAATTTTAATCGTTCCTCGATGGCTTTAGGTCGCATATCAAAAATATTATTTATTTTTTCGGCAATTTCACTATCAGAAAATTTTACTTTTGAAGTGCCAAAAGTATCAATGTAAAGATTTATCGGATCAGCAACACCAATGGCATAAGCTACCTGTACCAGAACTTCGTCGGCGACGCCGGCAGCTACCATGTTTTTAGCTATGTGTCGAGCGGCATAAGCTGCTGAGCGATCCACTTTAGATGGATCTTTACCCGAAAAAGCGCCACCACCATGTGCTCCCTTACCTCCATAGGTATCTACAATTATTTTTCTTCCTGTCAATCCAGTGTCGCCATGAGGACCTCCGATAACAAATTTTCCCGTCGGATTGACCAGTAATGTAAAATTATCCTTAAATAATTCGGCGAACTGTTTATCAAGCAGTTTAACGCGAGGAATAAGAATGTTTTGCACATCCTGACGGATAATCAACAACATTTCCCTGTCGGCTTCGTCTTGACTTTTGGTCAGCGAAGGTTGTATAAACTCATCGTGTTGAGTAGAAATAACAATTGTATGAACCCTCAAAGGGCGGTTGCTGTCGTCGTACTCAATAGTTACTTGTGACTTGGCATCGGGACGAAGATAAGTCATTTGCTTACCTTCCTTGCGTATTTTAGCCAGCTCTCCCACCAAAGCATGTGCTAAGTCAAGTGCAACAGGCATGTAATTGGAAGTTTCATTGCATGCATATCCAAACATCATACCCTGATCACCAGCTCCTTGTTCTATGGGGTCTTCTCGTTCTACTCCTCTCTGAATATCAGGCGATTGATCGTGTAGTGCAGATAAAATGCCACAAGCATTTCCATCAAACATATAATCGCTCTTTGTATAACCAATCCGATTAATTACACGACGCGCAACCGATTGTACATCAACATAAGCTGTGGTATTTACTTCTCCAGCTATAATTACCTGACCGGTAGTAACCAATGTTTCACAAGCCACTTTAGAATCACGATCTAAAGCCAAAAAATTATCCAACAAAGCATCTGAAATCTGATCGGCTATTTTATCGGGATGACCTTCTGACACCGATTCAGACGAAAATAAATAAGCCATATCATTAAATTATTAAATTACTTAAAAATCAAATGTCTGAATTTACTTTGTAAGTTGAAGAGAAGGCAGCTAAAAAAGGAGAAAGAAAATTGAATCATTTTAGCATTTTTTTACGTGGTTGCAAGCAGCCAAATCTTTCCACTTATAAATAAATTCTGTGCAAAATTAATCAAAATTCTTTGTTTTTACTAAATTTGTACTTATGTATATGACAAAAAAATTGTATAAACATTTATGTTTTTTATTTTCAGATATTTAATAACGGGGCTTTGCCCCAAAACCCACTTACTTTTTTGTCTTGAAACAAAAAAGCAAGCAAAAAAATTAATTTAGTTGAAGCAGCTGCGTTCAACATAAATCAAAATAAATTTGATTTTGTTTTCGCTCAAACGCTGCTTTCAAGACTGTGTCCACTTCACTCGAAAAACTTACGCTCGAAAAGCTGAAATCGCCCAAACTCATGCCGACGAAATACGTCGGAACTCAAACAAGGACGATTTATAAAGGCTTTTCTCACTTTTTTCGGCTCACCGGACAAGGTCAACCCGAAGTGTTTGGCTTATATGTGCTGTTTTACAGATATATAAAACAAATGTTTCAATTTTTGTCATGTGCTAAAAAATTTGTATCTAAATATTTATTAAACTTATTCGTATGAATTCTCTTCAAATTGTAGGTTCTCTTGCTTCTCTTTTGTCGATATTAAACCAATTTCCGCAAGCCATAAAAGTTTTTAAGACTAAGGACACCCACAGTATTTCACTAACCATGTATTGCATTGTGGTAGTATGTATCACATTATGGCTGGTTTATGGGATCATGTTAAAAGACGGCCCATTAATTTGGGCAAATGGACTTTCTCTTTTTCCCATCACTTACATTTTTATAGTTAAACTTACCAACACCATCAAAGGAAAAGACAAACTCTCCATTTGATTATTGTTGTTCCGTAAAAAACTTGACTAAAAAATAGCATTTCATTCAAAACTATCTTTTGTAACTAAATTTGCCTCACATAAATACATTTTTTTCTAATGGAATCTAAACGACAATAAACCTGATGCATTAGGTTTTTAATTTACGAATCGTAAATTCATGTAATTAATCTAAGTTTTTCAGAGGGAATAAACGGTAAGAAAAAATATTTTTCAAGTCAAAGTAGGTAAAACATTCCATTCCTTTGTCCTGATAAAATAAATGCTTTACTTCGGGCTCTTCCCATTAAAAAACTACAAAGATGAAACATTTAACTGTAGAGGAAAGGTACGAAATTTGAACAGTATTACAACAAGGATTGAAACAAAAAGATACTCTATTGACTACCGGAAAAGAAAAGAAAAAACAAAATATCGTTGCCTTCCGATGATGCAGTTGTAAAATCTCTATCTTTTTTCCCTCAGGAAAGCCACTAAAAAATGGACAATCCCCATTCAAAACCAGGACATTTCTTTGTCGAAAGAGTAAAATTTTAATTTTTAAACCAAATTTTTAATTTACACGCTTCGAGGAAAAGTATTACAAATTCGCAGCGTTATCAACTACTCCAACACTGATTATTTGCTCGAAAAGTTAAACGGATATAGAAAAAGGATTTGATTCATATTGCAGGATTGCAAGCAACAACCTTTGGTGTTGAGTTAAGGAAAAAATAGCATAAAACATAAAAAATCTGCTTTCAAAAAATCAAAACATATCAAAAGCAGATTTAAAATTTAACCAAATGGTCTTATCCGTAAAATTTCTTATCCAAATTCATCCAAAGCAGATAAAATTCTTATTTGCTTGAACAATTATTGCATACACCATAATAAAATATTTCAACTGAATTGACTTTGAAATTATCATTCAGTGGCAATTGAAAAACTTCCGGACGAACATCAAAAACATCAGAAACCTTCCCACATTGCTGGCAAATAAAATGAGCATGCGGGGTAGTATCGACATCATAACGCGCATTCTTCTCGTCGATGGTCAACATTCGCGCAGCTCCCCTTTCAATGAAAATTTTGAGCGTATTGTAAACTGTAGTTTTCGAAAGTGTCGGCATAGAAGGGCTTAAAACCGAAAAAATTTCATCAACTGTAGGATGCGTTCTGTTATTCAACAGATAATCCATAACTGCTGTCCGTTGAACCGATGGTTTTATAGAATGTTGAATAAGATATTGTTGTGAATAGGCTATAGAATAATACATAATGGTTTCTTATTTTTGCTGGGCAAAGATACAATATACTATTGACACTGACAAGATTTCAAACTTGAATTAAATTTAAATTTTTACTTCCCATTCGGCCTACTGTTTAAAAAATTTAAAAGGTTATGAGCTTGTCGCATCATAACCTTAAAAAGCAAAAAAAAGAAAAAAAATTATATTACACCCAAATCCTTGAGCATAGCATTGGTTGCGCGCAAACTTTCAGAACTTTTTATGAATAATTCCTTTTCTTCAGAATTTAGGTGATAATCTAAAATTTCTTCAACCCCATTTCTACCTATCAGCACAGGAACGCCGATACAAATATCGTTTTGTCCATACTCTCCTTCCAAGTAAACAGAGCAGGGTATAATTTTCTTTTCATCATGAATAATAGCTTCTACCAGAAACGCAGCAGCTGCTCCAGGCGCATACCAAGCCGAAGTACCCAACAAACTTGTAATAGTAGCCCCACCCAGCATAGTATCCGAAACTACTTTGTCCAATGTTTCTTTATCGAGCAAATCGGTAACCGGACGACATTTATAAGCTGCATAACGTACCAGTGGAATCATTGAGGTGTCGCCATGAGCTCCAATGACAAAACCTTCAATCTCATTTTGATTAGCATTCAGAGCTTTACCTAAATAACATTTAAAACGAGCTGTGTCGAGTGTTCCTCCCATTCCGATTACTCTATTGCGAGGGAGACCTGCGATTTTATAAGTAAGGTAAGTCATGGTGTCCATCGGATTACTTACTATTACCAAAATAGCATTGGGAGAATATTTTAAAACATTCTCAACTACACTTTTAATAATGCCGGCATTAACATCTACCAATTCTTCACGTGTCATACCCGGTTTGCGAGGAACTCCCGAAGTGATGACTACTACATCCGAATTGGCGGTTTTTTCATAATCGTTCGTACAACCGGATATCCTGGTGTTAAAATGAAGCAAAGTAGCTGTTTGATTTATATCTAAAGCTTTACCCTCAGCTATTCCTTGTTTAACATCAAGCATTACAACCTCATCGGCTATTTGATAGAAAGAAAGAACATTTACACATGTTGCGCCAACATTCCCGGCGCCTATCACACTTACTTTTGACATACTATTTTAATTTAAATTATTAATCCGAGAAAAGCATTGCAAAATTACAAATTAAAATGATTAGTGAAAAATTTCTTTAATTATTTTAGCATAAATATATTTATCTCGAGAAACGACATTGTTATGGCATTCCAAACAGAAAAATTAAACAAATCTCATTTGAAAATAAACAAAATAAACGTAATTTTGTAGAATGTAAATTATATGTGATTATGAAACCCACATGTGTTGCATACACAAACAAGAATGAATATATTATTCAGACATGTTGGTTCCATCAGACCTTTAAAAATAAATTATATTCTGATGAAAAATTATTTTTATTCACTTGTCATTATTATTTTGCTGATTGGTTGTCAAAATAAAAATTCTTTTACTGTTGAAGGGAACATATCTTCAGCCAAAGGAGAAAAATTATACATAGAACACATGGGGTTATTAAAAACAACTTCTGTAGATTCAGTTAAACTTGGTAAAAACGGAAAATTTCATTTTACCATAAAACGACCTGAATATCCCGATTTTTACCGCTTGCGACTGAACGATAAATTAATCATTTTTGCCGTAGACTCAACAGAAAAAATTACAATCAAAGCAAGTAAAGAAGATTTGCCATACAATTACACACTAACGGGTTCTGAACAATCGCTTAAAATTCAACAATTGAGGAAATCGGTAGCCAATATTCAAAACAAGATCAACAAATTTTCAAGCAACTTAGCTCCAGAAGAGCAAAATCAGCTAATGAAAGAAATTGAAAAAGACATTGAAAATCATAAGCGGGAAGCTCAAAAATTAATCTTGGAAAATCCACGCTCTACAGCTGCTTATTATGCACTTTATCAGAAAGTGAATGATTTTTATTTGTTTTCACCTTACGTAAAGGAGGATAGATCTTATTGCGCGGCTGTTGCCACTGCTTATCACACTTTCATGCCTAACTACACCAGAAGTCAAAACCTTTACGCAACGGTAATGGACGCTATAAAAAATGAAAGAAAAGCAGAAAGTCAACTACGATTGGAAGAGTTATTTAGAACAAACAGCACCGGCTACATTAATATTGTTTTGCCCGATAAGAATGGAATACAGCAAAAACTGTCCGATTTGGAAGGGAAAATTGTTTTGATCGATTTTTCAATTTATACAGCTCGTGAAAACGTTGAACATACTTTTACGCTGCGTGAGTTATACAACAAGTATCACGAACGCGGTTTTGAAATTTTTCAAGTTTCACTTGATGAAAATCGCTTTCTTTGGGAAAAATACGTTCAGAATATTCCTTGGATTTGTGTTCGAGACGAACGAGGACCCAATACGCCATATGTACTTTCTTACAACATTTCTACTATACCGGCATCTTTTTTGATGGACAGGCAAGGCAATATTATTGCCCGTGATTTGGATTTCAAACAATTGGACAAACAAATAGCAAAACTTTTGTAGTTTATTTGATACAATAAAAAGTTTAATCGTAATCTATACCGCTCAATTCGGTTGTCTTTCTCAACAAAAAATCGAATGAGAAATTTCATTATCAATACTGCACTCTCTATCGGATTCGATGCTTGCGGAATAACCAAAGCCGAAACACTTTCTGCAGATGCAAGTTATTTGCAGTCGTGGCTAAAAGCAGGTTTTCACGGAAGCATGAAATATCTGGAAAGAAATTTCGACAAAAGAGTGAATCCAAAATTACTGGTTCCGGGGTGTGAATCAATAATTGTAGTTCTGATGAACTATTTTCC
>Ga0116165_1001480_pt1 | contig 18180 bp, 12 predicted proteins | sample AD_JPNMR1_MetaG_FD_89885 | JGI IMG/M metagenome (GOLD analysis project Ga0116165, IMG submission 89885) | Active sludge microbial communities of municipal wastewater-treating anaerobic digesters from Japan - AD_JPNMR1_MetaG | ecosystem: Engineered > Bioreactor > Anaerobic > Digestate | place...
ATTGAAAAACAATCCTTATGATTACGCTTCAATTGTATCATTAAAAGGAAATACATATTTGATAAATAGAGGGACAGGACTTTTTTCATTAAGTAAAAATAACTTTACAAATCTATTTAATATAAAATCTGACCGTTGGGATTGGAATACAGGTAGTCATGTCCGAATTTTAGATAGCCTTTTGTCCGTCTTATTTACTAATACGGATATTGTATCAGTTTATGAAGATGAAAAGGGGAAAATAATTCCTATTAATGAGTATAGATTTTGTAATTTTCCGTCTGTTGTAGATGGCATAATTACTGGAGCAGTGTATACAAAAACATCTAAAAATGACAAAACTCCCTTTGGTTTTGTTATATACGACGTAAAAAATAATAAATTAATTCATTATGAAGAACCTGATATTTATGAAGTCATGATAAAAAGTTGGGCAAAACCTTCTGTTTTTCTTTCTGCTCTTTGTGGAACAAAGGCATTATTCTTTATAGAAAATAATGATCAGAGAAATAGATTTGACGATTTTGCCCTTTTTACTGTGGATACCGAAACAAAAAAAACAAATTTGCAGCCATTTCCAGAACTCGGTTTCGAATGCTCGGGCGTTATTTCAACACAAGATGGTTTTGCCGCACTCATTGATTCAGAACTTAGATATTTCTCAAAAACAACAATTGAAAATGCAGGAAATGTACAAAAATATGTTTTCGAAGGCGAACTAAAAAGTGATTTTAACGCTCAGATAGATGGTTACCCTGATGAATGGGACCTTGATAATTTTGCCGACGCACAAAATGGAGTTAAGGTATCATCTATATTGTCAAATAAAGATAATAAACAGCTTATTTTTATTGCAATTAGTATAAATTCACCTGAAATAATAAAAAAGATAGGTGAAAAAGGAATAAATTCAAAATATAAATTGATACTACTTCATGGAGCAAGAGCTTGCTTTAATAAAAAGCGCCTCGAAGGAGCCTTCAAAGCTCCTTTTGAAAAAAACGATTTATGGAAATATGACTTTTCTATGTTACCAACAGGAGATAATTGCTTTATAGAAATTCAAATTCCGGCTACTATCTTTTATGATAATTTTATTCATACAATAAAAAGTACTAAAAATCTCCCAAGAGATATGAGAGGCGATATAGCATTTAATATTGTACTCGAAGAAGAAAATGGAAAACAATATTCTATCTTACAAAGAAATCCTCTTGAGCCAATAAATTGGATTAGGTTTAAATATCTAATTGATAACGAGAAAAAAATTAATAATAAAAAAGAAAAAAAGAAAAAATAATCTCTTTCTATCTTTCTTTAAATGCTATTATCGAGAAATGAGTTCTGAAACTCTTTGCATCAAACATCTTATTTAAGTGTTTTAATATTGTAAATGCAAATTTTGCAGATCCTTTCCAGGTAGTTCTTTCAGTTAGCCTGTATTTAATCTTTACATCAACAAAACCAATTTTCTTCATTATTTCAGAAAGTTCTTCTGGATTTATTCCAGGAGAAAAAACATTGTGATATTCAGCTAAATCGTTGGTTAAGTTTCCAAAACCATGTTTTTTTCTGTATTTAAACTTATAGAATAAACGGTAAAAACGATTAAAAAAATAATTGGGATCGTGATCAGTATAAATAGCTCCTTCTGGCTTCAGAACACGAAAAATTTCTTTAAAAAGTTTTTCGTGACTCACAAGATGATGTAAAAGTGCATTTGCAGTAACGCAATTAAAAGAATTATCTTTAAACGGTAGATTTTCAGCATCAGCTGCTACAAAATTTACTTCTGGAAAACTTTCTCTAATCTTAATTAAAATATTTTCACTAATATCAATCGCATATAACCTTTTAAAAATGCCTTGCGAAATTCGCAAAATATTTCCTGTACCAGTACCTATATCAAGATGACTTTCATTGCCAGATTTTTCAGAACAGAAGCTTAGTGTTTCTCTATATATTTTTTTGCGATCTTCATTAAATAGACTCTCATTCTTATTGTACTCTTCAATAGATAAGTTATTATAAACTTCTCTATTTGATGCTTTTACTATTTTGTTCAAATCTTCCACATGTCCCCGGACCTTTTTATCTCTTAGTTAAAGTAAAATTTTAAATTGAAGAATCAATTTTTTCTTTTAAACTCTTTGCAATCATCCATAGGGTTTACAAATTTATTATGAAGTCCACATTTATCATTAAAAGGATGTTTTATAAAATGTGAGCAATCCTTACAAAAGCGTTTTTCATTTTCATCGGACTTTATTTCAATCTTTGGTAACTTTTCATTTTCATTCAGGAAAGAGGCTAATTTGTCAAAGTTCTTTTTATCTTCCGCAGCGTTTTCTGATTTTAAATCTGCGATTTTCGCAGAGCACACTGCACAAGAAAGAACTTCACCTTTTTTAGTCCAGCCATCAATTATAACAGTTTTCTTAAGAAATGAGCTTTTTCCGCAATGCGGGCACTGAATTTCGTCACCAGCTTTCATAAAAACAAATCCTCTTGCCTGGATAATTCAGGGAAACAAGAATCCTTATCACTTATTATAGGAGATTTAACTTTCCAATCAATTGAAATTATAGGATCATTCCAGATGATGCCACGTTCATGAGAAGGAGAATAAAAATTGCTACACTTATAATAAACAATCGCTTCTTCCGACAAAACACTAAAGCCATGTGCATAACCTTCCGGAATGAAGAGTTGATTTCTTAATGGAGATTCCAAAATTATACTGAAGTACTTTCCAAAAGTTGGAGAATCCCTTTTGATATCTACAGCAACATCGAGAATTTTTCCCTTAAGAACACTTACCAGTTTTGCTTGAGCGTAAGGCGGAGATTGGTAGTGAAGTCCTCTTATAACATTTCTCTTTGATACAGACACATTATCCTGAACAAATTTACAGGTGATCCCGATATCCTCATACTTTTTTATGGAAAATGATTCACAAAATATTCCTCTTTGATCTGTGAAAATATCCGGTTCAATCACTAAAACTCCGCTTAGATTGGTTTTTATTACCTTCATTTATATTTGCTTTTTTTTTAATTTATACTACTTTAATATAGTTATTTAAATATAAATTGAAATATTAAAAAAATAAAAAAAACATTGCAAATGAACTGTATTTTATCAGTCTTACAGATTATTTTTAGTTTTATTTGTGCATGTATTTCCGGTTTTAGTTGCGCTGGTGTTTTGGATAAAACTTTGCACTTTTGCGCCGAAAACCCACATTTTTCGGTTTTACGTTTGAATCTAAGTTATTTTTTTATCGTAAAATTTTCTTTAAAACCTCTGTTGATTTTGCGAGACTGATATTTTCAGTTCCATTTGCTACTTTACAAAGCAATGGAACAAAGTCTTTTTGAAAATTTTGACAATAATTATACTTCTAAAGAAGAAACCAGAGAAGTTTTACCATTAGCAGCGAGAGTACGCCCACGTAATTTTTCCGAATATTTTGGGCAGGAACACTTACTTGCTGAAGGGAAATTATTGCGCAAGGCCATAGATTCAGATTCTTTCCATTCAATTATACTTTATGGTCCTCCGGGATGCGGGAAAACTACACTTGCAGAATTGATAGCTACTATTACAGGTTCTGCATTTGTACGCCTTTCTGGAGTACTTTCCACAGTTTCTGACCTTCGCAAAGAGATATTTACTGCGTCAAATCGTCTGCGCAATTCAGGAAAAAAAACAATAATATTTATTGATGAAATACATAGATTTAATCGTGCTCAGCAAGATGTTCTCTTACCTGATATAGAAAAAGGAACGATTCGTTTTATAGGCGCAACTACTCAGAATCCTTTTTTCTTCATAGTAAGCCCTTTGTTATCACGCTCTTTAGTGTTTAAATTAGAAGCTCTTGATAAAGAAAATATATCAAAAATTATTTTACATGTAATATCAGATGATAGAGCCTTCCCAGGAAAAAGTATAAAAATTAGCGAGGATGCTCTTAATTTTTTGGCTGAAAATTGCGAGGGGGATGCGCGACGTGCCTTAAATGCTCTGGAAATTGCAGTTCTAACATCTTCAAAAAATTCAACAGATATTTTTATCAGTAAAGATGATGCTGTATCATCATTGCAAGAAAAAGCTCTTGATTATGGCGACGATGGCCATTACGATACAATAAGTGCCTTTATAAAAAGCATGAGGGGCTCTGATCCAGACTCAGCAATATACTGGTTAGCAAAAATGCTACATGCTGGTGAAGATATAATGTTTATTGCACGACGCATTGTTATTTTCGCATCTGAAGATATAGGCAATGCTGATCCGAAAGCTCTTGAAATAGCTGTTGCTGCGATGAAAGCAGTGGAAATGATAGGAATGCCTGAAGCAAGAATTATACTCGCTCAGGCAGTAACATATTGTGCGTCGGCACCCAAAAGCAATGCTTCATATATAGCAATTGATGAAGCAATGAATCATATAAAAGAAAATCGTATACAATCTGTCCCATTGCATCTCAGAGATTCTCATTATAAAGGAGCCGAGAAATTAGGACATGGAAAGGGATACAAATATCCTCATGATTTTAACGGAGCATTTGTAGAACAAGACTATATGCCTCTGAAAAAGATTTATTATAAACCAAAGGATAGCGGATTTGAAATAAAAATCAAGGATAGATTGTCAAAATTGAGGAATGAAAACAAATGAAATGTTTAGAAAAAGAGAAACTTAGAACTGAAATAAAGAATAAAAGGAAAAGCATTTCTGCGAATTTCGCAAAAAAAGCATCCGTTAAAATATGTAATTGCCTGAAAAAAATGATATGCGGAAAAATCCCACGAGTATGTGCCTTTTACTCTTCCTATGGTGAGCCTGATATTATACCATTTTTAGATAGTTTCATTAATTCTGGAGGAAAGGTATACTTACCTAAATGGTCTGAAGAAAGTAAGAGCTATCAAATGCTTTCTGTGAGAAATTTCGGTGAAGTACTATCAGGGCGTTTTGGAATTCCAGAACCGTTAGGAGGGGAACTCCTTAGCGATTATAATGACAAATTCTTATTATGGCTTGTTCCGGGTGTAGTATTTTCTATTTCCGGAAAACGTATTGGCTATGGAACAGGTCATTATGATAGACTTTTAGCCCTTTCATCAGCTCCTAAAATTGGTATAGCTTATGAATTTCAAATTCTAAAAGATGTGCCTGCAGAAGGACATGATATAAATATGGATTATTTAATAACAGAAAAAAAAATTTATAAATGCAAATTAAAGGAGATAATTTATGAATGAAATTCTTCAACAAATAAGTTCGGCATCAGTTAATATTAAGTCAATAATTACATGTGTAGTTGGAATAGGAGTGGGAATATTATTTCATTGGTGGATAACAAAATTCTTTGGGGCAAATGCAAAAAAATATGCTGATAATCTTAAAGAAGAGGCAAAAAAAGAAGCGGAGCATATTATAAGAGAAGCTAAAGTGGCTGCCAAAAGTGAATTCCTTAAATTGAAAGATGAATTTGAAAAAGAAACAAAAGAAAAAAAACAGGAAATAATTACACTTGAAAAAAGAATAGCAGCTCGAGAAGAGCATCTTGAAAAAAGAGCTGATATTCTCGATGCCAGAGCCGCTTCTATCGAAAAAGAAGAAAAAGAAATAAATAACATAAAAGAAAAACTTATCCAAAAAGAAAACGAACTTAAACAACAAATAACAGCACAAATCAAAGAACTCGAAAAAATAGCCGAACTCAGCAAAGAAGCAGCAAAGGAACTTCTTCTGGAAAAAGTAAAAGGCGAGGTTAGAAATGAAATGGGCCATCTTATAAGAAGTGAAGTTGAAGAAGCAAAAAATAAATCTGATAAAGAAGCTCAAAAAATACTTGTATATGCAATGCAAAGATATGCTGGTGAATGCGCCTACGAACATACTACTTCAACAGTTCATCTGCCAAGTGACGAAATGAAAGGTAGAATTATCGGAAGAGACGGACGAAATATACGCGTAATAGAATCTGTAACAGGGGTTACTTTGTTGGTTGATGATACTCCGGAAGCAGTTGTACTTTCATGCTTTGAGCCAGTGCGCAGGGAAAAAGCGCGCCTTTTATTGGAAAAACTCATTTCAGACGGCAGGATTCATCCTACCAGAATAGAAGAGTTATACAGGAAAATAGACAAAGAAGTAGAAGGAGAAATAATAGAAGCTGGAGAGGAAGCCATACTCGAAGTTGGAGTTACAAATATTCCAGAACCTGTCGTAAAACTACTTGGCCGCTTGAAATATCGGTATAGTTTTACTCAAAATGTTCTAAGGCACTCCATTGAAGCAGCTCATTTTATGGGAGTTATAGCTTCTGAATTAAAACTGGACTCTTTAAAAGCAAAAAAAATAGGGCTTCTACATGATATAGGTAAAGCCCTCGACAGTGAGATGGAAGGAACTCATGCAATGTTAGGAGCCGAGCTTCTCAAAAAATACAATGAAGATCCGGAAGTAATAAATGCAATTGCGTCACATCATGAAGAAGTCGAAAAAAATACCATTTACGCTGTTCTCGCCTGTATCGCAGATGCAATGAGTGCTTCAAGGCCAGGAGCTCGTAGTGAAACGGCCGAATTCTACTTGAAAAGATTGGAAAAACTTGAAGAAATTGCCTCAAGTTTTAATGGAGTGGAATCATGTTATGCTGTTCAAGCAGGAAGGGAAGCCCGCGTGATAGTAAATCCTGAAAAAATTAATGATAATGAAGCAATGGTTCTGGCAAGAGATATATGTAAAAAAATAGAAAGCGAAATGAATTATCCCGGACAAATAAAAGTAACCGTAATAAGAGAAACGCGTTCAGTAGAATATGCTAAATGAAGAAGTTATATTTTAACATAAATTCTCTGTTTTTCTTGAAAAAAAGAATAGACAGAGTAATATTAAGACAAATTTATTTTCAGGTTTGAAACGCAAATTAAAAATAAATGGGGGCATATTATGTCTGAAATCTCTTCTCTGCAAAAAGAACGTTTAAATTATAAGGCAAAATTACCAAAAGCTCTCTTAAATGGAGCCATTGTAAAGGCAAAACATAAAAAAATAAAAGGAACTGAAGATTCTGAAAAAATAAAGGGACTCTTTCCAAATCTCTTTGAACATCCAGTAGTTTCATTTTCAGCAATGGGCGAACCATGCAATATAGAACCTGCTCTTAAAGTAGGAGTAGTACTATCAGGGGGACAGGCCCCAGGAGGGCATAACGTTATAGCTGGAATTTTTGATGGTATAAAAAGCGCAAATCCGGATTCAAAGCTTTTTGGCTTTCTCGGGGGACCAAGTGGCCTTGTCGATTGTAAATATAAAGAACTTACTAAAGATATTATAGATCAATATCGAAATACAGGAGGCTTTGATATTATCGGTTCAGGCAGGACAAAGATTGAAACAGAAGAACAATTCCAAAAAGCAAAAGAAAGTTGCGAAAAACTTGGCATTCATGCAATTGTCATAATAGGAGGTGATGACTCAAACACAAATGCTTGTTTGTTAGCAGAATATTTCCTTGCTCATCAAGTGCAAATTAGAGTAATAGGATGCCCAAAAACAATAGATGGCGACCTTAAAAATGAGTACATAGAAACATCTTTTGGCTTTGATACTGCGTCAAAAGTTTATAGCGAATTAATTGGAAATATTGTAAGAGATGCAAATTCAGCTAAAAAATATTGGCATTTTATAAGGCTTATGGGACGTTCAGCCTCGCATATAACACTTGAATGCGCATTGCAAACACATCCTAATATAGCAATAATATCAGAAGAAGTGGCTGAAAAAAAGAAGACTTTAGATCAGATTGCCGAAGAAATAGTTTCTGTAATAGTAAAAAGAGCAGAGAAAAAAATGAATTATGGTATTGCTCTTATCCCGGAAGGGCTCATAGAATTTATCCCTGAAATGAAAGCCCTTATCAGAGAATTGAACGACCTGATGGCAAGAGAAACAGCAGGCTTGTCCTTCTTAAATGATGATGAACAAAAATTAAAATTTGTAAAAAGCAAACTAACAACAGAAAGTTCTAAACTATACGAATCTCTCCCCTCTCAGATTCAGCTTCAACTCATAAAAGACAGAGATCCCCATGGAAATGTCCAGGTGTCCCTGATAGAAACAGAAAAATTGCTTATTGAGATAATTCAGAAAAAACTTTCAAAATTAAGAAAAACAGGCGAATATGTAGGAAAATTTTCAGTGCAAACTCATTTCCTCGGATATGAAGGAAGATGCGCAGCGCCATCAAATTTTGATGCAGATTACTGTTATAGTCTTGGCTTCACTGCCGCAGCTCTTATTGCAAATAATCGCACTGGATATATGGCTTATGTCGGAAATCTCGCAAAAACCGCATCAGAATGGATTTGCGGAGGAATACCATTAACAACAATGATGAACATCGAGAGAAGGCATGGAGAAGATAAACCAGTAATAAAGAAAGCTCTTGTAGATTTAAAAGGAAAACCTTTTGCGGAATTCGCAAAAAATCGTGAAAAATGGGCCGTTGATAATTTCTATCTATATCCAGGTCCAATACAATATTTTGGACCTGAAACAGTTTCTGAACTAAGAACAAAAACTCTCATTTTAGAAAGTAAAAAATAAACTTAAAAAAAGCAGTTGGGCGCATTTGCCGTAGATAACACGGCAGCGAGACGAGCTGTAGCAACTACTAGTGGAAGCTAACAAAGCAGATACGAACTTCTTGTTTTTTTAGGATAAATTTAAGGACTCCACGTAAGACCAAGATTAAAGTGAAACCGTAGTTTTCTGTCAATATTTTTTAACTTTGAACTCTTGACAATAGGATATGCTAGATCCAATTTTACAGGTGCATTGAAATATGGTAATTTTATTCTTAAACCATAACCTGCACCAACATTAATTTCATCCAATTTCATATCCCATGCCCTTTTCCATACCCCACCTGCATCAACGAAAATCGCACCACGAATAAAGTCATAGATAGGATGGGTAAGTTCAACATTTCCAACTATCATTGATTCGCCTCCATAAGGATCTTTATTGTGGTCTATTGGAGAAATTTCCCGATAAGGAAAACCTCTTACAGTATCACCACCTCCCAGGAAGTATCTTTCATATATCGGAGCTAATTTTCCCCCACTGCCAAACCTATCAACCTGTCCTATTTTAAGTCCTGTATGAAGAGTAAACATATTTTCGATGAATGAGATGTAATTACTTCCCTGTAATTCAAGGCGATAACTGTTTACACTTGCACCAAATATTTTAGAGTTTAGCTCTGTCATCGCTGATAAAAGATATCCATTTTTAGGATCAAATAAACTATCTCTCGTATCACGCGAGATATTTAAACTGAACTTACTTATCGTATCGGTTCCCTTTTCCTTCTGAAAAATCTCAGAAAGATCATTATCCATATCATAAATCTTTATACCAGCAATAGTATATCCGAGTCCAATACTGGTAAAATCATCAAAAATTCTTTTTGTAAGCGAAAAATCACCACCAAAACTTCTCTGATTCCAATCATCATATTCTCTATCATGATAGAATCCTGAAAGATTAAGACTTAATGGTATACCAAAAAGCCACGGCTCTGTAAAATCAATAGAAAAATCACTTCTTTCAATCCCATATTGACCGGCAAGACGGAGCCTCTGTCCACCACCTGTAAACCAATTTCCTGGATCAAAAAGATCAAAATTACTCTGGCTTAACTCTAATGTTCCAACCAAACTATCCGTATCAGAAAAACCACCTCCAATTGCGAATTTCGCAGTATCTTTCTCTTCAACAGTAATATCTACGTCTTTCATTGAAGGATCAGGAACTTTTACAGTAACCGCTTCAACCTTTTCAAAATAATTCATACCCATCAAGCGATTTTTACTTGTTTCGATTAAGTCAGGATTCACAGGATTGCCAGGTTGTATTACAAGCTCTCTACGGATGACATGGTCTTTAGTATTAACATTTCCTGATATATTAATGTTCCTTACGGTATAGGCTGTTCCTTCTGTAATTTGAAAATCAAGCTCAACAGTAGCTTTCTCATAATCTGGCAATCTTATAACTTCACAAATGAAATCATCATAACCAAGCGGATAATAATTAGTTTTTATGGCATTTACGGATTCTTCTTCTGCTTTTATATTAAATATATCCCCTTCCTTGATAGTCAAAAATGCTTTTAACTCCTCTTCAGTGAACTTTGTATTTCCAGATATTTTTATCTTTGATACTTTATATTGCTTTCCCTCTTCAAGCTCAAAAGTAACATCAACTAACTCAGGATCGTCGGGGATTTCTTTAACTTCAACATTTTTTACAGTAAAATCAAGATAACCCTTTTCCCAATACAATCTCCTGAGACGAATTTTATCTTTTTCTATTTCATCTTCTGAATAAAGCCCTGTGTTAAAAATCCAGCTCCATAGGGAGTAACAAGTAGCGATTGAATTTTTAAGTTTCCATGATGAATAAATTGTATTCCCCTTAAACGATACTGAATTGACTTTTTTTCGCAAGTTTTCCTGAATATTTATTTTAACAATAACTGAATTATCTTCAAGAGGTTCTGTACTCTGGGTAATCACCGCAGAATAATAACCTTTTTCTTCATAAAATTTACGTAGAGACGATAATGATTCTGAAAGTTCCTTATCATTTAATATGGAATCTTGTTGGATAGTAATTTTATCTTTTAGCTTATCTGAAGAATATTTTTTATTCCCAATAAATTCTATATTTTTTATTCTCGGTTTTGAAAGAGTTTTAAAGATAATCTCTATCTTTCCATCTTTTTCATAAGATTCTGCAGCAATGTCGGCAAACCTACCGGTTGAATATAAGCGCTTTATATCATCATCAAGAATTTTACGATCAAATTCAGTTCCTGGTTTTGATTGAATATTGAAAAAGAGAAATTCCTGTGGAAATTCATAACCTTTCTGCTCAAAAGTAATCTTACTAATTTCCTCTGAATATAATGAATACGAGGCAAAAAGAATAGAAAAGAATAAAATCAAAAATACTTGAAAGTCAAAGCCGGAGAAATTTTCCTTAAGAAAATATCCTTTCAATATAAACCTTCACTTTTGAAATAATTTAATAATAAAACGAATAAAATACTGGTAAATACAAATTTTTCAAGATTTTTTTTAATTTCAAAAGAAAATTTGACATATTTAACAAATCTGCTAAATTAACTTAAGTAAAACTTAAACGTAGGAGTAATATTCATGAAAAAAATTCTACTATTATCTCTTTTCTCTCTATCTCTTTCAATTTTTTCAGAAGCAGAGATTCAGAAAAAAGCTATTTCGGACAATCCTTTTGATGAGTCTCTTATCCGTGAGTCAAATGCCGCAATACAGCGAGCAGTAAATTTTTTTACTGATAAACAGATGCAAAATGGAGCATGGTGTGATCATCCAGCTATTACAGGGCTTTGCGCTATGGCTATATACAAAAGCAAAACAAAACAAAATCTTGAATTAAAGGATGCAGCAGTTGAGAAAGCTCGAAAATACATCCTCAGTTTTGTTAACCCTGACGGATCTATCTGTAAAGAAAAAGATTATCCTAATTACAGTACAGCGGTATGCCTGGCAACATTGGCAGTAATAAATAACCCTGAAGACTACGAAATAATGAAAAAGGCTCGTAAATATCTAATTAGGTTACAGTGTAATGAAGAAAATCCAGATACTCCCATGTCAAAGGACAATCCTTTTTATGGCGGTATTGGATATGGATCAGCTGGACCTGGTCGTCCTGATTTATCAAACACTCAGTGGGCACTTGAAGCCTTATATCTTACTGAATTTTTGGATAAGGAGCCTTATTCAAAAGATCCAAAAGATGCTGAAAAATCAAAACTTGCATGGAAAAACGCTGTTCTCTTTTTAAGTAGACTACAAAATCTGCCTGAATCAAACGATCAGGTCTGGGTTGTAAAAGATAAAAATGATCCAAATTATGGAGGATTCGTTTATAAGCCAGATGAAAGTAAAGCAAGTTTAAAATTCGAAGATAAAAAAACTTTACGCTCTTATGGTTCAATGACTTATGCAGGGTTAAAAAGCATGATTTATGCAAAGCTTTCAAAAGATGACCCAAGAGTTCAGGCAGCAGTCGAATGGGCGGCAAAAAATTATACCCTCGATGAAAACCCGGGAATGGGACCAGAAGGCCACTTTTACTATCTAAATGTATTTGCAAAAGCACATTCTGTACTTGGAGAAGACATTATAAAAACGGATAAAGGCGAGGTTCACAATTGGAGAGTTGACCTCGTAAAGAAACTTCTCGAACTACAGAAAGGAGATGGAAGCTGGAAAAATGATAAACATGGCCGATGGATGGAATCAATACCAGAACTTGTAACCGCGTATTCCCTACTTGCAATGGAAGCAGCATTAGCTCCTTATCTGAATTGATAAAAAAAATTCTGTTTCTACTTCTTCTTCAAAGATCTGAAGAAGTAGACAAAAATTGTATTTTTTTTTAATGAATAACATACGCTAATTGAAAGTAAATTTACCATATCCTATAGCCTTTTTCCCATCCCCTCATAAATTTCAAATTAATCTTTTTTTTATTTTTTACTAACATGCGCCTAATAATCAAAGTTTATTTTTAAGCAAATTAAAAATCAAATTTTCTAAAATCAGAAAAAAAGGAGAAAAGAAATGAACCCCAAAATGGTGACGAAACTCTTAATGAGGGCAATTCTTGTAGCGGCTTTAGCCTCTACAGTCATTGCACAAGAAAAAAGAGAATTAAAAGTAATTGAAGACAGAGGCCAGAGGCGAATGACGACAAAAATCTATGAGCTCAAACATGTAAAAGCTGTAGATATTACCCCTTTCGTTCTTGGTGCAGTAATGAGGTATTCGTCAGAATCATCAGTAGAACGACTCAATTGTAAACCCACAAAACAGCAATTCCTCGTTGTTAGCACAGGGGAAAAAATGATGCCTTATGTAGACGATTTAATTGCAAAACTCGATAGACCTGGCAAAATTGATGAAAATGGCTCTCTAATAAATGGAAGCGGCATTACAAATTCTATTTACTATCCAAGATATAGAATGGCCTCAGAATTCGTAGACATAGCAAAAACCGTAGGTAGTTCAGATGGAAATCACTTCGTCGACCTTCAAAACAATATTGTTTATTGGAAAGATTCAAAATCAGATGGAGGCAGCGTTGTAAAAAATCTCCAGTTTTTTGACAAACCAATACCTCAAATAGAAATGACATTAAATATTTATGAAGTAAGTGATGATGATCTTAAGGAACTTGGAATTGATTACATAAGTTGGAAAAATGGTCCAGGGGCAAATATTTTTGCTTCAGGATTTGATTTTTTTGATTTTCAAAAATTTATTGATAGCGGCGATTGGACAAACTCGATAAATACTGCCGCAAGCTTAACTAACAGTTGGGGAGGATTTATGGTTGCCCCTCAATTCGATGCAACATTTTTAAGATTATTGAATCAGAAGGGAAAGGCAAAAATCGCAAGTTCAGGAATTTTGACTGTGACGAATGATTTTAACTATGACCCAGGAGCAAAAAAGTTTAGTAAAGCAAAATTTAAAATCAAATTCTCACCAAATTATCAGGGCATTGTGAAAGACAAAAATCAAAATGTAAACGTAAAATCTTCAGGTTCTGAATTATATTTCTATCTCAGAAGACCAACCATTACATTTAATGGTTTAAACGCAGAAGAAAAAGTAGTGGCTGCAAAATTCGGTTGGGAATTACAAATATCAGATACCGTAGAGAAAACAAATGATGGCACAGATGTAAGAGACCAGTATTATTTCACTGGCTGGACAACCATAGATGTCGGAACAGAAAAACTCCTCGCATCTTATGCAAAAGAACAAAAGTCAAATCAAAACAACGGAATCCCGTGGCTCTGTGAAATACCAGTTTTAAAATATCTCTTTGGTTCCACAGTAGAATCAAATTCTTACAAAAGAGTTTTTATTACAGTTTCAACAAAACCTCTTGACCCTAAAATGGATATCTCACAATGGGCAGGAAATTTAATTAATCTCACAGAAATGGCTATAAATGAAGTAAAAAAAAGTAACCAATAACAAATAAAAGGAGTTTTAAAAATGAAAAAATTATATGTAAAAAACATTCTCCTAATTGCCGGCGGATTGCTCTCAATAGGACTCTCTGCATTTGACAAAAATACAGCGCCAACACCTTATGCTTTACCAAGCCAGATGCAAACACATCTGAGAATTGATGTTAAGGATGACACAAAGGAATTATACATCACTCAAGATCAAAATGACCCGGACATTATTACAAAAGCTTATGTTCTGAAACACGCCGACCCATACGAATTACGTCCATATTTAAGATCAGCTGCGAGATCAGAAAGTGTAAAAGGTGATAGGGCTAAAGTTGAATGTATAAAATACAATGATGGTACAGGAATTATCATTGTATCAGCTGAGGCTTATCGTTTTGGTAAACAGGAAAATGGAATGGGCTTCGATGAAATGATTGAAATTCTTGATAAGCCCAATATAAGCTCTTCAAGTGGGTCGGAATCATTCGTTTATTTCCCCAAATATAACGATGCTAAATGGCTCGCTGAAAAAATCAAGAAAGTAGGGATGAATATTTCACACGATGACAAAGAACTCGACGGAGGAAAAGATAAAGTAGTCGTTGATCCGGGCCTTAATGGTTTATTATTCTATGTCCCGGTATATAGCATTAAAAACATTAAAAATATGCTAAAAGTTTTTGACCTGCCAACACCAGAAGTAAAAATAAAATACACTATATATGAACTTTCAAATGAAAATGATGGAACTCTTGGTGTTGACTTTCAAGCGTGGAAAAATGGTCCTGGCTCCGATGTCTTTTCCATAGGGTCAAAATTTACAAATGGATGGGACGCCGTAAAAAATATTGCTCAGACTCCCTCAATTCATGACACAAGAACACAATTCTTCAAATTCAGTCCACGCTGGAACAGCAAATTCCTAGATTTCCTTGCAGTAAAAGGAAAAGCAAGCGTAATCACAAGCGGAGAACTTTCTATAATGAACAATAAAGAAGGAGTTATAGAAACTACAACAAAAATTGCAGGTTTTAAAGATGGTGAAAAAATCCAGAATATTGAAACATTCGGATATTATAAATTAACAGATGCCAGAATTTACGACGGAAACACAGATTATTTTGCAGATGATACTACCGGGCTTAATGCAGGTAGATATCGCCTTAAGGCTACGGATGACAGAGGAAATAATGTAACTATTTCACTCCAAAATCAGGCTGTTCCAGCAGGACAGGGGGGAGGTGCAAACCCTTATCGTGGCGATATGACCATAACAAGAGTGTTTGATGGCAATAGATACTACTATGGAATTCAACTTGATGAAGATGCTGCTCGTGCACAGGGAGTAGTCCTTGTAAGATACAGAAGAGATAATCAAACTAACCTTGATTACGAAGTAATAGGATATCGAGTAGAGGGACTAAGCAGCGTTTCACTTGAAAAATCTGTCTCTATTCCAACAACGGGAGTTGTAACAGACGATTACGTCTATAGATATGAATGGCAAAAGCAAAATCTTTCGTTCTCTATGGATCAGAGCGATACTATTTACAGGGATTTTGCCAGAGTAACTAACGTTAGCGGATATGGTTTCTTCCTCTCCATGATTCCAAACGTAAGCGACGAAATGACAGTTGTAGACGTTTATATGAATAATACAAGTTTAATAGGTTTTGATGACGCTGGGAATCCAAGAACAGCAAAAAGTGAAGTTCAAAATAAGTTCATGATAAATAATAAAGGGGAAAGACTTGTTGTTGGTGGAATCGACAAATACGCAGTAGTAAGAAGTGTAGCAAAGGTTCCATATCTCGGAGACCTTCCCATCCTCGGCTGGTTACTTTCCAGTGAATCTGAAGTTTCCAAGAAAAATCAAATCGTTGCAGTCCTTGATTGCAAAACAGTAATGCCTGAAAATAGCCTGACTCAAGAAGAGCTATCCTTAATCTCAGAAATAAAGGAGAAACTCAAGAAATCTGGTGGTTTAAACAAATATGGTTTTGATCAATTTATCCTCGACGAGGATAAAAATAGCTTTGATCCTCTTCCATAAAGTATGAAAAAATGGGGGCTAAGCCCCCCTTTTTTATTATTAAAAAACTAATATCAATCTAACATAATCCTAACAATTAAAGCTTAGTTTAAATTACAAAAAAAAAAGGAGAATATTGTGATGAATTTAAAAAAAATTATGAGTGTGGCAATTGGAGCATTGCTTTCGCTCTCATTCGCAAACAGGCTTTTCGCAGCTAATGTCAATGGTGCTGGCGCTTCATTCCCGGCTCCTTGCTATCAAAAATGGATGGCAGAGTATGCCCTCGTCACAAAACAAAAAATCAATTATCAATCGGTTGGTTCCGGAGCTGGGCTTGCTCAGATAAGGGCAAAGACGGTGAATTTTGGAGCCTCTGACGAGCCGTTAAAAGCGGAAGTGCTTGAAAAAGACGGAATGATTCAATTCCCTATGCTAATGGGAGGAATCGTGATTATAGTCAATTTACCCGGTATAAAATCGGGTGAACTGAAACTTTCAAGAGATGTTCTTGCCGATATTTTTCTCGGAAAGATAAAGAACTGGAATGATGGGAGAATAACCTCTATCAACAATGGACTTTCATTGCCCGATGAAGAGATAACAGTTGTTCACAGAGCCGACGGTTCAGGGACAACCTGGACTTTTACAAATTATCTTTCAAAAATTTCAAAAGAATGGAATGATGGTCCCGGCTGTGGCAAGGAAATTGCATGGCCAACAGGCGTTGGCGGACAAACCAATGCCGGAGTTGCCCAGATGGTAAAGAAAACAAAATATTCAATTGGTTACGTTGAATCGTCTTATGCTTTTGAAAATAAACTCACATACACCCAACTTGAAAATGCTGCCGGAAAATTTGTTCAACCAAATATGGAATCTTTCATTGCTGCCGCATCAAATGCCGATTGGGATAATGCACCTGGATTCTATATGGTTTTAACCAATCAGCCTGGAGACAACACCTGGCCAATAATGGGAGCAACATATATCTTAATTCATAAAGAACAGCCAGATGCCGAACTTGCAAAGAAAATGATATCATTCTTTGATTGGGCTTACAGCAATGGCAAAACAATTGCTGAGAAGTTGAAATATGTACCAATACCAGAAAATGTCGCTAATAAAGTTCGTGAACACTGGAAAAAGTCAATAACTTCAAATGGACAGCCTATCTGGTAAAAAAATAACTTCGCGGGTTTGGGAGAGAATCTCCCATACCCGTTTTTTGACGCTCCATTTTCTCTATGAATGAAAAAAAATTATAATAGTTTAAATATGAGAAAAAACCCGATAGACGAATTTTTTCGCATAATTTGCCTCTGTTCAGCTTTTATGATTTTCCTGGTCTTAATTTTTCTGTTCATAGAGTTAATCCTTAACTCTTGGCCATCAATCAAAAAGTTCGGTCTTTCCCTCCTGTGGTCAAGTAGTTGGAATCCTATAAAACAGGATTTTGGCGCCCTTCAAAGTATCTACGGAACATTGATTACCACCTTAATCGCAATGGTGATCGCTATTCCTGCAAGTCTCTTTATAGCCTTTTTTCTTGTAGAAATATCGCATCCTATTCTTGGCAGAGTCGTAGGTGAAGCGCTTGATCTTTTAGCAGCAATTCCGAGTATAATTTATGGAATGTGGGGGCTTTTTGTCTTCGCACCATTCATGCAGGATTATATTCAACCATTTTTTTCAAAAAATGTTCAGCCTATTCTGGATATTTTCGCGGTTTTTCTATCAAATATAACTGGCTTACATATAAGTTTGCCATTTTTTTCTGGACCATCAATAGGGATAGGTTTCCTTACCGCCGGACTGATTCTGGCGCTTATGGTTCTGCCATTTACAAGTGCAATTATCAGGGATATATTTAAAATGGTCCCTCCAGTTGTGAAGGAATCCGCATACGGAATAGGATCGACAACATGGGAAGTTGCCAGACATGTCACTTTACGCTACGGCTTGCAGGGAATACTTGGTGGGGTCTTCTTCGGTCTTGGCAGAGCAATAGGCGAGACCATGGCAATAACATTTG
>Ga0116165_1001499_pt1 | contig 17963 bp, 15 predicted proteins | sample AD_JPNMR1_MetaG_FD_89885 | JGI IMG/M metagenome (GOLD analysis project Ga0116165, IMG submission 89885) | Active sludge microbial communities of municipal wastewater-treating anaerobic digesters from Japan - AD_JPNMR1_MetaG | ecosystem: Engineered > Bioreactor > Anaerobic > Digestate | place...
CACATCATGATCGGGACCAGCCGTACCGCCCGCCGGTTGTATCTTACCACCCCGGTGGCCTATATCACATCCGTTCCCTTCGATCCATTCCGCGGTGACGGGACGGAATATGGGTATGGGTACGGATCGGACGGTCAGAGCTATTACATCATGACCAGCTGGGGACCGGACAGCGCGGATGGTCTGGGCTTCAAGCAGGGTGCGTTGAACGAGTTGGAATACACGGGCGCGCGTCTCAACGACTATCGGAGAGCCGGCATCCGCAAAGGCCAATACGCATTGGCTGACCTGATGTATCAACCGTCCAATGGCACCTCGAGCACAGGGGACATTCTCCAAATCGGTCCTTGAGACCGGCATGGCTGTAAGGATCATCAAGATGGGGGAAACGAATATTCCCCCATTTTTTTCCACAAATATATTTTATTATTAGAATTTTAATATTGTGTATTAAAGAAAACAGGTTTCCTCCTAAATTAAAAACCAAAGAATCGCGAAATGAGCACGCGTGTTTTCCCCTCATCAAGAGTCCTCTCCCGAAGATCGAGGAGAAGGCAAGGATGGGATTGTTCCAAATCCCCCGCTCACAAGATCAAATCACACACCGTGGCGCGCAACCCTTGTTGTTCCAACCCATTCGCCACCTCTATCGCTTCTTCGCGCCGGGTATGCAAGCTGTAGAGGTTGGAACCAGAACCGGTCAGCCGGGGGGGCGTGGGTGAAATGTTTCGAAAAACTTCATACGCCTGTTGGATGACAGGGTAATTGGCGAAAATCACTGATTCGAACGCGTTGAACAAACAACCGGGCACCCGTTCCCAGTTCTGGTTTTTCAGCGCCTGGATCAATGGTTGGGGAGATGCATGGGGGGGATTCCCGGCTTGGTCCCATAATGCGTACGCCCGGGGTGTCGATACATGCTCGTCCGGGTGGCAAAGCACTACACGCAGAGGGGATTCGCCTTCCGGGCTAGGAACCGGAAGGGGCGTAACCTGTTCGCCGATTCCCTCGCACAAGCAGCACCCCTCATACAGGAAAAAAGGGACGTCCGCTCCGATCCGAGCCCCACATTCCCGCAACGTTTCAATCGGCACCTGATTTCCGGTGAGCTGGTTCAAGGCGGTGAGGACAGCGGCGGCGTTGCTGCTGCCTCCGCCCAGCCCGGCCCCCTGGGGGATTTGTTTCTCGATGTGAATCCGCACACCCAGGGGCAGGCCATACAAATCCCGAAACCGCCGGGCGGCATGGTGCGCGGTGTTGGATGAATCCAACGGGATAGGTAGACCATTGGCGGTCAATTGGATCTCGGGAGGAGGGATCAGCCGGCATGCGATCCGGTCCTGCAGTGAGACCTTAGCGTTGACCAGTGTGAGCCGGTGGTAGCCATCTTCGCGGAGGCCGGCGATATCCAGGAACAAATTGATCTTTGCAGGGGATAGCATCTCCACAATCATCGGATTTTCCGGTGCGATAATGGATTCCATTTCAATCGAATGGGATTTTCCGGATGGCTTCGGCAAGAATCCAATCTTCTGGAGTGGTGAGTTTGATGTTCAGATACGATCCTTCCACCATCGCCACCGTCCCGCCCGCCCACTCGAGCACGGCCCCGTCGTCGGTGGGGTAAGGAGGCGGGGTATAAGCGCGGCAGGCGTTGAGGATGTCCGGATACCGGAAGGTTTGTGGTGTTTGCGAGAGCCAGAACCGGCTGCGCTCGTGCGTGCGGATGACTGTGGCATCGGGGCGGATTTCCTTCAGCGTGTCCTTCAGCGGCACACCCACCACGGCACCAGGGTAAGTCTCCAACGCGTTGAGAGAGGAGATAATGAACCGTTCCCGCACGAAAGGCCGGGCCGCGTCGTGAATCAGAACGGCTTCTGGATGAAACGCCGCGCATGCTTCCAGACCGTTGCGCACCGAGTCGAAGCGTTCCACGCCCCCCACCGCAAAATGCCCTTCGGCTTTGGGGCAATACATCCGCGCCGTGGATTCCAAAACCGCCCTCTCTTCCTCCCGACCCACGATCACCACATAGTCGATGGACCGGCATGCTTGAAAGACGGCCAGGCTGTACGCGAGCACGGGCCGGTCTCCCAGCGGATGCAACACCTTGTTTTCGCGACCCCCCATCCGGGTGCTGCGGCCTGCGGTGAGGACGATGGCGGCGGCCGGGCGGAAATTAACCATGACGGCTTCCTGAATGAAACACGTTGCCGTACTTATCCGGTAAAAAAAATCCCCCGCGTGACACTTCACGGGGGAATGGAAGGTTCATCAAGTCCTGGTTATTGGGCGGCCGCACGGTCCACCAAGCGCATGAGCCGGGCTTTCCGCCGCGAGGCGTTGCGCGGGTGGATGATGTGCTTCTTGGCCGCGGTGTCCAAGGCCGATACCGCTTGGCGGAGCATTTCCCGGGACGCGTCCAAATTCTTCTGCTCCACGGAGAGCCGGACTTTCTTGATCAGGGTACGGATCCGGGATTTGGCCGACACATTACGTTGGCGTAATTTCACGCTTTTCCGCAAACTTTTTTCCGTCGATTTATGATTGGGCATTATCGATCACTCCTCAGTGAGTTCCCTTCATTTCCATTTCCACGATTACCGGTGAACGAACGAGATCAAGGCCATCGTCCGGGCGCGTTTGATCGCGGTGGTCAACATGCGTTGGTGAAACGCGCACGTGCCGGTGATACGGCGTGGCATGATTTTACCCCGCTCCGTTAAAAATTCCCGCAAAAGCCGGTAATTCTTGAAATCAATGTAATGGACATGATCCACACAGAACCGGCAGACCTTGCGGCGGGGGAACCGGCGGCGTTGCGGCGCGCCTGCCGGACTAGTCCGGCCCCTCCCAGCCGGACCACCCGCTCCCGGCCGCCCCCCGTATCCGCCCCGGCCGCCTCCCCGGTCATCACCGGACGGCTCTTCCGTATGGCGCATGGACTCTCCGCTTCCCCGGTACGCAGGACGCCCGCCGCGGGGCCGGGGAGCTTCGGTTGAGGCAGGGCTTTGAGGACGGCTGCTTGTTTCAAGATTGGACATATTTTCATTCATGAGATTTCATGACTCCTGTTTCGATTAGAAGGGTAAATCGTTGTCGTTGATATCGGGCGTGATATCGGGAATAAAATCTTCTCCCGAAGGCGGTGGCGCGTTCTCGTCGGAAGGGGGAGGATATCCACCCTCCTCCGGACGCCCCGCCGGGCCGCGGTCCAAAAATTGAAAGTTATCAATAACCACTTCGTATGTTACGCGGTTTTCGCCTTCTTTGGTTTGATATTTATTCACCTGGAGTGAGCCTTCCACGGCGATCAAGCGGCCTTTTTTCATGTATTGTCCCACCAACTCCGCTTGCTTCCGCCAGGCCGTGAGGTTGATGAAATCGGTCTCCCGCTCCCCACTGGCATTTTTGAACCGGCGGTCCACGGCCAGCCGCATTCGTACCACAGGAATGCCGCTCTGCGTGTACCGCATTTCCGGATCCGCCACCAGGCGGCCGATGAGGATCACTCGGTTGATCATGATGTCACTCAGCGGGTTTCATTGTCTTCCGGCTCTGCCGGATCTTCAACCGGTTCGGTTAGGGGATCGGATACCTCGGCGGCTGGCTCGGCCGGTTGGGAACTCTCCTCACCTTTACCGGCCTCCGCGGCCTCGGCGGCGGCTTCCTCCGTCGCTTTGCGTTGCGCTTCCGCGGCCGCCTCTTCTTCGCGGGCCTTCCGGGCGGCTTCCAATTCCTTCTGTTTCTTCAGTTCGTCTTGCTTTTCCTGCTCCAGTTTGGCTTTGGGTACCTTGAGAATCAATTCCCGTAAGATCCCCATCCGCGTCTTGATCAGTTCCTGGATTTTGGCCGGAGTAGTCTCCGGGGCGGTGAATTCCAGGTTGATGTACATGCCATGCGTTTTCTTTTTCAGCGGATAAGCCAACTGCCGAGTCCCCCAGTTGGACTCCTTGTGGATTTCCCCCCCGGCTTCCAGGATGGTGTTCCGCACTTCGGACGACAAGCGTTGCACCACGGATTCATCCAAGGATGAGTCAACAATGTAAAGCAACTCGTACAATGATGCTGCCATGAAATACCTCCCGCGGTCTTTGGTCCATACCACGCAGGTATGGACAGGATGATCCCCCATGCGGACACAGGGGAAGGCCCGGACCGAAAAACCAGGCCTGTTGATAACCAAGCGTATATTTAACTTTCCTGATGAACTCTTATCAAGGGATAAACAACAGGATTTTCATTTTCAAATGACATCTTTTATGAAATATAATGAAAACATTCCTTTTCTCATACGGGGATTCTTCATTAATTTGCTCAAAACTGGCTTCAACGTAGCGCCGATATCTTCCGCGCCAGCGGCGGCCGGTTGTGGCCGGGTGATGATTATGTCTCCGGGAGAGGAGCTGAGTGAAGATCTATGCCCTGAAATGACCGAACTTCCACCAAACTCCTCTCCCAAAGAACACATAGTGAGAAAGAGAGTTTACCTTTATTACACCATCAATGGCGCCAATACCAGCGAAATGACGGCCATCAACTTGATCAGGATGTTGATGGAGGGTCCCACAGTGTCTTTCAAGGGATCGCCCACGGTGTCGCCCACCACAGCCGCTTTGTGGGTCTCCGATCCCTTGCCGCCGAAATGGCCTTCTTCAATGTATTTCTTGGCGTTATCCATCGCACCGCCGCTGTTGGCCGCCTGAATCCCCACCAAAAGACCCGTCACCAACGTTCCCAACAAAACGCCGGCCAACGTTTCCGGCCCCAGGCTAAAGCCCACGATGGGAGGAACCAGGATGGCAATGGTTCCCGGGAGCAGCATCCCGTTGATCGCGCCCTGGGTGCTGATATCGACACACCGGGCCGAATCGGGCTTGCCGGTTCCGTCCATCAAGCCGGGAATCTCCCGGAACTGGCGGCGAACTTCCTCGATCATCCGAAAGGCGGCTTTGGAGACCGCACGGAATAGCTGCGCGGAAAAGAAGTAAGGGAGCATGCCGCCAATCATCAGCCCGGCGATCACGTGTACATTGATCAACGACACCTTCGCTTCACTCAGGTTAGCGGAAACCAGAAAAGCGGAGATCAAACCGATGGCCGCATAAGCCGCCGAACCAATGGCGAATCCCTTGCCGATGGCGGCGGTGGTATTGCCGACGGCATCCAGGTTGTCTGTGATTTTGCGGACACTGGGATCGAGTCCCGCCATTTCGGCGATTCCGCCGGCGTTATCAGCGATCGGTCCATACGAATCCACCGTCACCACCATGCCGGTCGTGGCGAGCATGCCCAAAGCGGCCATGGCCACGCCATAAAATCCACCCAGCCAGAAGGCAAAAATCACGGATACCGCCAAGACAATAACAGGAATGGCGGTGCTTTCCATCCCCAACGCGGTGCCATCGGTCACCGTGATGGCGGGACCGCTTTGCGAATTTTCCGCCAAGCGGCGGACCGGCTTGTATTTCGAGGAGGTGTAATACTCGCTCATGAATCCGATGACGATTCCCGAGAGCACACCGATGACCGTGGTGTAAAAGGGCGCCATCCGGTTGTATGTATCCCCCCCGCGGTGCCATTCTTCGCCAATGAAATAAATCACGATGCCGCTCACCACGATGGTGGCGATGGCGCTGATGTACGTGCCTCCCATCAAGGCGCCTTGCGGATTATTGGAACCGAACTGCCTCACGTAAAACACACCGGCGATGGAACAGAGAATCCCAACAGCCGCCACGGCAAAGGGAATCACGGTCAGGGCGGAACTTTCCACGTTCATGGCGGCATTGCAGGCCACAGCGATGGCCAGGGCGGCAATGATGGCCTCGACATACGATTCGAACAGGTCCGCGCCCAGGCCGGCCACGTCACCTACGTTGTCGCCCACGTTGTCGGCAATCACCGCCGGGTTGCGCGGATCGTCTTCGGGAATACCCGCTTCCACCTTGCCGACCAGATCAGCGCCCATGTCCGCGCCCTTCGTATAGATGCCGCCCCCGCTGCGCGCGAAGAGCGCCATCAGGCTGGCGCCCATCGCGTACCCGTTGACGATCACGCTGTCTCCTTTCGCGATATATTGCACGAGCACCAGGCCCAGAAGTCCCAAGCCCACTACCGACAGTCCCATGACCGCCCCGCCGGAAACCGCCACCCCCAACGCCCCTTTCAGGCCATGATCCTGAGCGGCCTGAGTGGTCCGGCCGTTGGCCCGGGTGGCAATGGACATGCCGATATAGCCCGCCAGCGCCGACATCGCCGCTCCAAACATGAAAGCCAGAGCGGTAGGCCATCCCAAAGGAATACTGGAGGACATCAAGCGGGGTCCGATCGAAAACAATATGGCGATGACCACCACAAATCCAGAAACCCACATGTATTCGCGTTTCAAAAACGCGCGCGCACCGATTTGAATCAGGTGGGAAATTTCTTGCATTTTCTCATTCCCGGGACTGTGCGCGAGAACATCCTTCGATAAAATCCACACAAACACCAATGCCGCGATCGCGGCCAGAGCCGAAATGATGAGTTCCATGATGTCTCCTTGGTTGTAGAATATTTAATTATTTCGAGAGGAGAACTCCTCTCGGCATTTCATCTGATTACGTGTGTTCCTATTACGATTTCCCGGGAGCGTTCGCTACCCGCATCCGAAAATTTTCTGCCGGCGGTTTATGACGGGTCAACGGTTAAACTGATTCATGGCCTTTTCGATATCTTCCGTGATGATGATCTCCACCGCCTGGGCCGCGCGGTGCAACGCCTCATCCATCACTTCCCGTTCCTTGGCGGAAAATGGCTGCAGCACGAATTCGACCCAATCTTCGTCCGCTCCCCCAAGGCCCAAACGCAAGCGGGCGATTTCGTCCGTCCCCGCCGCTTCCAGGATCGAACGCAATCCGTTATGCCCCCCGTCGCTTCCCTTCCGCCGGATCCGGATCTTGCCGAGAGGCAGGTTGAAATCATCCAGCACTACCAGGGTTTTCTCGCGGGTGATGGCGGGATCTTTCAGGAGGCGGCTGTACGCCACGCCCGAGCGGTTCATGAAGGTCATCGGCTTCACCAATAAGACCGGCGTATCTTTCCAATCTCCCGACCCGAACAGAAAGGAAGGCCCCTGGATCGTGACCGGAATATTCCACCGCGCGGATAGTAGGTCGATCAAATCAAATCCCACGTTGTGGCGGGTCGATCGATAGGCTTCCCCCGGGTTGCCCAATCCCAGAATGCACCACACCATGAACCCCGGTTATCACTCCGCCTTTTCGCCGGCGCCTTCGGCCTCGCCTTCCTTGGCTTCTCCTTCTTCGGCCATCACCTGCGCCGCGTGCGCCACTTCGATCTTGGGCGCCGCCACGACGACCAGGGCCAGTTCAGGAGCGGTCAGAATGGTATACCGCGGGTCCTTGGGCAAGTCGGAAACGTGAAGGGCATGGCCGATCCCTAAGTGGGAGACATCCACTTCCAGATGGTCAGGAATATCCAGCGGCAAACATTGGATTTGGATATCGCGGAGCATGAGTTCCAGAATTCCACCTTCCCGCACCCCTTTGGCGGAACCTGTGGTATGCACCGGCACGGTGGTGATAATGGGCCGGTCGGCCGAAACCCGCAGGAAGTCACAATGGATCACCGTCCCGGTTACGGGATGATGCTGGGCTTCCCGGACCAAAGCCAGAGTTTTGTCCTCTTCCCCTTCCATCACCACATTGACCAGGACATTCTCGCCTTCCCCACTGGCTTTGAAGGTTTTTTCCAAGATCCGGCGATCCACGGAAATCGGAATGGCCTCTTTCTTCTCGCCGTATAAAATCCCGGGGATTTTCCCTACCCGCCGGGCGGAGCGGGCCGCTCCCTTGCCCACGGCGCTGCGTTTTTCCAATTGAATATCCACAAGTTTCATCGTAATTCTCCAAACGGTTGTATTGCCATGCGTATGATGCTTCGCGGCTTATTGGGCTTTTTTGGCGCGCGCGTAAACAATTTCGCCATGCTGCAGATTGGCAAAAGGGCCGATGCTCATGCCCGGCGGGATGGTGCATCCCCTCAGATACGAACTGTTGATATGTGTCCGTTCGCCGATTTCTGAATCATAGATCTGAGTCAACGGACCGATCACGCATCCCGTGCCGATGACGGTGCGGCCGTAAATACAGGTGTTGGGCTCAATGATGGTGTCGATCCCGATCTCCACGCTGTCGTCAATGAATGTACTGGAAGGATCCACAATGGTCACACCGGATAACATCAGCCGCTCCAGAATCCGGTCGCGCATAATCCGCTCGGCCTTCGCGAATTGGACCCGGTCATTGATCCCCATGGTTTCGGAAGGATCTTTGGTCACATAAGCCTCCACCCGTTTCTTCTCCGAAACCATGATTTGAATCACATCGGTCAAATAATATTCGCCCTGTTCGTTGTTCGGTTTGATGTTTTCGAGGGCCTTGAACAAATCCCGGCTGTCGAATACGTAGGTCCCTGTATTGACTTCATTAATCTTCTTTTCGTAGATATTGGCGTCCTTGTCCTCCACGATGGACATGACGGTATGGTCCTGATGGCGCAGGATCCGGCCGTAGCCCGCCGGTTTTTTCATCCGGGTGGTCAGCACAGTCGCCGAGGCATCCTGATGGCGGTGCCGTTCGATCAACTTATCGATGGTCCCCCGGGAGAGAAGCGGCGCATCCCCCACCAATATAAGGATGTCGCCGTCGAAATTCTCAAACAACGGCTTCGTCATCATGACGGCATGGCCGGTCCCCAGGCGTTTCTCTTGCAAGGCGAAATCGACATTGAAATCCTTGAGGGCTTCCTTCACCATTTCGTGGGCAAAACCGACCACCACCGCCTGCTTGTAATCCACCAGCCCGTCGATGGTGCGCAGGATGTGTTCGATCATAGGCCGGCCGCAGATCCGGTGCAACGCCTTCGGAAAATTGGAACGGAGCCGCTTGCCATCTCCCGCCGCCAAAATGATGGAACCCAGTGACTTCAAGGGCATACGCCTATCCTTCAAAACCTTTCGGTGCGAGGTTTGCTGATCATGCAAACATAAAAAAAGCCCGCGGGATGTCCAACGGCTGGAAATCAAGAAAGCAACTGCATATTTTTGTCACATCTTTCGCCCCGGTCAAGGGCCCCAAAAAGCCTTCCACCCCCTCGGGGAATTCCCAAAGGACACCCGCAACCCGGGTAAACGGTCGTGGACCACTTTGCCCAGCCTGCTCTCCAAACGAAAGAATTGCATACGGAAAATATTTGCAAAATTTTGATTCAATATTTATTATTTTATTAATTCCAAGAGACAATCCGCCGCCGCCCGGCCCCCGTCCAGAAACGTCGATTCATGTTCCGGAGATAGACACAAATTCATATGATCCTTAAATACATCATACATAAAATCCCACCGGCCCGAGAAGAAGTCTGATTCGGAAATGGGATACAAGGGAACATGACGGCGGGTCTCCTGCTCCAAAACCTCGTGCTCGGGAAAATCGGCACGGGGGGGGTGGGCGATGGGAACCCGGTGCGCAATGCACTCGGTCACGATTCCATAACCCAGCTTGGCCAAGACGAGATCGGCGGCCCGCACCGCGTCGGGATGATATACGGTTTGCGCGTCCAACAGCCGCACATTGCCAGGGCCAGAAAGGTCCGGATCAAAGACAAGAAAGGTGATGTCCGCATAGCGGGCCAAATGGCCGGACTGGAGTCCCCGCAACCCCATCCCGCCGAAGGAGATCAGCACCACCCGGGCATCCGGAGGGATTCTAAAGTGCTCCCGCGCTGCCTCCCGGCTCAGATGAGAACGCCGCACGATAAGGGGAACATCCTGAATGGTTGGAAACACGGAGAGGTCTCCGGCCAAGGGTGTGCGAAGCAACAACCGGGCCTCCCGGTAATAAGCCGCAATGGAGTCAATGATTTTCTGAAATTCCGGCCGCGACTCTAGAAACGCGGTGAAGATCCAATCCCATGTGAAATTGGCCGTGATGACCGCAGGAATTCCGGCCGCTTGCGCCACGGCGATGGCAAATGGGGAGACATCCCCCACGGTCAGGCGCGCTTCCCCGTTCTGAATCCGCACCGCCTCCGCCCGGGCCATCGCGGGATACTCCTCGAGCAGCCGCGTCCAGCATTCCAAGGTGCGGTCCACATCCTGGCGTAATGCATCCTGTTGGATGATCCCAGGATCGTGCCGCATCTCCCGGTACCGGTAGGAGCGGTATACCGATTTTTTGAAAAGCCACTCGGGAACCGAGGTCACGATTTCCACCTCCACCGAGGGGGGGAGATGATTGATCACCTCAATCGCCCGGGTGGCGTGGCCGAAACCATGTCCCGATATGTAGTAAATGATTTTCGCCATGCGAAATATTGTATTGGCATGCAACCAAAACCGAATGGGCGGAGAAAACAGGATCACAAGGGAAGTGGGAACGATTCCGTGAGCCCGGGGAGAGCGATGTTAATCCACCGGATCACGATAATTGTTCAAAATCAACCAAGGATCCCTGGTTTTCTTCCGGAACGAAAGAGTCTTTTGCCGAAGTTCTTCTAGAACCTCTCTGTACTTTCGGTTACTTGCCAGGTTCTTGACCTCATCGGGATCATTTTCCAGGTCATACAGTTCCTCGGCTGGGCGATGCAAAAAATCCCGCAACCGCCGCTTCCCGTATTTCCAATTGGGACCTTTGGCTCTTTCTAGTACGCCTTGCCAAGTGGCCGAGCGATAGAGATCGCTAGCGAAGGGGAACGGCAATTCATGCGCAAGATTGTTGATATATTTATACTTACGCGTGCGTATGCCCCGCGCCGGGTAGTACATGGTGACTTCATGAAACGTATGCGAGAAATAGATCTCATCCCACCCTTCCGGATTCTCCTGCTCCAGGATGGGGAAAAACGAGCGGCCATGGATCTCATATTTCGGCGGAAGGCTCGCCCCGGTCCATTCCAATAGGGTGGGCATGAGATCCGTGAACGAGACCATGGCGTGGTTCACCAGGCCTTTTTGGGTTTGCTCCGGAGATCGGACCAGGAGCGGCAGACGGATGCCGGGATCGTACAGGCAGGTTTTGGCTCCTGGGAACGCGATGCCGTTGTCGCTCAAAAAAATGACGAGCGTGTCCTGCTCCCGCCCGGCTTCGCGCAAGGCTTGGAGGATCAATCCCACCCCCTGATCCATGCGGCTGGCCGACTGGTAATACTCGGCCAGCTCCCGCCGCGTTTCGGGCCATCCGGGTAGAAAAGAAGGCACCATTACCTCTTCGGGAGAATAAATCACCGGTTCGATTCCGGATTGATTGTCTTCATTCCCAAAACCCTTTTCGGAACGGTGGGGATCGCCGAATCCCACGAGGAGAAAGAACGGGTTGCCGGGATTCATCTCGAAAAACCGCTTCGCCTGCGCGGCCAGGGCAGTCACGTTCCGCGTGCTGACCGGGGGGGCGAAATCGAAAGGAAACACTTCCGGCGGCCCCACATGCAGCTTGCCCACTACACCCGTGGCGTAACCCTGTTCCTTGAGAATCCAAGGAAGCGAACGCACCCAGGAAAAAGCCGTGAAATGGTGGTAATCGTGCATGAGGCCGTAGAGGCCGTTCCGGTGATTGTGCAACCCGGTAAGGATCACGGACCGGCTGGCGGTGCAGCTGGGGGTGGTGCAATACGCGTTGGTGAACCGGACCCCCTCGGAGGCGAGACGCTCCAAGTTTGGCATTTGGATCACGGGATTGCCGTAACTGGGCATATCAAGACCCAAATCGTCGGCGATCAAGAGAAGGACATTGCGGGAACGGGTAGAAGCCAGAACTGGCGCGGAAAAGGACAATCCAGCCAAACCCGCCCCCGCCAAGCGGAACCATTCCCGGCGGGAAAAATATTCCGTCATGAGCTGATCCTCCCCAAAATATAAAAAAAACGATTTTCTCCGTGAAAAGCATAGAACATCCCGGGGCATACGCCTAGCGGGGAAAGGAAATATGGAGGTATCGGTTTAGTAGGACGCAGAGAAAAGAGGCCCAACGCCTTTCAAGGCTTTCCTTTCCCTGAGGGAGAGGGAAGCGTATCGCGTTCCCATATGTAGTTAAACCACGAATCAAGCACCGTGAAAGATCTGTGGTTCTAGGGATGTGGTTATAAGAATAATTACAAATGGATAAAGAATGGGAAAAGAGGAGGCAGGGCGGAATATCGGTTGATCGTCCGCCCCATCCACGCACGGCGCGTATTCCTTTTCCATCCCGATGATCTTCTATTCCGTTTTTTGGGCGATACTCCCCGTTTCGGGTTTTTCCAGCGCCCAGTCGATGGCGTTGAGCAGCATGGTTCGGAAACTTTTCTGATTAAAATCTTCCGGTTTACCTAGCGAAGTGTAGAAGACCTTTTGGCCATCCTTTTCCAGTACCCACGCCACAGGATTGTCCACCCGTTCTTTCCTGTTGACCGGCCCCACAGCCTTGCCCATCAGCAGCGGCTTAGCCTCCGGATCCAGCGGCAAGACCTGGCACAGACTGCAGCGGGACGTGAATTTCGGGCTTACTCCTTTCAGAATGGGATGCTCGGCCATCCCGGGAACCACGGTGACTTCGGTCGTGGATTGGCCCCCGTAGTCGAATTCCCAGCCCGGCGTGCCCAAGTAGCGGGAAGCGAAATCCTTCCAGCCCTGATCGGGATTGGCCTTGTTGTAAAACGCTTCCATGGAGGAACGCAGAGCGATCAGGGGCCTTCCTTTTTCCAAATATTTCTTGATCTTGGTCATTTGATCCTCGGGCAACTCCCGGCCGCGCAGGTACATGACCATGAGATCGGCAGAAACCAAGGCGTTCAATCCCGGCAGATCATGGGGGCTGGTGGAGATCAGCAAGGTGCAGCGCATGCCCCGTTTGAGATCCAGATACTCGGTGATTTTCGGAATGGTTTGGCTGGATTGGTTTTCCTTCTCCCCTAGTAAAAACACCACGTGCGGCGGTTTTTCGGCAGGTGTGGTTTCCTCCGCCGTGATGCCACTCATACCCCAACTCAGCAGTATCTCAACCACCACGAATATTCCCCAATAATTCCTTTTCCGCATGCCACCTTCTCCTTGATGAGAATCTTTTTAGTTAAATATTATCCCAGTACATCCAATCCCAGCAAAAATCGGACTAACCTTAGCATTTTTATTATCGGAAAGTCCAGACCAGGGTTTAAGACAATTCCTTGCATTCCCGTGCGGAAAGCTCGACAATAAATTGGTTTGAGCCGACTCCAAAACCGAAATGGAAACCGGAGGAACTATAATGCGGAAAACTAATCCAGCCAGAACCACATGGGCGGCAGGCATATTGCTGATGATCATGCTGCTAGTGAATGGAACACTGCCGTTCGCTTCTGAAACAGACTCCCCAGCAGCCATTTCTTTGTTTAATGGGAAAGATCTCACCGGCTGGAAAGCCATGCATGAACCGAGCGAATGGCTGGCCGCCAGTCAGGTGGTCATGAGCCCGAAAAACAACAAGATATTCGATATCCAGCCCGGCGAGGGCATTCTGGTCAACGGTCCCAAGGGCAACACCAGCAACATCTACACCGAGTACGAACACGGCGATTGCCAGCTGCATATCGAATTCATGGTCCCCAAGGATTCCAATTCCGGCGTTTATTTCCAGGGATTGTACGAAATCCAAATTCTGGACAGTTTTGGAAAAGAGAAGTTGGAATTCGGGGATTGCGGCGGCATCTACGCCCGCTACAAGGACGAAAAGACATACGAGGGGCATCCTCCCCGTGTGAACGCTAGCAAGGCACCGGGCGAATGGCAATCCTTCGATGTCACCTTCCGCGCCCCCCGCTTCGACGCCAACGGCCAAAAAACTGAAAACGCCAAGTTCATTCTGGTGAAGCACAACGGCCAAATTGTTCATGAGAACGTGGAAGTCACGGGGGGCACCCGCGCCTGCATGGAACGGGACGAAGCGCCCCGGGGTCCCCTCATGCTCCAGGGTGATCATGGTCCCGTGGCCTACCGGAACATCCAGCTCACGCCATTGGTATTAAAGTGATTGGGGATGGTTCGATTCAGTGAACACGATGGGATAAGCGATGGCCGAACGTGAATGAAGTCCATAATTATCCCTAATTACAGGATGAAGTTCCCTACGGTTTCGTGCATGGGTGCTTTTTTCGCGTCCTCCGCGGTTCGAAAAAAGTCTCCGGAAGAAGAGTGCCGGTAGGGGATATTTACTGGGGAGAACGGGAAATCCCCGGATGCTCAACCAATTCAATAGGATTTTCGCTTGACTTTTATCTCTGCTTTTCTTATTGTGGAGAGTAAGAAATTTCTTTTGTGTTTGGAGGATCGATGAATATAAAATATTATTAAATTAGGAGGAACGCGCCATGAAACGGTATCTCATCGTGGAGTCCGCCGTGCTGCTCTTGGGTTTCGTGTATCTTATGGTTCCCGGTTTGGCCCTGGCGCAAGACCGGACCGAAATCGTTAATTACCTAAAACATGTTCCTGGAGTCGAACCGCCGGTGATCGATGGCGTGATCGACGATGCGGCCTGGAATTATTCTTCCCAGGGACGCGCGACCACCGGCGCCGGCAGTTGGCGTGTGCTGATCCATCCCGATTACCCAATTGACAGCCCGGTGCAACTGGGCGCGATTGACACAGGCAACCGGCCTGACAATGACGCGGACGCGTCGTTCCGGGTGTGGGCGGTCTATGACGATGAATACCTCTACATCGCGGTGTCTACGCTCGACGACATCTTCGTCAATCACTTGCCTTACGGAAACGTCAATGGCGAAACCTGGAATGAGGATTCGGTCGAGGTATTCATCGACGGCAACCACAACCGCGTCTCCGGAAATGTAAACTCGCACCCGGAAGAATACGCGACCGGTGGCCAATTTGTAATAACTTCCATGGGGGCCATCCGGCACGCGGAAGCGGGGAATCCCACCTTTGGGAATAACCCGGAGGCGGATTGGTTCGCCGAAGCGGCTGACAACGCCACTGGAACCGGGGCCAATTACGAGTTCCGGATCAAATTATCCAAAATCGGCAATCCCACCCATGGCAGCGTGATCGGGTTCAACGTGGCGATGAACGACGCCGACAATCCGAACTCGACAACCGCCGATTATCAAATCCGCTGGACCGGCCGGGCCCATGAGGAAAACACGTACGGCAATTTGGAATTCGGCCGGCGGACCATTATCGCCCCGTTGATCACCACGCCCCCAACAATCGACGGGAAAATCACCGAACCGGTCTGGGCCACCGGCGGCAAAGGCCAAGGGGGACCGGCAGTCGGCCCGGTGGAAGGCACCACCAAACCGAAAGACGATGCCGACCTCTCCTTCGACCTCTATGTCCTCCATGACACGCAATATCTGTATGTCGCCGTCGATGTGAAAGACAGCGAAGTCATCGCTGATACGGAACCCGGCCAGACCGGCGAGGAAGACGGCTATACCTGGTATGACGATTCCGTGGAAGTGTTTATCGACGGCGATCACAGTCACACCGTCGGCAATAATACCGGGTTTGGACTGGGCGGCCAGTTGGTGATCACCGCCAACAATTCGTACCGCGACGCCAACGCGGCCTCGGCGGGGGAAGTATTCTATGGCGAGGACATGGATTGGTACGCGCTAACGTCCTTGACCAGCGGCGGTTACAGCGCCGAATTCAAAATCAAAAAAGGATCCGTTTTCACCCCGGCCGATATCACCACCATTGGTTTCGATATCGCCGTCAACGAGGATGACAGCGATCCCGTTACCGAAAAGGACACTGGATTCCAAATCAAATGGAACGGCGCGGCCCATGTCGAATCCACTTATGGAGACCTGATCCTCGGCGGACCGGTGGTCAATGTGGCAGGTTGGGAACTGTACTGACAGCAAGCCGCGAATCCATGCGAGGGCAAGCCTCCCGCCGGGCAGTTTCGTGACGAGCGGCCCGGTGGAGTGTTGTTTTTTTTATTTTACAGGAAATTCCCATGCCTCATTCACGAATGAATTGGCCCGACCGCGGACTGCTTTATTTGTTCTTTCTATTATTGGCCTGGTTCAGTTACCGGCCATCAGAGGCAAGTCAACCAAACGTCTTATCCCCGGCCGAATTGGAACAGCTTCGTGCCCTGGGCTATATTGGGAATGAGGAGGATTCATTTACTCCGCAGCGATCGCTCGATTTCACTCCCAACACCGCCTTGACTCAAACACCGGTTCCCTTCCCCCCTCAAGCCCGGCCGGTCACCGATCTGTTGGCAAGCATTAAAGACAAAAATATCGTGGACATCGCGGGGCGCCACCGCGATGCCATGATCCTGCGCGCAGGCCAAGTGGTTTCGTGGGAAGGCATAATCGGCTCGAAGGCGGCTCTCTCGCTGGGGGTGGGACTGGATTACGCGCAGATCCGGCCCAACGCGTTGGTCATGCAACTGGATATCCTGGACGCGGCCTTGATCCCTAGGCAACAAGAAATTCTTTGCCCCATCGCCGGTATGTGGGTGGACCGGGTCATCGATCTGGCCACATACGCGGATGAAGAAATCCGGCTGGTGCTTACGGTTCATTCCCTCGATCCCGCCCTGGATGAGATCCCGGTCTATTTGGCCCCCTTGCTGGTGGCGCGTCCGCTGGAGGGCGGCCGGCCGCCGAACGTGTTCTTTATCCTGGTGGATACCCTGCGGGCGGACGCTTTGGGCTGTTACGGGCAAACGTATGGCCTTACTCCGCACCTCGACCGGTTGGCGCGGGAGGGGGTGCTCTTCGAAAACATGATCGCCCAATCGCCGCACACGGAAACGTCGGTCCCTTCCATTTTGCTAGGGGTATATCCCCACGAGCACGGCCGGATGTACCTTCATTCCCGCCACAATGCCGCGAATCCCACCTACCTGGGCAGCCGGTCCTTGAAGAGTGAATTTCCAACCCTGGCGGAACGCTTTCAACAGGCCGGATATCTCACCTATGGGTTTTATAACAACATTCTCCTGGCCCCGCGGGATGGATTCCACCGGGGATTCTATGAATACACGGATTATGCCATCGGCATGGGATTGTCCGATCCCTGGGGACGGATCGCCTTGCCTACCGCGCAGACCGGTGTTCAGGAGGCGGTGGCGTTCCTCCAACACGTCCCGAAACAGGTTCCTCTCTTCATGTTTTTGCATATCCTGGATCCCCACAATCCCTACACGCCGCCGGGTGAGTTCAACCTGCGGATCAAGCCCCCTGGCCTCCCCCTCGATCAAGCGGCCTATCTCAGCGAAACCGCGTACGTGGATGAACAAATCGGCCGGTTGGTGGACACCTTCCAGCGGCTCGGCTTGTTGCAAGACAGCCTCCTGCTCGTCACCAGCGATCACGGCGAGGAATTCATCAATCCCTACGGCCGGCCCATCGGCCATGGCCGGACGCTGTTTCACTCCACGTTGCATGTCCCGTTTCTCTGCGTGGGGCCATCCCGGATTCCGGCCGGAAAACGGGTAGCGAACCGGGTCGAATCCGTGGACATTCTGCCCACCTTGCTGGAATTAGCCGGCTTGCCCCGCGATCCCACGCCATCCGGAAAGAGCTTGGTGTCCTTGTTTGCCTCGTCCGGTAACGCCTATGACAAGACCGAGGCCATCGCCGAGGGCATCCGGCGCGGGGAAGAACGCAAATGCCTGTATCAGGATCCATACAAGTTGGTGTATTTCCGCGATTCGGGGCGGACAATGCTTTACGACCTGCATACCGATCCGGGAGAACTAAACAACCTCGCTCCGGATCATCCTGGCTTGGTGAAGCGGCTCAAACAGCGGCTTCTGGAGCGGTTCCATCTCTCCGAACCGGAAATCCATCCCCTGCAAGTCACCTGTCTCGGGCAAGACGGATGGGATTTGATCCATACGTTTGCCCGGGATTCTTCGTTTTGGCAGCCTGGCATAGTCGATGTACATCTGAAAGTGAATCCC
>Ga0116165_1001502_pt1 | contig 17948 bp, 17 predicted proteins | sample AD_JPNMR1_MetaG_FD_89885 | JGI IMG/M metagenome (GOLD analysis project Ga0116165, IMG submission 89885) | Active sludge microbial communities of municipal wastewater-treating anaerobic digesters from Japan - AD_JPNMR1_MetaG | ecosystem: Engineered > Bioreactor > Anaerobic > Digestate | place...
AGAGAAATATTGATCAAAACTTTTCCTCAATTCTGATTCCTTCACCAATCTTGTTTCTACATCAAGGCCAGAAATTTTTTTGACCTGTTCAACTGTTTCAGAATCAAGAGGATCAACCATTCCGCAAACGACTTTATCTCTGGACCTGAAAATGGGGATTGCCTGATATTTTCTGCAGGTGAATTCAGGCAGTACCCGCAGAACATCCTTTTCAATCTGCATTTCTTCAATTTTTATGGGCGGGATATGAAAACCATGAAGGACAAACTCATACCATGAATCTGAATTCATCAGTCCGAATCTGATTAGCAGGTATCCAAATGGAGCGCCTGTTCTCTGTTTTTCCCTGATTACCAGGTCAATCTGTTCTTTTGATATACCCTTTGATTCAAGAAGTTTGCTTATTGCTGGATGCTGGTCCATTATTTCAGCAAAGGTTCAATGACTTTTTCAAGTTCGCCCTCAGAAAACATACCTATCCTTTTTCCGCCTGGAACAAGGTTACCATTCTTATCAATAATGAAAGTTGTTGGAACTGCCGTAACCGGGCCATAGTCCTGTTCAACCGTACCAGAAGCCATTGCAACAGGATAGGTGATGTTATACTGTTTCACAAGCGCTTTCACATCATCAGGTTTGCTGCTGACAGCAATACCCACAATCACAAACCCTTTATCTTTGAATTTTTCGTATGTCTTGATAAAATCTGGGATTTCCCTTTTGCATGGTGGACACCATGATGCCCAGAAATTCAGAACAACAACCTTTCCCTTAAGCGAACCCAGTGTAACCTGTTTGCCGTTCAGGTCAGTAAGATTAAAATCAGGCGCCTTTTTTGCTGCCTGAGCCCAGAGCGCACCAGCAAACACCAGAAAACCGAACAATGTTACCACCAGCACCTTCAACATTCTATCCATTATCCCCCCTTTTTGTGATATGGTATTATACCATCAATATTATGACGGTTAAAAAACAGAAAAAGGTTAACATCTGCTCAAAAGGAGCAATACATGGAACAATTCAAAATTACAGAATATGGTGCTGTGCCGAATACCAGCACAGTAAGTACCAAATCCATCCAGAAAGCAATTGACAGTTGTTTTAAAAAAAACGGTGGCAGGGTCATTTGCGATAGCGGCGTTTTCATAACCGGAACATTGATATTGAAAAGCAATGTTGAACTCTTTCTTGAAGCCGGCTCTGTCCTCAAAGGCAGTGAAAATCTTTCTGATTATCAAAACCTGGAAGAGCCCTTCATAGGGAAAAATCCTCCAGAGAAAAGTAACAATGCTTTAATTTGTGCCTCATATGCTGAAAACATATCCATCAGAGGCGCAGGAACAATCAATGGGGCAGGTCCTGCTTTTTATGACCATAAAAAAGTTGACGCAAACGGCAAATTTGAAAAGCCAGAAACACAGCGGCCAAGGATCATAATGTTTTACAGGTGTAAGAATGTACTGATTGAAGACATTGGTTTTGTGGATTCCGCGTGCTGGACAATATGGCTGATGCAATGTGAAAATGTTTGCATCCACAGAATAAAAGTTTCTGGTGATAGACGGCTGAGAAATATTGATGGCATTGACATAGATGCCTGCAAAAATGTCACTGTGAGTGATTGTATTTTTGACACAGAAGACGATTGCATTGTAGTGCGTAATATGAAGCATTTTTATAAAGAGTACTGTCCGTGTGAAAATATTACAGTGACAAATTGTGTTTTGAAAACCAGTTGTAATGGCATCCGTATCGGGTGTCCGTCTGATGGTGAAATCAGAAATTGTCTTTTTTCAAACATTGTGATTGAAGATAGTGGAAATAGCATTTTATTTGAATATCCTTCAAGATATAAAATCCCTGAAATTACAGATGGAGCAAACGTGCATGATATCGGGTTTAACAATGTGATCATACATTCTTCTAAAAGGTCCCCTGTTGCAATTACTGTAGATGAAGGCATAGAGTTGGAAAGAATTTCAGACATATATTTTTCAAATATCAGGGTTCTCAATGGCACAATGCCCGTAATGGTCTGTGGCAATCAACATGTAATTATCAAAAACATTGTATTTAATCAATTTCACTTGAACACAGCAGCACAACCACCTATTATGTTTAAGTACTGCCAGAATATACAACTGAATCAGGTGGAAGTGTCGCATTTGCCGAATGAAAATCAAAAAGATAAATAACCTGCAGATTGATGTTTAAACTCTTATCCTGTATTGTTGCACCCACTGACAGACCTGTCTTATTGTTTCTGGCTTACACACAGGCGGCATGACACCCGCAGAAGTAATGACAAGTCCTCTGTGATGTGGCAATTTATAAAGTTCTTCTTCAATCTCATTGATAATTTCTTCTGCTGATTTTGTCCAGAGTACTGCATTTGTTCCACCAATCAAACACTTATCAGGACATATTTTTCTTGCCTCAACAAGTGTTGTATTGCCAACAGGCATTGTGGTGAATGCTTCAAAGCCAGAGACAGGTAACCTTGCAAGATCAACCAGCAGATTTTTCAGGTGCCCGCACATATGAAGAACAAGAAACTTTCCTGAGTCATTTACAATACCTGCGCAATCAAGGATATCCTTATAGCAGTATTTCCTGTACTGCTGTGGAGAAATCAGGGTTGTGGAAGTGTTTTCAACAAGATACAAAATTTCAGCAGGACTGTCTTGCGCAAGGATTTCAGCAGATTTACGATTTTTCTTCTGCATGGTTTCAAACAATCGTTCAACCTCTTCTGTAAAATCACTCAGGAAATAATGACAGTTTTCAATGCCAGCAAGATGCTGAACCCACTGCATTAAAGGTGTGGTTCCGATGGAATGGGCTGTAATTGCATCAGAACCAGTTTCTTTGTACATTTGCTTTGCTTCCTGCAATTTTTCCTCATCTATTTCAAAGCAGGCATCTGCAAACCATTCTGTCATGATTTCAATATCCTGTCTTGCCTTTACAGGATATTCAACTGGATGCCACGCCTGAGATGGTTCATCAAATCGCATGGTAGCAGTAAGGTTTCCATACTTTGTTGAATAAACAAGTTTTCTTGTCATACCCTGTTTTATCTCTTCAAAGGAAGTCGTTCTTCTCTTCTCTTTTATGAAACCCACCAGCCACTGGTGTTTGTCGCTACCAATGTAATCATGCATCTGTTCAACAGTCATACTTTTGAAACTGCCACCCTGGTAATTGAGGTAGGAACCACTAATTTTTGGCCAGAAGGCAAGTTTATCAACTGGCTCAAGCTTCAATGATGCAATCCATCTTTCTTTTGCTGTCATCTTTTCCCTCCAGATTTCCTTGTTTATCAGTTCCATTGTATTATATCCCAGATACTTATTTCACAAGAAGCATAATCAAACTTTCTTTATTGACGTCACATATTTATTTGTGTAATATTTATGAAACAAAGAAACATGAAACTTTTATAGTCCAATGAAAAAACCCAAAAAATACAATAAAACGGCTGTAGCAAACAAAGTAAGCGAGGATAGTACGGCGTACTTTCAGTCAGAATCGATCGTAATAATTAACGAAAATTTTTTATCAACCAGGAAAATTAAGGAATGTTCTATCGACTTAATTGTAACTTCTCCGCCATATAACGTTGATATTCATTATAATTTTTACGATGATACAATCTCGTATGACAATTATCTTGATTTTACTGAACAATGGCTGAAAAAAGCTTATTCGGTACTGAAGGATGATGGTAGAATCTGTTTAAACATACCTCTTGATAAAAACAAAGGAGGTCAACAAAGCGTTGGGGCGGATATTACGACGATCGCAAAAAAATCGGTTTCATATATCACTCAACAATTATATGGAACGAAGGAAATATCTCACGTCGTACTGCCTGGGGTTCGTTTATGTCTGCTTCAGCACCTTATGTTATTGCACCTGTAGAAATCATTGTAGTAATGTACAAAAATAAATGGAAAAAAACAGGCGGAACAAGAGTTTCCGACATTACTAAAAAGGAATTTATGTCATGGACAAATGGTCTTTGGACCTTTTCTGGAGAAAGTAAGAAAAAAATAGGTCATCCAGCTCCATTTCCTGTTGAACTACCAAAGCGTTGTATAAAACTGTTCACTTTTGTTGGAGATACTGTTCTGGACCCATTCCTCGGAAGCGGTACCACACTTATTGCTGCATACCTTAATAATCGTAAAGGAATAGGCGTTGAAGTGGATAAAAACTATTGTGAACTGGCTATAAAAAGACTGAGAAAGGAAGCAAATATAGACCAGGGGCAGTTAATCACTGTTTGTTAATACTATGCCGAAACGAAAAACAATAAAAGACCTGCTGATCGAATTTTTTGAAGCACATCCGAATGAAGACATGCCGCATGGACCTGTGGTTGATTGGGTTGAAGGAAAATATGTGCGACTTTATGGGAAGAAACCCCGTGATACATGGAGGGCTATCAGGAATTTACATGAGGCGGGTTTTCTGATTAAAGTTCGAAAGGGAGTATATAAATATGACCCTTCTGCAGTGAAAAAAATAGAATTAGAGGAGTTTACTCAAGAACAGAAAGAAGCAATTTTAAAGAGAGACGGATACCGATGTGTCATCTGTGGTAGAGGAATAAAAGACGGTGTTGAGCTTCACGTCGACCATATCAAGCCCAGATACCTGGGTGGCACGTCTGCGATTGAAAACGGTCAGACATTGTGTGCACAGCATAATTTCATTAAGAAAACATTGAAGCAAACAGAGACAGGTAAGAAGATGTTTATCCGTTTGTACGAGCTAGCGAAAGCAGAAAAAAACACAGAACTAGTATGAAGTACTGAAAACATACGAAAAATTCGGTATAAACAGTCATATAAAATGGGAAAGATAGAATGCATTCTACTTAATTATCTTTTCCAGTTTCCATACATCAGGTGTCATGTTATTACCTGCAACCATCCACAACCCATTATCATAAACAAATACGCTTGCTGCATGCCTTGGTTGCCATGGAGTATCAGAAACTTCAGTCCAGTTTTTTCCGTCCTCTGAATACCAGACGTCCTTTCTATTACCACCATTTTTATGATACCCTTCCATGACCCAGAGTTTGTTATCAAACACTGCAACATCATGGTACTGTCGTGGATGCCAGGGTGCACTATCACAGACCAGTTCCCAGTTTTTTCCGTCCTGTGAGCACCAGACATCATGATAAAAAATTCTCTCTGGTTTTTTGGGAGTATCATATGTTCCACCACCCAGAATCCAGATTTTATCCTTGAATACTGCGCTTCCTCCTATCATTCCTCTTGGAGCCCATGGAAGGTTATCAGCAACCTTTTCCCAGTGTCTTCCATCGTCACTGCACCATACATCTGAATAAAAAATTTCATCTGCTGGCGCAAAGTGTGGAAGGGTCTGTCCACCAATAACCCAGATTTTATTCCTGAAAGCAACTGTGTAATGGAGAACCCTGAGTCCCCACGGCACATTTTCGCACACACATTCCCATTTTACGCCGTCTGTACTTTTCCAAACATCATTCTGATAATGATGCTGATTGGCATCTCCTCCTACAATCCACATTGCATCGTTAAACACCACATATCCAGCAGTATGTCGACCTTCCCATGGTGCACAGGGATTTTCCAGTTTCCAGTTTATCCCATCTTTTGAAGACCACACCTCACTATTGCAGATTTTCGGAAAGTGAATTTTATCAGAAGGATTCCATCCTCCCAGAAGCCACATTTTTCTTTTGAATACCAGAGCACCTGCTCCATCTCTTGGTGCAAACGCCGCATGATCTGTGATTTTTACCCACCTGTATTGACTCATTTCCATCCTTGTTTCTGCTGCGAAAAGACACATGTAACAACGAAAAAAGTCAGGGTTATTAAAAAGTTTTTCATCTTTCAAACAAGTAAAAATGTCTGTTGAATTTTTTCTGCCTCTTTTATATCTTCGCTGGTAAAATGTATTTCTTCAAAATCACTTTCAAAAAATTGTTCGAAACCATTTTTCAGCACTTTTATCAGTGTATCAAAATCAGGCACATTACTTAAAATTTCAGACATTGATATAATCTTTGAAAAATCGGGTTTTGCAAGAAATATTTTTTCCCACAGGTGTTTTTGAATTTCAATCAATAAACTTCCATGCTGCAAAAAAGATGTTCTGTCCTTCCTTTGCGCGCTACCGATAATTTTTCTGTCATCTACCACAAGGTCATGCCTTGTTGAGAGAGAAAAACAGTCCCTGTCAGTAAAAGAAGGTTCTTTTCCTTTAGAAACCCCGCGCCATTGAACCCTGATACCGAGTTTTTCAAGCCCAGTTTTCAATGCGCCGCATATTTTTTCGTATGATGTTATGGGTCCTGAAAAAACCTTCTCATCATTTGTTGCTGAAAAACTGTATGTGATTTCCCTGTCATGAAAAATTGCACTTCCACCAGTAATTCTTGCAACCACAGGGATATTGTTCTGCTTACAAAAACTAACGTTAACAAGATTTTCTGGTTTCTGATGTGCTCCAAGAGAAACACCTGATGGTTTCCATGTATAAAATCTCAATATCGCAGTGTCAGGATATTGTTTCACTTTATTCCACATGATACTATCAAGTGCCATATTCATTTGTGGTGAAACATCCTGGGTAATCACATACAGCCATTTTCTATTCATTGCTTTTTATCTGGTGATAAATTTTCAATGCCTTTGCTGTACCGAAAAGACGAATTGAAAAAAGTCTACCAATCATTTTTTGATTAATATCTTTATCACAACCTTCCACGAAATGCTGCCAGTTTTTTACGAAAACATCCCTGACATCAACATTTCCAATGTTTATGCCGTTTGCCAGTGAAAGCAAAATCAATCCATAAGGTTCCACAAAAGGGGATACCGGACATGATGTATACCTCCACTTACCTGTCCTTTCATCCCATGTATCAACTACAAGGAATTCCATTGCTTTTTTCACTGCCTGTGGAATCCTTTTATCGCCTGTCATTTCATAATATCGGCTCAATCCATTCACAAGGATACTGATTAAAAAACCTGCGCTGCCCACATGTTTTTTCCTGACACAATTACAATGACCATCAGGCAATTCGTAAAGCCAACCACCGCAATGAGGGTCCTGTTCAGCAAGCATATCATTGACAAGTATCTTCATTGCTTTGAGATATTTCCTATCTTTTTTAATGTCGTATGCTGCACAGAGCGCAGTCAGTGGCCATCCAACAGTTCTACCAGAATGAGCATGCCCGGAAAAAGGGTAGAGTTTTTCTGCAACAACTTTTGAGAGGTAATCAGCAACAAGGATCACCGTCTGTTTAAATTTCTCATCCCCTGTGAAAAAATACGCGTCTCTCAACCCCTCAAGCCACAGGTGTCCCATGTTCCAGGGATCAAGACAGAGGTAAGGATTTTTCACTCCCAGCACCTTGCTCAACATCTTTTTCACCTTTTTCCTTGAACAAAAACCACCAACATGCCCTATTGTATGTTCGTGCACACAACCTGGCATCACATCAAATGGTTTGAAAACTTCTTCGTTAAATGATTCAATAAGGTCACGGTTCACAGAGTGAATAATATCCACTTCATCTGTATGTCTTGCTGCATTTTCACCAGATACAAAATATCTCAAATCGCCTGTCCTTATGAACTGAATAAAAAGTTGTTCTGCTGTGTCATATTCGTTGTTTCCCCAGTTCACAAATCTTTCTCCAAACCAATCACCCCAGTTCATTTCTCCTGTATCCCTGTTTTTCCTGATGTCTGAAAAGTACAGGTCAAACATATTTGAAACAACCCTGTCGTAATCCACAGTGTTTTTCCCTGCCGCACAAATGTTTCCATAGACGCCTGTTGAAATAGCATATTCTGGGTCCACAACAGCCACAGCCGGCATCTCACAAATAGACTTACACAACTGCCAGTTCCCATTCATATCAAGCCATATTTCCCATCTTCTTTTCTGACCTGTTTTCAGCAGATATGTTGAACCATGAAAAAGGTAACCGTACTTGTACCATGGTTGCATGTGATTGAATGTACCTCTTTTGAATGAAGGAAACAACCCAATGTTGATGGAATAGCCATCATATTCCATACTTTTTGGCCATCTCACTGCAAAATCTTTCAACGCCCCTGCTATGACCTGATCATCTGTATTCAACATGAAGGTTCCGGTTGAGACAATGTTCCTTGTTTCAGTATTTTTATCCAGTTGAATAGTACAATGTTCATCGTCAATTTGAAACATTTTCACTTTCTGTGTTTGATTTGTTTGAACATCAGGAAAAAATACATCTGTGATACCACCTGAAATCGGTGTTAATGAAAGTTTGAGTTCTCTTACCCTGAAGAACACTCCTTCTGTCGGATTGACCAGAATTTCTGGCTCTATTTTTATCAATCTGCAACCTGCCCATCCTGTTAATGTCAAAGTAAAATCAATACCCCGCACATTTGTTTTTGTTACAAATGACCCATAGATAGTGGTAACCTTTGTTAATCTGCCGTTTTGTTTTTTGACCTTTTTGATTTTTGCTCTGTATTTTTGATTTCTACTGTCAACCAAGACCAGTTTCAAATAAAACCTGTCGTCAACAATTACTTGATTTTCACCCTCTTCGCAGGGACGAATTTTTACTGATTGTTGTGTAATGTACTCTGTTTTTCTATCACCCTTAAAATCAATTCTGTATATATTTGTACCTGTGTGAAGGGTCGCAACAAAATCAATAAACACCACCTTAATACTTCTATCATTCCATCTGGCAAGTACCCTTTTCTGGCAGGGTATTACAGTATTTTCATCATAAAGAGTCAGGGAATCTGCAGATTTTAGCAATCCTTCTGAACAAGGAATACTTGCAGTAAGAGCAACTGTAACATCTTGCTTGAGGGGATTTACCGCTTTTAAAAAAATATCTTTCTCCATTTCTTTCTCCATTGTGTACTCAGCAGGAAAACTTATCATCAGGAAGATACGGCGCTTTAATAAAGACAAGTTTTACTTCCTGGTCTGTGTCATTGATGATATCATGGACTTCACCTGGTTCTACCCTGACTGCATCACCTGGAAATACCCTTTGCTGCTGGCTTGAGACAATAATGTGTGGACTACCTTCAAGAAAAAAGAAATCTTCGACCACTGCATTGTGCCCATGTGCTCCCATCTTTTCACCTGGTTTCAAGACAATAATTCCCCATTCACAGTGAGGTCCTCTGAAAAGATATTTTGGACCTGAATCGCCTTTTCTAAATTTCTCATTGGATTCAGATGTTTTTTTCATATTTTCTCCTGGTTGTGCCTATTTTAACATAAAAAAGTGCCCCTGGCCTGACTCGAACAGGCGGCACGCGGTTTAGGAAACCGCTGCTCTATCCTAACTGAGCTACAGGGGCTTTATTTATATGATAACTGAATCAAACCCTTCTTTCAAGAAATTGCAGGAAATATTTGAACTGGCAAGTAAAATGTAATCGCCCTGTTAGTTGATAAAAAGCCCCCCATCCTGCGTTTGACAAACGGGATAGTATATTCAATCCGAATATTGACCATAAATTCTGGCTGCCATGTACATACTTTTTATGTTTTCGACAGGCGTTAAGGGAGCAAGGTTATTGCCTTCTCTCATTATAAATCTTTTTCCTTTCATGATGCCGCTTTCACATATCTTTTTCACTTCCTTTATAATGTCTTCTTCTTTACCGCTTTGAAGCAGCATAATACTGGGTCCGCCAATGATTTCAACGTCCTCGCCCAGTTCTTTCCTGACTTCGGTAAAATCAATCGGAAAACCAGTATCAAACGAATAAACATTCAAATTTTCTTTTAAAAATTTAAAAAGGTGCCATGCATTTCCGCAAAGATGCATGTATATTGGAGATCCATCAGAAAATTCCTCAACGATTCTTTTGTGAAAAGGAAATACAAAATATTTGTATTTTTCAACAGAAAGAGTTGCAATGAGGTCATCCGCAAATCCAAAGTTCTTTGTTTTTATTTCTTCTTTTTTCCCTTCTCTCTTCATTCTCCATTTTCTTATTTCTTTCATTCTTACTATTATGTTCTCTGTGACAAAATCCATTAACTCAAAAAAATATTTTTCATCATCTATCATATCAAAAAATATTTCTGTTAAACCCCGCAATTTCCCTGCAACCGTAAATGGGCCATCTGTTCCTTCCCCTGGTATTGTTAGTGGTCCTTTCACTGGGCTTTCCTCAAATTCAATATTTTTGCATTTCTCATTGATATATTCAAAAAATTCTATTGCTTTTCCAAGCAGATTCCCTCTTAAAGGGTCCGGACGTTCAATTTCATACAGTTTATATTTGTTTTCCTTAAGAATTGGTTCTGTATCAGGTGGGGTAAAGTCACCAGGAAATATTAATTTGCACCCAAACCATCCTGCCTCATAATTGTTCTGAAAATCTACATTTATTTGCCATCCATCTTCTGGAATGCCCATTTCCCTATCACATACTATATTCTCCCTCCACCATTTATGAAATAAAAACTGAGATCTTATATGTATATCAGGGTTGTTGTAAAATTGATAAAATGTATAGCCATTTTTGTTTAAATATGGGTTTTCAAAAAAGTTTCTTATGCTTCCACCAATTATTACAGGCACCCTTTTGTGTTTTTTTATTCTATAATCCTCCCACAATTTTCTTACCTCTTCATTATGTTTTTTAAAATCAATTGTTTCTTTTAAAAAAATCCCACTTAAACCTCCGTGGCACCCTGCCGGATTGTTCTAAAAACCAGCCGGGTAATTTTTTTATTTTTCATCTGGTGATATTTTTATATTATATCTCCAAACATACTCAGAAGGTAAAAAGTTCTTGTTTATTCCATCATACTCCTCCACACCTGTCAGAAGGCCACGTTGAGATACAACAATATTATTCCTATTAGTTGATATGATTAAACAAAGGCGGAAAAAAATGAAAACTAAAAAGGGTTGAATAACTTGATTTTTGTTGATATTACTTTTGACAATATTCAGCAAAAAATTATCATATCAATTTACAATCACCTCTATCTTTCAGACAATGAACGAACAAATTGTTGAAATAAGAGAAATTAAGGGCATGTACTGGGCTATTGCATCAGAGTCCTTTAACACAATATTTTGTTATCTCACTGTTTTTGGTTCGGTTTTTTTATTATTTCTGAACGAACTTAATGTTCCAGAACAACGAATTGGTTTACTTCTTTCTTTTTTCCCATTTTTTGGAATCATCGCTCCGTTTTTAAGCAGTTATGTGGAATATGCTGGCAGTAAACGGGTGTTTCTCTCTTGCTGGTTGACAAGAAAAATCATCGTGACATTTTTATTACTTCTACCCCTGATAATAAATAAATTCGGATACAATGTTGGTATCATTTATTTAACAGTAATTATCATGGTGTTTGCTTTTGTGCGAGCCACAGCAGAAACTGCCTATTACGCCTGGTTAAAGGAGTTTGTCCCTGACCAACTCAGGGGAAAATATATCGCACTTGGCAGTACTTTTGCGAGTACCGCAGGCCTTCTTGCAATTTTCTTCGCCAGTTACATCATTGGCAAAGGTTCTGGTATAGAAAGATACATGCTGACCATTGGTATAGGCTGCATCGCAGGGTTTATCAGTGTTTTTTTGATGAGTTTTGTGCCAGGCGGAAAACCTGCGAGAGAAAAAGAACTGTCCTTCAACATAAAAAAAGTTTTAGACCCATTAAAAGATAAAAATTTTATTAATTTTCTTTGTGGAATAGGGTTTGGAATTTTTGGACTGTCTCTTATGGTATTCCTGCCTATTTTTGCCAAGGAAAAACTTTCTTTTTTACCCGGACACATTGTTTTTCTTGACAACGCAACAATACTTGGATTTATACTGACAGGTTTTTTATGGGGACATTTAGGAGACAGGTTTGGTGGTAGGCCTGTAATCATTACTGGATTATTGATTTATTGTCTTGTACCACTGTTCTGGCTTTTTTTACCCAGGGGAGAAATTTTTCTTTTTCAAATAGCCCTGGCTCTTTACTTTATTGCTGGTTCAACACAGGTAGCAAGGACTGTTGGCTCTTACAGAATTATGTATGCAGGGATTATAAAAAACAGTGAAACAATATATTACACTTCCATTTACTATGCCTGGATTGGGCTTGCAGGAGGTTTTGCGCCGCTTTTCGCAGGTTATACACTAAAAATCCTTTCTGATTTCCATTTTCAACTTTCATATATTACTTTTGATGCCTACAGCATATTGTTTATGATAAATTTTTTGTGTCAGGCAGGAGCAATCATCTTTCTCAGGAAAGTGAAATCAGATAAACAGTTTACGACAAGGGAATTGTTCTTTAAACTGGCACAGTACATTTTTGAGCACCAATAGTATAATAGAGTTAAACGATTACATCTGACAAGGAGACAAAATGCGGGTGAAAGAGGTTATTGATTATATTAAAGAAATTGCACCTTTCAAAGACAAATTTGGAGAAATTCCTGGAGACGATTCAATTGTATTTGGTGATGAAAACAACATTGTAAAAGGTATCGGGGTAACATGGTCTGCAACAAGTGATGTATTGAAAAGGGCTGAACAGGAGAAACTTAATTTTATCATCACCCATGAATTTTTATTCTGGGGACACAGTGAAACAATCTGGTTCAAATCAGACAGGGATATTTTGAAAAAAAGACCAAATGCAATGAGATATGAAATTTTGCAAAGAAATAACATGACTGTCTACAATACCCACAAAAATTGGGATGCAGCAGAATTCTGGGGAATGTGCGATGCATTTCCAAAGTTCCTTGGTTTTGAAAAAGAAATCGATAGGGGAAGATTTATAAGAGTTCATGAAATCCCATCAATGAAGGCAGGCGAACTTGCCGAAATGATAAAAGAAAAAATGAAGTTACCTGTAATCAGAATCGCAGGTAATCCAGAAAGAAAAATTTCCAGAGTGGCAACAGCAGTTGGTGGACTTGGCCAGATTTATGGCATTGCAGAAGAACCCGCACGCCTTGGTGCTGAAGCGGTTGTATTTGGTGAAGCAGTGGATTATGCCATCAGATGTTGCGTTGAAAATGATATGGTCGCGATTGAAACAAGTCACGTATTGAGTGAAAATCCTGGTGTTGAAAACCTCGCAAAAAAATTGAAGGAGAAATTTGAAAATACAAAGGTGTTATTTCTCGATGCCGGGTATCCCTTCAATGAGGTGAGGTGAAACATGAAAGCAGGAATTATTGGATTGAGGATGGGAAAAGCGCATCTTGTTGGTTATCTTCAGAACAATGTTGAAGTTGCCGGGATATGCGATATTGACCAATCTCTATTAACAGGTGTACAAAAAGAATTCAATATACCACTTGCCACAACTGATTATCACAAACTTGTAGCAGAAAAAAGCATTGACCTTATTTCTGTTGCAAGCCCTGATTATTTTCACAAAGAACATTGTTGCTCTGCACTTTTAGCAGGAAAGCATGTTTTATGCGAAAAACCACTTGCATTAAATCTTGAAGATTGCATTGAAATCATCAAGGCAGTCAAACAATCCGGTAAAAAATTCATGATCGGGCAGGTATGTCGATTTGCACCGGGTTTTGTTCTTACAAAGGAAATCATTGATTCCGGCGAGATAGGTGAACTATTTTTTGTTGAAAGTGAATATGCCCACGATTACAGTGTTGCTGAAGGCGCGGGAAAATGGAGGAAGGATCAACGAAGAAAACCATTCATCGGTGGAGGGTGTCATGCAGTTGACCTTTTAAGGTGGATTGCAGGAGACCCTGTTGAAGTGTTTGCCTATTCAAATCATAAGTGTCTTGTTGACTGGCCTGTTGATGATGCAACCATTGCCATCTTCAAATTTGAAAACGATGTGATGGGAAAAGTATTCTGTTCTATTGGATGTATCAGACCCTACACAATGAGAAGTGTCTTTTACGGAACAAAAGGTACCATTATTTCAGATAATACTTCAGATCATATTCTTTTATGCTCAAAAAAATACTTCAGGATGAAGACAAACTATAATTTTGCAAAAATTCCTGTCAATATTGCACATCATAATGTTTCAGCAGAGATACGACACTTTGTTGATTGTATTTCTAACAATGTCAAACCTGAAACCGATGAAATAGAAGGCACAAAGACAGTTGCCAGTTGCCTTGGATCAGTCGTCTCAGGCGAACAACACAGACCTGTCAATATCAGGGAAGAATTGTATTCCAGGTTTATCCATCTGTAGTATTTTATTTTCCAATAATCCAGACAGGACTTGCCCAGGCGACTTCTTTATTTTTTAAAATAGCCCTGATGTAATAAAAAGCAAATGGCTGTTTTGAATATCCGGTCGGTGGTAGCAGGATTTTATTTACTGGTGTACTGTCCTGCCAGTACAAATCCAGGTCCATTTTTTCTTCTTTTATTGTTGCCACAACATCGTTGTTCCTGATTATTTCAATTTTTTCAAGAATGTCAGTGCCCTGAAATATAATATGAAATTTTCTTGTGCCTGCTTTCTGCACACTGATTTCCCTGCCCAGAGGACTACCATTTATTGTGTAAAACAGGTACATTCTTGCGCCAGTGGTGGCAATCGTTCTTCTATTCCACAATGCTTCCCATATTCCTTCCCTTGAAAGTTGTGTTGCAAAAACTCCTGTTAGTCCATCTTTATAATCGCAGGGTCCCTGTGGAAAATCAGTTCCTGCATGCCCGCTGTGGTCATCACCACCACCAGTAAATCCTATCTTCCAGCCTGAAAGCAGTGCATTGATCACATATCCCTTTTCAAACACTTCCCAGTTACTTTTACATTCACAAATGGGATTGCCCATCTTTTCAGAACACTCGTAACTACCCCTCATCTGATATATTTCAACAAGCCGTTCCTTTTTTATGTCATGATCTTTCCAGTCGCAGAAATTTCCACCGTGTGCAGTATGATGTGGTATTATAATGGTTTTTTCTTTTTTCAGGGCTTTGAAAAGATCTGGCGGAGAGGGAAAATGGCCATCATCAGACCGGTACATTGGTCTATCATCATAAAAATAATAAACATTTCTATCACCATCTCCATTCCTTCTCCACTTTGCCCACTCATATCCTAAGAACGTAATGAATGTTCCAGGTTTATGCCATTTTTTTACTACCCTGCATGTTTTTTCCCACATTTTCTCTGTGGTTTCCCATGTGTGGTCATGGTCACCTGGAGCACCAAAGTCAAGCCGCGCTTCATTTTTCAATTGGTGAAAATATTGGTCAATTGTTCCAGCGCCATCAGACATTTCAGTGTGCCCGTGTATCATTCCCCAGTAAAGTTTATATTTTTCGTTTTCACTGCATATAATGGGATTACTAGTAAATTTTCCTCTTCCGTATCTTACCTCCAATCTATAAACACCTGGCTCTGAAAGTGCAGTTTTAAACTGAAGGCAGGTTGAGTTTTTTACCTGTGTGATTGAACCATTTAATTTTTCATTACCACAAAATACCTGTATTTTTTTATCCGGAATTTTTTTTGAAGATAGATTATGAAATTTATCCTCAGGCCTGATGAGAATAGCAAAATTTTCATCTGGCAAAACATTTGAAGGAGCATGAATTTTCATGTGATGAATGTCTCCACCAGGCATATGCACCAGGCAGGCAGAAATAATTTTCTTTTGATTTTCCTGGTTCCAGACACTTTCAGCCCTGTGGGGACCAGCAGCAGATGCCAGCTCGTCCTGATATAGAATAAAAAACTTATTCAAAATGCTTGCCTTCTGACAACGAACATTTCGCAGAAAAACGTCCAAATATTCTCCTTTTTTTATGCCAGTATCAGGAATATGTATGATAAAAGTTCCAAGATAACCTGAACATTCTGAAATCTTTAAATTTTTCTTTTTCAATCTGACGCAGACAAATCCGTCCTGTTTCTCACTTGTAATCTGAATGTTTGCAAAATCCCCTTTGTTGTTTCTTCCACCAGATATCTGAAGTTTCACTGATAAACAGGGACTGATATCCTTTGATATAAAAAATCGTAATCTTAATGTTGTTTTCTGTCCTGCAAAAATAAACGATGGACTGGCATGAGTAATTTTAACTCTGCCAGGTATTCTTATGGGTCTTCTAAAATCAGGAATATAAATATTTTTCCCTGTTTGCATTCTTCTTACTCCTGTTTGTTATTTACTGATTCACCTGTTTCTTTCACACTTTCGCGGGATTTCTTCCACAAGGGTCTTCACAGATGGGTCGGATATTCTCTGTTCAAAAGAACCGTGATATTTTCCCCTGGGCCATTGCCAGGATGTCAGAAAGTCAACATCTGGTAGACCAGCAAAAGCAAGGTAAACCTCAAATAATGTTTTATTGTCAACAGGATTTGTGGAGGCATTTAAACTTGCAACATAACACATTCCTTTTGTTTTTGCCAAAGATGCATCCTGTTCAATGTACGCAACAGGTTTGATCCCATGACGACCCATTGTGCTGTGGCAGTACTGACCAAAACACCAATCAGCGTCTGGCACATTAACCATGTAGGAAGCAGGTGCAGTAGACCCGACACGAACCTTTCCAAATACCTTTTTCAGATATGCCATGACATTTCCCAGGTCCTGCGCATTTATGACTGTGCCACGCGGCAATCCAGATGGGTCATGTGGTTCGTCCATAAAACGAATGCCCCAGATTGTACCATCCTCAATGAAGGGTTTCAATTGTTCAGCAATCGCGACAAATGGTGCTAATTCCATTTTTACTATCTCCATATTGATCCTTCCCTGGCTGTCGGCGTAAACTGAAGGTTTCACATCTCCCATTGTCACAATCATCCTGATTTTGAAACGCCGGGCTGTTTCCAGATCAACGAGCAATTTTCTTGCTCCGGCTGTTCCACGATAATAGCCAAAGGTTCCTGTCATGCCATAAGATTTCATAACATCAACTGGCACATACATTGCTCCCCAGGGAATTGCATCTGTCTTATTTTGCTGCGCCCACAATTGATTTACAGGCAATTCCGCAAGCGCAATAGAAATTCCTGTTAATACAGTTGCTAATTTACTCAGCATTCTCATTATCCACATCCGGATGTTTTCCATATGTATAAAAACATTTTCTTTTTCCGGTGTCAAAAGCAGGTTCTGCTGTTTCTGCTGTTATTTTCAATCAAGTGAAATTACCGCTGGAAACAGTTTTTTGACAGAAAGACCTGAAATGTGTATAATCTTGGCAAAATAACATCCTGGTCTGGTTCATTTTTCAAACTATTTTATCCAAACTTCAGGAGTGAAACGGAGGAAACATGAAAACTCATAAGACACCTGTTCCAGATGGAGAAACAAAGATTGAAAAAAAGTTTTATCTTGTGGATGCAAACGGGAAAACCCTTGGACGGCTCGCATCAAACATAGCCACAATTTTGCTTGGCAAGCATAAAAGTTGCTGGGTCCCATATCAGGATACAGGGGACTATGTGGTTGTCATCAATGCTGAAAAGGTGAAATTGACCGGGAAAAAAATGTTTGAAAAGGTATATTACAGACACTCAGGGTATCTTGGTGGATTAAAAAAAGAAACCTTTATGTCACTGATGCAGAAAAGCCCTGAAACAGTAATAGAACATGCCGTTAAAGGAATGTTGCCTCACAACCGCCTTGGAAGGCAACTGCTGAAAAAACTCAAGGTTTATCGTGGTTCGCAGCATCCGCACCAGGCGCAGATACCAGTAGTGCTTGACATAAAATAGGAGGTTTTATGCCAAAAATTTACATTATCGATGTAACAAACAGGGATGGAGTGCAGACAGCACGGCTTGGCCTGGCAAAACTTGAAAAGACAATTATTAATATGTACCTGAATCAGATGGGTATATTTCAGAGCGAGGCAGGGTTTCCTGTCACAAAACACGAAATCAATTATCTCAATGCAAATATCGCG
>Ga0116165_1001510_pt1 | contig 17886 bp, 10 predicted proteins | sample AD_JPNMR1_MetaG_FD_89885 | JGI IMG/M metagenome (GOLD analysis project Ga0116165, IMG submission 89885) | Active sludge microbial communities of municipal wastewater-treating anaerobic digesters from Japan - AD_JPNMR1_MetaG | ecosystem: Engineered > Bioreactor > Anaerobic > Digestate | place...
AGCGGCGACGGGGTGCCGGGCGGTTCAGTGGGCTACAGCCTCAACCAGCTAAAAGCGCTGGGCGAGACCACCGGCGAGTATACCTACACCTCCGGCGGCCAGCAGATCACGGACGAGGCCACGGGGGTGCTGCTTGCCCACATCCTGGAAAGCCTGGGCATTACCAATCCCGACTGGGAGATTACCGTCACTACCACGGACAACTTCGATCTGGGCACCGTTACCCTGCAGGAGGTCATTGACCAGGAATACCTGGTGGCCTATCTGGTCAACGGGCAGCCCTTTGAAGATACCAAGGAGGGCTACGATTCCTCCACCATTCGCATCTACCGCCACTTTAACGACGGCAGCAACTGGCGGAACCGGCTGACCCTGGTCAACGGGGTGATCGTAACTTCTACCGACGTATTTACGGTCAGCGGGGACGGGGTGCCGGGCGGGACCAAAGGATACGCCCTGGCTCAGCTTCAGGCGCTGGGCGAGACCACCGGCGAGTATAGCTACACCTCCGGGGGCGAGCTGATCACGGACCAGGCCACCGGGGTGCTGCTTGCCGATATCCTGGCAGACCTGGGGATTACCGACCCGGCCTGGGAGATTTCTATAACTGCCACTGACGGGTTTGATGCGGGTGCTGTTACCCTGCAGGAGGTTATTGACCAGGAGTACCTGGTGGCATACCTGGTCAACGGGGAGCCCTTTGAGGATACCAAGGATGGCTACGATTCCTCCACCATCCGCATCTACCGCCGCTTCAATGACGGGAGCAACTGGCGGAACCGGCTGACCCTGGTCAACGGGGTGATCGTAACTTCTACCGAGCCCCCGCCCGTATTTACCATCAGCGGCGACGGTGTGCCGGGCGGGACCAAAGAATACACCCTGGAGCAGCTCCAGGCGCTGGCCGAGACCACCGCTTCATACAGCTACCAGTCAAAGGGCTCAACCGTCACCGTCCAGGCTACCGGGGTGCTGCTTGCCGATATCCTGGCCGACCTGGGGATTACCAACCCGGCCTGGGAGATCAAGCTGGTAACTTCGGACGGGTATGAACATGAAACATACACGGTTAATCTGCACACGGTTACAGAAGATGACTACCTGGTGGCCTACGAGGTAGACGGCACTGCCATTGATCCCGCAGTGGAAGTTCTGGATCTTTACCGCCACCACGACGACGGCTCCACCTGGCTGAACCGGGCGAAGGACGTATGCGGGGTTGAAGTAACCTCCACCGACCTGGAGCTGCCGTGGATTTACTACCGCAATGACGACGGCAGCGGCCTGCCGCTCTATGCCGTCGTGCGCTGCATTACTCCCGACCAGAAGGGCGGCCTTTGGGTTGGCACCAACGGCGCCGGGGCGGCTTACCGCGATGCCGAGGGCAACTGGACCATCTACAACACCTCCAACAGCCCCCTGCCTCACAATGCCGTCCATGGCATTGCGGTAGACGATGCCGATGGGGTCTGGTTCGTGGGCGGCAGCAAGGAGGAGGGAATGGGCGCCGTCTACATGAAAGACGGCAACTGGACCATCTACACCAGCGAAAACAGCGACCTGCCCGCAGATTACGGCCTCGATGTGGCCATTGATGAGCTGGGCGGAGTCTGGTTCGGCACCGCGGAAGGGCTGGCGTATAAGGACCGGAATAATGTCTGGCGCATCTGGGATACGAGCGACGGCTTGCCGGCCCAGTCGGTGACGCGGATAGCCTTTGATAAGCAGCGAGGCGGCGTCTGGGTGGGATTCCATCCCGAAGCCATAGGTGAACAGGGCGGTTACGCTTATATCGATGCTTCCGGGCAGGTTACTCCCCATACCGCGGCCGCCGGGGAGCCGGGCACCTGGATCCGCTCTTTCTCCTTCGACAATGAAGGCGGGCTCTGGGTCTCCCGCTTTGACACGGTAGATTACATCGCGCCGGACGGCAGCAAGACCGTCTACAGCGGCAAGGAGCTTGTGCCCTTCCTTGGCGACAACGACGGCATCCTCTTCGTGGAGGCCGATCGTGAGGGCTACGTCTGGATTGCCCTGTATCCCGGTGGCCTGCTGCGCCTCGATCCCTCGGGACAGTTGAGGACGGTTACCTCGTGGCTGACCCCGCAGTTCAGCGTCGTCTGGTACATGTATACCTCCCCCAGCGGCGCCTTCTATACCGGCGGCAATGGCGGGATCGCCATACTGCCTGCGCCGGGACCGGCCGGCAGCAATGCCGACCTGAAGAGCCTTACCTGCAGCAGCGGCAGGCTGTTCCCCGCCTTTGACCCGGCCATTACCGATTACTGGGTTATCATCGACGATGAGTCGGCCGGGGTGCCCGAAATTGGTGCCACCGTGGCCGATACCGGACGGGCTGTGCGGGAGATCATCAATGCCGGCTCCTTTGACGAAAATGCGCAGGTAACGGTTACCGCGGAAGACGGGACGCAGAAAACCTACACCATCGGCTTCATGCGGGAGATCCAGCTTCCCGATCCCGGCACCGCCGATGACCCGGCGCCGGTGGACGTGGAAGTGGGAGAGATAACCGATCTCTACCTGGATATATCCCCCGATGATGCAGACAAGTACGCGATCAATATAACCGTTCCTGCCGGAGCCGAAACGCCCACCCTCATGGTCAACACCGTGGCTGTAGAAGGCGGGCGCCAGGCAGTCCTGCCGGCCATAAGCATTGAAAGCAGCCTCTCAATCGAGGGCGAATGGCAGCCGGTGCGGGTGGATATAGCTGCCGGCACGACCGTTACCGGCCCTGCCGATTGGGACGGGGTGCTCCAGCTGCCGGCGGTTAAAGAGAAGCCTTCCGTTTCCATTGACGGTGACGTCAGCGTGGTTCTTGAACTGGGCCTTCTCCAGGGAGAGCTGCTTTTCGATAAAGCCGTGCGGCTCCATATTCCCGGCCAGGCCGGAAAGAACGTGGGCTATATCGAGAACGGCGTCTTTACGGAGATCACCCTGATCCTGGAGGAAGACAGCCAGGCCTACGCCGAGGCCCAGCTGCCGCCCGGCGGCGATGGAAAGCTCGATCTCAGTTCTGACCTGGTTGTCTGGACCAAGCATTTCACCGAATTCGTCATCTACGCGCCTGCCCAGGAGCCCGGGGAAGAGCCCAGTGAAGAACCTGGTGAAGAGCCCGGGGAAGATGAGCCCCCGAAAGAACCGCTGCCCAGAACATGGGGAGGCGGAATGCCTCCGGTGATGCTCTTTGCGGCGGTTTTAACGCTCATCTGCAGCGGGCTGTTCATCTCCCTTAACCGCCGGAGAGAAACCGGAATGTAACTGGAATAAGGAAGCCCAACACCTCCCCCCGCATATAAAGCGGGGGGAGGGCCTTCTTTTTACCTGCTTCCATGACTCCACAGAAAATCCTGTTTCTCTGTAAAAGCATGTCCGGGGATTTTACGGCATTTAGTGCTGTTTAAAGTGGGTTTTTTAGGAAGGGTGTGAAGGCATGAACAAATATTTGCCCAGGTGCTTGCTGCTCCTGGTAATTGTTCTATGGGTCATATTGATGATGTCCCCCTGGACATCGCACGCGCAGGCGGCTGATCCCGATTTGATCATTACCGGAACGGGCTTGAAGAAGGATGTCATTATTTACCCGCATGACTGGGAAAATAATTATAACAAGGTAACACGATACTACTCATCTAACAATACTCTTAATTTTCATCATATCTGGAAGGTCAGGGGATACGACCTGTTTGATATTATTAAAACTGACAATTTAGTAGATGCAAGCAAGGACTATCTCCTGACTTTTGTGGCCAGAAATCGCGATGGCACAGAAACCAGAATATCTCGAACAATGAATGATCTGAAAAATCGCTATTATTACCCGCATTTTGATCCAAATGAGGAAATACCTGTTCCCCCGATGATTGGCTTTGAACGTGCCGATTTGTATGAGCATCAAGGCCTGCCGGTTCCGGCCGATGTAGTCTGGGGAGATAAGCCTTTTGAAAGAGATAACGATGCGCCTCGGCTTTACTTCGGCCAGGCGAAGGGCAATGTCAGCGATAAAAACATGACCTTTTTCCTGTATGGCCTGTTCAAAATCGTGGTAGGAGAAGAAAGGCCGCCCGGCGATGATGGGGATGATGGGAGCGAAGATAGTGATGGCAGTGGCAGCGGCGGGGGCGGCACAGGCACCACGACGCCTCCCGGGGGCGGCAGCTCCGGAACGGGAACCACTCAGCCGCCTGGAGGCAGCGGCCCCGGAACGGGGACCACGAAGCCGCCTGCTCCCGGCACCCAGCCTCCTGCACCCGAACCCGGCAAGGAGCAGGATCCGGGCGATCCTGACGAAGCAGAGGCAGATCAGCCTGTAGCCGGGCCCGGAAAAGAAACAGAAGAGCCGGGAGATGAAGAAGAGGGCGAAGACGATCCGGCCGCAAAACCGGAAGAAGAACCGGATCTCGACAATGAGACCGGCAGCAAAAAGCGGAAAGTCATTTGGCCCTGGATAGCGGCGGGAGCAGCCCTCGTTGCCGGTGGCGCGGGAGGAGTTTATTACTATATTATTTGCAGGAGGAGGGGTTAACATAAAGATGAACAGATGGAGACGGTCATTATTATTGCTGCTGCTATTGGCCCTGCTTGCGGCAGCCGGGTGCGCCGGCAAGTCAAAGGCGCAGGAGGCTGTCCTGGCCATTGAAGGCAGCGGCGTGGAAACTCCCGTTGAGGTGACTCTTGAAGAGCTGCAGGCGATGACCGGCGACCTGGTGGAAGACGATTATTTTTCCATCAATACCTACGGCACCGAAGAGTATTTTCACTTCAAGGGGGTTTGGGTCTGGGCCGTTTTGGAGAAGAAGGCTTCATTGAAAGGGGAGGCTACCAAGGCCAGTTTTGTAGCCGAGGACGGTTACACCGCGACCTACACCCTGGAAGAGGTCAGGCGGGACGACTACATGGACCAGCAGGATCCGGGGAAGAAATACAAGATGATCCTGGCCTGGGAAGAGAACCACCAGCCCTACGACATTTCCGAGGGCAGCCCCTTCCGCCTGGTAATCGGCCAGAAGGAGCCCGGCGACGTCAACAAGCCCTACTGGGTGCGCCAGGTTGTCAAAATTGTCGTAGAATAGCAAGCCCATTAAAAGATCGCGAGACTTTTTTAAAAGCGGAGCAGGATTCAAACATCTCTTCTATCCCGCTCCGCTTTTGAATTTGCATTTCTTCAATTCATGTAGTTTAAATAACATCCGGGCTCTCTCTAAATTATGCCGCCGCCGGCTGATTTAACATCATCGAGATGTTAAAGTTTACAGGTAGCCCAGTATTCTCAATGCGATGGGCAGCCAGATTGCAGTTATCACCGTCAGGGTCAATTGAATAAAGGCGGTTGATTTGGGCATTTCCCACATTTTATAATAGCCGGTCATATAGGTGATTATGGGTACAGTGTCCAGGGGCAATAGATAGCAGTTTGCTACAGCCAGCCCCAGCGTCATTAAAGGCAAAACAGGCGTCATATTCATATTTGCGGCCAGGCCGGCAAAGGGAACGGCCAGCAGGGGGATCAGCGCAGGAGCGACCGGCACGACAATCAGCATCAAGAATACTATAATGGCCACGACAAAGGTGACGCCCACGAGAGGCAGGTTGATGCTGCCGGGGAAGAAGGTGGCGATGAGCCACTCGGTCACCTCGTTGGTTATTAAGGCGTCGCCGATGGTGATAATGCTTCCCAGTAGGAAAAAAGCCGGCCAGCTGACGCTTTCGACAAATTCATCCCATGACAGCACCTGGAAGCCGGGCACGAACAAGAGAGCGAAGCCTACCAGGATGACCACCGTAATATTAAACACGGGGTACCATGAACTTAGGACCCAAAAAATGAGCATGAGCAGCACCAGGGCGATCACATATATTTCCTTGGCATCCATCTTTTTTGGAACGTCAAGGCCTTTTACAAATTGCTGTATCTCTTCCGTGTTCAGCTCGGTTAGGCCGTACACTTTAATAATGATAAGCCAGGCAATGGGCAGAATCACCGCTACTATGGGTATCCCCATGAACATCCACTCGACAAAGGAAACGCTGATGCCCGAAAGCCTTTCCAGGTAGCTCAGAGTGAGCAGGTTCAAGGAAGAGCCGGCCGGTGTAAGCATGCCGCCGATCATGCCGGCCACGGGCAAACCGATCATGAAAGCTTTTCCAGTTTTTCTCCTATCCTGTTCGCTGTCGTAAATATTGAGGAACGTAATCACGATGGCCAGGAATACTGCGGTGGCGGCCACGTTGGAAACGACAGATGATATGAGCGCTGTCACGATCATGAAAACCAGCAGCATTGTTTTTACGTTTCTGCCAAAGAGATTCATCAGTGTTTTTAGCAGCCTGCTTGCCAGCGGAACTTTGGTGATAGCCCTGGATACCCCGAATGACGCCAGGACAAAAAATACTATGGGATTGGTAAAGCCGCTTAGCGCCGCGGAGACATTAGGAACTACGTTAAATATCACCAGCAGGGGAATGCTAAAAAGGCAGGTTATACCGATGGGTATGGGCTCTGTAATGAGGAGCACTATAACGGCGATTAAAATAGCAATATTATTGATCGCACTTCGGGAAAGCAATTCAGAGGCAGGTAAAAAATTCATCAAAATCAGGATGGAGACGGCAATAATTAATCCCAAATATTGCGACTTTTTCAAATTCTGTACCTCCTGCTTGATTGTTTTCTGCAGCTTTTGATGCGTTTTTATAAACCTCAATTTCTGCAATTATAACAATCGAATTAAAAAAATGTCAAATGCAGGCATTGCTGAAGCCGTGAAGCTAGCCTGTATGGGCGGACGGTTAATCGGCTGTGGCTTCCGAGTCCATTCCCATGAGCGCCTGGACCCCTTCCATGAATGCGTGCCAGTTTACGTCCTCCATGTAATGCATGAACAGCACTTCGTTAATGCCATTATCCTCAATGAACTGGAGAATGTTCTTGCCGGTGGCGCCGATGCTGTAAAAGCGCGAGTCGACGATGTATATCTCCTCGTAGTGCGGCAGCAAGAATGGCACCAGGGCGTTCCCGAAAGAGTCCTTTATCACCAGGATTCTTTGGCCGTTCTTCACTGCCGTTTTAATCACGCTCCAGGTTCCGACACCGGTGCTGATAAAGACGAGGTACTTATCCGTTTTGCTGTCGGCATACTGGAGATCGATAACCTCGGCTTCCCTGGCCTCTGTACCGTCATAGACAATGAATTCATGCCCTGTAAAGGGGATATAGACCGATACGGTGTCGGGATTCTCTTCGAGGCTCTTGTCGAGCGTCTTCGTATAGGAGCTGCCGAGAAATCCTTCCAGGTCAAGCCTCCGGTATCTCTCCAGCGGAACGGGATTCTCGCCCCTGGCATCCATGAAAGCGCAATAGCCGTAATAGGCGCCCAGGGCTGTCCAGTGATGATCCGTGCGGAAATAGATATACTCGTCGGTGTGGAGGTTCAAAGCGTCGTATACGTTGATTGTAATAATGCCGGGGTCCAGTTTGCCTTTTAAATAGTTCAAGGCCTCGTTTTGCGAATCGGTAATCCCCTTGTACCTTTTAAGCTGCACAAATTCGCTGTTGGAGGGAGCGATCATGGAGTAGATCTTTACCCCATAGCCCAGCTTCGCTTTATACTGGTTAAGTATGTCGGCATAGTAGTCAAAATTTTCCTTGTTGAATTTGAACAACTGGACCGCCTTGCCGTCTACAATGAGCCAGTAGCCCACATTTCGATCGTCGCCGTCGTCCACCGGCGGCATCTCGGGAGTTTTATCCTGCGGCTCTTCAGGCTCACGGGGCTCTTCTGAAGGCGGTCCCTCTTCCGTTGCCGGCGGCTCCGGCAGCTCTTCATAACCGGTAACTATTGATATACCGGGTCCCAGGATGGAAAAGGCCTGCCGGAGCGTCCGGCTTGCTTTAACAATGCTGTCACGGAAAATAAAGGTGTCGCTATAGTAATTTTCATAGCTGCGAAAGTATGCGCCGCTGAAAAGCGCCTGCGCGCTAAACTCCGGCCGTTTTTCCAGAGCTCTGTTTTCAAGCTCTGAAACGGTGGGTTTATCAGTGTTAAGAAAATTGATCAGTCCCAAAAGCATAATAGATACGATAAAAATTATGGTGTCTATCCGCAGCTTTTTCATCATCTAACCCCCAGAAATTACCTTATTCATGTCCTGAGCGAAGCGAAGGATCTCCAAGCCGGTCTTTCGCTACAAAACCAAGATTCTTCTCTATGCTCAGAATGCAGAGTATGCTTAGAAACTAAAATCTAAAATATAAAAAGGGGTTATACGTTTGCCCTACCAGGAAAATCAACGAGAGAACCAGCACGACAATGTTGGCCAAAGGCATTATCACTTTGCCGATCACGGAAATCCGCGACGTCTTTCCGGGAATGTGCCCTTTAAGCCGGCTGCCCATTTCTTTAATCAACGGGGTGCAGCCGGCGGCGGCGACAAGCAAGAAGAGGGCATTATTCAAGAAGTGAATGGCCACTTCCGGCCCGGTAAAGGCGGCTGCATTCACCCCAAACATTATGCCGAGTAATTGCAGCGCTTCTCCCAGGTCCAGGTGATAGAAAAAAACCCAGCCCACCAGGACCGCTGTCCACAAGTATACCCTGGAGAAAATGGCCGGCAGCTTCTCGAACAGCCGCAGGAGAAATTTATTCTCCAACAAAATAAGGACAAAATAGTAAAGGCCCCAAATCACGAAATTCCAGCTTGCTCCATGCCACAGGCCAGTCAGCGCCCAGACCACGAAGAGGTTTCGAACCTGGTGCCTCTTGCCGCCTCCCAAAGGTATGTAAAGGTAGTCCCTGAAGAAGCTGCCCAGGGAAATGTGCCAGCGCCTCCAAAATTCGCTGGCGGACCTGGAGATATAGGGGTAATTAAAGTTCTCTTTATAGGTGAAGCCGAACATTTTCCCAAGCCCGATGGCCATATCGGAATACCCGGAAAAATCAAAATAAATCTGCAGCGCAAACAGCAAGATGCCCAACCAGGCTCCAGTAACGGGCAATCGCGAATAATCAGTTCCCAGGAAATTTTCGCAGATTTGCCCCGCCGTGTTGGCTATTAATACTTTTTTACCCAGGCCCATAATGAAACGGCTTACCCCGTAATTAAACTGCTCCGGGGTTTCCACCCTGTGCTCGATTTCCCCGGCAATGTCCTTGTATCTTACAATGGGCCCCGCCACCAGCTGGTGAAAAAGAGAAACAAAGAGCAGCAGTTTGAAAAAGGACGGCTGTGCATCCGTCTCGCCCCTGTATACGTCCACTACATAAGAAATAGTCTGGAAGGTATAAAAGGATATGCCTATAGGGAGGCCAAAGGAGGCGATCTGCAGCTCTGTGCCAAGCAGGCTGTTCAGGTTGTCCACGATAAAGCCGGAATATTTAAAGAAGCCGAGTATGATCAGGTTTCCCGCTACCGATATGACCAGCGCAGCTTTGCCTTTCCAGTTGCCGCGGTTCCGGCCCGCTATCAGCGCATTGTAGTAATCAAAAAGAGTGGAGAATATCAGGAGCATAACCCACACCGGCTCGCCCCAGGCATAAAAGAGCAGGGAAGTGATGATCAGCAGCCAGTTGCGGTAAGTTCTATTTTTAATTACATAATAAAGGATCAGGTTCAGGGGCAAAAAGACACAGAGGAAAAAAAGGCTGGAAAATACCACTTACATGGCCTCCCCATGGATGTTAAATTCTCTGCGGATGCATTCATAACTGTGTTTAGCTGTGCCTGGGGAGCGTTAAGTCGCAAGGAACTGCGGACAGAACCCCAAAATTAACTATTGTTGGGCCTGCTGAAAAGGGCGCCGGACGCGGCCGCCTCTTTTAAATAAAAACCCCCCCAAGTAGACTTGGTGAGGGTTATTTTCCGGTCTGGTAATCGCAATATTCCACAGTCACAGATAAGCCTTCTTTGCCGCGTTGAGTTCATTAAGTTAGTTGACCATAATAAAAGTCTACTATATTTATAGCCGCATGACAATGGATTTTTCGGTAAAAGGTTAACAGTAAATTACATTTTATGAGCTGCTAGATTACCAGAGGCAACTCTCTTTTACAGGTTCTCCTCCTTCAGGGCGTCGATGATATTGTCGCGCTTCAGCCTGGAGCCGGCATGGAGCATGGTTGCAAAGACAATTATGAAGACGCCGACCACGCAAATCAGGATCTCTTTCCACGGCAGGAAGAAGGCGAATTCGAACACAAGGCCGAAGCTTTTATACATCCATATGCTGGCCAGTATGCCAACGGGCATCCCGTAAAGAAGGGCTTTCAGGCCGTAGAAGATGCTTTCATAGTTGATCATCTTGTTGAAGCCCTCCGGCGTCATCCCCATCGATTTAAGCATGGCAAATTCGCGGCGGCGCAGGGCTACATTGGTGCTGATGGTGTTGAAGATATTGGTCACTCCAATGAGGGTGATCAGGGTGATGAAGCCGTAGAGAAATATCGAATAGGCTGTTTTGATGCGCTTCGCTTCCTGCTGTATGGCTTCTACGTCTTCAATGTAGGGCCGGCTGTCCGTATAATTTTCGCAAATCGCGCGGATCTGCTTTGCCAGGTCGGCATTATTATCTGTGATCAAGTAAAGTTGCATGGTATTAGAGATAGAGCCCGGGTGATCGTTCTTCTCCTGCAGCACTGAATTAATTGCCTCAAAGTGCTCCTCAGAGACGATCAGATTAACATATCCGATGTTGGCTGTATAAACACCGAGGGGGAAAGAATCTGTCAGAGCGGAGATTTCCAGGGTAAAGCCTGGAGCAACGCTTTCCGGATCATCTGGATCTATTGGTATTCCCGTCAGTGTCAGCTTCTGGCCGGCTTTCAGCTGCAGCGGCTCATACTCGGCATATGTGCCCCCCTGAACAATGCCTTTATTGATCAGGATTCCCCGGAAATTTTCGGTGTCCTGGAAAGCTTCCGCATCCAGCCCATTTGCGGCGGCGTAGGTGTTAAATTCGTCCTCTCCCAGCGCTATCAGCTGAAAGGAACATAGGTAGCGACCTTCTTCATCTGAAGAGAATAATTCTTGATCGATGTAGTTACTTCGCAGATAAGGTCCAAATTGGTCCCGCTCCAGCCAGGATTCAGTCATAACCTCTCTGATCATGGAGCCCCTTTTCACCCCGTCCAGAGCCGTAATCTGTTCATAAAGCTCCTTTTGCTTCTCCGGGGAGAGATCATATATACTTACGCTAAAATCGTAGGGGATATCCTGGTAATAAAGGCCGGTGCCCGTAAAGGCATAGTTGACGAAAGTAGAGAAAGAGATGAAGAGTACGATGCTGATGAAGAGCGAGAAGACGGTGGTCCGGTAGCGGCGGCGGTTGCGCTTCAGGTTTTTCAAGGCCAGCTCTCCCGTGATGCCGAAGAGGCGGCGGGTCAGCGGGGAGGTTCTAACCGTTTTCCTCTCGATCTTGATATCGGCGCTCAGCCGGATCGCCTCGATGGGCGAAGTAGCCGCGGCCCTTCTGGCGGGAATATAGGCGGAGATGAAGATGATCAGGGCTACAAAGGCGACCGTAGCCGGGACGGTAAGGGGCGAAACAATGAGCCGGAGGGCGATATCGCCGCTGTACATGGAGTCGGCCAAGAGGCGGTTGACCACGGAAAGGGTTGCCCCAATTCCGCCGATGCCCGAAAGGAGCCCCAGGGGGATGCCGATCAGCGACAGGATTGCCCCTTCAAAAAATACGCTTCTCCGGATCTGTCCGGGGGTGGCGCCGGTGGAGGCCAGCAAGCCAAACTGTTTCTTCCGCTCGTTTACCGAAATGGCGAAGGCGTTGTAAATTACCGTCACAGAGCCCACGATGATGAGGAGGATTACGATGGCTGCGACGGAGTTGATCATGGCCACAACCCGTTCGTTCCTGGAGATGCCCAGGTATTTAAGAAGCTCGTTGTTGTAAGCGTAGTCCAGCCCCCCGGCGCCTGCGGCCATTTCCGGCACCCGCTCGTAAATCCGGCGCGGGTTTTTCCCCAGGATGGAGACATTGACCGCTTCATCTGCACCGAGTGCCTCCGGGTCCAGGTAGGCCACTACGGTAAATCCGGGGATACTGCTAAAATGTTCAAAGTGCGGTTTGGCGATATGCCCGGTTATTGTATAAGCCCTGGTGGAGGTGGTTACAAATTGCTCTTCTTCCTCAAAGGGCTGTTCCGCAGGCAAGGGCTCCCCCTCCGGGCTGAGCCGCTCTCCCAGATCAAAGGCAATCGTTTCGCCGATCCGGTAAGCTTCTCCACCGCTCTCGACAGCCTCCTCCGAGATCAGCACCTCGCCGGCCTTTTCCGGGTAGCGTCCGGCGGTCAGCTTGATCGGCATATGCCTTAAGGCGGTAGCGTCGTACTCTTTGATATAGAAGTAAGGCCGGTATTCCCTGGTGGACTGCTCAAATCGGGCAAAGCCGAGATTCCGGCTGAGCATCGACGTTTCGGTATAGGCATTATCGGAGATATACTTGATCTGCTCCGGGGTGACGCCGTAAAAGGTGGCATGGAAATTCCCATCGGTCTGCTTCGCGCTCTGCACGAAGAGGTCCTGAAAGCTGGCCGCGATGGTGATGGTGGCGCAGATCATCGCCGCCGAGAGGATGATCCCGATGATGGTGACGATGGTGCGCCTTCGATTAAGCTTAAGGCTGCGCTGTGTGAGCGTGTTCAGGATGTTCACGGCCGGATCACCTCGTCTTTGACGATTCGCCCGTCGGCCAGGGTGATGATGCGGTCGGCCTGCAGGGCGATCTCGTGAGCGTGGGTGACCACGATCAGGGTCTGGCGATAGCGCCTGTTGGACAGTTTCAGCAGCTCGACGATCTCATTTGAATTTTTGCTGTCGAGGTTGCCGGTGGGCTCATCGGCCAGGACCAGTGCCGGGCGGTTGATCAGGGCGCGGCCGATGGAGACCCGCTGCTGCTCTCCGCCGGAGAGTTCGTTGGGCAGGTGGGCGGTCCGCCCCTTCAGGTTGAGAGTCTCCAGGAGCTCCTGCAGGAACTGGGGGTCAATTTTTCTCCCGTCAAGCAGCAGCGGTAGGGTGATGTTTTCTTCCACGTTTAAGATGGGCAGCAGGTTGTAGAACTGGTAGATGAGGCCCACCTGCCGGCGCCGGAAGATGGCCAGGTTAGTTTCGTTCAGGCTGTATATGTCCGTATCTTCGACGAAAACCTTTCCGGAGGTGGGGCGGTCCACGCCCCCGATCATGTGCAGCAGGGTCGATTTGCCGGAGCCGGAAGCCCCGACCACGGCGACAAATTCACCCCGATTCACGCTAAAGGAGACGCCGTCGACGGCCTTGACCTGGGCGGCGCCGCTTCCGTAAACCTTGGACAGGTTTTCCACCCTCAAGATTTCCATAAAACCAGCTCCTTCTCTTTTGCTGTCCTGCATTTTACCTGCCCCGGGTGACTCTGCGGTGACAATTTTGGTGACATTTTAGTCACCCGAACCCTGCTAAAGCCCCCGGCCCTGCTCGCCAGGTTTGTAGGGGCGGCCCATGGACCGCCCGCTTTTGACCCGGCAAAAGAAACAGGTAAAGGCCGTGGGACAATGTGGGACAATGGGGACGTACCTGTTTGTCCCATTTTGGAAAGCCTTTGCTGGAAATGATTTTATCTGTATTAGTGCAGGCATAGCGTGTACGGGCCGGTCATGACCGGCCCCTACAACTATAGCCGGGTTTTTAGCACATTTGGTGCGGTGCTTGTTAAGGATTCTTTTAGTTGTCACCGGTTCTTCCAGTATAAAACTTTATCGTAAATTCTGAGCCGCGGCCCGGTTCGCTCTTGACGCTGATGTCGCCGCCATGCTTCTCCACGATGGCCCGGGCCATGGCCAGGCCGATGCCGACCTGGTCGGCGGCGGCATTTTTGCCCTTGTAGAAGCGGTTGAAAATATAGGGGAGATCCTCCGGCGCGATCCCGGCGCCGCTGTCTGCAACCGTGATCGCGGTATAGAGCGGATTTTGCGCAAAGGAGATCCGCAGTCGTCCCCCCTCCGGGCTGTGCTCGATGCAATTCTTGATTATATTGATCAGCGCTTCACAGCTCCACTCCAAATCGCCGGTAAAGCTGACCTCTTCATTGCCCTCTATGCAGATCTGAAGCATTTTAACCTCCAGCGGGATGGCCAGCGTAGCCAGCGCTTTCTCCACGAGGGCTCTTACCGGAACCTTCTCTTTTTTCATGGTCACGGCCCCTGCATCCAGGCGGGACAGCTTGAGCAGCGAGCTTACCAGCCATTCGAGCCGCTTCAGCTGTGCCCTCATCCGCTCCAGGAAGAGGGTCCTTTTTTCGTCGGCGGGGTTCTCCGATAGGAGATCGGTTAAAACAGAAATAGAGGTCAGGGGAGTTTTCAGCTGGTGCGAGATATCAGCCAGGGAATCGGCCAGGAGGGCCTTCTCCCGCTGCAGCGCTGTAGCCTGCTCTTTGAGCAGGGTGGTTATTTTATAGATCTCGTTTTTCAGAATGCTGAGATCGCCTTCGCGGTTATCCCTGATATCGAGAGAGTAGTCCCCGGCGCTTATCCTTGCGGCGTAACGGGTCAGCTCCCTGATCTGCCCGTACTGCTTCCTTAAGAAGAGGATAGTGGTCAGGAAGAAAGCGCCGCCCGCGAGAAGGGCAAGCAGTAGATGGGTGAGCAAGCTGCGGCGGAAATATCTTTGCAGCAAGGGGGTCTCCAACCGCGGGCTGCTGCTGTCAAGGCCGTACTTTGATAGAATCTCCCTGCCCCTGGAGACGGCCTCTTTACCGGGATCCATGATTTGCCGGGCCAGGTCCTGCTCCGCTGCGGGATATTCTTCAGCCAGGGCGCCGATAAGCGCGGCCTGGCTGTCAATGATGGCCTTCTTTAAAAAATGCCGTCCGGCCAGGCCGAGCAGAAGGGCGGCTACGAGCAGCACGGCCAGCAGGAAGGCAAACCAGGCGCGCAATCTGTTTACTTCCGGGTTTTTGGAGAGGCTGATCTCAATCACCCGCCTTGTATCCCAGGCCTCGCATGGTATGAATTATCTTTGGCTGCCTCGGATCGTCCTCGATCTTTTCACGGAGCCGCTTGATATAGACGGTGAGGGTATTGTCGTTCACGAAATCGCCGGCCAGGTCCCAGATCTCCGCCAGGATACGGCTTCTTGTCAGCACCTGCCCTTTGTGGCGGGCCAGGGTCAGCAACAGCTTATATTCCAGGGCGGTGAGCGGGATGAGCCGGTTGTTCTTGTAGGCCCTGGCTTCGGTTGGGTTGATCCTGATATCTCCGACGATGATTTCCTTTTCCGGGCAGGGCTGACGGTTATACCGGCGCAGAACGCTGTTGATCCGGGAAATGAGCTCCCTTACCCGGAAGGGCTTGGCGATATAGTCGTCCGCGCCCAGGTCCAGCCCCATGATCGTATTGACCTCGTCATCGCAGACGGTAAGAAAGATCACGGGAGTGTCTCCCTTCGACCTGACCAGTTTGCATAAATCAAAGCCGTTTCCGCCTGGAAGGTTCACATCGAGAAGGATGAGCAGGAAGTCACGGCCCAGGATAGCCTCCCTGGCGCTGTGGAAGTCATAACAAAGATGGGTCGAGAAGCCTTCGCGAGTCAGGGCATACTCAATGCCCATGGCGATGGTCTGGTCATCTTCAACGATCAAGATCTCCTTCACCGGATTACTCTCCCATGCCCGGGTAGTATGCAGGATCAGTTTCATTTTACAGCAATTCCGCCCTGCCGCCAACAGCAACAAGTTCATAACGGGGCTGCTCTAAATGGCAGAAGAAAATGTCACTTGAGCATCCAGCTGGTGTTGATGACCGGGGCGCTGTAGAGGAAGAGTACATCCCGTTTTTTCGTTAAGTCAATATGCTCGGCCAGCTTGGCGGTGGAGATATAGCGCAGGTCTGCAAGGATGATCCTGGAGTAGCCCGGCAGCAGGAGCGGGGCGATGCTGCTGCCGAAGGAATCGCGGAAGAGGATTAACTCCTTTCTGCCTGCGCAGGCCGGGTTTTCGATTGTCAGCAGCGGCCTGGCTCCTGCTAAGAAAATATCGTAAGGGTCTTTTTCGTAAAACATTTCAAAAGCGTATACCCGTTCATAGGTCTTCTGGTAATGGTCATAAACAACAGCATTTTCTATGACTTTGTTGGTTAGATAGGCCATGGTGTCGGGCGGTACGGGAAGGCCACGCTGGCCGTGATAGGAGCCGTAAAAAGGATAAATTTCCCGTTTTACATAGACCATCCCGGAGGCCGGGGCCTGGGCCCCCATCCGGGATAACAGTTTATCTGCCACCCGGACGATCCTGTCCTGGCTCCAGTGATGGTCTGTCCGGTAGTAGTCGCCAATTGACAGGCAGCTGAACAGATCAATATAGTCCATATGCCGGATCTCCCGGTGCAAGATTTCGAGCATCCGATCATAATCCATAGCCGGGTAGCCCTCCCGGGCAGCTATAAAAAAGTTTTTGTCAGGAACAATGGCATAATATACATTCATGCCCTGCAAATAGAGATCATATAGATCATTAAGTTTTTTGGCTGCATTCAAAACTGATTTTTCATCAAGGGGGTATTCCAATTTATAGATACCGTCATTCACAAGATAAAGATTATTGTTCTCCATCTGGCCAAAAATGAACAACCGGGAAAATGCTTTCACGCTTCTGAAACCATCCCGCAAGATAAACTGGTCCAGAAAATACTTTTCCAGCTCTTCAGCCAGCTTGCCGTCAAAAAGCAGGTCCGCGGAGAAATCCGGCAAACCTGCCAGCAGGCGGCGCTCGCTGAATGAGAACTCCTTGTCCGGAGCGATTATGTTGGCCAGCATCATTCCCGTGATCAAAGTCACAAAGCTGAGAGTTACGGCGATGTTTTTAAAGTTGGCGTTCATCTGTTTAACCTCTTTTATTAGTTAAAACCTGAAATAGAGGAACGGATTGAAGGATCCGTCGATTAGATAGGCGGTTGACAGCAAAAGCAATCCCGTATTAGCCGCCGGCTCCAGCAAATTGATTATCTTTTCGCCCGTTTCGCGGCTCCGGATCTTCTTTATCATTGCCGCAGGCAGCGGGGTTGCCCCGATCACGGCCACGAGGAAAACATAGAGGTAGCTTTTTAAATAGTAGATTGTTTCGGCGCTCGCCAGGGGGACATCCCGGAAACCAAACATGCCAAGAATATGCGCCATGCCCTGCCCCGGTCCCTCCGCATTAAATATGGCGAAGCTCAGGGTTAAAAAAAATAGCGCGTAGAGGTGAGCGAAGAAAGAAGGCAACCTGCCCAGCAGCCTTTTGATAAAGCACTTTTCCAGTATGAGAAAGACGGCAAAGAAAAGTCCCCAGATGATGTAATTCCATGCCGCGCCGTGCCAGAAGCCGACCAGGAACCAGACTATAAAAATATTGCGCATCCAGGCCATGGCCGGAACGCGGTTGCCCCCCATGGGGATGTATACATAATCCCGAAACCAGCTGCTCAGGGATATATGCCACCTTCTCCAGAACTCGGTTATACTCCTGGAAATATAGGGGTAGTTGAAATTTTCCGGGAAATGAAAGCCAAATATGCGCCCCAATCCTATGGCCATGTCGCTGTAGCCGGAGAAATCAAAGTAAATTTGCAGCATAAAAGCAAAGACGGTGAGCCAGCAAAAGAGCACTGTTGGCTGCTCCAGCCTTGTAAAAATATCACCCAGTTCACCGAGGGTGTTGGCGATGAGCACCTTCTTGGAAAGGCCGGTGACAAAACGGCTCACACCCCGGGCGAAGCCCTCCAGGGTATGGCTGCGCCGGGCGAGCTCCTTCTCCACGGTCGTGTAGCGTACGATGGGCCCGGCAATGAGCTGCGGGAACATGGCCACGTAGGTGGCAAAATTGAGGAAGCTTCTCTGCACCCCCGCCCG
>Ga0116165_1001514_pt1 | contig 17876 bp, 19 predicted proteins | sample AD_JPNMR1_MetaG_FD_89885 | JGI IMG/M metagenome (GOLD analysis project Ga0116165, IMG submission 89885) | Active sludge microbial communities of municipal wastewater-treating anaerobic digesters from Japan - AD_JPNMR1_MetaG | ecosystem: Engineered > Bioreactor > Anaerobic > Digestate | place...
CCTCTCAATTACGGGTATGACTCTTCAGGAGACGGGAAAACCCGGGGAGGGGATTCGATTTGAAATTACGATACCTGAGAGTGAATACCGTATCGTGGAATCAAAAGAGTGAGGATAATCCCGAACATTCGCAAAGAGAGACTTTTCGAGAACCGTTTCTATCTCCAGGCTGAAATTTGTATTCTCCTTATAGTTCCCAACAAAACGTATTGGAATAATCGGTTTGGAAAAAAAAGATTATTTGAAGACGTGTATTCGAATTGCACCGCATAGGAATACGCAAATATTGTCAATACTCATCCATTCAGTCATGCACCCCATGTATGGCTGGATACTATCGGTAAAGCTAAATCACAGCATGTTTATAAAACTGGGATTGGAGATTGTGGATCCCCGAGTTATTACTTTGTGGCTCTCTGCCGGTTGCTTTGAATTCCTGCACAGACAACAGGCGGATGACCAGATGATAGAAGGGTCAGCAGGAGCTCACATCCGGGCAGAATTCTACCTGGAGGGCTATGGATGGATTCCGGTGGATGTTCCAGCAGCCGAGTGAGGAGATCCGTCATATAACGTTACCGAGGATGATATGCACCGGTATAAGGCATATCTCTTTGGTCATCTTGATTCATACCGGTTTATCATACCAAAGAGGCTGGATCTTATGGTCATACCAGATACAAGCTCTGCCTCAGGTAGTCCCAAGTCCTCTCCTCTCTGCTGAGCCTCCCGGATCTCTCGTGCAATCTGCGCAAGCTCTTTTAAAATCTCCTGGGTCGTGACTTTCGGTTATAGTACTGGTTTATCGTCTGCTCAAGCATCTCGGAGAATTTTCTTGCTTCAGTTGTGTTTTTCCGGGTTCGTGCCCGGATCTGATCACTCAGCAGCCGGGTCATCGCAGCAACTCCCACATTCTGGTGTTTGTATTTCAGGAGGTCGTTGAGAAATTCCTCGGAGAAGACTGAGATATCTCCGACATCCTTTCTCATCTCCCTGAAGATATCAACGATGCCGAGGGGGACGATGGATTTTGAGACGATCTGCTTCACCGCAAGGTTGAGTTCATCCTCAGCCTTTTTCCGGTCGGTTACATCCCAGACCGTTGAGATCATCAGGGTACTCCAGGGTATGGGGATGTTCATCGCACTAATGTAGGTGGTCTCCTCTCCTTTTCTGGTAATGGGAATCTCATCCCAGTGCATCCGTCGGGGATCACCACTGGCACAATCAGCAATCACCCGTTCCCTGATACGGCTTCGAAATTCCGGATCCTCATAGATATATTCCCACACGGCATCTGGTTCTTCGAGGGCTTTTTCAGGTATCCGGTAAAATTTCAAGAAATTTGCATTATGGTAGGTGAACTCTACAGTGGGAGATACCGAATTGACGGCAACCCCAATCGGGAGGTTGTCAAGGATGGTCCTGATGTATGCTTCCTTCTTTTTGAGATCCTCCTCAATCTGCTTCCGTTCGGTGATATCAATGATTATCCCGATTATTCATTTAATTTCTCCATTCTGATCAAGGAGGGTTGCCTTTTTAAAGATGACATCATGTAAGGTTCCATCTGCATATTGAACCCTTGATTCATAAGACTGAGTCTTTGGACCATCAAGCAGTTCCTTATCTTTCGCATAATAGATGTCTGCAAGGTCCTTTTGAGCGATATCATAGACCGTCTTTCCTATGATCTCCTCTTTCGTACGGCCAATATACTCCTCAAATGCATGGTTACAGCCGGTATATCTGCCCTTTTTGTCCTTATAAAAGATCGGGCTTGGTATGGTCTCAATAAGCCGGTCCAGAAAGAGTTTCTGGTTGATGAGACTGTCCTGTGCCATAACCTCTTCTGTGACGTCGATAACATGGACAAGGTACCCGGAGAGTTCGTGATCACCGTGGTATATCGGCGTTATCTGAACATCAATGGTAATCTTTCCGGTTCGTGATGTCTCATACAGTTGGAGTCTGGTTACCAGATCAAAATCGAATACACTCCGATAACGGATGGTCTTTCCTTTCTTGAGTTCATCAAGTTCCTCTTTGGGAACATTCGGATCATCAAAGAGGGAAAATCCCCGCACTGCATCAGAAGAACGAATGCCGAACAGTTCGCAACAGGCAGGGTTGACATCCATCAGAATGCCATTTTTGTCATAGAGTTCTATTGCTATCGGCGAGTTGATGTATATATCCCTGAACTGATCCTCTATCTCACGAAGGGATTGTTCGATCTTTCTTTGCTGAGCAATGGAGACAATTTTTTGGGCGAGATCAACAAACTGTGATTTAATTTCACCCCCCTTCATGACATATCCATCTGCTCCGTTCTCAAATGCAGCGATGGCGACTTCTTCCCTGCCCCGTCCGGTAAAGATGATAAAGGGTGTATTATCTCCCCGTGCCCTGATTCTCTTCAGGAGGTCAATCCCGCTCATGTCTTCCATCTGGTAATCTGACACGATTGCGTCATACTGATTCTCAGAAACAAGTGCGAGAGCTTCAGTTCCTGATCCGGCCATATCGGTTTTGAACTGATGAATGGATGAGAGGTACTCCGCTGTTGCCACTCTGACATCATCCTCATCATCAATGACAAGGATCCAAAGATCTTGTGCCGGGCTGCGGTTATCTGCAGAATGTACAGGAAACATTTCAGGTCAGGTGATAGGGGTACGTAGCATTTGGTGAATGATAAGTGTTTTGCTTTTTCTTAGGCAATGATATGGATATATGGTACGGTATCATTCATTTTTTTATGAATGACATAGAATAATTGATTAGGAATAAATGTTGATTCAGAACACAGCATCATCCATGACCGTGCTGAAAAATCCTGATTATTCCCTTCTCATAAACCCCTTTATTTCCACTGTAAAATATGAGGTTGGAACACAAAAAATTGAAAAAATTAATAGGTAAACTGGCCCATCTCGGCTTCAATTCGTTCCACAGCCTGCTCTGCCAGTTCTGTGGTCTCTTTGATCCGATCCATGGATTCATTTACCTGGGCAACCATCTGGGTAATCTGCCCGACTGCTGCCGATGACTCTTCACTTGCTGCAGCAAGCCCGACTGATTCCTTTGCCGTCTGCTGGACCATCTCACTAAACTCATTCACGGTTGCGGTAACCTCTTCAACCGATGCTGCCTGCTCCTCGCTGGCAGCAGCAACTTCACTCATGTTTGAGTTTATCGTTGATATGGAGTCAACAATCTCATTAAACACGGCAAGGGTCTCGCTTACTGCATTATTCCCGTTTTTCACCTCGGTCATCGAGTTCTGAACGGCCTTTGCCATGGCACTGGATTTCTTCTGAAGATCGGAAATAATTGCAGCGATATTCTCTGCCGACTTCTGGGATTCGTTCGCCAGTTCCTTGACTTCAGCCGCAACAACCGCAAACCCAAGGCCGGCCTCACCGGCCCGTGCAGCCTCGATCGCAGCGTTCAGGGCAAGCAGGTTTGTCTCCTCCGCAATAGAACTGATGATATCCACAATCCGGTTAATCTCCTGCATCTGCCCGCTTATCTGCTGGTTCATCTCGTCAATCTCGGATGAGGAGGCCATAATCCCGTGCATCCCGCTCTCGGCAAGTCCGGCTGCTTCCTTGCCCTTCTCTGAGAGTTCTGCAGCCATATGGGTGAGAGCTGAAACATGCTCCATCTTTGCCGCCACCGATGAGACCGTGGTTGCAAGATCCTGCATGGCAGCGAGGATCTGCTGGGTAGCCATTCCGCTCTTATCAGCAAGGTCATTGACTGCTGTTGCGATGGCTGCGACCTGGCTGACTCCTTCAGATACATCCTCGATGCTCTTATGAGCGGTCTTGGTTTCGGCATTCACCTCATCAACCCGCAAACTCACTTCATTCATCTGCCGGGTCAGTTCTTTCATCTGAATCTGTACAGCCTCCAGAGCCTGGGATATCTCAGTACCAATGGTATTGAGGGCGTCCCTGAAGGTTAAGAAGTCCCCTTTCAGGTCAAGGTCCGGATTCATCCGTGCGGTAAAGTCACCAGATGCGTATCGTTTGGACAGGGCCATCGCTTCATTGAGCGGCACTGCCATAGCATCAACGGTATCGTTTACACCCTGAATAATGAGTGCATAATCACCCTGGAATTTACTAATGTCCCCTCTCTTTTTCAGGTCTCCTGATGCTGCAGCGGCGCTCAGCATCCGCACCTCATCCCTGAAATTCTGGAATGTCAGCACCACATCGGTAAATGCCTGCCCAAGAATGCCGATCTCATCCTTCTTGAAGGTTCCATCGGTCCGCCCGGAGAGATTGCCGTCACGGACCTGCCGGGCAAGACTGACCAGTTCATCCATCCGAGTGGATAGCGATCTTCCAAAGAGGGTTGCAACAAAAAATCCACCAGCAATTCCAAGAATGACAACCAGTATGATTGTATTCCTGATAGCATCAATCGGGCCGGTAAAGTCATGGTGATCCGCCGTTGCGACAATAATCCAGTCAAAGGGTTCAAAATAGCTGAAAACAGCAATCTTATCCTTCCCTTCCCAGGAATACTCCAGTTCTCCTTCCTTTTTAGTAATGATCTCCTTGATGAAGGGGAGATCCGAATCATTCTTTCCTTCCCTGGTCGGATGAATCAGGGCGGTACCTGAACTATCAAGGACATAGACATACCCGTTCTCGCCTATCTTCTTATTCTTGATCTGGTCCTGCAGAATACCGATTGTGGATGCCTCCTCCACACCGACAAAGAGGATACCAATGATCTCATTTGCCGCATTCTTTATCGGTTCGTAGGCGGTGATGTACTTCTTTCCAACGACGTTCGCGGTTCCATAGTAGGTCTGGCCCTTATTCATGACCTCATCATAGACTTTATCAGATACCGGCGTTCCGATGGCACGTTTCCCATCCTCACCGATCACGTTCGTTGAAATACGGATGGCCTGGTTACCCTTTTTCTGGAATATTGTCGCAGCTCCCCCCAGCAGTCTCTGCACGGTATCCACGATCTCAAAGTTATCATTGACCTTGTATGAGGACCCAAGCATCAGGTTCCCGTTTATGATCTCGGGTTTTCCCTTTGCGTAAAAGTTTTCATGCAGAACATTCAGGTCGCTCTTGACCTTAACCATGGTGAGGTCATATGCGGTCTTTGTTGCCTCCTCCAGATCCTGACTCTGGGTCTTCAGGTTTAAAAGGATACTGTCATGGATGGCAGACTCTGCACTCGTGTAGGCCACAAACCCCAGAATGAGGGTCGGAATGATGACCAGGATAAGGCAGATAAGAGTAATCTTCCGTCCAATGGTTGCATTATCAAACCAATCGGTTATGGATTCTTTTATTCTCATGGTACCTCTCAGGAAGAATAATAAGGTGAAGAAGAAGTTTGGTATGAAGATCTTATAAATATGAGTATGTGCTGAACATTCAATTGTGAAGTAATCCTCCGTCCAAAATGTAAATTATGTGGTTTCATACGGGATTTGGTGTCAAAATCTCCTGTGCGAAATGATCCGGGAGACATCGGAAGAAAGAAGGTATCATCGGGCTACGAGAAGCAAAATACCTTTCGAGCAGTATTGATACTGTCTGATAATGCATTCCCCTGTCAGAAAGGGGTATTCTTATCATGTAGGGAGATCATCGGAGAGTTCCTGCACTGACCGGTACCGCTCCTCCGGGTGGATCGCAAGACATTTCGTAAGGATTGCATAGATTTTTCGCCCCTTTTCGGTCTGAAACACCGGTTCATCCCCGCCAGGCATTGCGGGACAGCCGGTGAGCAGTTCGGCCCATACTATGCCGATCTGCCAGATATCTGATGACACACTACATTCTGGAATGGTCTGACGCTGCTCTGGAGCTGCATAGGTAGGAGAAAAGCCAGATACTGACCAGCGGTCCTGTCCTGTTCTGGCAAGCCCCCAGTCGGTCAGTTTTGGAGTCCCTGTACTGCTCAGCAAGATATTGGTCGGCTTTATGTCACAGTGGATGATACCTTTCTCATGGGCATACAAAAGGGCGGATATAAGACCAGTAATGATTCTCATAGTCTCTGTACATGACACTGGTTTATCAAGGTCAGCGACCGATCCGGGAAGGTATTCGATCTCGATGTACGGGACCGGAAGAATATTTGCAGATAAGAGCCGTGCAATGTTTTTATGCTCAAGGTTCTTCCATATACTGATCTCCTGCATAAAGGACATCCCGGTAATTTCATCATCTTTTCGTGGAACCTTCACCACAACTGGTAATCCATCACCGGCTCGTTCTGCATACCAGATCATGCCCGCACCTCCTTCTCCAATCTGTCTGATATTTCTGTACCGGTTCAAGGGAAGAGGGAATTTGGATATATTTCGGATGTCCGGACTGAGTGCATGATGCCATTCCCATAGCGGTCCGATAACCTGGTATATCCCAAGAATCAGGGTACTCGCGAGTGAGGGGTAAAGCGTGATTGCCGATGGATACACTGTCTGAAGAATATGCAGGGACTGCCGTACGAAGATGAGCAGACCAAGGATCAACGTTCCTGCAATAATCTGTCCAATCCCTGCTCCTAAACTGATGCGGACCGGAAGACGTGCCTGAAAAATTACGATGAGATGAAACAGGAATAAGAGCATGAACAGGATAGTAAATGCAGGAAACGATATCGCGATGGCACTCCCGATACCCTGTCCGCTTCCTCCTCCATGGCCTGTTCTGACAGGAACAGAAATAAAAAGAAGATCCACGATGATATACTGAACAGCGAGCAGGAGATTTGCAATCTGAATGGCCCGGTCTTTTATTGCATGCCCCTCATGCCGAGATTTCACACCGGGCAGGATGGTCGTTTTCATGGATGTGTGCCAGCCGGCTTTGGTGCTGAATGAAAGATGAAGTTCACACCAAGGGTGCCGGGTGAGAGATCTATTCTGTCTCCATCGGTGAGAACAACAGGTTCATGGCCGATACGTTTTCCATTCACATATGTCCCCCCTTTGCTGTTCCCTTCGGTAATTGTCCAGAACCCGGATTGCTTCTTCAGCCAGGCATGGGGTTTTGAGACCCGGCTGACCGAGCGGTACTCATCGTCGAGAAGTATTGCCGGTTCAGGATTTATCCCATCCCATCCCTCTTCTCTTCTCCCCATCCGGTATGTACCTCCGGTTAATTCGAAACGTCTCCCGGTCATCTGTCCCTGTGTGATGATAATGGCAGGCCCGGATAGGGAAGCGATATTCTGTAGACCGGTCTGTATCGAACTGGCTTTTTGTGAGAGATCAGGGCTTGTATGTGCTGCTACAGAAGAGAATATGGTGAGATTTTGTGCTGCATGGTTCAGGCCGTCGGGAATGAGAGAATAGTAAAAAACAGGCTGGCCCTGATTGGCTGGCTCATCCGACACTCCGATCTCTTTTCGAATGATGCCCAGTGAAAGCAGTTTTGAGAGGTGCTTTTTGGTATTCTCATAACTTGTCTCTATCTCATGTGAGATCTGTCTTACCGTTCGTGGCTTTGTTCCGATGAAGGAGAGGATATGCAGGCGGATTGGACTACTCAGCGCTTCAAGATACTCTGAGAGTTCAGCGATGAATTCCGAATCAGCGCTGTTCAGGATTGTCCGGTCATCAGTTCGTTCCTGATTCATACCTTTTTCCGTCTTCATAATCGCAGATACTCCCGTCAAACCCTGTGAACCACGAGGTTTAGAGGGATAGCCAGTCTCATTTTATCCATATATATTCACTCCAACCATATGAGCGTATATACACCGATCAGTCGGTCATGAGGTATCATGATTACAAAAATTATTGGCCTTATTGGCATTAGTTTCTTGCAGTCCAGGGAATTCTGCTGGTAACCCTGCCGGTATCTGCTGCAGGAAAGACCGGCCCTCATGACAGGACCGGATTTTCTAATGGAACCGGAAAGAGGCATGATGGTGGCAGCCGGTCAGGATTTCACAGACATAAAAAAAGACCATCGCTTCTGAACGCTTGCAGAGATCCCCTTTATTTCTCTTTACTAATCCCTTTTTCGTATCACAGTACCTGATAGTCACGTTGACGGTCTTTTCTGATACTTTTCAGGTTCCAGAGTTTCCATGCTTCAAACCAGAGGACGCTTACCCCTGCAGCCAGTATGCAAGTGACGAACTCTCCGGCAGATACCAGTTCAAACCTGAAGAGATTGGATAATGCAGGAATCGCCAGGATCAGCCCGAGGCTGAGCAATGTCCATACAAATACCCAACGCATCGCCGTGTTTGGAGTCCGGATCGTCGATACAATCGTCTCTGACCAGGATCGGTTGGTCAGGATAAGGAGCAGATTGGCAAGTACAATCGTGGTAAAGGTCATGGTCCGTATCTGTCCATCAGAAAGACCGGATCGTATTGAATAGAGATACATCAAGAGAACAACGAACAGAACCACAAATCCTTGCATGAGGGAGAGAAAGAGGGTCTTTTTGGTAAAGAGCCGTTCATGTGGTGAGCGGGGTGGACGGGTCATCACATCCGGTTCCTCTTTTTCAGCCTCAAAGACTATGGAACAGGTTGGATCAATGATCAGCTCGAGAAATACAATATGCATGGGCATCAGAACAAGCGGCATCTGGAAGATGACCGGGATAAGTGACATACCCGCGATAGGGATATGGATTGAGAAGATGTAGGCCATCGCTTTTTTGAGGTTATCATAAATCCGTCGTCCCAGCCTGATTGCAGAGACAATGGAGGTAAAGTCGTCATCAAGAAGCACGAGTGAGGATGCTTCACGGGCTACATCAGTCCCCCTCCGCCCCATGGCAATCCCGATGTCTGCTGCTTTTAAGGCCGGAGCATCATTTACCCCGTCACCTGTCATGGCAACCACCTCATGATCAGCTCTGAGGGCATTGACGATCTGAAGTTTCTGCTCTGGAACTGCCCGTGCAAAGATTGTTGCTGTCCTGAGGCGGCGCCGTTGTTCCTCGTCTGACATCTGTGCAAGTTCAGATCCGGTAATACAGGAAGTTGCACTCATAAGCCCGATCTGACCGGCTATGTTCTGGGCCGTACGGGGGTAATCACCTGTAATCATGATGATCCTGATACCTGCTGCATAACATTCACGTACGGCATTGGCGATCCCCGGTCTGACCGGATCTGCAAATCCGATGAGACCAAGGAAAGTAAATGTAAAATCATGCTGAACACTGGGAAGATCAGAGAGATTGCATAAGGATTTCGCAACACCCAGAATCCGAAGCCCAAAAGAAGCCATGACATCAATCTGATTCTGCAAATCCTCCCGTTCTTTATCAGAAAAATGACAGAGATCTGCGATGGCTTCCGGAGCTCCCTTCGCTGCGATGATGAGCTGGGATCCATCCGGCGATCGCCAGACGTTTGACATGGCCATGAGTTCAGATGAGAGTGGATATTCGGTAATAAGCTCCCAGTTTTTATGAATATGCTCGGTATTCCCAAAATCACCTTCAGAGAGCTGAAGAAGGGCTTTCTCCATCGGATCAAAAGGATCCTTCTTGCAGGCAAGAATTGCATATTCGGACAGTTCATGACAGGAATCAGGAACAGATTGTGTGCCGGAACCATCATGTTCACAAAATCTGCCCTGTACACAGAATAACTGCACCGTCATCGTATTGAGCGTGAGGGTACCGGTCTTGTCAACGCAGAGGACCGTAGCAGATCCAAGTGTTTCAATCGCGGGTACCTGACGGGTCAATACATTTTTTTGCGAGATTCGCCAGGCACCAAGTGCAAGAAATATCGTAAGTACCACCGGAAACTCTTCCGGGAGAATTGCCATCGCCAGTGTAATTCCTGCAAGAACGCCGGATATCCAGTCGCCTTTGACGATTCCATAGATGAGCACAACGATAAGACACAGACACAGCCCAAGGACGGCTATGGTCCTGACCATCGAGGTGATCTCTTTTTTTAAACTGGTATCTTCCTTTCCGACTTCTATGAGTACTGATCCAATCTTTCCCATCTCTGTCATGGCGCCGGTGGTTCTGACTTCTGCCAGTCCCTTGTCCCCCGACTATGAGGGTTCCTGAGTAGATGAATGGCTGATCATCCCCGCCCGGGGACTGTTCGGTCATTCCTTCTGACCATGGGATCTTGCGTACCGGGACCGATTCACCGGTGAGGAGCGATTCATCAACCGTGATATTATTTGAAGATATGAGGATTCCATCTGCTGAAGCCCGATCTCCTTCTGAGAGGATGAGTATGTCCCCTGGTACGACGTCCCGTCCGGCGATGCGTCTCTGCTCTCCGTCACGGATCACAAGGGCCCGGGGACTGGAGAGATTCCGAAGTGCCTCAAGAGCCTGTTCTGTCTTTTGTTCCTGGTAGATCGTGATCCCGATGATGATCACAACAAAACTCATGAGCATGATCGCTTCGGTATGATCACCTAGGAAAAAGTAGATAAGACCACTCGCGACCAGGAGAAGAAACATTGGTTCCCGGGCGATTTCAAGAAGGATATCCCAGATATTATTCTTATTTCCATGGGGGAGTTCATTGTATCCGAACGTTTTGAGACGTTCAGCAGCTTCCGTACTCGAAAGCCCGTGTATGGATTCAATGTCAGGCAACGTCATGAAATGTACCGGTGAATGTGAGTATGGATAATCAGAATCAGATCTGATTCGTGCAGGTATACTTCAATTTTTATGAAACAATGATATGATATTCTGTCTCTCTCCCCCCCCCCATAGAACCACGTGGTTCAAAGGGGGAACCTGTATGATTATCCTTTTTTATATATTGATTCATGCAACCTATTCATATTCATCAGGTACTCGCTCACATTGACATCCACCGTTCAGGCACCAGGGATCTCCAAGAAACCGATGCCCGCGAATGGGGGATGCGTTTGAGTAATGGAGGTTTATTATGATAAAAACGAGAACAGTAGTCAGAATAACCAGCATCCTCCTCTTCATTGCTACTATTGTCTGTGTAATCACAGGTCTCCTGAAATGGCCAGGTCTGATACCAGCCCTTGGTATGCGACACCGGGATGTTCCGTTAGCACTGATTTCCCAAATTCATGACTGGTCCGGATTGGTCATGACTGTTCTGGTAGCAGTTCATATCTTCCAGTTCAGAGGTTTCCTGAAGAGAACGTTTCGAAAAATCTTCGAATAAGGTGTTTCCTATGCAATCAAAACATATTGTGGTAATAATTCAGGTTTTTTGTCTGATAAGTATGATAACCGGTTTTGTTCTGGCCGGCCCGATACAGGACGGGTGTCAGGATCCCCTGCTCACGGCTGCAAGTGACGAAAAGAAGGTCATCACCACCGACTCAGGGAATGTTACCCTCATAGACGAGGAGATCCAGGCACAGGCAGATGCCCTTGCGGATACCTGTCCGAGAGGATTTCATTGCAGCTGCCCGGGATGTCCGCTCTGGAGCGATATCGATGAGGACAATTTCTGTGATCATGGAGAGGAACCTATAGAGCTGAATATGGAGTGATTCAATTGGGAGGTCTACCCTCCGTTTTTGCCTATTATGATAAGCGATACTCTTTCAGGCGATTCCTTCTAGTGCGGTAACCAATATATATTTCATGTCTCTTCTGAAGATCCCGTACCGGATCAGTACCTTTAGAACGACAATCGAAGAAGGGTATGTATATGTTGACAAAATTAGATACATACGCATTCTTGATCTTTTCAATCGAATCATCGCAAAGAAAGGCTCGTTTAATCTAAAACCAGATAAAATTCGTGAAGCGATGCGGGAGATTGGGTATGAATGAAGATGCACGAAACTTGTAGGCTTGATCGAGGATCTTCTGCATACTTTTTCAAATCGGGATTTTATCGGGTTTTATGAGAATATGTAAAACCCTCCTCTTTACCTATACCCAGATAAGCACAATTCCATGAGTGCGTTTCCATGATTTTGGGAGACAGGGGGATCTGACTCTAATCACTCACAACAGGATCCACGCTCTCCACCGCAACAACACTCCCCTTCATCCATATCCCTCCCCGCACGTGCAGCACTGATCATGGCCCATGCACATCCAACGCCGCTTTTAACTTCAATTGCCTGGGCTGGACAGTTCAGGGCACACGCTCCGCATTCCATACACCTGGTGGAATGAGCACATATGATTCGGTCATCTATTTGTACAAATACTCCATGAGGGCAGACTTCGGTACACCTAAGGCAGGAAACACATTTTTCATCATGAAAACGAAGCGTATTTTCCAGATATGAATCAAACATCAGATCACTCCTGTCAACCGGCTTATTCCAAGAAGGATTCCAAGAACTATTCCGATAGCAGTCATGAGGGTCAGTACCGGGATATATCGAAAGATCTCTTTTCTGACCCCTGTTCGTGAGGTAAATGGCGTCGATCCGGTAAAATTGAGGGCCAGATATGCGACAACCGGCGGTATGATCAGGAGCGGTATGAGCATTCTGATAATTGCCACCCATTGAGGAAGATTTTGGTCTGCTCCAAACAGAACTGAGAATGGTATGGCAACAATCGTTCCAAGGATGAGGCCTTTCATGGAAAAATCCTGTGTCGGGATGAATGGAAGAAGGATTGGAAAGAGTATTGTGCCAGTCAGGGTTGCGACGACTGCGGCCGAAGATGCAACCGGACCTGCAAGGACCCAGAGAATGGCTGCGATGATGATGGTCGGCGTAATGATATGTACCAGCTCGATGGGAATCAGTACAATCCGATCCCGGAGCGGGAAGGTAACTCGTCTCATTTCGGGTGTTGCGATTCCATTTTCCTGATACCGGGGGAGATCTGCTGCACGGACCGGTCCGTACTGAACAAAAAAACCACTTCTTCGGGCAACTTCATGAGCAGATATTCCCGGCGCTCCAAGTTGTGGAACAATGATTGTCCGGTGAGAGACAATACTGGCTAGTCCTGACTCTTCAATTCTATGGACCAGTTCATCAGTTCCAAACGTTCCTTTCCCAGCCGCACACCAGACATTAATCCCCTTGGTGTCCAGAACAAGAATGTATGCATTCACTCCTTTCAGATGTGATCGGAGGGCATCAAAACTGAGTGTGTAATTTGCCGATGCGAAGACTGGTGAATTCTGATCCGGCTCTCCGAGCTGATAGAGTCCCGCTTCTACACGGTGTCCCTGCCTGTTATATCCTAATCGTGCAAGGAAATGATCCATCCGGTTTGCAAATGTGATTGTACTGTCTGTCTTTTTTATCGCACTGGTACGATCTTTCATATTCGAAGATGAGCAAGTACAGGGAGGTACGATTTCCATGTTACTCACCGGTGCTATTCATAAGCGGAGCAAGGACATCTTTGACCATCCCGCTTAGATGTTCTGTTTTTAATAAGGCCAGGCAGCAGACACCATCATCCTTCTCCCAGGAAACGAGGGCTAGTTTGTCACCTGGTTTCATATTCGCCCGCTCCCGTACGTCCTTGGGAAGGACCATCTGTCCCCGCTCATCAATGGTCAGAATCGCTTCCACCCTGCAACTGGGTTTCGTCATACAGGTACATGGGAGCTTTTGATGACTGTTCCTTTCTTTTCCATCTTTTTTCATGTTCTTTGTATACGGTATGTTTGGAAAAAATATAAAATTTCTGAAAAATAAGAAAATTCAGAAAATATAGATATAATTGATTTTAACCACAATCAGGAAAATTCAGAAATCTTTCATTACGATACAGTCACATTCTCTGGTTTTTTTCATCCCTGCTGGAAATGATGAACCGAAATGACTGTTTCCTGCATATCTCATCTTCAGAGCTTTTGGGTGTATTCTGCACTCTGCTAAAATTATCCCGTATGAGCACCAATAGTACCCGTCTGATTGGTTTATGAGTAAAACAATTATCACGGTTGTCGGAAAGGATACCGTCGGAATTATCGCAAAGGTATGTACGTATCTGGCAAATAATCAGGTAAATGTCGAGGATATCTCTCAGACAATCGTTCAGGGATACTTTAACATGATGATGATCGTGGATACAAGCAAATCTGCCAAACCCTTCTCTGAGATGGTGACAGAACTTGAAACCCTCGGTGATGAGATCGGAGTAAAGATCCGGTGCCAGCGTGAAGATATTTTTACCAGAATGCATCGTATTTAACAGGAAATCCTATGATAAATATCTTCGAGGTGAACGAGACAAACAGTATGATAGAGCAGGAGAAGCTTGATGTCCGGACCATTACGCTGGGGATCAGTCTTCTTGACTGCTGTGATGGTGATCTCGATGCTTTAAACCGGAACATATATGCAAAGATTACCCGTCTTGCCAGAAACCTGGTTTCAACCGGGAGAGAGATCGAGATCGAATACGGGATACCTATCGTCAACAAGCGAATATCAGTAACTCCTGTTGCCCTGATCGCCGGATCTGCCTGCTCTTCACTGGAAGATTTTGTCTCCATTGCACGAACTCTTGATAAAGCCGCAGCTGATACGGGGGTCAACTTCATCGGTGGTTATTCAGCAATCGTCTCAAAAGGAATGACACGGATCGATGAACTGTTGATCAGATCCATTCCTCGTGCCCTCTCATCTACCGAACGGGTCTGCAGTTCGGTGAATATTGGCTCGACAAAGACCGGGATCAACATGGATGCTGTCCGGCTCATGGGAGAGATGATCAAAGAGACTGCAGAGGCAACAAAGGAACAAAATTCCCTGGGATGTGCAAAACTTGTCGTCTTCTGCAATGCTCCTGATGACAATCCCTTCATGGCCGGGGCATTTCATGGCATATCAGAGGCTGATGCCGTTATTCATGTAGGAGTCAGTGGCCCGGGAGTTGTAAAACATGCCCTTGAGAGTGTCAGGGGAAAAGATTTCGAAGTTCTGTGTGAAACAGTAAAAAAGACAGCGTTTAAAGTCACCCGGGTCGGACAACTCGTTGCCCAGGTTGCATCTGAGCGTCTGGGTATCCCCTTTGGTATTGTTGATCTGTCACTAGCACCGACACCATCGGTGGGAGATAGTGTTGCTGAGATCTTAGAAGAGATGGGACTTGAATCGGTGGGTGCACCGGGAACGACTGCTGCACTGGCCCTGCTCAATGATCAGGTAAAGAAAGGGGGAGTGATGGCAAGTTCCTTTGTTGGAGGGCTCAGCAGTGCGTTTATTCCGGTCAGTGAGGACCAGGGCATGATCGATGCCGTCATTCGGGGCTCTCTCACGCTTGAAAAACTTGAGGCCATGACCTGTGTCTGTTCAGTCGGTCTGGACATGATCGCAATTCCCGGAAGCACTCCTGCATCTACCATATCTGGTATCATCGCAGATGAAGCGTCTATTGGTATGATTAATCAGAAAACGACTGCAGTGCGTCTCATCCCGGTTATCGGCAAAGATGTCGGTGACATGGTAGAATTTGGCGGACTCCTGGGTCATGCACCGGTCCAGCAGGTGAATAGATTTGACTGTAGCAGGTTTATCAACCGGGGTGGAAGGATTCCTGCACCGATTCATAGTTTTAAAAATTAAAAATATCATCTTTTGATAGCACTCCGCTGGGAATTGAATACATTTTATACCAAAAAATACACTCATTTTCTTATTTTTCAGATATAATCTAAAATTACATAACCGGATGAGATGCCAGATTCAAACCTTTGAACGGTATGATGATCCAAAGCCCGGTACCGGGGAACAGACAGGTGAGTTTTTCTAAGAAGGAGAGAGCACCTCTTCGGGCATAGAGGGCTGCAGTACGGTTTCTGCAGCCGGCGATTATGAGTTTGTACTGGAAAGCCGGGACTGATATGTCATTGATACAATTGCTTTCTTCAGAGTGCATGGACTTATCTACAGGAACACCAATATACTCAATACTTCGTTCATGATCACGATGACATGGAATTCATTACGATAGAAAGGATGTACAAATGGCACCATATCGTGTTCTTATCGTCGAAGATAACCGGATAGAAGCACTTGATCTGATTAAAATCATCGAAGCGCATGGGTATGATCTGGCCGGTGTGGCAAAGACCGGAGAAGAAGCCATCCGTATAAGCAGAGAGAAGCACCCTGATGCCATTATCATGGATATCCGGTTAGCAGGAGATATGGATGGAATTAGTGCCGCAGAAGAGATAAACCGGAATGATCACATCCCCATTATTTTTTTGACTGCATACTCAGATATCAAGACCATACGACGGGCAACCTCTACCAGACTCTCTGGATTTATCACCAAACCCTTTTCAGAAAATGATATTGTTCATGCTCTTGAGGTTGCTCTATACAAGCATGAGTCTGAAAAACTCGTTCATGAAAACCGTCAGTGGTTACATACCGTTCTTGAGTCAGTGGGAGAAGGGATTATTGTCGTACATACCTCCGGTGAGATCAGGCTGATGAATAAAGCCGCATATACCATTCTTGGGATTCAGGGTGACAGTATTGGACAAAATCTCTCTGATATCCTGGTCCTGTATCGGTCATCTGATAATCTCAAAGTCCGGATTCCGTTCCAGATTCAGAATAAGACACCCCTCTCAGAGATAGATTATCCCTTATATCTTATTCAGCCATCCGGTTTTCGGATATACATTGATGGAATGATCTCTCCACTCTTAGAGCAGGATTGTGGCTGCACAGGTGTTGTGATAAATTTGCGTGACATATCAGAGACGATCGTGATGAAACGGGTCGTTCACGATGCATACCGACAGATCGAGGAAAATCTTGAAAAATTTGCCTTGCTCAATGATCAGATTCGAAACCCTCTCTCGATCATTGTTGCCATCCTTGATATTAATGAATGCGAGCATTTAAAAGATATTATGCCATATATCCACGAAATTGACAGAATAATTGATCAACTGGATAACGGTTATATCGCATCATCAAAAATCAGGAATTTCTTAAAGAAGCATCATGAGATCGATTAGTTCTTCCTTGGGATCATTTGTCATCTCACTCCTGGTGTTCATAGTCCTGATATCTCTGACAGCCGGGTACAGTTATCTTCTCTTTCATGTCTCTGCTGAGGTATTCAGCATTATCATCGCCGGGATCATATTTGTCATCACCTGGAACAGCAGGGATAAACTGGAAAATGGTTTTCTTCTCTTTATCGGGATTGCATTCTTCTTTATCGGCTCGGTTGATCTCCTTCATACCCTTGCGTACAAGGGTATGAATATCTTCACCGGGTATGATGCAAACCTGCCGACCCAGCTCTGGATTGCATCCCGGTATCTGGAAGCGGTATCCCTGGTGACCGCTCTCCTTTTTATAAACCGGCGGCTACGAGTTGGACTGATCTTCTGGGGGTATCTTGTTGTCACGGCACTTCTTGTCTTTGTGATATTCGCCAGATATTTTCCCGATTGCTATATTGAAGGTTCAGGACTTACTCCTTTTAAAATCATCAGTGAATATGTCATCTGCCTGATACTGGCCGGTGCAATGATTCTTCTCTCTAAAAATAAGACGCATTTCACATCTGATATCCTTTATCTTCTCTATGGAGCACTGATTGCTACTATCTTTTCAGAACTGGCCTTTACGTCATATGTCAGTGTCTATGGCCCTTCCAATTTCCTAGGACATATCCTGAAGATAATCGCGTTTGCATGTATGTATCAGGCCATAGTAGTGAGCGGGTTTCAGCGGCCGTTTGAGGTACTCTATCGGGAAGTATCGCAGAATGAAAAGAAATACCGGACATTGTTTGATACCATGGATGAAGGTATGGCCATATTTGATCTCATTGATGATGAAGACACAAGACCTGACTACCGGTTTGTTGATGTAAATAATCGGTATGCATCAATGATGGGGAGGACCCCCCGGGATCTTATCGGGAGGACCGGAAGTGAAATATATGGTGCGTACCCGCCACCACATCTGA